>Ga0207428_10001416_pt1 | contig 25251 bp, 25 predicted proteins | sample RhiMethybrSRZTD1_FD_187600 | JGI IMG/M metagenome (GOLD analysis project Ga0207428, IMG submission 187600) | Populus rhizosphere microbial communities from Tennessee, USA - Rhizosphere MetaG P. TD hybrid SRZTD1 (SPAdes) (version 3) | ecosystem: Host-associated > Plants > Roots > Rhizosphere >...
AGCTACGTGGTTTTCTCGACCGGCTAACTCCGTAGCCGCCACGGATCCGTGAGAGGCCGAGCCACCCAACACTGAGGTCATCTGCTACATCAGCGAAGGAGGCGCGGTCATGAGCCCGCTGCACACCCACTACGACGTCATAGTCATCGGAGCGGGCCCGTCCGGTCTGGCCACCAGCATCGCAGCGGCTCGCTCCGGCGCCCGTGTGCTGTTGGTGGAGAGGCACTCTGGGGTTTCGATCTTCCCGAAGGCGATCGGGATTCGCGGCCGGACCATGGAAATCATGCGTAGTTGGGATTTGGAGGACAAGGTCCGCAGCGGCGACATGGGCGTCTCGATGACATTCGCCATTGCGGAGACACTGTCTCAGGCTCCTCAGGAGACCAGCTTGGGTGTTCCACCGTTCGAGTTGAGTCACAAGGTCAGCCCGTCCAACGCCGTGGTTGCCCCGCAGGACTTTCTGGAGCCCATTTTGTTGCGGCACTTTCGTGACGTTGGGGGGGAGTCGCGGTTCGCCACCGAGCTTGTGTCGTTCACGATGGATGACGATTTGGTGCGTGTGGAGCTGCGTCCCCGCGGGAGCACGGAGAGCTACCGACTGGGCACCCGATATTTGGTTGGAGCCGACGGACCGCGGAGTCAGGTTCGGCAGCGGCTCGGTCTCGAACTGGAGTCGCTCGGTACCCTCGGGAGCCACTTGGCGGTCCTGTTCAAGGCGGACCTCGCGCGATGGATTCATCACCGACTGTCGGTTCTCAACTTCGTGACCAAGCCGAAGGCGGAAGGAATCTTCGTGCCTGCCGGCGCCGGACGCTGGATTTATGACCTGGAGGCGGATTCCGAGGAGCTGCAGGCCTCGGCCTGGACTGCCGATGACCTTGTGCCGCGGATCCGAAAGGCAGCAGGCGTCTCCGAACTCGCTATCGAGATCCAGAGGACCTTTCATTGGGACTTCGGCGCGGCCGTCGCGTCGGGCTATCGGCGCGGCCGGGCATTCTTGGTCGGCGACGCGGCGCACCGTACGACACCGCGTGGTGCAACGGGAATGAACACCGGCATAGCTGACGGGCACAACCTTGGGTGGAAGCTAGCCTGGGTCGTTCGCGGCTGGGCAGACGAGTCGCTGCTGGACAGCTATGAGGAGGAGCGGGCCCCCGTTGGTCGGCGTAACGCCGCGCGCTCCATGGAGATGGCGACGCCGATTACTCCGGAGGCAACCTTGGCCGCTGACTTTGGCGTCACATACGACTCAGCCGTCATCATTGACGGGCATACCGGGGAGCTGCCTTTCGAGGAGGTCGGCCAGCGAGCGCGACCCGGTGACCGGGCACCTCATGCATGGATAGACGTGCAGCGGCAGCGGTTGTCGACGATCGATCTTTTCGACAGCACCCTGACGCTGTTGACCGGCCCAGCTAGTGGGGCTTGGCGCGCCGCGGCGTCCGGGCTTCCGGCTAGTCTCCCCCTACAGGTGCTTGCCATTGGCGCGGAGTTGTCCGATCCGACCGGGAAGTTGACGGAGCGGTACGGGCTGGCCGGTGCGGGTGCGGTTCTGGTGCGTCCGGATGGCTATGTCAGCTGGACCAGCAACGCGGCTGAGGACGACGCTGTCGAATCGCTCCACATGGCGGTCGCTCAAAGTCTCGGAGAGTCGATACAGTCGTCCGCCCGGCTCGTGTCGGTCGCATAGGGTCCGCATCTTCAGAACCCCCGGAACACAGGTGCGATGGTGCGGTTGCGCGCCCCTTCGTACGCCGCCAAGATCATGCACAGCACGTCGATGCCTTCCTTTTCTGTGTGCAGCGGACGCGTGCCGGTCTGCAGGCATTCGGCGAAGTGTCCGATCTCGTACACGAAGGTGTCCACGTCGGCAAAGTCGAAGGTCTCGCTGCTCGATCCGCGCACGGTCACTGTCAGCGATCGTTCGTCGCTCTGCATCGAGCCACGTTCTCCGACGATTGAGAGTCTTTGATTGCCGGGCGGCGAGTCGTACGCCCAACTCGTGACCAGATGGCCGACCACGCCGTTGTCGAAGCGGACCAGAACCTCAGCCGAGTCCTCGCCTTCCATGAAGCTCAACCGATGCCGAGAAAGCAATGCGGTCGCCTCGACTGGTGAGGCTCCTGCGAAGTGCAGCATCAGGTAGGTCGGATGGTAGCCCGTGTCGATGAGCTCGCCCCCTCCACTAGTCGCAGCGCTGGCGCGCCAGCCCATGTTCTGCGGGTCGAAGTCGTTGTAGAAGCAGTCGCTGATGTGGACGTCATAGACGGTGCCGAGAATGCCGTCATCCAGCAGCTGCTTCGCTTTGGTCACCGCGGGCAGAAAGAGCTGGTTGTGAGCACACATCAATGTCACGCCTGCTCCGCTGACCGCGTGCTGCACCTGGTTTGCCTGTTCAACAGTCAGGCACAGCGGCTTCTCGCACAAGATGTGCTTTCCTGCCTCAGCGGCGGCCACGATGGCCTCGGCGTGCAGATGGTGCGGTAAGCAGATGTCGACGGCGTCAAGATCAGCTTCGCCGATCATCTGCCGAAAGTCCGCGTACGCTACGGCGCCGAGTTCTGCGGCACGCCGGTGGGCCGTTTCAGCCACGACATCGGCCACTGCGGTTACCCGGATCGCATCGGCGTACGCGCGATACCCACGGATGTGGGCGTCGGCGATGCCACCGCCACCGATCAGGCCAACCTTGACCGCGTTCACGCGACACCAATCGGATAGCGCACAGCCGTGCCGGTGGCTGCCGCGGTGTTGGCTGCTGTCACGAGGCGGGTGAGCTCGACAGCCCGCGTCAGATTGTCGTCGGCTCGGGTGCGCTCCCGGATGTGGGTCACCCACTGGCTGAATGCATCAGCACTGTCGGGAGGCACCGCGAGCGTTTGCCAGGTGTCTGCTCCTGCGTTCTGGTGCCGAAGCACGCTATCGGTGCTCTCGTACGCCAGGCTCGCCTTAGTACCGTGCATCTCGATAGTGAATGGGTCACGGCTCAGGAAGCCGGTTTCGACGACACCGATCGCGCCGCCCGGATAGCCAAGCGTGACCACCGCTTGATCCTCGACCTGGTGATTGGTGAGCGAGGCGTACGTTGCGCTGACTGTCGCTGGGAGCGCGCCGAGGAACAGTTGAGTGAGGTAGACCGGATGGCATCCGAGATCGCTGAGCGCACCGCCAACGGCCGCTGCAGGGTCATAGAAGCGGTCCGGGAGCCAACCGGCAATCGCCCCATCGTGAGACAGCCGAATCCGGCAATAGGTCAGCTCACCAAGCTCTTCCGAGGCGAGCTTGTCGACGATCGCCCGGGCGTATCCGTGATAGAGCCGCGGCAGCGACACGACGAGAGCGACGCCGGCCTTGTCGGCGACAGCAATGATCTCCTCGGCCTCAGCGACGGTCGGCGCCAGCAGCTTCTCGGTGAAGATGTGCTTTCCGGCTTCCGCGGCGCGGATCATGATCGCGTGATGAGCAGTGGTCGCGGTGGTGATGCTGACCGCGTCGACGTCGTCGCGGGTGAGAAGACTGTCGAGATCGTCAACGAAGGCGGTCTCGATGGCGTCGGCGGATGCTCGCCCTCGAGCGGAATCGTCGTCCCACGCGGCGACGAGCTCGGTGTCGGGATGCTGGCGGATGCGCGCAGCGTAGTCGCCTGCGTGCACGTGCCAGAATCCGAGGACCGCTACCGTGATCGGATCGGACACAAGCAGTCCTTCCTTGAGCGCTGTACGGGTTGCCGTGCTGGCACCGGCGGCTCCACGGTATCCGTGAGGCAGGGTGGTGCCTAACGACAGCGCCGATCCGCCGGCCGTATGTAGTTGCCCGTCCATTGCCAGCAGGAGGAAGTGAAGTGACGACGACACCGACCGACGGCTCCAGCGCTGAGGCGTTTGCGGACAAGGTTTTCAAGGCTGCCCTCGGCACGATGGAGACCTTCAACCTGTACCTCGGCGACCGCCTCGGCTGGCTCGATGCGCTGGCTGAGGCGCCGACCACGGCAGCTGAGCTGGCTGCGCGGACAAAGACGCAGCCGCGCTACGCGATCGAATGGCTAGAGATGATGGCGGTCTACGGCAACCTCGCTGTCCTGGACGCCGCCGTCGGCGACCGGCTCCAGCGGCGATACGCCCTACCCCCGGGAGCGGTCGAGGTGCTGACAGACCGGCACAGTCTGAGCTACCTCGGTGCGCTGCCGCAGATGCTGGCGGCGGTCGGCGTCCAGATCGACAGGCTGTTGGAGGCGTATCGCGGCGGCGGTGGAGTGAGCTGGGCTGAACTTGGAGACAATGCCCGTGACTCCCAGGCCGCACTCAACAGGCCCTGGTTCGAGTCCGCACTCGGACCTGCTCTCGCCTCGGTACCAGAGATTGATGCTGTGCTTCGGGTGCCGGGCGCCCGGATCGCCGATATCGGTTGCGGCGCGGGCTGGTCCACGATCGCGCTGGCTCGCGCGTACCCGTCCGCAACGGTGCTCGGGGTCGATGTGGATGAGCCTTCGATTCAAGTGGCGAACGCCAATGCCGAGACTGCGGGAGTTTCGGACCAGGCCCGTTTCGCCGTCGCGCAGGGGCAGGGGCTGGGTGAGTTTGGTCCTTTCGATGCTGTCTTCGCTTTCGAGTGCGTTCACGACATGCCGCGACCTGTGGATGTGCTGGCCGCGACCCACGATGCCGTTCGCTCCGACGGTTTGGTCGTGATCATGGACGAGGCCGTTGCGGATGATTTCACCGCACCTGGTGATCCCGTGGAACAGGTGATGTACGGCTACAGCACACTGATCTGTCTGCCCGACGGTCTGTCGTCATCCCCGTCTGAGGGCACTGGCACGGTCATGCGCCGGGCGATTCTCACCGAGTACGCGACACGAGCCGGCTTCACATCGGTGGACGTGCTGCCCATCGAAGACTTTGCCTTCTTCCGGTTCTACAGACTGCACCCTTGACCGGCTCACCGTCCTTCTGTTGTCTCGCGGGCGACTCAAATCGCGTCGAGCCGGGCAACAACACGCGGCCAGCAATCAGGCGCAGGTCAAGTCGCGAACGAACGCTGCTATGAGTAGCGGCGGACAGATCCGGCGGTGGTGAGCTGCCGGCTGGACCGCCGATGCAACAGCCACGCCGCCAAGACGCCGCCCACGGCGCCACCTAAGTGGGCTTGCCAGCTGATGCCCGCGCTGCTGGGGAAGATGCCCCATATCAGCCCCCCGTACACGAGTAGCACGAGCGCGGCGATGACCACCTGTGCCGGGCGTCGAGACCAGATGCCGCGGGCGAGCAGGTAGGTCAGCCAGCCAAAGATCAGCCCGCTTGCACCGAGGATGATCGTGTGCGGCGGAGTAAGGAACCACGCAGTCAGGCCGGAGATGACAATGATGATCAGCGAAGAAGCCACCCAGCGTGCCAGGCCGCTGAGCAGCACGAGGAAGCCGAGTATGTAGAAGGGCAATGAGTTGCTGATCAGGTGGTCCCATCCGGCGTGCAAGAAGGGTGCGGTGAATATCTCCGGCAGGCCATCGACTTGATGAGCGTGAATGCCTAGCTGATCCAGCTCGTTGCCGCTCAGCTGATCAAAAAACTCCAGAACCCAGAGCCCAGCGAGCAGAAGGAGCATGACGAGTGCGGCCCAGCCAGGGCGCGGCGCCGTCCGATCGGCCATTTTTCACCTTTCGCGTCTTCTTCCCGAGGCGCCCACCGGGCGACCATCTCGAGTCCAGCGTGCCTGTCAGACCCAAACCCAGCTTCACAGACAGATGGCATGAAGCGGCACCCTCGTGGGTAAATCTCCAGTCAAACCCTGGCCCTTCGTGCGTCCTGCGCTGATGACGGACGACTTCGGGCCGCGGGACTCACATCGTGGTGGTAGGAGGCCGTGCATGGTCACGTCGTCACAGGAATCTGAGCCGTTGGTCGACTCCGATACGTCGCCGACCACACCTGAAGATGATCAGCCGCGCGTCGATCCTGACTGGCCGTTGGACCCGCCAGAGGATCCTGAGGAGGTCGACCCGGACCGCCCGCTGGACCCACCCGGCGGCCCCGACATTGAACCAACCGACCGGTAATCCAGCGATCAAAGTCCGCACCGTGCCAAACCCTCGCGCAGCTGGCCTCGAACTCCTCGTGAGGCAGCGGCCGTATCACCAGATGAGGCCAGTCCTCTGATCATAGTGAGGGTCTTGACGGGTTACTCCGGCAAGCATGAGCAAGTTGGAGGTCGCGATGTACCCGCCTCCTGAACTCCTGGCACAGGAAGGTCGTTTCGGTGCCGCTGATCTTGTTCAGCAGCGCGGCACCATTGCCGAGCTGGTCCAGATCTGCCAGGCATGGGGATCGGCACTTGCCAGTTTGCACTGCACGGCAATGGGTGGTTCGGTGGCGCCAGTCGCTGCGCGCCCATGGGTAGTCAACCCACAGCACCTGACGGTCTCGATACGAAGTGCGGATCGTGGTCTTGGACATGCCGCCGTGCTCAGGGCCTACGAGTACTCCTGCGACCTGCGTGCCGCCGCACTCGAGGTCGATGAGCGTTGGACTGACCGGCATTGGATTCACGGTGACTTGAACGCCAACAATGTGCTGATTGAGCACCAACCAGCACTCCGGGTCAGCTTCATCCGTTCAGACGATCCCGGCCTTGGAGACCCGGCGTGGGACTTGGCTTCGGCTGTTGACATGATCGCCTGGTTGTCGCCCCGCTGGCATGCAATGCCGCAGCCGCTGGTGGACTACTTCCTCCTCGGATATCGACGAGCCGGCGGACCCGCTCGGCTCTATCCCGCCATTCAGGCGGTACGCGCGCTCGCGACCGCCGTCTGGGTCGCAGAAACACCGCGGCAGCCAACCTGGCAGGAGGATGTTCAGGCGGAGCTGGCCTTCTGGCTGGATCGGGCCCGGGCGTACGCCGGACGTGTCGGATGCCCGATAGCCGTCGCCTAGGCGACTTCAGGACAGGACCGTGGTGCCGAGCAGGCGACCGATGAGGAATGTCGCCGCGAGCGCCAGTGCGCCACCGACCACGACTCGGACCATTGGCCGCAGCATCGGACTGTCGCCCAGGTAACCGCCGAGAGCACCGGTGATCGCGAGGGCGATCAGCACAGCTGCAAACGTGGCAGGGACGCGCATTGACGCGGGAAAGATGATCATGGCGATGATTGGCAACACCCCGCCGATCAGAAAGGCCACTGCCGAGGCGAATGCAGCCCGCCATGGGCTGACGATGTCGGATTGATCGATGTTGAGTTCGGCGTCCAGGTGCGCTGCCAGAGCATCGTTTGCTGTCAGCTCCTCGGCCACCTGACGTGCAGTCTGCGGAGTCAAGCCCTTGTCCTGGTAGAGCTTGGTGAGCTCGGCCAGTTCCTCGTGGGGCATCTCGGCCAGCTCGGTCTCTTCCTTGGCGATCAACGCCCGCTCACTGTCGCGCTGGCTGCTCACTGACACGTACTCACCCAGTGCCATGGAGATCGCGCCGCCGACCAAACCGGCGACGGCAGCCGCGATGATCGGCCCGAGCTGCGGTGTTGCGCCGGCCACGCCAACCGCGATCGCCGCCACGGAGACGATGCCATCGTTGGCTCCCAGGACACCGGCCCGCAGCCAGTTGAGCCGATTCGCCAAGCCTCCGGAATGCGGCTCGCTGGGGTGCGTCGCCTCCAGTTCGGTCACGTCGCTGAGTCAAGCACGACGCCTGCGGATCTACCAGCTAGCCTTCCTTCAGCCCGTGTCGAGACCTACGTGGACGTGGTTCCTGACCTGCAGACAACTTACGTTTGCCTGGTTGCTGGCAGGGAGTGAGGCTGATGCCCCGGGAGGTCAGCAGTGACGGTTGGTTATTCGGGCACACCATTGCCGCGCAAGCTCGGCATCAAGTCCGGCATGTCGATGGCAGTACTCAACGCGCCACCGAACCTCGATGCCATCCTCGGTGAGCTGCCCGAACGCGTGACGACAAGTCAACGGTTAGGCGGCCATCGCGATCTGGTGTTGATCTTCATCACCCGCCAGGCGGATCTCGCTGCTCGCGTTCCTGCCTTGGCCTCGGCAATCGCACCCAACGGCATGGTCTGGGTGGCCTGGCCAAAGCGAGCGAGCAAGATCGAGACAGACATGACCGAGGACGTCATTCGGGAGATCGTGCTGCCCAGTAGCGATCTGGTTGATGTCAAGGTCTGCGCTATCGATCACGTCTGGTCCGGCTTGAAGCTGGTGATTCGCAAGGAACGTCGCTGAGACGCGACGTTACGTCAGCGGTGCTACCCGCAACGAGACATGGGTGGTCAGGACTTCACTCGGATCGATCAAGACAGTGCTGCCAGAGACGCGCCGTGCGTCGTGCAGCCCATGCGCTGGCCAACTGGTGCACGGCGTCAAAGACAGGAAGTAGCCGTCGCGATACCAGGGAAAGCCGCTGTGCCCGCCGGCTTCCAACGAGTACCACACGTACGGAAAGACGTCCGCGTCCCATTCGAGTTCGACCGCGATGTGATGCGACGGCCGTCCGATCCTGATCAAGGGTTGGGAGAAATCACTGAGATAAGCCAGCCTGGTCTCCCCCGCGTCCGGAGCGGGCAGCAGCCGCAAGTTGATCACACCCACGGCCCCATGTGATCTTGGCCAGGGCATCAGGTCGTCATAGCTTGCGTCCCGACTGATATGCGGGTCCGGGCGTACCACCGCAGCCGCAGCATCGACGATGGTCTCCGGACCCAGCAGCTCACCGCCTAGCATCAGCTGGCTGCCCCACATGGTTTCGACACGCTCGCGTCCGACATTGCGCACCGTTTCTCCGACAGTGACCTCGTGATCACGCATCGAAATGATCTTCGTGATCTCGAATGGCGAGCGAACCAGGCGACCGGTCATCCGCAGCGACAAGCCGGTGAACTCCCAGTCCAGCCAGGTCACCCGGGCCTCGCCATCCTGGCCCCAGTCCACACCGTTGACGAAAACCGAGTCGCCGGCGTTGGGAAACAGCGTCTGCCAGCCGCCGGCGAGGCTGTCGATCATCTGAGCTTGTGGTGTGCCGGGCACCGAGCTCGCTCCGCGCCACCGCATCCCCCAGGGCGGCGACCAGAATAACGCTGCGCCATCGACCCGACGCGTCAAGGAGGTCAGCGTTCCGCCCAGCGCGGGAATGATCTCTGCAATCAGCGCATCAGTAGAGAGGCGGAGAACCTCCCACCCTCGGACCTGCCGCTCCTCCAGCTGGGCCATGCGCTGAGCCTATTGGCGGCCCTCGGTCTGCGGGCGTGTGCTAGTCGGGCACTTTGAGCGCCGTGACCGTCTGGTTGGAGTCATCGCTCATCAGCAATGTCGCCTCGCTGCGGGGCATGTCAAAGGCAATGGTGCCGCGTACCCGCTCTCCAGGGTGCAGGGTGCCCGTCTCCAACATGGAATCGCCGGCACCTTCGATCGCAGTTTCGAACAGTCGGCCTGTCTGGTCGAAGACCTGGAAGTTGTACGGGTCGTAGTCGACAAAGCCGGTGTCGCAGATCAGCTCAACTTCTACTCGAAGGTAACTTCCTGAAGTAGGTGGCGCCTGCCCGTAGGCGACCCACGAGTGCCTGAGCAAGATCAGCTGGCCGCTTCCCTGGTTGGTGGCGAACTCAATCCGGTCGCCCTGTGCGCTCACATGAGGGATGGGTTGCTTGCTGATGATTGGCGCACTGATATGGGTGTCGGCGAAGTGGGCAACGAAGCTGGCAATCGTAACGACGGCAACCACTACGAAGATCACAGCCCCGGTGATAACGGTTGGAAGCCGGGACCCACGCCTGGCAAATCCTGATGGCCGCTGCGGTGGGATGTAATTCGGCCTTCCGGGCGGCGCGTCACCGGGGGCGGGCGCCCAGGGGACGAAGGACGGCCCGCTGGGCGTCGGTCCCATGCCGGTGCTTTCTGAACCGCTGGGCTCGTCCATTTCCATTTACGGTAGCGCAGGATCGGCTCCCTGCCGACCCCGGTCTTTCTGTGCTCGTGCGCCTCGGCGCGGCTGCAGGAACGAACGTGCACGTCCGCTCCTGTCACTCTGCACGCGTTGCAACGGATGTATCGCGCTCGAAACGCACGTGCACGTGCGTTTCGACCAGCGGGCTGGTTGTCCACAAGTCAGGCTCCTCGGCGCGGCGCTGTCCACAGATTTGCTGCTGCCCGACACGTTTGGGTCTCGCGTACGCAAGCTGCCGACATGGCATCCAAGAAATCCACACGCAGGAATTCAGCACGCGGAAAATCTTCACGGGGTCGTCGTGGCCGGCCGCCACAAGCGCAGACCCAGCTCAAAATCCGGCGGCCTGACGACCTTCTGGCCCTCATTCCGTACCTGATTGGCTTCCATCCGGATGAGTCCCTCGTGGCGGTGTTCATCAAGTCAGGTCGGGTGGAGGTTGCGGCCCGGCTGGATCTCCCGCCTGAGTCGGCTGGCGACGAACTTGCCGAGATGATCGATCGTCTGGCTCAGCAGCACGGGGCTGACGCGCTGGCACTCGTCGCGTACAGTGCCTCGTCCCTGCCGGCTCACCGGCTGCTGACGCGACTGATGGATCGGCTTGTCGAGCACGATCTCACCGATGTGCTCTACGTCGGGCATGACCGCTGGTGGTCACTGACCTGCGGAGAGGAATGCTGCCCTCTTTCAGGTACGCCGTTCGACCTCACGTCCCATCCCGTCTCGGCTGCGGCTGTGCTGTCGGGTCTGGGCGCCCGCGCCAGCCGAGAGGAGCTTGAGGCGTCCGTCAGTGGCCCGCCGTCAGCGGAGGTGCCACGTCTACAGTCGCTCGCCGAGACGCTGGTCGGAGAGCTCGAGGGACTTGACGGTCAGGGTGAACCCCTCCGCCTGCTGGCCAGCATGCTCGACGCCGCGATGGCTGACCTGGGAGCCGTCGACGAGAAGACCTACCTGCTGCTCGGGCTCCTCGTGAGCGACATTGATGCGCGCGATCTTGCCTGGGCGCGGATCAGTGTGGCTACCGCTGATGATCATGTCCGGTTGTGGGGTGGTGTGGTTTCTCAGATGCCGCCGATGTTGGCCGCGGCGCCGCTGTGCCTGCTGGGGATGGCCGCTTGGATCGGTGGAGCCGGCGCGCTGCTGAACTGCTGCTGCGAACGGCTCGCAGTGGTCGCTCCGGACTACTCGATGGGCAGATTGCTCGCCGAGATCAGCGTACGAGCGCTCCCGCCATCCCTGTGGGAGCAGCTAGGAGGTGAGATCCAGGCCGGGTTGCCGGAAGAGCTTGCGCCACTCGCCGGCTAGCTCAGCCGAGTGCCTCAGCTGGCCACCTCAGGAATGGAAGAACCACTAGGGTTTGTGTTCATGACGCGCTTCGTGGTCTGCGGAGAGACCCTGATCGATCTGGTGCAGGCAGAGGCTGGTAGCGCCGATTCGTTCAGCTCCACCTGGCTCGCCTTGTCCGCTGGCGGGCCGATGAACTCCGCTGTCGCGCTAGGCAAGCTTGGTGCTGACGTGCATTTCCTGGGTCGGCTTTCCCGGGATGCTTTCGGTCGTCAGCTGCGCCAGCACATCCTTGAAGCAAACGTCAAACTCGATCTTGCGACGGAATCCTCGCAGGCCACGTCAATCGCTGTGGTCAGTCTTGATGAGCTAGGCGTGGCAAGCTACACATTCCACTTCCACGACACTGCCAACTTTGGCTGGCAGATCGATGATCTGCCAGAGCTGAACGGCGACGACTGGCTGCACATCGCGTCCTTGTCGTGCATCGTGAGTCCTGGCGCCGAGGTGCTGCTCGACTGGATGCGCGATCTCAGGGCTGGGGTCTCTTACGACATCAACGTACGGCCGACCGTGATCACCGATCCAGACACATATTGGGGCAAGGTGCAGCCTTGGCTGCGGCTGGTCGGTCGGCGGCAGGGCATCGTCAAGGCAAGTGACGAGGACATCAAGTTCCTGGCCAAAGCGTCAGCCAGCGGCTCAGCGCAGAGCGGCACGGATCCGCTTGATCTCGCTGGTCTTTGGGTCGAGCAGTACGGGCTGGGGCTTGCGGTGATCACGCTCGGGCCGGGTGGTGGAGTTGCCGTCGAGCCTGGTGGCAATATCACGCGCGTTCCGGGCTTTCCGACCAAGGTTGTCGACACCGTCGGGGCGGGCGACACCTTCATGGCCGGTTTCCTGGATGGCTTGGTGAAGCTCCAGCTTGGGCTTGAATCATCCCTCGAACGCGGCGCTGCCGCGGCATCGATCGTCTGCTCGCGGCGTGGAGCGCAGCCGCCGACATCGGCAGAGGTCGATGACCTGATTGCCGAGCGGACCTAAAGACCTGCGTCCTCGGTGCTCTGGGGAGCGGCGACTGTCGCCGGGATTCCAGCTGCAACGGTCAGCGCATCCACCGCTTCACGCGCCCGCGCCACGCTTGGTGGCGAACCATCGACCTCGGTGATGTAGAACGTGTCGATGGCCTGTCCGGCGAGAGTGCTGATGTGGGCTGACCGAATCGATAGCCGAACTTGACTCAGGGCACGGCCGAGCGCGTAGAGCAGTCCGGCACGGTCACCGGTCCGGACCTCGACGACGGCGGCGGTCTCGCTGGCATCGCGGACTAGCTCCACGTACGGGTTGGACACTGCGCCACTTCCATGGGCTCGCGCCTCGCGGCGCTGTACCGACGTCAGGATGCCTGTCTCTCCGGCCTCGAGACGTGTCAGTTGCTTGACCAGGTACGCCGTGTCCGGCAGGTCGGTGGTCATCTGCTTGTCCACCCGCCAGGTGTTGACGGCCACCCCTTCGACAGTGTGCAGGACCGCGGAGCGCACCTGTACCGAATGCGAGGCAAGCAAGCCTGCCGTGTCGCTGAAGAGGCCCAGCCGATCGGTCGCCGCAATGACCAGCTGCACTCCACCTGGCTGGGTTTCCATCCGGATCCGTGGCCTTCCGTCGAGCTGCACCGACCGAGCCAGACCAAGATCAACCAGCTGCGTGACATCCACCCGGGTCGACTCATCGATCAGCAACCCTTCGGTATGGTCGGCCAGGCTGTTGATCAGCTGGGCCCGCCACGGAGACCAGGCGGCGGGGCCGGCCGCACGCGCATCTGCTTCGGTCAGACAACGCAGCAGGTCGAGAATGTCCCCACGGCCCTGCACCGCTTCCACAAGAGCGTCCAAGGTTGCCGGATCCGCATGATCACGTTTGGTAGCCAGCCCGGCAAGGGTGAGGTGATGCCGTACCAGGTGCTCGACCAACGCGGCATCGGTTGCGTTGAGCCCGATCGCTTCAACCGCCTCACGCGCAATCGGCGCACCCCGCTCCGCGTGGTGGACTCCAGAGCCGGGCAGCTTTCCAATGTCATGGAAGAGGCAGGTCAGTAACAAGATGTCAGGTCGATCGACCCGAGTCAGGTGCCGCTGCGCCTCCGCAACGGTCTGCACCAGGTGCCGGTCGACGGTATGACGATGGATGGGGTTGTGTTGCGGCCGGGCGCGGATCGCCTCCCAGGAAGGGATCCACCTGCCGATGCAACCGGCGAGGTCAAGGGCCTCCCACACGGGCACGACATTGGTACCCGCAGACAGCAATTCCAGCAACGCCTCCCGGGCCGCGTCGGGCCAGGGGACCGGCAGCGCCTCGCCGAGCTTGCCGAGGTTGTCGGCCGTGACAGGGGAGAGGATGAGTCCACGCTGCGCAGCCAGCGCTCCCGCACGCAGCCCCACGAGCGGATCAGCAGGGGCGGTCGCACTGCCAAGCCCTACCTCGCCGGAGTGGATGATCAACCCGTGGTCGGCCCGGATGTAGTCGGGTTTCCGCTCCCGCTTGATGAAGCTCAGCACCCGATGCTGAGGGAGCGCCTGGCGCGCTGCCCGCACCGTCAAGTCGACGGCATTCCCGATCCGGCGGGCTGCCAGGCTGACGTCGCGCCGGAGATCGTCAGCCTCGCTGTAGCCGAGGCGCAACGCCACGGCTTCGGTTTCGCTGGAGAGCAAACGGTCGAGCGTGCGACCCGATGCCATGTGCAATGCGTCCCGGACATCAAGGAGGCGGCCGTACGGCTCGCTAATGCCGACATGCGGCCGATCAGTCAGCCAGCTGGCAGCCAGCGCCCGGAGCATCGACACATCGCGGAAGCCTCCGCGAGCCTCTTTGAGGTCTGGCTCGAGCACATAGGCAGCGTCGCCAAAAGATGTCAGACGTTCATCGAGCGACGTCAGCAGGTCGGGCAGCCGTTTGCGGGCGTTGCCACGCCAGCTGTCCAGCAGCGCCGTACGCGCAGTCTTGACCAGCTCTGCGTCGCCAGCGATCACCCGGAGATCGAGCAGGCCGATCCCGGCGCTCAACTCGCGTCCGGCAACGTCGGCACATTCCGCCGGCGTCCGAACGGCATGATCAACTCGGACGCGCGCGTCCCAGAGCGGGTACCAGAGATCTCCGGCCAGCGTATTGATCTTGGTGGAGGGTTTGCCGTCATGCAGCAGTACCAGATCAATATCCGAGCGCGGGCCAAGCTCCCGGCGGGCCAAGCTACCGACAGCGGCAAGGGCGGCCCCGCTTGCAGGGCCGCCCACTTCCGCATACAGCTCGACCAGCGCCGCCTCGACGCACTCGGTGATCAAACGCCGACGATCCGGCCCTGCGGTGGAAGACCACTCAGACCGGATCGCGACGTTGAGACGCTCGCTGGTTAGATCACGCTTCAGAGCGCGTCCAGCCCGCGCTCTCCAGTTCGCACGCGGACAACCTCATCCACGGGAACCGACCAGACCTTGCCGTCACCGATGCGACCGGTCCGAGCGCTCTTGACCAGGACATCGATGATGTCTTTGGCATCCTCGTCATCCACGAGCACCTCAAGTCTCACCTTGGGCACCAGGTCGACGGTGTACTCCGCTCCCCGGTAGACCTCGGTGTGGCCCCGCTGACGTCCGAAGCCGCTGGCCTCGCTGACAGTCATCCCCTCGACGCCGAACGACTCGAGTGCGGTCTTGACCTCATCCAACATATGCGGCTTGATGATTGCTGTTACGAGCTTCATGCCGACACCTCCTGACCATTCTTGTTGTCTGCCTCGACCTCACGTGGCGCCGAGCCGCCGTATGACAACCCGCGCATTCCTGCACCCAGCGTGCCGAGATCGTAGCTGGTCTCAGCATGCTCGGTTTCGTCGACACCGGTCCGCTCTTCCTCTTCAGTGACACGGAATCCGAGGGTCTTGTGCAGCAGGAAGCCGATGATGAGGGTCACGATTCCGCTGTAGAACAGGACCGAGAATGCCCCCACTGCCTGCCGCCACAGCTGGTCGAACCCGCCGCCGTAGAACAGACCGCTGACGCCTGCCGGAGCCGCCTCGGTCGCAAACAGGCCGACCGCCAGGGTGCCCCAGAGACCACCGAACAGGTGGACGCCGACCACATCGAGGGAGTCGTCAAAGCCCAGCTTGTACTTCAGTCCGATAGCCAGGGCACAAATCACGCCCGCCAGAGCACCGACGATGATCGCGCCAACCGGTGAGACCGAGGAGCATGACGGAGTAATGGCAACCAAGCCGGCGACGACGCCAGACGCGGCACCCAGGGAGGTCGCATGACCATCACGGATGCGCTCCGTGAGCAGCCAGCCCAGCGATGCCGCAGCGGTCGCGACCATGGTGTTCACAAAGACTGTTGCGGCAGTGGTGCCGGCAGCGATTGCAGATCCGGCATTGAAACCGAACCATCCGAACCACAGCAAGCCAGCACCGATCATGACCAGCGTCAAGTTGTGCGGGCGCATCGGATCGCGCTTCCAGCCGAGCCGCTTGCCGAGGATGATCGCAAGTGCCAGGCCGGCGACACCCGCGTTGATATGGACCGCGGTACCACCTGCGAAGTCGATCGCCTTCAAGGTGTTCGCGATCCAGCCGCCTTTGTGATCACCTGAGGAGAAGTCGAAGACCCAGTGTGCGATCGGGAAATAGACCAGCGTGCCCCAGATGACGGTGAAGATCATCCAGGTGCTGAACTTGGCGCGATCGGCGATAGCACCGGAGATCAGGGCCACGGTGATGATCGCGAACACGGCCTGGAAGGCAACGAACGCCATCACCGGGTAGACGCCGGTCTGGTCGTCGAACGAGACCGAAGTGGTGGCTCCCATCAGGTCCTTGAGGCCCAGGTATTGAACCGGATTGCCGATCAGGCCGTGGAAAATGTCGTCTCCGAAGGAGGTCGAGTAGCCCCAGAGAACCCAGACGACAGCGATCGAGGCCAGCGCCCCGAAGCTCATCATCATCATGTTGAGAACGCTCTTCGCGCGGACCATGCCGCCGTAGAAGAAGGCAAGGCCTGGCGTCATGAGCAGCACCAGTGCTGCTGACGCCATAAGCCACGCAGTTGTTCCAGTGTCAATCTCGAGTGGTGTCATGGTTGCTTCCTTCGGTGACAGGGACTGGAAACGGTTGGGCCTCAGACGGCTGGATATGGACGCCCGAGGGTTAGGCAAAACTCTGCTAGCTGCGTGTTGCGTCAAACGTGCTTTCAGTTACATCCAAGTCACAGTTGCCGGACCAATGTGACGGCCATGTTTCGGCTTCTTCTTGCCGCAAGTGGCTGAAAGCGACAACAAATCCGGCCGGATCGACGTCGTTCGGGACCACTTTCCGGGGTAGATGCCTTGGCCAGTCGTTCTTGTAGTCATTCGGGGGTCAACCCTGACTTCTCAGCGGCCTGCCGGGCAGCCCATGCGGAGGCAACCATGTCGTCGACCGTGTGCCGCATCCGCCAGTCCAGGTCTCGGGCGGCGAGCTCTCCGGTCGCCACGATCCGAGCCGGGTCTCCGGGACGTCGGGGGCGAATGTTTGGAGTGAAGTCAATGCCGGTGACCCGCGCGACGGCGTCCATGATCTGACGCACCGACAGCCCACTTCCGCTGCCCAGGTTGTAGATGGACTGCAGCGAACGGCCTGCTTCGAGGGCCTGAGCGGCGACGACATGGGAGCGGGCTAGATCGGAGACGTGGACATAGTCACGTACCGGGGTGCCGTCCGGCGTGGGGTAGTCGTCTCCATTGATGTAAGGCACCTCTCCTGCGACCAACCGCTCGAAGATCAGCGGAAAGAGGTTGTGCGGGCTCGTGTCGCGCAGGTCCTCGTATCCGGACCCGACGACATTGAAGTAACGCAGTGAGGTGTAGTGCAGCGGCGCTGAACTGGACGAGGTCGCCTGCGCCTGGTCGCGGAGCAGCCACTCTCCGACCAGCTTGGACTCTCCGTATGGCGACTCCGGATGGGTGGGATCTTCCTCGCTGACGAGGTCGGTGGTTGGTGTTCCGTAAACCGCGGCACTGGAGGAGAAGACGAACATGGTCACGTCATGGGCCGCCATGGACTCCAGCAAGGTGACCATTCCGGTGATGTTCTGGGAATAGGTATGCAGCGGTCGGCTTACCGAGACGCCCGCGTACTTGAAGCCGGCAAGATGAACAACGCCGGAGATCGTGTGCTCGGTGAAGATCCGGTCGAGGAGCTCGCCCTCAAGGACGCTGCCTTCGTAAAACGGAACCTCCGGCCGGACAAAGCTTCGGTGCCCACTGGACAGGTCGTCGACGACCACGGCAGGCATGTCATCAGCAACGAACGCGCGTACCACGTGGGAGCCGATGTACCCCGCGCCGCCCGTCACCAACCACGTCATTGTCCGTGCTCCTCTCCTCCGGCGCGTTGCGAGCGTCGGCATCGCGTGAGCAACGCCCCAAGAAACACGACCTCAGGGTATCGAGGCCCGGATCCGTAGGTCGGTGACCGTGATGTCGAGCACCTGCTCGGTCGCAGCGATCGGCTCAGCGAACAGGTCCTCGGAGAGCGCCGGATGTGGGTCGAGCATGGTGACCTCAATGTCGGTACGTCGGCCCTTGGTGATCGTTTTCCAACTGGCGACCAGCCGCCCGTCGTGGAGCACCACCGGGGAGAACAGCCCGTTCACCTTGGCCCAGACCCGCGGCAGCTGCTGCTCAGTCAGGAAGCGCGTGCGATTACGACCGTGATAGCCGACCAGCAGCCCGTCGAATTCAGGGAGTAGTCGCAGTCCGGGATCGGCGGTGTCACCAAGGGGAGCGTCGGCAAGGTCGAGATAGTCCTCATCGTTCGGTCCCCGCAGGTGCACGATCTCATCGCCGAGGCGGCGTAATGCGTCATCGACAGCGCCAAAGCCGGCGCCCGTGAAGAACGCGAGATCTTCGCGGAGTGCCGGGCCATATGAGCCGAGGTGGACGCGAGCCAGCTCGGTCAGAGCGGAGGCAAACTCAGACTCAGGCAGATCAGGCAACAGGCTTCGAGCGCGCTGGTGATAAATATCGGTGCGCTTCTCCCAACGCGTATCTCGCGGGCGTCGAAGCAGGCCACTGTGACCCCAGATGAGGCTGTCCGAGAGCAGATCCGGACCACCGTTAGCCCAGTTCTCTTCGCGTTCTGAAAGCCAAGCACGTGCATGCGAAACGATCTCCGCACGTGGCCTCCAGTTTGTGGAAGCAAACGCTTCGATCTCCGCACCCAACTGCTCCGGGGTGATCTGCTGCAGCTTCAGAACATTACGCAGCTGAGCCGCCCGGGTGCCGCGGGCCACGGCATCCAGATACCCGAATTGTTCAGCCACACTGCTGTGAACGGTGCCGCGGATATTGCTGGTCTTCACCAGTTGATGTGACTCGAACAACCCGCAAACGGTCTCGTAGCCGACACCGGGCAGCCTCGACGAGATCGTCAAGAAGGGCGCGCGCGGCACCTGGGATTGGATTGGTCCCAGTCGCCGGAATAGCTCCAACACGGCCTCAGGGCCACGCTCTGAGATGGTGGGAAACTGCCGGCGCAGCGTACGCCGCCGGAGCTGATCATGACTGAGCCGCTGCACGGATCCGACGCTAACCGCCGTGTCGGACAAAAGCCCTGAAAACGCATCACGCAACGACCAAAATCGGCTCGATCTGGGCGTGATCATGTCCCTGGTGATGCATAACCAGGGGAGCAGGAAGAATCCGTGCGCTACCCTGAACCCTATGCAACGCGTTGCCCTCCTTACCTAGCCGCGTAGGAAACCTGCGCGGCAGCCCCTCATGCCCAGCGGCGAGGGGTTTTTTCATGTCCAGATCAGCGGACGCGCGCTGCACAACCAAGGAGACGACGACATCATGACCGAGCAGATCGAGCAGGTTGAGGCTTCGGAGCAGCCGGATCCCCCGACTCGGCAGCGGACCGGCTATGACGCCCGTGCTGCCCAGGAGCGCTGGCAGGCGTTCTGGGAGGCCGACCGGACCTTTGTGCCCAAGGACGACGGTTCGCGGGAGCGCCGGTACGTGCTGGACATGTTTCCTTACCCGTCGGGCGACCTGCACATGGGGCACGCTGAGGCCTTCGTGATGGGTGATGTGGTCGCCCGCTACCTGAGACTGAAGGGTTACGACGTACTCCACCCGATCGGATGGGACTCGTTCGGCCTGCCAGCCGAGAACGCCGCGATCGAGCGCGACGCGCATCCGGCCGAGTGGACGTACGCGAATATCGAGACTCAGGCGACCTCGTTTCGGCGTTATGGGCTGAGCTTCGACTGGTCGCGTCGGCTGCACACGTCGGATCCGGAGTACTACCGCTGGACCCAGTGGCTGTTCCTGCGATTCCGGGAGCGCGGCCTGGCGTATCGCAAGGCGAGCTATGTCAACTGGTGCCCCAAGGACCAGACCGTGCTGGCCAACGAACAGGTGATCGCCGGATTGTGCGAACGCTGCGGTTCGGTGGTAACGAAGCGACAGCTGACCCAGTGGTATTTCAAGATCACCGAATACGCGCAGCGGCTGCTGGACGATATGGATGATCTTGTTGACGGCTGGCCGGAACGGGTGCTGACGATGCAGCGCAACTGGATCGGCCGCTCCGAGGGCGCCTATGTCGATTTCATGATCGAGAATCGGGCCGAGCCGGTACGGGTGTTCACGACACGGCCGGACACCTTGTACGGCGCGACATTCTTCGTGATCGCGCCCGATGCACCGCTGGCCCCTGAGGTGGTCAGCGACGAGCAGCGTGCGGCCTTTGAGGAGTATCTGGAACAGACCAAGCACGAGACCGAGATCGAGCGTCAGGCCACCGAGCGCCCGAAGACGGGAGTGTTCTTGGGGGTGCACGCCACCAACCCGGTGAACGGTGAGAAGATCCCGGTCTACGCCGCCGACTACGTGCTGGCCGAATACGGCACCGGAGCGATCATGGCGGTACCGGCTCATGATCAACGCGATTTGGACTTCGCCTTGGCGTTCGAGCTGCCGGTGCGCGAGGTCGTTGCCACCGGCGGCCCCGATCCGGTCACGTCAGGCATCGCAACCCCTGGCGACGGCACCTACATCAACTCCGACATCCTGAACGGCCTGACCGACAAGGAGATGGGAGTTCGAGCGATCATCGCGAAGCTGGAGGCTGACGGCGTTGGCGAGGGCGCGGTGACGTACCGGCTGCGTGACTGGCTGCTGAGTCGGCAACGCTATTGGGGTTGCCCGATACCGATCATCCACTGCGAGCAATGCGGGGAGGTGCCGGTGCCTGATGATCAGCTACCCGTTGAGCTGCCATATTTGACGGGCACCGATCTCGTCCCCAAGGGAACTTCACCGCTGGCGGCGGACAGCGACTGGGTCAATGTCGAGTGCCCGCAGTGCGGCGGACCCGCCAAGCGGGACTCCGACACCATGGACACCTTCGTCGACTCGTCGTGGTACTTCTTCCGGTACTGCTCACCGGGCGATGAGGACGGGCCGTTCAACCCAGAGGACGTACGCCGCTGGATGCCGGTCACGCAATATGTCGGCGGTGTCGAGCATGCCATCTTGCACCTGCTGTACATGAGGTTCTTCACCAAGGTCCTGTGCGACATGGGCATGGTCGACTTCGAGGAGCCAATGCGCCGGTTGCTGAATCAGGGCCAGGTGATCAACCAGGGCAAGGCGATGAGCAAGTCACTGGGTAACGGAGTTGACCTGGGCGTGCAGATCGACGCCTTTGGGGTCGATGCCGTACGCCTCACAGTCGTTTTTGCCGGGCCGCCAGAGGAGGACATCGACTGGGCCGATGTATCGCCCTCTGGGTCGTTGAAGTTCCTGCAACGGGCGTACCGGCTGGCCGATCAGGTGACCAGCGAGCCAGGGGTGTCGCCCGGCGACGGTGACGTTGGCCTGCGTCGGGAAACTCATCGGCTGCTGGCTGACATCGAGCAGTCCATGGCGCGGCAGCGGTTCAATGTGGCCGTTGCGCGGATCATGGAGCTGGTCAACGCCACCCGTAAGGCGATGGACGGCGGTCCCGGTCCAGCCGACCCTGCCGTCCGCGAGGCCGCCGAGGTCGTTGCCATCGCTCTGAGCCTGGTGGCGCCCTACGTTGCCGAGGAGATGTGGGGACGGCTGGGTCATGTGCCGTCAGTTGCGAACGCGACCTGGCCGACAGTTGACTCCAGCCTGCTGGTGACTCAGTCGGTGACCTGTGTGGTGCAGGTCCAGGGGAAGGTACGCGGCCGGCTGCAAGTGCCGCCGGGGATCGGCGAGGACGAGCTGCGCTCTCGAGCTCTGGCGGAGGAGTCGGTGGTACGTGCCCTGGCAGGCCGCGAGGTCGCCAAGGTGATCATCCGAGCGCCCAAGTTGGTCAGCATCGTGGCGCGGTAACTGGTGAGGCGGGTGTCTGGGGCGGCCTCGTCTTAACCTCCGACTCCTTTGTCGGAAATTCACGTGCACGTCGGTTCCTGTCGCTCTGCACACGTTCCAACAAGTGCAGACCGCCAGCAATGTGTGCAGAGCTCACCGGATTGCATAGTGGCTCGGCGATGCCGAATGTGGCCATTCAGGTGAGCGCCCAGGAGTGGATCACTGGGTGCCAGCGAGTGTCGCGACAAGGCCGCGATGGTCAGTGCCGTTGATTGCGAAGCTGGTCACCGAGGTTGCGGTCAGGCTCCCATTGATCATGACGTGATCGATAGGCAGCAATGGGGGGAACGGACCGTCGGCCGGATACGTCGGGAGCCAGCCGGCTCCTGCGACGTCGGTTGCGCTTTTCAGCCCGAGGCGCCGCAACGCTTGCATCGGCCCATGATCATCGACCGCGTTGAAGTCGCCTGCGACGACCAGCGGCTGGTCCAGGTTGTCGATCACTGTCTTGCGTAGCATCCGATGCTCGGCCCTCCAGCGATCACCGCCGCAGTAGGGATTGCATGGATGCACCGCCATCAGCCTGATCCTTCCGACCTTCGGAACGCGTGCTGTGGTTACCCACTGCTGGAACGACGTATCGTCGATCAGCCTGGTATGGCTGAGCGGGAAGCGAGAGTAGACGGCGGTGTTGGCAAAGCCGTCCTTGGGATCTCCCAACGAGTAAGGAAAACGCTTGTCCCACCCGAATGGTTTCAGGTCGGTGAGAGCGGCGGGTGTGGCCTCCACCAAGATCACGATGTCGGCATGCGCGGCGCGGTCGGCGACTTCCCGAGAGTCTGCCTCGCCGTTGTACATATTGAGACTCACCAGCTCGAACGCCGGAGTAGTGGCCGCTCGATGATCTTCGACGAATAATGGTGCCAGCCACACCACGTGACAGGCAGTCAGGACCGCGACGCCGATAGTGATCACTGTGAGCAGCAGCCGGCGTCGGGCCCGCACCAACACGACAAGCAAGCAGCCCAGTGCTACCAGGTAGCCGAGCAGCCCGTACGGGATGAAAGCAGCCAGCCGCGCCGTCGGGTCGTCGCTTGGTGGGATCACTCGCATCAGCGTGGCGGCCGTCGCGGGTAGTAACGCCAGCCCAGCGATGCTGAGGAGGAGGCCTTGGAACCGAGGACGCGATCGTTGGCTGTCCCAGGTGGCCGTTGTGGGCCATGTCTCGGAGCGGCGCGAGGCGCTGATGGTCACCGCGCCAGAATGCCTGGCCGAAGCAAGCTAGACGTGCTTCGACACCCCGTGCTGTGGTAGCTAGAGACTTCGCCGCGGCGCGTGCGGATTCTTCTGCATCATTTGCAGCGCGAGCGGGTGTGGCGGAAACTCCGATTTGCGCCGTTCGCCGGTCTCAATCCAGCCCAAAGTTCGGTAGAACGCCCGCGCGACGTGATTGTCGACTAGCACCCAGCAGAAGGCTTCCCGGGCGCCGCCGGCGTAGATCTCCAGGCAAGCGAACTCCAACAGTGCGGAGCCGTACCCCCGTCGCGTGTGATCCGGCACGACGCCGAGGTGGTGGACAGTATCTGCGTCGAAAGCGACGTATCCCGCTGCGTTGTGATGCACCTCGAGAAGATAAGCGTGCATGAGCCGGTTGCCGAGCAAGTGCCGCCAGCGCTTGGCGACCGCGGTAACCGGATAGGGATGCTGCTCGGGTGGGAAGACGTGAGCCAGCGCACGCTCGCTCGCCGCGCGTTCCAGCCTGGTGAGCAGTCGGCTTTCGTCAGGGCGCGCGCGCCGGATGCATACTCCCGTCTCCTCATCCTCGAACGGCGGATCATGGAGCTCAACGACATCGAGGAGCTCGTTGGCGATCCGATCGGCCCTAGTAAGTCGGCCGCGCCGGCTGGCGAAGTTGGACTTCTGGACGCACCAGGCCTCAGCGGCATCGTCCTCAGAGCCGATGAGCAGTCCGTTCTCGCCAGGCGCCACGACGGTGATGTCATCCCACTCGAAGCGGTACTGGCGGAAAGGGTTGATGATCTCGACGTTTTGATCAGTGACACGCAGCCGTGGATGAAAACCGAAACGCCACGCGTACAGCAGCGCCAACGCCGTGAGGACGAGGAGCAGCGCCGGAAGCCAGGCCGCGCTGCCGTTCTTGTAGATCAAGTACGCGAGGACGGGAATGACCACGCCGGCCACCAAAGCGAAGATCGATACCAGAATCAGGGTCGCCGGCCCAGCGCGCCATACCCGAAGGGTCTGATCACGCATTCGGTCTTCACTCTCTCTTCCCGACACTAGGCGGGGGAGATCCCCCAAAGCTTTGCAATCGGCTGTTGGCCACGTCCTACGCTGAGCAGATGGCTGGCGTCGCAGTGGTGACCGACTCCACGTCCTCCCTGGACCCAGCTGAAGCTGCCCGCGCGGACGTCACGATCATTCCATTGCAGGTCGTGATCGACGACCTCAGCCGTCCAGAATCGGAAGTCCCGCCACGAGAGGTGGCGGGCGCCTTGCGCGCCGGTCGGCAGGTGAGCACGTCACGGCCCACGCCCGAGGTGATCGGAAACACCTACGCGGAACTGGCCGGAGCAGGCTATGAGGCCATCGTCTCGGTCCATCTCAGCAGCAAGATCTCGGGCACCTGTGGTGCGGCGCAGGTGGCCGCGGCTTCGGTGGACATTCCGATCATCGTTGTCGACAGTATGGCCCTAGCGATGGCGGTCGGCTTCGCTGTGTTGACCGGGGCCGACGTGGCACGCTCGGGTGGCTCTACCTCCGAAGTCGTCACGAGTGTGCGGCGACGTGCGGCGGCTGCGACTACTTACTTCTATGTCGACAGCCTGGAGTACCTGCGGCGCGGTGGCCGAATCGGTACCGCGGCGGCAATGTTGGGATCCGCACTGGCCGTGAAACCCTTGCTCACCGTTGTTGACGGCGAGATTCGTCCGTACGAGCGGGTCCGGACGGAGTCGAAGGCGCTGACCAGACTCGAGGAACTCAGCCTCGGTGCGCTCGCCCGGATGACGGCAAGGAATGGCGCTGTCGATGTCGCCGTGCATCATCTCGACAACTCTGATGGCGCACGACGATTGGCCGATCGGTTGGGTGCTGAAGTGAGGGTCGGCGACGTTGTCATTTCAGAAGTAAGTGCCGTGCTCGGGGTGCACGTCGGTCCCGGCACGGTCGGGATCGTGGTGTCGCCGCGCATCTGAGTCCGGTCACAGGCAGGCGGGATGGGGAGCTACCGGTTATCCCCAAGGTCAGCTCTGCTCAGAGCGCCGTCCACAGATTCCCGAGCGCTCGTACGATATCTGCCGGCATCCTTAGCTTCCCGACATGGGACATCGAACGAAGCCGGACCTGGAGCTGGCCCGGCTGATCAGCGATCGCCTGGCACTGGTCTTGGCCGAGCGACCGCCACGTCGGGCGCGCGGCCCGGGAACGGCATCGTACGAGGCGTCGCCCGACCCGGGTCCAGAGCCGATTCGGGGACGGGCTGGCGAGGAGAGTGAACGGGTTCCCGATGAGTTCGGGGACGAACTTCCGGGCGAACTCCCGAGGCAGCGGTTCAGCCGGATACACACCGGAGTGATCACCGTATTGCTGATGCTCGGCATGATCACGGCCGGATGGCTGCTTCTGCGTGCCCGGCCG
>Ga0207428_10001417_pt1 | contig 25243 bp, 25 predicted proteins | sample RhiMethybrSRZTD1_FD_187600 | JGI IMG/M metagenome (GOLD analysis project Ga0207428, IMG submission 187600) | Populus rhizosphere microbial communities from Tennessee, USA - Rhizosphere MetaG P. TD hybrid SRZTD1 (SPAdes) (version 3) | ecosystem: Host-associated > Plants > Roots > Rhizosphere >...
ACGACATTCTACGCGGGGTTCCGCATCGCGGTGAGGGCGCGGACGAGAGCCTCCACTCCGGTGTCTCAGCCGGCCAGCGTATCGCGGACAGCCTGGACCTGCCTCGATAGCGGCAGCGTCGTGCGGACTGGCAGGTGCTCGCCGACGGCTAGTTCGTTGACCGGGTCGAATTCTCGGCGGATCTGCTCAAGAAGCACCTCGGTGGCGTCAGAAACTGAGACGCCCGCAGCACGAGCGCGCAGACGCGTACGGAGCGTGGTGTCGTCGCAGATGGCTTCCGCGAAGCGGAAGGGACGCTCGTGGCGTCGTGCGAGCTCTCGGGCGCGCAGGCGGAGATGCCGGTCGCGGAAGGTCGCGTCCAGGACGACTCCACGGCCCGAGCTCAGCACGACGTCGGCTCGACGGAAGAGCTCATCGTAAGTCCGATCTGTGAACGCTGCCGTATACGCGTCAGCCTGCGCCTGCTGCGTCGCGGGGATACCGGCGAGGGATTTTGGCGTCCTATCGGAGTCGATCACGGGGCAACGTAGAGACCGGCCGAGAGCGTCGGAGAGCGTGCTCTTGCCGGCGCCGATCACCCCGCCGACCGCGACTAGAGCCCCGGCCTCAGGGCGCGCGGAAGCATAGGTGCGAGCCAACGCGAACAGTGTCTTGGCCTCCTGAGACTTCCGCTGGGCCTTCTCGCCACTGGTCGCCGGGTCGGCCGCGAGAAAGCTGGCGACTTTGCCGCGGACCCAGGCTCGATAAGATAGGTAGAAGTCGACGACGCCGTAGAGATCGTAGTCACCGGATTCCCTGGCGAATGCCGCGAGAAAGCTCTCGGCCAAGTCTGAGCGCGACCTCGCGTCGAGCTCCGTGGCGAGGAAGGCAACATCGGCCGCGATGTCACCGATCCGGAACCGCTCGTTGAACTCGATGGCATCGATAACGATCGGCTGATCGCGCTCGAAGTAGACGTGTTCGAGACGCAGGTCACCGTGCCCATCGCGGATCCGTCCCTCCTCTCGTCTTGCGTCGAATACGAGCCTGTCTCTCGCAAGACAGCCGAGCTGCCAGCTCCTGACCGTCTCGAAGGTGTCGGCGTCTACGAAGCGGCCGACGAACGGCCGAACCTGATCGAAGTTTTCTTCGACGTTGGCGCGGAGGACGTCGAGCGATCTCTCGTTCGATCCTGACGCGGACGTCGCGTAGAACGCGGTGAGTCGGCCGGCAACGGTGTAGTCCACAAACCCGTAGTCGACCGGGCGCTTTAACTTCCAGACTTCGTGGTCTGTGACAAAGACCCACGAGATGTGGGTGGTGATGACGCTCACGGTCGTGGGCCGCGGCGCGGGATATGCCTCTGGCCTCGCATTCCTCAGGCTGCTCGCCCGCGCGTCCCCCGGCGATTCGAGTCCAGCCAGGCAGCGACGCCTTCCACGCGCCGCAGTCGCTGCGCCGCCCGGCCGGCGACGACGTCGATCGACACCCGCCTCCCTCGCGCCAGCTCAGGAAGCACGACACGGACCGGCACGGTACGCCGCGGGCCGCCGCACCGGGCACAGCGCGGATCTGCGGACCGATCCGCCCAGCCACACTGCTCACACTGTCGCACCCCGCCGTCGATGCCTCGGGCAATCACCAGTTCCCGGACGCGGCCTTCCTGGAGCCCCGCCAGCGCTTGATCGACTCCCGCTGCGACACGGTCGGACCCGGCGGCGCTTAGAAGGGCCTCCACGCGGGCCACTTCGTCGTCGCGCTGCCAGCGCGTCAGAATCGGCCCGACACGCGCGTAAAGCGCCGCCGGAGAGAGCTGCGAGAGGTTCTCTCTGCGGAGCGCGACGCGTGGCCGGAACGCAACGGGCAGGGCGGCAAACGCGGCATTGATGATCGCGCTCGGTCCAACCAGCAGCACGGGGCGCAGCCGGTGCCGCTCGCTCCAGCGGTGCACTCTATTGGCGAGTTCGACGGCGAACCGGGCGTACTGGGCCTCGACTCGACGCGCTAACCGGTCGCGCTGCACCCCGCGTCGTTTGCCGATGCCAGGATGGGATGGACCGACCAGGTGCTTCTTCCTCCAGGCCGATCTGTCGAGGACGATCGTCGCCCGGCTCTCCTCGACGACCTCGCCCATCCATACGCGGAACAAGCGTGCCTCGGCCCGGCTCACCACGACAATGCCGGCGGGAGGATGCTCGTCCAGCAGCCAGAAGAGCTGCTTGAGCGCCGGCGGGCCCCAGTGAAGCTCGTCGTCAACCTTCACCTGCAGCGGCAAAAGCTCCCAGCTTCTCCGCCCCGAGAACGCCACGAGACCGCGCACCCGCGGTGGTTGGTTCTGCAGGTGTCTGTCGAGGCGGCGGACGTCCTCGCGGAACGTCGTTCGCTCACTCGGAGGAACACGATCTTCGAGGCCGCGAGCACTCGTCTTGAGCCATGCCAGGTAACCAGGAGGATGCCCCTGGTTGCGTCGGGTAGCGGGGTTGGTGTCCATATAGGCGGTCAAGACCGGGGGGCTGATGCGGGCGAGCAATCGTACTCGATGGGTGTCCAGCATGTGGGATCTCCACTCAGAGTGAGCGCAAGGAGTGCGACAGGGTGCCGCGATACTGGGGAGACTCGTCGCCTTCGTCCGGGCCCTGCCGAGGCCGGCGGCCGGCCGGCCGCTCCCGAGTGACCGCGGGCCTCCGCCGGATTCGGCCTCGCGCGCGGCGCCGTCTACGCTGGACGTGGCGCTTCAGTTGCCGCTTCAGGATGGCGAAGCCGCTATTGAAGGCGGCGGAGTGAGTCCGGGCTGTCTGTTCGACCCGGATCGTCGGCCCCCGCCTCGGCGTCACCGTCAGGGCGCAGCGGATCGCCACCCCGCCGCGAGGGCCATCGTCGTCGAAGAAGGCCACACGCACGGAGACTGGAGTGACGCGGCGGCGTTCCAGCAGGTCCTTCATTTGGTTGACCACATCGACGCGAAGATGGCGCTGCCCTCGAAGTCCCCTGATTGCGGTCAGCATCGTGACGTCTCCACTCCAGTCTCACGCAACGCGGACACAAGACTTGAGCTCACTATCAAGGTCCGCCGCCCGATCGCCATGGCGATGAAGTCCACTCCGGGCGCTCATGCCGCGGCCAAGATCTCCGGCACCGGCGCGCCTCGGCGCACGTGAATCATCACGCGCCGCCCCTGCGCGCGCAACTGCGCTGCGATGGGGTTATGGCCTCGATCGCCTCGTTTCATCCGCGCGGCCAAGTTCTCAGCAGTGTGGCGCGATCTCTCCGTGGCGTCGGATGAAGCCGACTCTACGAGTACCAGCAGTGGCCTCGACATGACTGAACCCCGCGATCCGAACGACGGCGGACACGACGCGTCAGCGGGTCGCGAGCAGTCGATCAGAGCGAGCATCTGCCCAGCCCTGCACCATCGCGGCCTCACGGGCAATCGTACGCCTCGCCGGGGTCTCAGACGGCGCCTCGCCGGCCGTCACCAGCACGATCGGCATCCGCGCTTTACGCAGCACGAATTCAATGACCGGGCCCGGGGTCAGCCGATCGGCGCCGCTACTCACCATCACGATCAAATCCGGCTTCAACGTTCGTGCGGCCTCCACGATCGCGGGACCAGCGACAGCGTACCAGACCGATCGGCCGACCAGATCAATGCCCTCCCGCCGAAGGCGCGCGGCGACATTCTCGAGATACGTTGCCGCCCCATTGATCGCCGACACCTGCGCGGCAGCGAAGCCGGCCGGCAGAGTCGCCGGATCGACGGCGCGTCCGAGGACAAGCCTGGCGCCGGCGTTCTGCTTTGCGAGCTCCACCGCTTTTTTCAGTGCCGTCTCGGCCATTGCCGACCCATCGAGCGGAATCAGGATCTTCATGACCCGACGGCACTCTCCTCGGTGTGGCGCCCTGCGAATCTCATCGAGCGACAGAGGTCTATCCGCCGTGCGATTGTTCGTGCGAGACGGGCCAACGCGGCGCTGATCGCGGCGTGTAGCTCCGGCGCCTGTTCGATCACTTCAAATGCTCCCTCCCTTACCCGAGTACGTAACGCCCTTGTCTTACCCTCCGTACGACGGATAGACCAGTAGAAACTCTCACCGTGCCGGTAAGATAAAAACGAAGTATCTTTTGTCTCGTGGAGTGGCTGAACTACCACCATCTCTTGTACTTCTGGATGGTCGTCCGCACAGGGAGCGTCGCGGCCGCCAGCACCGAGCTGCGTCTCGCGCCGCCGACGATCAGCGTACAGATCCGGCGGCTGGAAGAGCAGCTCGGCGAGAAGTTGCTGCGCCGATCCGGCCGGCGGCTCCTTCCGACCGAGATGGGTCAGTCGGTGTTTCGCTACGCCGACGACATCTTCTCCACCGGCCGAGAGCTACTCGACATGGTCCGTGGACGACCAACGAACCGGCCCATGAAGTTGACTGTCGGCGTCGTCGACGTCATGCCGAAATTCATCGCGCATTGGCTCATCGAACCGGCACTCCGCCTGGGTGAGCGAGTCCGCATCGTGTGCCGCGAGGCCACGCCCGAGCAGCTGCTGGCACAGCTCTCCGTGCAAAGTCTCGACGTCGTGCTGTCCGACGCACCGATCGGGCCCGGGGTCAACGTGCGCGCGTACAACCACCTGCTCGGCGAGACCGGGGTCTCCTTCCTCGGAGTGGCCAGGTTGGCGCGGACCCATCGGCGCCGCTTTCCGAAATCGCTGAACGGCGCCCCGGTCTTGCTGCCAGCGACGAACACCGCCGTCAGGCGCAGCATCGACCAATGGCTGGAGACTGCCGACGTTCGGCCGGAGATCATCGGCGAATTCGAGGATTCAGAGCTGCTCTGGGAGTTCGGTGGGGCGGGGGAAGGGATCTTCCCGGTTCCGACAGTCCTCGAACGACACCTGACCCGGCTGCATCGTGTCAAAGTGCTGGGGCGAACCGATGCGGTCCGCAGTCGCTTCTACGCCATCTCGGTGGAGCGCCGGCTGAAGCATCCAGCCGTGGTGGCGATCTGCGAGACGGCCCGCCGAGAACTCTTCGGCGGGCGCTGAAGCCCATCTGGACGCCAGGAAGGCAGCTCCGATTGCTTCGCTCTGATCTAACGGCTGCCTCTCAACTTTCTAATCGTGCAAATTAACAGGGCACGGTAGAAAGAGGGCGGACAGTGCGATGAAGCGACGAAGCAACGCCGAATGGATCACAGCCCTCCAGGAGGGCGGTGGCGATCAAGCGGCGGCACTCGCCGACCTGCGGACGTACCTGTTGCGCGCTGCGCTCTTCACCCTGCAGCGCGCCCGGCACCAGACCAGCCATCTCGGGCCGGGTGTGCTCGGTCAGCTCGCCGAAGACTGCGCGCAAGAGGCGATGACCGCCGTCGTTCAGCGGCTCGCCGAGTTCCGCGGCGAGAGCCATTTCACGACCTGGGCGTACACCTTTGCCGTGAACACTGCGCTGGTCGCCGCGCGGCGCGAGCGCTGGGCGCGCATCCCCCTGGACCACGTTCTCGACGGGAGCGAGTCGCGGCCTTCGACAGCTGGAGATGATGCAGACCCTCAGAGGCGGGCGCTCCAGGCCGAGGCGGTGGCGGCGATCCGCGAGGGCATCGAGCGGCACTTGACGGAGAAGCAACAGCAGGCGTTGCGGGCGGTCGTATTCGAGCAGGTGCCGCTGGACGAAGTAGCCAGACACTGGGGCTCCAACCGCAATGCCCTCTACAAGCTGCTCCACGACGCCCGGCGCAAGCTCAAGAGCCATCTCCTGGCCCGCGGCCTTGACGTCAAGGAGATCCTCGACCTCTTCGCCGTCGCCGGGTAAGATCCCGGACGCAGGAGCCACTAACCTGGAGGAGCAGCGTGTGAAGCGAAACCAGCTCGAGCGACTGCTGCGGCTCGTCGCACAGACCGAGGACGAGGAGCTGTCGTGCTCCGCGTGCTTCGAGCTCCTGCCACAGTATGTCGACCTCGAGGTCGCCGGCGACGCCCCGGACGCCCGGCTGCCGCTCTTCCGGCAACACCTCGAGCAGTGCCCGGTCTGCCGAGATGAGTACGCGATCCTGTGCGAGTTCGTCCGGCTCGAGGCCGAAGGGCGCTCGCCGTCGATCGACGACCTGCGCCGCACGCTCTGATCCGCCTCTCGCAAGACTCTCGGTAAGAACTGCCCGCCTGCCTGCAACCAACGGGGTGAAGGCAACCACCGGCGGGTGAACGCTCGCCGACGACTTGAGGCGGGCTCTCATGACACGTCGCCACATCGTGTTCTTCGCCCTCTTGCTGATCATTGCCACGGTCACGGCCGCGGCCGGGAGCCGCCGCGATGCCGGACGGGGACGGCCCCTCACCGGCTTTGATGCGGTGATCGACGACCACGCCCGTGACATGCTGGAGCGCGGCCGGCAGATCTTTCGCTTCGACACCTTTGGCGACCAGGACTTCTGGGGCGGCACCCTCCAGCTCCACAAGGCCATCGCCGGCGCTCGTCTCGGTGGGGTCGGACCCGGCGTGAGCCCCCGCACGGCGCTAGCTGTCGGCCTCAAAGTCGACGCCGACGCGCTCCCGCAACAGCTGATCGCGTCTCTCAAACGCGGCCGCGTCGACCTGGACGATCCGGCCACCACCGTGGCTCTGCTTCGCCTGAACGCGGTGCTCGGCGTGACCGGCTTCTTCGATGGCGCCGGGCGCCTCGAGTCAATGGGTATCCAGTGCGCCCTCTGCCACTCCACCGTCGACGACTCGCTCGCTCCGGGGATTGGCCGCCGTCTCGACGGGTGGGCGAACCGTGACCTCAACGTGGGCGCCATCGTGGCGCTCGCCCCGAACCTCCAACCCCTCACGGATCTTCTCGGGGTCGGCGACGCGACTGTGCGGGCGGTTCTCAACTCGTGGGGACCAGGGAAGTTCGATGCGAGCCTGCTGATGGACGGCATCCCGTTCCGTCCGGATGGGCGATCGGCCGCGACGCTGATCCCCCCGGCATTTGGCCTCGCCGGCGTCAACCTGCACACCTGGTCGGGCTGGGGGTCCGTCACACACTGGAACGCCTTCGTCGCCAACCTCGAGATGCATGGAAAGGGTACGTTCTACGACCCGCGGCTTAACGATCCGACGCGGTTCCCGATCGCCGCACGCGCAGGGTTCGGCAACGTCCGCAGCACACCGGACCTGGTGACGCCGAAACTTGCCGCCCTGCACCTCTATCAGCTCGCCATCCCGGCGCCAGCCCCGCCGGCCGGGAGTTTCGACGCAGCGTCCGCAAGCCGCGGCGAGGCGCTGTTCAACAACAAGGCCCGGTGCGCCACCTGCCACGTCCCGCCGCTGTTCACCGAGCCGGGCTGGAACATGCACACACCGGCCGAGATCGGCATCGACGACTTCCAGGCGAACCGCGCGCCCGACCGCCACTACCGGACTGCCCCGCTGCGCGGTCTCTGGACGCACACCAAGGGCGGCTTCTACCATGACGGGCGCTTCGCGACCCTGACCGACGTGGTGGATCACTATAACGCGGCGTTCGCTCTCGGTCTGACAGGGTCGGAGGTCGTCGATCTCGTGGAGTTTCTCAAGAGCCTGTAGCCCTACTTACACACGCAGAGGAGGAAGAGCATGAATCGCTTCGTATCTCTCGGTCTCGCACTTGCCGTCTTCGCCACACTGGGATGTACGTCCGCCATGGCCCAGCAGAAGCCGTCGCCCGCCGACAATTACAAGAAGGTCAGCACGCTCGTCGCGCTGCCGGACTTCATCCCCGGGCTCGGAACGCTGTATGTGGATCCGGCCACTCTGCCTGCAGGACCGTTCCTTGCGTACGATCGACAGGGCACACTCGTCAGCTCGGTCTATATGATCCCCGTGAAAGACATCACGGCGCACAAAGCCTTCAACAACCTCGCGGCGGCGAAGGAAAAGGTGGACCACGTGGACATGTACTACAACGCCGGGCATCCCGGCGTGGCGGAGCCGCACTACCACGTCGTCATCTGGTACGTCTCGCCGCAACAGGCGGCGGCGCTGAAGTAGTGGCCATCGTCACACGGCGAACGTTCGTGGCGGCCGGCGGGCTCACGCTCGTCGGTCTCGCCGCGCCGCCGGTCCTGCGGGCCTCTAGCCCTGTGGAGATCCAGATGCGCGCCACGCCGCGCGGCGAGGAGGTGTGGTTTGACCCTATCGGCGTGTGGGTGCCGCCGGGACAGACGGTTCGCTGGGTGCTCCACCACGATGTGCACACGACGACCGCCTACCATCCGAAAAACGATCACCACTCGCTTCGGATCCCAGAGGGCGCGGCGGCGTGGGACTCGGGTTTCCTGGTAAAGCCGGGCGAGCACTTCGACGTCACGTTCACCGTCGAAGGCGTGTACGACTACTATTGCATGCCACACGAGCAGGCGGGCATGGTCGGTCGCATCATCGTCGGTCGGCCCCATGGACCCGGAACGCTCCCCTTCGACTACTTCAAGAGGCAGCCAGACACTGCGAGCTGGAAGCCGGTGCCCGAAGCGGCTCAGAAAGCATTCCCCAGTATCGAGCAGATCATGACGACGCGCGTCGTCCGGCGATCGGGGCGAAATCCGGGTTGATTGGCTGCACTGCGCGCTCGCTCGAAACTGTAGGTCCAGGAGCTCGGTATGGAAGCCTTCAACGCGCGAGCCTCGGCGCTTCGCGGAAGATCATCCCGATAATGATCGCGCATCCCTTCACGCAGGGCGCGATAGGTCGCGGTCGCTCCGAACTCCTCAATCCACGGGCGTTCGTCGGGCGGCACCGCCTGATTCGTGAGCTGACATCCGAGCCAGTGCGTCTCTTCTGTCAGAACGACGCGGCGCCTGAGTCTGGCGGCTGCGAGGGCAGCCGCACACAAGGCCGCCTCCGATGATCGCTATGTCCGTGCGGATAACATCCACTCAGGCCTCGTCAGAGATGGCGGGCATGATCACACCGTGGCGGAAACGTCCGGGTTCGAGGAGCGCCAGATCGTCGTCTGTGTGCATCGATCCCCGACGCCAAGTAGTCGAGCACCAGCGCGGGCATTTGCCGCGATCTCCCGAATGTCGGAGGCCGCCGGTTTGGTCGTCAGTGGAGATCGGGCTCGTAGGCCGATCGCCGTGTGAGGCTGCGCTTCTTCATGTGCGACCGCTCAAACGAGGGACTCCAGTACTACGCCGATGAGCACCACTGCCGCGATGTACGCCACTACGGAGACACTGAGGAGCAACGCGGCAAGGATGGGAATCCGCGACGGGATAGGGCGGGGACTCGCGACCACCCAGGCCAGCAAACCGATGGCCACGACCCAGACCTCGACGCCGAGCAATGCTCCGACGATCAGCACCCCGGCGAGGTTTGCCAACGCCTCGGTCATGCACGACGGACCCGACGCGGAGCGGCGAGGCCTAAGATCACTGCCCGAGTTGCGCCTTCACGTACTCGCCCACCAGGATCGCCGCCGGATAGAGGACCTCTTCTTCGGTCTCGGCGTGAACGCGCAGTTTCTCTGCAAAACGCTCGGCGTCCGCGCGCCCCTCAGTTTTTCCGGCCTTGGCCAGCTTCTCGAGGGCGGCGACGACCGTTCGGTGCTCCGCGAGCATCTCGGGCAGGTCTCGCTTCAGGCGATCGGTCATCGCAACCACGGGCCGCATCGAAGCCGTCACCGTTCCTCGCGCAACGGTCGCCAGGAGGCCCAACGGCGGCAGTGCGTACTCTTCTTCCTTGACGAAGTGCGGGTGGAGCAGGGCCGCCACATTGCTGGCGGCCTCACCGACTTTGCCCGGAGCTCTGGTGAGCGCGCCGAGCTCCGCATGAAGTTCCTCGTGCTCGACCTTCAGGGACGCTGGAATCTTGAGGTTCATGGTCGTCGACCCTCCGGCACGCTCCTGGGCGGCCACGCCGGTCGTAGCGAGGGAGATCATCGCCAGTGAACGAAGCACCTCTCTGCGTATCACGGTAGACTCCTTCCCCCACGCGCTCCTGTCATCGATGGCTGGCGGCGGGCGCGTCCACCTCGCCACGGATCCGCATCGAACGTTACGGGCATGAACGGTGCCACCAGGGAGGAACGACATTCCGACCGCTTGAGCCGCGCTCGCGGCCCGCAAGGTGTCCCGCCGCCGCCCCGCAGGGGCAGCGAAGCCCCAGCGAGGCTCCATCCCCTGGTGACAGCGAGAGGCCGCACGCGGGCGACCCGGCGTGGCCGAGCGGCCTAAGCCGCCGCCACCGGTGATGAGGGCAGAACGACCGTCCAACCGAAACATCGCGATCTTTTCGCAACACGCGCGGAGTAATGCGACGCAGCGTCGCGCGGACGCCGAGTCCCGGTCTCGTGTCGGACGCGCCGCTTTGTGAGGACGACGACGGCCCCAGACGATGTTGGCAACCGTCAGCGTTCCTCAGGACGAGCCCGGCCGGCGAACGGATAGCGCCGGCGGAAGTCCTCGGCGATCTCCTCCATGGTTACCCAGCGCACACCTTCGTGGTCGCTGAAGTACTCGATCAGACGCTCCAGCATGAGCAACACCTGAGGGCGACCGCTGACATCCGGATGAATCGTGATCGGGAAGATTCCGTAGTCAAGCTCTCGGTAGACCCAGTCGAACTGGTCACGCCACAACTGTTCGATGTCCCGCGGATTGACAAACCCGTGGCTGTTGGGGGACGCCTTCATGAACATCATCGGTGGCAGATCGTCGATGTACCAGTTCGCACCGATGTCGACGAGGTCGATCTCTCGGCCGTGCTCGAGCGGGTGCATCCACGCCGCCGCCGCGGTCGAGTAGTCGATCTTGCTCCATCGATCTCCCACCCGGGCATAGAACGGGATGAAGTCCCGGTAGCTCTGGCTATGGTCGTAGCTGAACCCATGCTTCACGAGAAGCTCACCGGTAGTGTGGGACATCTCCCACCAGGGGGCCACATAGCCGCGCGGGCGCCGGCCGGACAGCTTCTCGATGAGCTCGACCGACCGCGCGAGGACATCCTCTTCTTGCCGCGGCGTCATCGAGACCGGGTTCTCGTGCGCGTACCCGTGCGCGCCGATCTCGTGGCCTGCGTCGGCCACTTGACGCATCTGGCGCGGAAACGTCTCGATGGAGTGGCCCGGAATGAACCAGCTGGTTCGCAGCTTGTACTTCTCGAACAGCTTCAGCAGTCTCGGGGTGCCGACCTCTCCCGCCCAGACGCCGCGCTGAATGTCTGATGGAGAGTCGGCTCCGCCGTAGGACCCGAGCCAGCCTGAAACTGCATCAACGTCCACCCCGAACGTAGCAAGAATGTTCTTCGCCATGACAACCTCCTGCGCGCCCTTGCCTTCTGATGACCTCGCCAGGGTGCTCCCGAGTCATGTGATTCATCTCTGTTCGGTGCCCTTACGCGAGGTCGCCCGCCTCCGCGAGTCCCCTCAACAGGAGGTGGAAGTAGATCAATCCTGCCCAGGGCCTCCAGGGCGCGAGTGCGCGCTCGACCACGTCATACCCCGAGAGGCCTGTCAGCCCGAGCCATTGGCCGAGCGCCTTCTGCGCCCCGACATCGTCGCCCGGAAAGATTTGGAGCCGCCCGAGACCGCGGAGAAGGACGTACTCGGCCGTCCAGCGCCCGACGGCTCTCAACGCACACAGGGCGGTGACCGCGGCGTCATCATCCAGGCCGGCGAGGCGCTCCAGATCGAGGCGGCCGGCGGCGACGCCGCGGGCCAGCTCGATTATGGCCAAGGACTTCGCTCGACTGAACCCGAGCCGCTTGAGCGAGTCGACGCGTGACGACACGAGGGCCTTGGGATGCGGGAACGCATGCGCACTGCCATCTGGCGACGCGACGCCATACGTCCGGGCCAGGCGGTTGAGCAGTTCGAGCCCCACCTCGATGGAGAGTTGCTGGCAGGCGAACGCATTGAGGAGCGCCTCGAAAAGGCTCGGGAATCGCGGCGGCTTGACCCCGCGAAAACGTTCGACGAGAGGCCGGAGCTTTCGATCACGGCGGGCGAATCGATAAAAGTCTGTCAAATCCAACCGGAGCCCGAGCGTGCGCTCGAGCATGGAAATCACCCGGACTCTCGCGTCGGGCGGGAGCGGTCCCGCTCCGGTCGCGCAGACGTGGAGTCGCGAGCCGGCCTGCGCGACAGCGATCCCGACTGGCGCGCCGTGCAGCACCAGCACCCGACGGTAGACGTGTCCATCCCAGCGATCGACGGCGTTCCCGGATCGACGACGCACGGTCCACACGGTCAGGTCGAGCCGGAACGGCGGCGTCGGACGGACGTCGAACGTAATCTTGCTCAACACCCTCTCCTTGAGGAATGCAGTCTACCCATCACCACGGCGATCTTGCCCGCGCTGTACACTCCGGTAGGGCTCATCGCGGCGGCCGCCGTCGGAGCGTAGAGCGTCGCGACGTCGCTGGAGCTCGTCGCTCGCGAGATTGACCGAACAACGAGAGGCCACCTTCATGAAGAAGACATTCAAGGTCGGCGATCATGTCGCCTGGAACTCGGAGGCTGGGCGTGTCAGCGGAACGATCATCAAGGTGCACACCAAGGATGTTGCTTACAAAGGGTATACCCACCACGCGAGCCGAGATGAGCCGCAATATGAAATCAAGAGTGACAAGACAGACCACATCGCCATGCACAAGGGCGCGGTGTTACGAAGAATTCGAAGAATGAAACGCTGAGCAACTCCAGCCGACGCACCTCGGCTACCAGGCGCTCGTGCCGCACCTCGAGCTGCCCTTCGGAAACGGCCGCGTCCCAGAGCGTACGCTCACTGTCGCGCCAGACACGAAGATCGAGCCGGGCTTTGCCGACGGCGAGCCCGCGCAAGGTCACATCCGGAAGCCACTACGGGAGCTGCGGGTCCAGCGGCGGAAGTCCCCGTGGGCGAGATGGTCTTTGATCACATCGTCCGGCAGCGTCGGCAACGCCGACAGCAGATCTCGAACGGTTCGAGCACGCCTCCGTCGGGCGGCCCTGCCACGTGACACGAACTCTTGCTCAGGACGACTTCCAAGCACGTGTAGTCGCCGCCGTTCACGGCAATCGCGCCAGCAGAGTCAAGCGCAAGAACTCGCGGTTTCACGCGTCAGATGTGAAGCGCGCGCCCGTCCACGGCCAGCGCAGCTTCCCGCACGGCTTCGGCCAAGGTCGGGTGGGCGTGGCAGGTGCGCGCGATGTCTTCGCTGGTCGCGCCGAACTCCATCGCGGCGGCTGCTTCGGCGATGAGGTCCCCGGCCCGCGGTCCGATGATGTGGATGCCGAGAACGCGATCGGTCTTCCTGTCCGCGAGCACCTTGACCCGACCTTCGGTGTGGCTCAAGGCCCGGGCGCGACCGTTGGCGAGGAAGGGAAATGACCCCTTCCGGTACTCTATGTCGGCCTCCTTTAGGTCGTCTTCCGTCCGGCCGACCGATGCGATCTCGGGCGCGGTGTACACCACGCTCGGGATGACCGCGTAGTTGACGCGCCCCGCGCCGCCTGCAAATGTCTCGACGCAGGCGATACCTTCCTCCTGCGCCTTGTGGGCCAGCATCGGCCCTCGGATAACATCGCCGACGGCATAGACAGTGTCCGCGCCGGTGGCGAAGCGCTCATTCACGGGAATTCGACCCCCGGCGTCCAGCGTGATCCCGACCGATTCAAGTCCGAGCCCCGTGGTCATCGGCCGGCGGCCAACGGCGATCAGTACACGGTCGCAGTGGAGGGGTTTCGCGTTCAGGCACTCGACGACGCAGTGGTCACCGTCAACACGCGCGCCGGTGACGCGATTGCCCAAGCGGAACTCGAGGCCCTGCCGCTCGAGGAGACGCCGGGCCTCCGCGGCGATCTCCGCGTCCATGCTGGGGAGAATGCGGTCCAGGTATTCCACGACGGTCACGCGTGCACCGAGCCGCCTCCACACCGACCCCAGCTCCAGCCCGATGTAGCCGGCGCCGATCACCACCAGGTGGTCCGGCACCTCGGGGTAACTCAGCGCCTCCGTGCTCGTGCCGATGCGGTCGCCGTCGAGCGCGACGCCGGGCAGCTCGGCGGGCACGCTCCCCGTCGCGACGAGGATCCGGCGCGCCATGAGGCCGACCCCGTCTTTTCCATTCTCGACGACCACCTCTCCCGTGCCCACGATCCGCCCATGCCCCGTGTAGCGTGTGATCCTGTGCTTGCGAAAGAGTCCGTCGATTCCCTTCGTGAGAGCGCCGACCGTCCCGTCCTTGCGCTGGAGCATGGCGCGCAGGTCCAGCGTCACGGCCCCGAGCCGAACGCCGTGAGCCCCGACGCGATCCTGACACGAGGCGTACACCTCGCTCGACTCGAGGAGCGCCTTGCTGGGGATGCAGCCAACGCGCAGGCATGTCCCACCCAGGGCGGTCTCGCGCTCGACACAGGCGACGTTCAACCCGAGCTGGGCAGCCCGGATCGCAGCGACGTAGCCGCCGGGGCCGGCGCCGATCACGACGAGGTCGTGCTCCGGCCGCGGCGTCGCCATCAGATCTCCAGCAGGAGGCGGGCCGGCTCCTCCATGCACTCTTTCACGTGCTTCAGGAAGCTCACCGCCTCCCGGCCGTCCACGATCCGGTGGTCGTAGGTGAGCGCGATGTACATCATCGAGCGGATGACGACCTGTCCGTCCCGCGCCACCGGACGGTCCTGGATGACGTGCAGTCCGAGGACGCCGCTCTGCGGTGGGTTCACGATCGGCGTCGACAAGAGCGAACCGTAGACGCCGCCGTTCGAGATCGTGAAGGTTCCCCCTTGCAGCTCCTCCGGCGTGAGCCTGTTGGCTTGCGCGCGGCCGGCGAAATCGGCGATGGCGGTCTCGATCTCGGCGAAGCTTAGCCGCTCGGCGTTGCGCAGGACCGGTACCACCAGCCCGCGGCCGCCTCCGACGGCGATCCCGATGTCGAAGTAGTTGCGATAGACGATATCCGTACCTCGGATCTCGGCGTTCAGCCCAGGGAACTGTTTCAGCGCTTCGATGGCGGTCTTGACGAAGAACGACATGAAGCCAAGCTTCGCCCCGTGGCGCTGCTGGAACGCCTCCTGATGGGCGCGCCGGAGGGCGATGACCGCTGACATGTCGATCTCGTTGAAGGTCGTTAGCAGCGCCGCAGTCTGCCGGGCCTGGACGAGCCGCTCGGCGACCCGTCGCCGTAGCAAGCTCATGGGCACCGCTTCCTCCTCGCGAGACGCTGCTGGGTGTGGGCCGACTGCCGTTGCAGGCGCCGTCGTCGCGGGCGAGTTTGTCGCGGGTGCTGCCGTGTTGCGTACCGGCGTCACCGACGCCGCAGCAGACGGCCCCGCAGGCGCTGTCGTGACCGTCGGCTCTCGCGCCTGGTCGAGGTGGCGGAGCACGTCCTCCTTGAGGAGTCGACCGCCCGGCCCGGTTGGGATCACCTGATCGCCCGCGACTCCGCGCTCCGCGATCAGGCGGCGCGCCGCCGGCATCACTCGCGGCGGCTCAGCGGCAGGGGCAGTTTCTGGTTCGGCGATCGAGACGTCCGGCAGCGGGGTATCTTCCAGGTACGCGAGGACGTCGCCGACCTTCGCCATTTCCCCCTTCTGCTTCACAATCTCCGTGAGTACGCCGGCGACGGGCGACGGCAGCTCCATCGCTGCTTTGTCGGTCTCGAGGAGTACGACTGGCTCATCCTCTAGCACACGGTCGCCGATCCTCTTGAGCCAGTCCGCGACCTGGACCTCGGTGATCGACTCGCCGCTTGTCGGCACGCGGAGCTCAACACGCATCGAATGCAGCCTTCAGCAGCTTCTGCTGCTCGCTCCGGTGAAGGGCCGCCCAACCCGTCGCGGGGCTGGCGGACGCCGGGCGGCAGACTCCTGCGAACGGTCGTGTGTCGGCGAGCCGGTCGCCGAAGCGGGCCAGGAGGTATCGCCATGCGCCCATGTTGGCCGGCTCCTCTTGCACCCAGATCACGCGTGCCGACGGTGGATAGGGTGCGAGCACCTCGGTGAGCTGCTCATCGCGCAACGGGTAAAGCTGTTCGAGCCGCAGGATCGCCACGTCGCCCCGGCCGACCTCGTCTCGCTTGGCCAGCAGGTCGTAGTACACCTTGCCACTGCAGAGCAGGATCCCTGCGACGCCCTCCGGTGACACCGCGGGGTCGCCGAGGATGCGTTGAAAACTCCCGTGGTCGAGATCGTCGAGCGCAGAGACGACCTTCGGGTGCCGCAGCAGGCTCTTCGGCGTCATGACGACGAGGGGCTTGCGCCATCGGCGAAGAACCTGGCGCCTCAGCAGGTGGAAGTATTGCGCTGGCGTGGTCGGATTGGCGATCTGAATGTTGTCGTTGACCGCCAGCTCCAGGAAGCGTTCCAGCCTGGCGCTCGAATGTTCGGGGCCCTGGCCCTCGAAAGCGTGGGGCAGGAGCAACACCAGCCCGCTCAGCCGGCGCCATTTCTCCTCTGCGCTGGTGATGAATTGATCGACGATGACCTGGGCGGCGTTGACGAAGTCGCCGAATTGCGCCTCCCACAGAACGAGGCCGTCAGGGCAGTCGAGGCTATAGCCATATTCGAACCCGAGCACACCGACTTCGGACAGGGGGCTGTTGTAGATCTCGACCCGCGCCTGATCCGGAGCGACGTGGGCCAGCGGGGTGTACGTCCTCCCGTCCTCGCGATCGTGGAGCATCGCGTGGCGGTGGCTGAAGGTTCCGCGGGACGTGTCCTGGCCAGTGAGGCGCACGCGGTGGCCCTCGGCGGCGAGGGTGGCGAACGCCAGCGCCTCCGCGGCGGACCAGTCGATGGGGCGGGTGCCCTTGCCCATCTCGCGACGGCGGGCAAGCCCCCGCGCGATAGTCGGGTGAGCGCGGAAGTCCGCGGGGACGCCAGCCAGCACGTCAATGAGCTCGGTCAGCCGGCCTCGCTCGACGGCGGTGACGACGTCCTCGCCATCACCGCCGGGGCCGCCGTGATAGCCGCTCCAGACCCCAACCGTCGTCTCGCGTACGGGCACGTAGTGTGGATCCCGTGCCTCGCTCAGCTCGCGCTCGAGCTCGGCCCGCCGTTCGATCGCAATCCGCTCGGCCTCGTCTCGCGTGAGCCCGTTGAGCGTGAGCAAGTGCGCCAAGTAGCTGTCGCGAACTGGTGGGAGCTGCTCGATCGCCCGATACATTACGGGCTGGGTGAAGGACGGCTCGTCGCCCTCGTTGTGGCCGCGACGCCGGTAGCAATACATGTCGACGACGACGTCGCTCCGGAATAGTCGCCGGAACTCCATCGCCAGTCGGATCACACGGCCCACGGCGTCAGGATCCTCGCCGTTGACGTGGAAGATCGGAACCCGCAGCATCCGCGCAACGTCGGACGCATAGGGAGACGAGCGCGTCTCTGCTGGCGGCGTGGTGAACCCGAGCTGGTTATTGATGATGACGTGCAGCGCGCCACCCGTCCGGTACCCCTCGAGCTCGCTCAGGTTGAGCGACTCCTGGATCACGCCCTCCCCCGCGAACGCGGCATCGCCATGGATCAGCAGGACCATGCCGCGCGCCCGCTCGACGTCGCCCGCGCGATCCTGCTTCGCCCGCATCCGGCCGAACGCCACCGGGTTCACGAACTCGAGATGGCTCGGGTTGAAGCACAACGACAGGTGGACCTTCGCCCCCGAGCTCGTGGCCCAGTCCGTGCTGTAACCGAGGTGGTACTTCACGTCACCGCGCCCGTCCCGAAACGTGTCGGCACGGTCCTCGAACTCGGCAAAGATCTCGCGCGGTCGCTTGTCGAGGATATTCGCGAGGACGTTCAGTCGGCCTCGATGCGCCATACCTAGCACGATCTCTTCGATCCCCTGCCCGGCGGCTGTCTCGATGGCAAGATCCAACAGCGGGATGAGACCCTCGGCGCCTTCGAGCGAGAAGCTTTTCACGCCAGGATACTTCTGCTGGATGAACTCTTCGAAGATCACCGCGTCGGTCAGCCGCGTCAGCACGCGCACCTGTTCCGCGCGCGTGAGGTGTGTGCGGTGACCAACGTCCTCCATCCGCTCGCGGAGCCACGTCCGGCGCTCGAGATTGTCGATGTGCATGAACTCGACGCCGACCGAGCCACAGTAGGCTGTACGCAAGATGTCGAGGATCTCGCCGAGTGGCCGGATCGCCGGTCCCGGAATCCCGTGAGTCGCAAAGGGCCGGTCCAGATGACCAACGGTCAAGCCGTAGAATGCGGGGTCGAGCTCCACCTGAGGCGGCCTTGGAAAGCCGAGGGGGTCGATCCGGGCGGCCATATGTCCGCGGACCAGGTAGGCGCGGATCAACTGCACAACCTTGTCTTGAAGCCTCAGGAGAGCCGTCGCTTCAAGCGGCTCGGCGCCCGGGGTCGGCGCGCCGGCAGGGTCGAATAGACTCCGGGGCTTGAACGATGGACCATGGCGCCAAGCGGGAGGCGCACCATTTTCACGCTCGAGCCGCTCGAAGTACCGGCGCCACTCTTCGGGGATCGAGACTCGGTCACGAAGAAACTCACGATAGAGATCCTCGACGAACGGAAGATTTGCAGGATTCGGGGTCATCGAGGAGCTCATGGTCATGCTTCCACCCGGCGTTGCCCGATCATTACTCCCGGTGGGCTCGGCCCGGGGTCGAGCTACTTCCGTGCCCGCCACCGTCGAGGTGGCTCACGATACCATGCTTCAACGACAACGTTCCCCCCCGGATCAACGAACACGGTGTCCACTCGCTCTCGGACGATCACCACCGGTCGGTCCACGTGGTGAAGCACGGTCTCCGAAACACTTCCCAGGAGAAGGCGGCCGAGTGTCCCGAACCCTCGGGCTCCGAGAACGACGAGGTCCGAATCGCGGCCGTGCGCGGTCTTCACGATTTCCCGGGCCGCGTCGCCCTCCCCAACCAATCGCGGGACCGGACGTCCAGCCTCTGCGAATAGCGTGGCCGCGTCCGCCAGCAACACGTCCGCGTCCCCGCGTTGTTTGCGCCGATCCTCGGCGGGCAGCCGGTCAGAAAAGCGTGTGCCTGGCCCGTGAAGGCCTGAACGCACATACTTCGGAAGCACGCGCAGGAGGCTGACCTCGGCGTCGCGAGCGAGCCCGGAGATCGACAGAAAACGGAGCGCGGTGCGGGAGCCTTCCGAGCCGTCAACGGCCACGAGAATGCGTCGTATCTGCCGCGGTCGGCCTCGCACGATTGCGACAGGGCAGGGCGCATACCGGGCGACGGCGAGCGAGATACTCCCGACGAAAACTCGCTTGAGGCGTCCGAACCCGCGAGCTCCAAGCGCGATCATGTCGGCCAGCGTCTGCTCCGCAGCATGTACGATCTCTACTCGCGGATCGCCCAGCGCGACAATTGTCTCGACATCGGGCCACCGTTGCCTGAGGATCTTCGCCGTCCTCTCACCAGCCTGGCGAGCCTTTGCGATCACACTGTCCCGAAGCTCACTCATTGTTTGCGCATCGCGCGGCGGCTTCGTGAGCGTCGCCACCGTGACCACGGCCACCTTGGCGTCCGATGGCAGAGGAGCATCTCGCAACCATCGAGTCGCCCGCCGAGAATCGGCCGATCCATCGCTCGCCAGCAGAACCCGCATGTGACCCCCGTTTCCTCGTCGACCTCTCGCCTTCGAGGTCAAGAAGCTTCAATACGACCCGCCGCATGCGCGCGTCCCTCAGAAGCGCCCGCGCGTCGGCGGCGAGGACGATCCGCCCGATCTCGAGGGCATAGCCGGGTCGGCATGCCGAACGCTACCGCGACATCCTGTTCGACCAGGAGCACGCTCGTCCCCTCGCCGCACAGTCAGCACACTACCTTCATGAGCCAGTCACGGGTGTCCTGCGGTCGTCACTGCCTTCCGCTCTTCTTGCGCTCGGCCGCGACCAGGATCTCCGCCGCCCGCGTCACATGGTCCGGCGTGAACCCGAACTCGCGCATCACAACGTCGCCCGGCGCCGAGGCACCGTACCGGTCAAGCGATATCATCGCTCCATCGCTCCCGACCCACCGCTCCCACCCGAGCGAGCGGCCCGCTTCCACGGCCAGCCTCGCGGTCACCGAGGGCGGCAGCACGCTCTCTCGGTATTCGACCGGCTGCTCGGCGAACAGCTCCCAGGACGGCATCGACACTAACCGCGCGTTGATTCCCTTCGCCGCGAGCGCGGGCTCGGCGCCGACGATGTGCTGAACCTCGGATCCCGAGGCGATGAGGATGACGTCCGGGGCAGACGATGTCTCCGATACGGGATTGAGTACATAAGCGCCTCGCATGAGGCCATCGGCGGAGGCGTATGTCGAGCGATCGATGATCGGCACGTTTTGGCGGGTGAGCACCATTGCCGTCGGCCGGTGCCGGTTCTGGATCGCGATCCTCCACGCCCAGACCGTCTCGTTAGCGTCAGCGGGCCTGATGACGAGAAGACCGGGGATGGCGCGGAGCGCAATCAGGTGTTCGACCGGCTGGTGCGTAGGGCCGTCCTCACCCAGACCGACACTGTCGTGCGTGTACACCCAGATGGAGCCGAGCCGAGCGAGCGCGGAGAGTCGGACCGCCGGGCGCATGTAGTCCGAGAAGACGAGAAACGTCGCCCCATACGGGATGAAACCGCCGTGGTATCCAAGGCCGTTCACGACGGCACCCATACCGTGTTCCCGCACCCCGAAGTGCAGGTTGCGACCAGCGAAACTCCAGAGGCCGCCGATCGCCCCTTGGGCTCCGTCTTTCGACTGCGAGGCTGGCTCGAAGTCGCCTTGCGCCTTGAGCCACGTGAACGTTGAGGGATCGAGGTCAGCCGACCCACCCATGAGCTCGGGAAGTGTCGCCGCCAGCGACTGCAGTGTGGCCTCGGACGCCTTGCGCGTGGCGAGTCCCTTCGGGGAGTCGGAGAACGTCGGCAGATTCGCGTGCCAGCCGTGAGGCAGTTCGCCGGCCAGCCGCCGCTTCAGCTCCCCGCCGAGATCTGGGAAGGCCTTGAGATAAGCTGAAAACCGACCGCTCCACTCCTGCTCCAGCACACGGCCACGCTCGAGCGCTGTACGGAAGAGCGCGCGCGCCTCGTCGGGAATGAAGAACGCCGGCTCTACGGGCCAGCCGAGGTTCTGCTTCGCCGCGCGCACCTCGTCGACGCCGAGCGGACTGCCGTGCGCCTGGAAGGTCCCCTGCTTGTGCGGCGCGCCGTAGCCGAGGATCGTCCGCACGACGATCAGCGACGGCCGGTCAGCGACCTGCTGCGCGTGCCGCAGTGTCTTGTCCACCGCCGCGAGGTCGTTGCCGTCGTCAACATGCTGCACGTCCCAGCCGTACGCCACGAACCGGGCGCCGACGTCCTCCGTGAATGTCACCGACGTCGAGCCGGCGAGGGTGACGGCATTCGCGTCATAGAGCACGATGAGCTTGCCGAGCCGTAGATGACCCGCGAGCGAGCACGCTTCGGACTGCACGCCTTCCATCATGTCGCCGTCGCTCGCGATAACGTAAGTGAAGTGGTCGATGAGCTCGTAGCCAGGCCGATTGAAGCGCGCGGCCAGATTCGCTTCTGCGATAGCCATGCCGACCGCGTTGGCAATGCCCTGACCGAGTGGCCCGGTCGTAGCCTCAACGCCTGGCGTCAGATGGCTCTCGGGATGACCGGGCGTCAGGCTGCCCCACTGGCGGAAACGCTTGATCTGTTCGAGCGAGAGATCGTAGCCGGTCAGATGAAGCAGCGCGTAGAGCAGCATCGAGCCGTGGCCGGCCGAGAGGACGAAGCGGTCGCGGTCCGGCCACTCGGGATTGGACGGGTTGTGCCGAAGGAACCGGGTCCAGGCGAGGTACGCCATGGCCGCCGCTCCCATCGGTAGCCCTGGATGGCCGGAGTCGGCGTGCTGTACGGCGTCGACGGCGAGGAACCGGAGAGTGTTGATCGCGAGCTCGTCGAGATTACGTTCCGTCATGTTGTCTCCCTCACGGGCGGCCTACGCCAGGCACGCATCTCGGGCAAGTCCTGGAAGAGCGCGGAGGTGATCGGTTACCCTTCGCGTCTTCAGTCTACGCCCGCTCGGTTCTCTGGGAAGCTACCGCCCTCCTCCTGCGGCCTCGCCGGCGCGGAAATGTGACTTTGGGTCGCCCGCTGCGTTGACAGAAGTCACAGACTTAGGTCATCGATCCCTGTGATCATGAACCCAACGAGCGATCGATCTCCAGCGCGGCTGAGCCGTCACTCAGACGCGAGCAGAAGGAGGCAGCTGCACATGAAGCTGATTCTCGTCGCGAAGCGACACGAAACCGAAGACGTGATGTCGTTCATGTTCAGCAGCGACACGCCGCTCAAATGGCAGGCAGGTCAGTTTCTCCGCTATAGCCTCCTTCACCCCGACGCGGACGATCGGGGGATCGCGCGGTACTTCACGATCGCGTCGGCGCCGGTCGAGGGGCACATCATGCTCACCACCCGCTTCGCCAGCCAACGGAGCAGCAGCTTCAAGCGCGCCCTCCGACAGCTGCCCGTTGGCGCGGCCGTCGAAGTGAGTGAGCCGGATGGCAATTTTGTCGGCGGCGATCCGCGTGACGAGCACGTGTTTATCGCGGGAGGCATCGGGGTCACCCCGTTTCGGGCCATCCTTCTCGATCTCGACCACAGTCAGCTGCCGATCAAGGCGACGCTGCTGTACGCGAACCGTACCTCGGACTTCGTGTACAAGGCCGAGATGGACCGGCTCGCCGCCCAGCACCCTGGCTTGGTGATCCGCTACTTGGTGTCCCCGAAGCGAGTCACCGAGTCCTCGATCCTTGCCGCGGCGCCCGAACTCGGCAAACCCACCTTCCACGTCTCGGGACCGGCACCGTTCGTCGAGGCGGTGGGAAACATGCTCTGGTGGTTAGGCGTGCCGGACGCGCATGTGAAACGCGACTACTTCATCGGTTACCACTGGCCATCGATCGACAAACAAGGAAAGAACATGATCGACATCATTCCGACGAATCGAGAAGAGGCGACAGAAGTCACAGACTCAGGTCATCGAGCCCTGTGATCATGAACCCAACGAGCGATCGATCTCCAGCGCGGCTGAGCCGTCAGTCGGACGCGAGCAGAAGGAGGCGGATGACATGAAGTTGACTCTCGTCGCGAAGCGGCACGAAACCCAAGACGTGATGTCGTTCATCTTCAAGAGCGATGCGCCGCTCACCTGGCAGGCGGGGCAGTTCCTCAGCTATACCCTCCCTCACTCCGATCCGGACGACCGCGGAATCACCCGGTACTTCACGATCGCGTCGGCTCCCTTCGAGGGGCACGTCAGGCTCACCACCCGCTTCGCCAGCGGACGAAGTAGCAGCTTCAAGCGCGCCCTCCGGCAACTGCCAGCTGGCGCAGTCGTCGAAGTGGGCGAGCCGGACGGCGATTTCGTCCTCTACGATCCGAGTGGCGAGCACATTCTGCTCGCCGGGGGCATCGGGATCACGCCGTTTCGGGCCATCCTTCTCGATCTCGACCACAGTGAGCTGCCCATCAACGCGACATTGCTGTACGCGAACCGCACGCCGGACTTCGTGTACAAGGGCGAAATCGACAGACTGGCCGGTCGGCACCCTGGCCTCGTAGTCCGCTACCTGATCTCCCCGACGCGCATCACCGAGGCGTCGATCCGCGGCGTGGCGTCCGACCTGGCAAAACCCATCTTCAACGTCTCAGGACCGGAGCCCTTCGTCGAGGCGCTCGATGGCACGCTCGCGAGGTTGGGCGTACCAGAGGCCAACGTCAGGCGCGACTACTTTCCCGGCTATGACACTCTGTAATTCCGGCGAGCCGCCGGAGTCCGGCGCGGTCGAGGATCCGCACGCGGCGGCCTTCGAGCCGGACGAGTCCGATGTCCTCGAGATGTCTGAGCGCCCGCGTCGCGACCTCGCGAACCGTGCCGACCATCGCGGCCAGTTCGTGGCGAGTGGGCAGCGTCGCGACTGGCTCCAGCTCAGCGAGCCGGAGCACCACGCTCGCCACGCGCGGCGTGAGGCGGCGCAACGCCAGGTCACCGGCGAGCCCGCTCACCTCCCGGAGCCGCGCAGCGAGGACGCCGATGACCGCCACCCCGATCTCCGGATATTCGCGGATCAGGTCGAGGAGTGCCTCGCGGCGGATGAGCAATACGACGCTCGGCTCGATGGCCTGCGCGTTCGCGACAGTCGGGTTCCCATCGAAGGCGGCGGCGTCACTGAACGACTGGCCCGGACCGATGTGGTGGAGATCCTGCTCCTTTCCATCGTCCGAGGCCTTGAACACGCGGACGCCCCCCGAGGCAACGAGGTACAACCCATGCGACGGCTCTTCTTCCATGTACACGAGCGCGCCGCGCTCGTAGGCGCGCACGACGACCCGCGTGGCGACGGCCTTCAGGATATGCGCCGGCAGTGCGGCGAAGTAGGGGTGTCGGCCGAGCGTCGCGAGCGGATCCATTATCCCCTCGACCCGCGATTGTACTCTGGCCCCGCTCGGCGCTGTGGGGCCGGGATCCAGACATGATGGCGTCGGGACGCGCACGGGTGAAGCGGGTGTACGATCCCCCGTCTCGGCAGGACGGCCGGCGGATTCTGGTCGACGGTCTGTGGCCGCGGGGCCTGAGCCGGAAGACCGCCCAGATCGACGAGTGGGCCCGGGACCTCGCGCCCTCCACCCGGCTGCGACAGTGGTTCGGGCACGACCCGGCGCGGTGGCCGGAGTTTCAGAAGCGTTACCGCGCCGAACTGCGGACGCGCTCGGATCGGCTCGCGTGGCTAGCTGGACTCGCACGGCGCGGGCGGATAACCCTCGTCTATGCGGCACGGGACACCGATCACAACAACGCGCGCGCGCTACAGCGCCTGATCGCGAAGCGGTTGAGACGGCGCGCCCCGCGAGGGCGCGACACGGGTCGATGACCAACGTCATCGAGCAGCTCGAACGACTCCTCGCCGCGGAGCGCGCGGGTGTCGACGCCCTGTCCCGTCTCGTCGAGCAGGCCCCGACTTCGGAGACGCGGACCCTCTTCAGCCAGATCCGCGATGACGAAGCCCGGGCATGCACGGGCCTGGTCGGATGTCTCGCGCGACTCGGCCGCCGGCCGACTCGGGCCAAGGCGGATCTCGCCACGAAGATGCTGGCGCTTCCCGCGCTCCCGGACCGCGTTCGCCTCCTGAACTGGGGACAACGCTGGGTCGTCGAGCGAATCGACGGGCTGCTCGCAAGGGATCTCGACAAGGACACGCGGGCGTTCCTCGCCGAGATGCGCGCCGTGCATCTGCGCAACGTCAGCCGCTGCGACGGGTCGCTCGTCGAGCTCGACCGTCAACGCGAGGTGCAGGTCGACCGCAGCTTCGACGAACCGCCGCAAGGAATT
>Ga0207428_10001418_pt1 | contig 25242 bp, 22 predicted proteins | sample RhiMethybrSRZTD1_FD_187600 | JGI IMG/M metagenome (GOLD analysis project Ga0207428, IMG submission 187600) | Populus rhizosphere microbial communities from Tennessee, USA - Rhizosphere MetaG P. TD hybrid SRZTD1 (SPAdes) (version 3) | ecosystem: Host-associated > Plants > Roots > Rhizosphere >...
AAAAATGGTTATCCAGAGGTGATAGAGCACTGTGCGATTGCCAAGGGTCGCCTGGATGCAATCCACGACAACGTCACGCGGATACAGCGCGGGAAGCCTCTTCAATAATTCGTATGCACCTGGCCGAATGAAAAGACGGCGCGCGGCACCATCGTCATCGACCGCGGCGATATTCTGCTGCCGTTCAAATCTTACGTGCAGGCGCCGATCGTGCTTACGATCGAAAACGGCTACATTAACAAGGTCGACGGCGACTTCGATGCGGATTTCCTGAAATCCTACATGGATTCGTTCCACGATCGCGAGGTGTATGCGATCTCGCACATGGGATGGGGGTTACAACCGCGCGCTCAGTGGACGGCGTTGGGCCTTTACGACAAGGAGGCAACGCTTGGCATGGACGCTCGCGCCTTTTACGGCAACTTCCTCTTTTCGACGGGCCCGAATACCGAGGCGGGCGGCACGCGCAACACGCCCTGCCATATCGATATCCCTCTTCGCAATTGCTCGCTGTCGCTCGATGGCGTGCCGATGACCGTCAATGGAGAAGTGGTGGTCGACGAACAAAAAGCAGCTTGAGCAGCCACTCGACCGCTTCGGAGTCACTTCAGCCGGCGCCGAGTCGCGCTGAGCGCTTGTCTTCCCTGGAATCTGCAGCGAGGAGCAGCATTGTGAAGAGTTCAGAGGCGGCCATCTTTCAGCAGCAGGGTTTCGGTCAAACCATAGGCTTAGGCGAGCGGCCGGCCCTGGTTCTGGTCGATTTCGTCGTGGCGTTCGACGATCCGAAATTGTTCGGTGGTGGCAATATTCACGGCGCGGTTTTACAAACTGTCGATCTGCTAAAGTTTTTTCGAGACAATCGGCTCCCCGTCGCCTTTACGCGCTATGTTTACAGCGAGGATGGCAGTGACAGTAATCTGCTCACCGCCAAAATACCGTCATTGAAGATTCTCACAGAAGATAACCCTGTCGGCCATATCGTCCCTGAACTGAAGCCGCTGCCTGGAGAGCTGATCGTCCGCAAGCGAAACGCTTCGGCCTTTTTTCAAACCGATTTCTCAAGCTGGCTTGCTCGCCATTCTGTTGACACCCTGGTCATTACTGGTTGCGTCACCTCTGGCTGTGTTCGGGCGACGGCGGTCGATAGCCTCGGCTACGGATATCGGCCGATTGTTATCAGCGACTGTGTCGGAGATCGCGCCTTAGGCCCGCATGAGGCAAGCCTGTTCGACATGATGCAGAAATACGCGGATCTAATGACCCGTGACAAACTGATCAGCGAACTCTCCAAAGCGGTTGGACATAAGTCCGTGGCAGAGCCACGTCCTCGCGTCGCCTGATAGCCGGATAGAAAGTAGCGTTTCGATGACAGGATCCGTCGCATATGCCAGCGCTTTTGAGTTAAAGAAAGCCTTTGCGGAAAAGGAATTATCACCTGTCGAGGTTGTCAAGGCCTCTCTCGCGCGAGCTCAGTCGCTTGAACCAAAGCTGAACAGCTTTGTCACCTTGACACCCGAGCTCGCCCTCGACGCAGCCAAAAAAGCCGAAGCTGCGATCATGCGGGGGGAAAATAATGGCCTGCTGCAGGGGCTTCCGGTCTCGATCAAGGATGTCATCCCCGTCAAGGGTGTGAAGTTTACGACGGGCTCAAAGGCTCTGGCTGACAACATCGCCCAGATCAATGGCCCGGTCGCCGAACGGGTCATTACTGCGGGAGCTTGCATTATAGGCAAGACGACGACGAGCGAATTCGGCGCCAAAGCCGTAGGCGACTCGCCATTGACCGGCGCGACCCGCAATCCATGGAACTTGGCAAAGACATCGGGCGGTTCGTCGGCCGGCGCGACAGCCAGTGTGGCGTCTGGCGTTACCCCATTTAGCATCGCCACGGATGGCGGCGGCTCCATTCGGATTCCATGTTCGTTTACAGGCCTTTTCGGCATCAAGCCGCAATTTGCCCGTGTTGCGCTGCATCCTGTCAGCGCCGCAACGACGTTGGCGCACTGTGGTTCAGTTGCACGGACGGTCAGAGATGCCGCGCTGCTGCTGACCGCGGAGTCGGGATTTGACGCGCGAGATCCCTTTTCAATTGCTGACCCAGCGCCTGATTATCTCGCCGCATGCGAGCGGTCGATAAAGGGGATGCGGATTGCATGGAGTCCGACATTAGGCTTTGCCTGGGCCGATCCGGAGGTGCTTCGGATTACCGAATCGGCGGCCATGACTTTCCAGAAGCTGGGTTGTGAAGTCGAATTGGTCGAAAAAGTATTTGACGAAGATCCGGTCGAAATTTGGTCTAGCGAGTTTTATGCCGGAATCGGCACGCGGCTTAAGCCGGTGCTCGAGAAATCCAGAAATCTTTTAGACCCAGCGGTGATAGCCATCGTCGAACAAGCACTCAAGCAGACGCTCGAACAATATTATACAAATGTCTTCCGACGTTACGATTTTCGTGAAAAGACTCGTCAGTTTTTCGAAAAGTTCGACTTGTTGTTGTCGCCGACGCTTCCTGTGCCTGCATTTGACGTCAACCGCGATTTGCCAATAGAGCTTGAGAAGTCCGATCGTAATGTTGTGTCGTGGGTCTATTATACCTACGCGTTCAACTTGACCGGACAGCCAGCCGCGTCAATTCCTGCTGGCTTCACCAAGTCGAAGCTCCCGGTCGGGCTTCAGATCGTTGCCCGGACGCATCAGGAGGTCGACATTTTCCGGGCTGCCGTGGCGTTTGAGGAGGCTCGCCCCTGGGTCACGGAAATCCCGCCAATCAGCTAAGCGTCGTCAGAGTCAGCTTCTCGCATTGCGCACCCCAACGCGCTTCACGGTGATAGCATGGCGAAGATGATCTTGGAGAAGGTGGTGCCGGGGAAAAACGGGTTTGCTTTCGAGGTCAAGCAGGGTCAATCGTTCCGGATCATCGATTTGGAGGGTCAGCAAGTCGCCGATATGGCGGTGTTCAACCTTCATAATCCGCGCGAGATCTGGCACCAAGCGGACATGTCAAAGCCAAGTTCTGCTTTCGCTCAATAACCAGCGAATTCAATTGCTTCCGATAACCGTGTTTATCGGAGGCTAAAGCGCGATTATCGGAAATGTTTGTTTAGGCACGCTCAAAAACACTGCGTGCCTACCAGCAACACTGCGCGCCTACCAGCTCGGCGACGAATGGGCCAATCAGGCTCGCGATGAAGCAGCGCGTTCATCACACCAAGAGAGTCGCCGAGATGTTTGGGCGAGCACGTGCAGATGATCTATTTGGATCGGCCCCGTGACGCGGCGGTCGGCTCGGATGTCCTCTTGCTTAAAGCCAGATGCAACCATGATGAGGCTGATGCTGCAGTGGCTCAACCAACTCAATCGGCGGAGATGCCGAGTTGCAGGCAAGGGCAATCCGACCGGGGCTAGATCGCATCGGCCTTGACGCCATTTTCGGTCGGATTGTAGCATTGTCCGACAAAATTCGGTTCGGCGTTTTGCTTGCTGCCTCAGGCGGGTTCATGGTTGGGCGGAACGAGGATCCTGCCGCGCGCGTCCTTGAGTCTCAAATCACCATCACTCGCGCTGGTCAGGCCGCAGAGCCCGCGCCGTGAGCGCACCGAGGGGAAGAGCATGTGGTTCTATCTCAACGGCCGATTTGTCGAGGACGCCGAAGCCACCGTCCCGGTCACCGACCATAGCTTCCTTTACGGCGACGGCTGTTTCGAAGGCATCGGCGTATGCAACGGGCGCGTGCTTCATCTCGATGAACATGTCGAGCGCATGTTCAAAAGCGCGCGAATGCTGCGCATCACCATGCCGGTCTCGCCGGCCGAGTTGCACGACCTCATCCTCGAAACCGCGTCGCGCAACGGAATGGCTGAAAGCAAGATGGGATATTTGCGGCCGCTAGTGAGCCGCGGCTCCGGCCCGCTCGGCCTGAAATTTTCCAACCAGCTCGGCAAGGCGACGTTGGTGATCATCCCTCAAATCGGCGATCGCCGCATCGCTTATACCGGCGAGATCGAGAGCTTCACCGCGGTCTTTTCGAGCTACCAGCGTCCCGGCCCCTCCAGCCTCGACGCCCGCATCAAGGCGAACAATTACCTCACCTACATCCTTGCCTATCTCGAGGCGCAGGACCGCGGCGCCGACATCGCCATTATGCGCGATCCCGAAGGTTATGTGGCCGAAGGGCATGCGATGAACCTCTTCGCCGTGCATGGCGAACGCGTGGTCGTGCCGCAGGAGTCGCTCGCGCTCTCGGGCATTACACGCAAGAATGTCATCGCCACCACGCGACGCATCGGTATTGAATGTATGGGGAGCAATCTCACCCGATACGACATATCTGCTGCGGACGAAGTGTTCGTTACCTCTTCCCTCGAGGCGATCGCATCGGTGCGATCAATCGATGGCCAGTCGCTGCCCGAGCCGATCCCTGGACCAATCACGCGCAAGATCCGCGATGCCTATGTGAAGTTCGCACTCGACACCGGCACTCCGGTGCCGGCCGCATCCCCGCAGCGGCGAAAGGCGCACGGATGAAGCGGGTCGGCGTCGATACCGGTGGCACGTTCACCGATAGCGTACTTTGGGACGAAGAGAAGGGGCTGGTCGCCAGCGCAAAGGTCTCCTCCAACAAGGCCGATCCCGCGCGCGCGGTGATCGCCTCGGTGGACAAGCTCGGCGGTGAGAACGCCGGCGACGTGCGCTATCTCATCCACGGCACAACGGTCGCCACTAATGCGACGCTCGAGCGCTCGGGCCCGCGTATCGGTATGATTTGCACCGCCGGCTTCCGCGATGTCCTCGAAATTGCGCGGCTTACGCGTCCGCCCGAGCAGATCTACGACCTGTGCGCCAATCCGCCGGCGCCTCTGGTTCGGCGCCGCGATCGTCTTGAAATCGACGAGCGCATTGATCACCGCGGCAAGGTAATCGGCCCGCTCGAGGAATCCTCGGTGGTCGAGGCCGCGCGAATCCTGTCGCGCCGCAGCATCAACTGTGTCGCCGTGTGCCTCATGCACTCCTATCTCAACAATACGCATGAACGCATGGTGCGCGACATTCTCGAGCGCGAGATGCCAGGCGCGCTGATATCGATTTCCTCCGAAGTCTTATCGGAATTCCGCGAATACGAACGTTCCAGCACGACGGCGCTCAACGCCTATCTGGCGCCGATCGTCGGCGGCTATCTGCGCCGGTTGCAGGATTCCGTCGCCGCCTGGAACAACCAGACGCGACTCTGGGTGATGCAATCGAACGGCGGCGTGGCCTCGGCCGAGCGCACCGCGCATGTGCCGGTGACCCTGCTGCTTTCGGGACCGAGCGGCGGCGTGGTCGCCGGCCGATATTTGATCGAGCAGACCGGTCTCGAAAGGGGCATCACAGTCGACATGGGCGGCACGAGTTTTGACGTGTGTCTGCTGCCGGGCAAAGACATTCCGATGACGCATGAACGGCATGTGATGGACATGCCGATCCGCGTCTCGTCCGTCGACATCCTCACCATCGGCGCCGGCGGCGGCAGCATCGGCTGGGTCGATGCCGCTGGCCAATTCCGGGTCGGGCCGCAGAGCGCGGGCGCGACACCTGGCCCGGCTTGCTACAACGGGGGCGGCGAAGAGCCGACCGTTACCGATGCGAATCTGGTTCTCGGCGTCCTGGGTCCGGAGCAACGGCTTGGCGGCGAGGTCGCGCTGAATAATGATCTCGCCCACAAGGCTTGCGAGAAGCTCGGCCGCCGGCTTGGCATGTGCGCACAGGAAGTGGCCTGGGGCATCCGCCGCATCGTTAGCGCGGCGATGGCCGGGGCAACGCGCGCGGTCTCGGTCGGGCGCGGTTATGATCCGCGCGACTTCTCGCTGATCGCTTTCGGCGGCGCCGGCCCGATGCACGCGGTTGATATCGCCGCCGAGCTCGAAATCCCAAAGGTGCTAGTGCCGGCGATCCCGGGCTGTCTATCGGCATTTGGCCTTGTCGTCAGCGACGTCACGCATGACTATGTGATGACGCATCTCGCCCCGATCAGCGATACGCTTCATCTTCAGCTCGAGCGGATCTTTGCCGAGCTCGCCGCCGGCGCACATGCGCAGCTGGCGGACGAAGGGATCGAGGAGAAGCGGTGCGAACTCTTTCGCATCCTCGATTTGCGCTACATCGGCGAGCAGTCGAGCGTCAGCGTCCCCGTCGCGGCCAACGACGCGGACTGGCTTGCCGCGACCACGCAGGAATTCCACGCGATGCACGAACGGCTTTACGGGTTCTGCGTACTGGACGAGCCGGTCGAGGTGGTCAATGTGCGTATGCGTGCGGTGGGGCGGCTCTACCGTCCGCCACGCAACGGTGCCGCCAAGCCGGCAAGAGCGACAGGCTCACCTCAGCGGATTGGTACGCGCATGGTCGCGTTCGGCCCGAACAAGGGCGACCGTGTCGAAACCCCGGTCTATGAACGTACGGCGCTCGTCCCCGGGATGAGATTCACCGGGCCGGCTATCGTCGAGCAGAACGATTCAACTCTCATCGTTCCGGCCAAACGCATCGTGCGGACGGATGAGCATTCCAATCTCCTGATCGAGGCGGGGGTCTCGTGAGCATCAGCAATCTCGACCCAATCACGTTGGCGGTTCTGCGCTCCGGCCTCATCAATGCTGTGGCAGAGATGAAGGCGGTGGTGGTGCGCACCGCCTATTCGAATTTGTGGAAGGAAGCAGGCGACTTATCCTGCGGCCTGCTCACCAGCAGCGGCGAGCTTGCGGTGCAAGGGATCGGTGACATTCCGGTCCATCTTGCTTCGATGCCGATGTCGGTCGGCGCCTGCCTCAAACGCATCCCGCCGGAAACACTCAAACCTGGCGACGTCGTCTACCAGAACGATCCTTATCAGGGAAACACGCACCTCCCCGATTTCATCATGGCGAAGCCGATCTTTTTCTCTGGGCAGATCGTCGGCTATTCCGCTGTGCGCGGCCATTATGTCGACGTCGGCGGCGGCGGGCCGGGTAGCTATTCGGCGACCATGCCAGACATCTATGCGGAGGGCCTGCGCATCCCGCCGGTGCGCATCTATGAAGAGGGAAAGATTAACCGCGACATCGTCGACGTACTCTTGCACAACACGCGCAATTCGCGCGAACGCTATGGCGATCTGCGTTCGCAATATGCGGGCTGTGTCGCGGCCGAGCGGCGGGTCCTCAGCTTCTGCGAGAAGTATGGGCTCGAGACCTACCAGGCGGCGATGGAGGAAATCGTCAACGCGTCCGAGCGCCTTACCCGGGCAGCTATCGAGAAGATCCCCGACGGCACCTATTCGTTCGAGGATTATTGTGACGACGATGCGATCGGCGAAGAGCCGATCAAGATTGCTTCGAAGGTCACGGTGAAGGGCGACAACATCCATGTGGATTTTGCCGGCTCCTCGCCACAGGTGCGCGGTGGTATGAATGCGCCTTTGGCGGTGACGGTGTCCGCCTCCTGCTACGCGATAAAATGCCTTACAGATCCGGAAAACCCGCCGAATTCGGGTTCCTATCGGCCGATCAAAATCGACGCGCCGGCCGGTTCGGTGGTTAACCCGATGGCGCCCGCGCCGGTGATCGCCGGCAACCATGAGACCGCTTCGCGCATCGTCGACGTGATTATCGGTGCGCTCGCGCAGGCAGTGCCCGAGCGCGTATGCGCGGCTGGCGCTGGAAGCTCGGGCGTACTTTCGCTTGGCGCGCGGGTGCGCGAAGAGGGGCGCGACCGCGAGCTCCTCATGGTCGAGACGCATGGCGCCGGGCAGGGCGCTAATCACAAGGGAGACGGCGTCAATGCCCGCCGCGTCAATGTCGGCAATACAGGCAATACGCCGAGCGAGGCGCTGGAGATCAGCTTCCCGATCCAGGTACTGCGCTACGCGATCTCAGAAGACGGCGGTGGCCCAGGGCGCACGCGCGGCGGCACCGGCATCCTGCGCGAGATCAAGCTCGAGCACGATGCAACGGTGACGCTCACGGCCGAGCGCGCCAAGTTCGCTCCCTACGGACTGTTCGGCGGCGAACCTGCACCGAAATCCGAATTCTGGGCCAAGCTGCCGGATGGACCGCGCCGCGTGCTTAAGTCAAAGACCGCGCCGATGCATTTCCCCAAGGGCACCGTCATCCATTTCCGCTGTGCCGGCGGCGGGGGCTATGGCCCGCCGGCCGAGCGGAGCCTCGAACAGATTCAGGCGGATCTCGATGACGGCTATATCAGCCCGAATGCGGCGCGGGAGTCCTACGGCATCACCTTGAAACACGACTCGAACCGGGCCGAAGGCCCTTGGTGCGTGACGGCCCGCCAGACGGGACAATCGAAATGAGCGCGAACCGGCCGGGCTCGGAATTCATTCCGGGCAACTGTTTCGGCACTTTTAAGCTACCGGATCCGGTTGCTTTCGTCGCCGTGCGCGGCGAGGGCGCAACGATTTGGTCGGATGACGGGCGCAAACTCACCGATTTCGTGCTCGGCTCGGGGCCGATGATCCTCGGCCACGCGCATCCGCGGGTGGTCGCCGCAATCCGGGAACAGGCTGCGCGCGGCACCACGTTCTACGCCATGAACGACATCGCGCCGCGGCTTGCCGCGCGCATTGCCGATTTCGTCGGCTGCGCCCAGGCGGTGAAATTCGTCGGCGATGGGGCCGAGGCGACCTTCTATGCGCTGCGACTCGCCCGCGCCTTCACCGGCCGCGATCTGGTCCTCAAATTTGAGGGAGCCTATCACGGCCACCACGACTACGCGCTGCACGGGCTCAAGCCCACGCGCGATGCCAACTATCCATTGGCGAAGCCGGACTCGGCTGGCATCCCCGCCGGCGTCGGCAGCACTATGCTGATCGCACCCTATAACGATCTCGACACCACCATGCAGCTTGTCGAGCCGGTGGCGGACAGACTTGCGGCGATCATAGTCGAGCCGGTGCAGCGCTCGCTGATGCCGAAGGCTGGCTTCCTAGCCGGCCTGCGGGCGCTGTGCGACCGCATCGGCGCGCTGCTTGTTTTCGATGAGGTGGTCACCGGCTTTCGGCTGGCGCTCGGCGGAGCGCAGGAGGCTTTCGGGGTCAAGCCCGACCTTTGCTCGCTCGGCAAGGTCATCGGCGGCGGGCTTCCGCTGGCAGCCGTGGCGGGCCGGCGCGATGTGCTCGAGCTTACGGTGCCGACCCGTCCCAATGACGGACGTTCGGTCTATATGAGCGGCACGCTCAACGGCAATCCGCTCGCGGCCGCGGCTGGCCTCGCCACGCTCGATGTGCTTGCGGAGGAGGATGGCCCGGCGCGGATCGGCGAGATCGGCGCTGCGCTCAGCCGCGGCTTCGAGGAATGCGCGCACAAACTCTCGATCCCGCTGCAGATGATCGGGCCGGCTGCCTTCGCCGATCCTATCTTCGGTGAGGGCGAGATTTCCGATTATCGCAGCTACGCCGCCACCAACCGCAAGGCGGCGCAGCAATTCGGCATCGAACTGCTCAAGCGCGACCTCTTCGTGCACCCTGCGAGCAAGCTCTACATCTCGACCGCGCATACCGACGAACAAATTGAAGGCGCCTGCGCCAACGCCTATGAGGCAATGCGCGCCGTCCGCGATAACGGGCTGTTGTAATGAGCGCCAAAGGCCCGCTGTCCGGGATGCGCGTGGTCGAGGCTGCGCAACGAATTGTGGGGCCGTTCGCCGGCTGGCATCTCGGCATGCTCGGAGCCGAGGTGATCAAGGTCGAGCCGCCAGAGGGAGACATTGCGCGCGGCTGGGAGGCCGGCGCCATGTTCGACGTGCTCAATGAAGGCAAGCGCTGCGTCGCGTTTGATCTTAGCAACACCAAAGAGCGCGGTGACTGCGCGCGGCTTTGCGCCAGTGCCGATATTGCGCTTGCCGACCGGAGCTGGAGCGCGGAGGCTGCGCTTGCCGGCGGCCGCGGCAAGAATGCGCGAACGCGTTCAGTGGTCGAGATCGACGACGGTCCTGTGCCCGGCGGCTCAGGGAGTAGTGAGACCCTGGCGCAGGCGTCAATGGCGCTGACCGGCTATGTCGGCGAGCCCGGCGGCAGACCGGTACGGCTCGGCGCCGATCTTGCCTCGGCTTCGGCGGCGAGCGCGGCTGTCCAGGCGGCGCTGACCGCTTTCATCCGCCCCGATCAACCGAAACCTCTTGTCGCGCGCATCTCCATCGACCGGGCTTTGGCGACGCTCAAGACCATTCATTGGGCTGCGCGCTCCGACCCGGACCGCTGGGCCGGCTATCACGTGCGCGCCATCTCACGCCAGCCGGATTGCGGTTATCGTACGCGGGACGGCTGGATCACGCTCGATTTCCTGCCCGATCAGCGCGAGGCCTGGCGGGCGATGTGCGAGGAGCTTGGGCTCGGCGACTTTGCGGGCGAGGTCGAGGACAACTGGTTCAGCACCATCGGCATGGAGGATAGCATCGACTGGGCCCGCCCGCGCTACGAGAAGGGGTTCGCCCCACTGACGCGCGAGGAGGCGATTGCGCTCATCCGCAAGCATGGCGGCTGGTCCGTGCCGTTTCAGCAGCCGGTCGAGGCGATGCACCATCCGCAGTCGAAGCTTTACGCCTCGATCTACGATAATGGCAGCGGCGCCCAGGTGCGCATGCCCTGGCGCGTCAACGACGAGACGCTTGGCGTACATCAGCCTGGACGGGCCGCCTCGGTTGGCGCGCACACCAAGGAGGTGCTGGCCGCACTCGAGCGAGGCGCATCATGAGCGCGGCGAGCCTGCCATTGCGCGGCATCCGTGTGGTCAATTTCGGTCTCGGCGGAGTGGCGCCGTGGGCGGCTTCGCAGCTCGCTCAACTCGGCGCCACCGTGGTCAAGATCGAGGCGCCGAACGAATTCATCATGTACACGCTCCCGCCCTGGCGCGGTTCGACCACGACCTATGCCTGCCTCAATGCCAATAGCCGCTCGGTTAAGCTCAACCTCAAGGACGAAACGGACCGCAAGCTCGCGTGGAGGCTCGCCGAGACCGCCGACGTGATGATTGAGAATTTCCGCTCCGGCGCAATCGATCGGATGGGCTATGGCTTCAAGGAAGTGGCTGCGCGTAATCCGCGCATCGTGTTCGTGTCGTCGAGCGGCTTCGGTCGCGAAGGGGAAATGGCGGGATTGCCGTGCACCGATCCGCATATCCAGGCCTTCTCCGGGTTCGCCGCGCTCAATGGCGACACCGAAGGCGGCGAGCGCGCGCGCTATTACGGCCTGCTGGATCTCTATTGTGGGCAGATTATTTGCGAGGCGGTCCTCGCCGCGCTGATCGCGCGCGGTCGCGATCCGAAGCCCCAATACATCGAGATGACAATGCTCGGCGGAGCGACCTCGGTCCTGCTCACGCGGCTTGCGGCGCATTTGCGCGACAAGGCTCCGGTAAATCGGCACGGGCGGCACAGTGCGCCGGACGGGCTCTATCGCACGACGGACGGAAAGATCGCGCTCACCGTCGAGGACGACGCCGGCTTCCGCGCGCTCTGCGGCGTGATCGAGCGCGACGCACTCGCCAAGGATCCGCGTTTTGCCACGGCTCCGGCGCGTCTTGCCAATATGCAGGCGCTCGACGCTGAAATCGAGAACGTGCTCAGGAGCGCACCAAGCGACTGGTGGATCGTCGCGCTGGGACGCGCCGGTATCGCCTGCGCTCGCGTGCATGCCGATCACGAAGCCTCGGCGCACCGGGACACCTGGCAGCGCGGGCATCTGCGCGACCTCGACGTGCGCGGGGCAGGGAAGCTGCGCGCCGCCGCCCCGCCGTGGGATTTCGAGGGCATTGCCCCGGTTGCGGGCCGCGCCCCTCGGCCGGGCGAGGACACCGATCTGCTACGCAAGGATCCCGCCGGTTTCTGGGCGGCTTTGGAGAAGGATGTGGGCTGATGGCGAAAGAGAAGATGCGGGCGGTCGTGCAGAATGGCATTGGCGGTCCGGAAATCCTGCGCGTGGAAGAAATGCCGATGCCGGGGCCGCCCCGCGGTGACCAGGTGTTGCTGCGCATCCGCGCCAGCGGCGTGTGCTTTCACGATCTCCTGGTGCGTGACGGCACCTATCGCGCGCTGGTCAAGCTGCCGCTCGTGCCGGGTCACGAAATGGCCGGCGACGTTATCGCAGTGGGCGAGGAGGTCACCCGCATCAAGGTGGGCGACCAGGTCGCCAGCACCAACCGCGAGACTTGCGGCCAGTGCGACCTCTGCCGATCCGGGCAGGAGGGGATGTGCCCGAACCAGCGCTTCTTCGGGCACAACGGCCCCGGCAGTTACGCCGAATATGCGCTGGTGCGCGAGAATGCGCTCTCCGTTGTGCCGCGCTCGATCCCGCCGGAGATCGCCTGCACGCTTTCCTGCGCGATCGGCACCGAACTGCACGCGATCCGCGAGGTCGGTCGTACCAAGGCGGGCAACAACGTGCTGGTGACCGGCGCCGGCGGCGGCCTCGGCATACACGGGGTGCAGGTGGCGAAACTCTGCGGCGCTTTCGTCGTGGCGCTGACCACGTCTCCGTCAAAGTCGCAGGCTTTGCGCGCGGTCGGCGCGGATGAGGTGGTCGTGATCCAGCGCGGCGAACGCTTCGACCGCAAGCTGCTCGAGGTCGCACCACGCGGCTTTGACGTGATCTGCGACAATGTCGGCGAGCCTGTGTTCGGCTCGTGCTTCCGCGCGCTCGCGATCGGCGGGCGTTATGTCTTCGTCGGACAGCTCAACGACCGGCCGATTTCGTTCAATCCGGCCTGGCTGTTGTTGCGCAACACGTCGCTGCTCGGTTCGAACTCGACCACTCGCAAGGAGCTCGATGACGTCATCCGGATGGTCGACCGCGGCCTGATCAGGCCCGTGATCGATAAGCCCTTGCCGCTTGAGGAAGCGGCGGCCGCGCACCAGCGGGTGATGGACGCGCAGCCGACCGGCCGGCTGGTGCTAATGCCTTAGCGGCTTTAGCCCGAGTGGAAATAGGCGGCTTCGATCGCCTCGCGGGTAAGCTCTTCGCGGCGGCGGCCGCCGTCCACCAGCCGGCCTCGGTTGAGGATATAGACGCGGTCGCACAGGTCGAGGATGTCTTGCGTGCGCTGCTCGACCAGCATGATGGCCAGGTTCTGTTGCTGGCGCAGCCGATGAAGCGCCCCCATCACCGCCTCGACCATGATCGGCGCCAGACCGATCGACGGCTCGTCCACCAGGATCACGCTCGGTTTCGACATTAAAGCGCGGCCAATGGCCAGCATCTGCTGCTCGCCGCCGCTGAGCACGCCGGCGCGCGCCCGGAACCGTTCCTTCAGGCGCGGGAACAGGTCGATGACAGAATCGAGCAAGGCGCTGACCTCGCGCGTGCGTTCGGCGGGCGTCAGTCGCCATGCGCCGACCAGCAAATTTTCCTCAACGGTGAGCGATGGCCAGATCCGGCGTCCTTCCGGCACATGCGCGAGCCCGAGTGATGCCCGTGCGTGTCCTGGCATGCCGTCGAGCGGCTTTCCGTCGAACACCACCGAGCCGTCATAGACCGTGCAGAGGCCGGCAATCGTTCGCAAAAGTGTGGTTTTTCCGGCGCCATTCGGGCCGAGCACGCCGATCGCTTCGCCGGAGGCGAGGGAGAGCGTTACGTCGTGCAAGACGCGCACGCGCCCATAGCCGGCGTGAATGTTTTCAATGGCGAGCATGATCCCACTTCGAGCCAAGGTACGCCTCGATCACGTGCGGCATGACAGTTACCTCCGCCGGCGCCCCGTCGGCGATCAGCTTTCCATTGTCCATCACCACCACACGCTCGACTACTTTGGCGACGGTGCCGATTGCGTGATCGACCAGGATTATAGTGAGGCCCTCTACTTGCTGGCGGCGCAGGATATCAATGAGCTCCTGCACCTCGGTGCGGTCGAGGCCCGCGAGCGGCTCATCGAGGAGGAGAAGGGCCGGTCGCGAGACGAGAGCGCGGGCGACTTCGAGCAACCTTATTTGTGAAGGACCGAGCGATTCCGCCGGCCGATTGGCGAATTGCGCGAGGCCTACCGCTTGCAGTGACTCCCAGATCGCCACTTTGAGCTCTTCGGAATCCGGATCCTTCTCGACGATGCCGCCGAGCATGACGTTCTCGTAGACGCTAAGCCGCCCGAAAGGGCGCGGGATCTGGAAGGTACGTCGGATACCGGCGCGCGCGAGCCGATAGGGCGCCCAGCCGGTTACCGTCTCGCCGCCCAGTTTGAATTCGCCGCCGGTCGGGCGTTGGAAGCCGGTGAGAAGGTCGAAGAGGGTCGTCTTCCCGGCGCCGTTCGGACCGACGATGCCGATGAATTCATGCTGGCGAACATCCAGGCTGAAATTCTTGAGCGCGACCACGCCGCCATAGGATTTTGACAGCCCGTTCGCAGTCAGCATAACCGCCCCTTTGGGTGGCGAGCCATCTGGCGTGCCGCGCGGCACTGCGGCGAGGGATGGTGGAGGGCTAACATTAAGGTGGCGGCGGGAGAGCCAGGTTTGCAATCCTGCGAGCCAAGGGCGGCCGGAGGAATCGAAACGGCGCAGCTCTTCGATCAAGCCACGCGGGATGAGCAGTACCACGGCGATCAGCACCATGCCATAGACGAGCTGGGACGCGCCCGAGATTGCCCCGAACTTGGCGTCCAGCACTTGCGAGATCGGCACCACGATTAGCGTGCCGAGCAGCGGCCCGACGGGATGGCCTATGCCGCCGACGAGATTGACGATCAAAGCCTGCACCGACACGCCGATGCCGAACATCGTTTCCGGCGTCACCACAAAAAGCATCTGCGCGTAGATGACGCCAAGGAGACCTGCGACCGCGCCGCTGACCACGAAGGCCCAGAGCTTGGCGAGCCAGGTGTTGATCCCGACGGCGGACGCGGCCGACTCATCCTCACGCACTGCGGTCAACAGGTAACGCCATTGCGAACGCTCAAGGAACACGGTGCCGAGCCAGCACAACAGTAAAATGACGCCGAAGATGCCCGCGTACCAACGTGGATCCGGCCATTGCATGAAGAGTAACGGGCTCTCGTGATGCGCCGGGATGAGCGCCTCCTGGAAACCCCAATAGGTGAAGAGAATTTGCAAGATCAGCGGATAGGCGAGCGTGGCCAAGCTGAAATAGATGCCCGAGAGTTTGAGCGTTGGCGCGCCGACTACAAGGGCGGCGAGCGCGGCACAAGCGATGCTCGCCAGCATACCGATCCAGGGTGTGAGGTTGAAATCAACCTGGAGGATGAAAGTGATATAGCCGCCAAGGCCGACGAACGTGGCGTGGCCAAGCGACAACTGCCCGGCGTAGCCGCCGATCAGATTCCAGGTCATTCCGAGCGCGGCCCAGAACGCGATCAAGGCAGTGAGACGGCTGAAGTAGAAGTCGTTTACCTGCATCACGATCGCGAAATAGATCGCAACGACGACAACGGGAACGCGATAAGCGCGCAGCGCCGACTCTTTCTCGTCCTCTGATTGCGCCGGCGGCATTTCTCAGACCCGTTGACGCAAGCCGAACAGCCCCTGCGGGCGAAGCAGCAGGATGAGCACAAAGACGACGAACAGCATCACGTTCTGAAGCTGCAGCGGGAGCAGCAAGCCTGAAAACGATTGGACGAGCCCAACGACGAAAGCGCCGATCGCGGCGCCGGCGACGCTACCCAGTCCTCCCAATACAATCGCCAGGAACATGATCACGATGAAGTCGTTACCGATGGTCGGGCTTGCTGCCAGGAAGGTCACCATCAGCGCGCCGGCAATGCCGGCAAGGCCGGTTCCGACCATGAAGGCGGCGATGTGAGTCTGGCGGACATTGATGCCAACGCCCTCTGCGGAGACCGGATCATCCGCCGTCGCCCGCATGGCCCTTCCGGTCCAGCTGCGTGTGAGGAAAAGATATAGCGCCACCATAATGGCGAGCGAGGCGAGGCAGGCGAAAAGGCGCGCCTCATTGATGAAAAGACCGAACGGCGCCCAATAGGCGTTGGTATAGGCCCGTACCACCACACGCGGTGTGGGGTCGAAAACGATCAGCACGAGGTGCTGGAGAACCAGCGAGACGCCCAAGGTGAGAATGAGCTGCGCGTTATGGTCGCCGCGCGGGACACGTTCGAGGAAATGGCGGGCAAAGCCCATCCCCAGCGCGGCCAAAGCCATTCCAACGGGCACCGCCAGCAAGAGCGGATCGATGCCCGTCGTGGTGGCCACCAAATAAGTGGCGAACATGCCCAGCATCATGAAATCGGCTTGGGCAAAGTTAATCACCCGCATGACGCCGAAAATCAGCGTCAGGCCCGCGGCCAGAAGCATATAGACACCACCGAGCAGGAGGCCTCCGACTGCGGCCTGCAGGATGATGTCCAAGCCCATGATCGACCGTTGTTACGAAGGCCACTTCAATGGCGCGACCGCGACTTCAGCCGGCGTCACCAGAACCGGCACGCCGTTTTGCCATTGGACAATGAACGGCGGAGCGAGCGGATTCTGGCCGTGTTCATCGAACTTGACCTCAGAGCCGTTGAAGGCGGTCGGTGGCGGCTTCGTGATGTGAAGGCTCGCGAGTGCGTCGCGCACTTTCTTCGGATCGGCCGAGCCGGCCTTTTCCAGCGCCTCCTTAATGATCCAGATTTCCGAATAGACCGACGTGGTGTTGTGCGTGGTCCAGGAGATCTTCTGACTCTCGCGGAAGCGCTTCAGAAAGTCCGTGGCGTAGGGATCCTTGGTAACGGCCGTGCCTTGCGTAGTCATCAGGTTTTCGACTTCCTTCGGTCCCAGCGCCTGCAAGAACTCCGGCGTGACGAACTGGGCGCCGTTGCCGAGCGTGAGCTTCTTGACGCCGGTGGCGTTGAACGCGCGCACGATCGCGACGCTGTCATCGAAGGTGGTCGCGCCGAGAAAAATGATGTCCGGATTGGCCGAACGGGTTGCGAGCGCGACCGGAATCGCGTCGGCAAGCGGCGGCGTCCACACCCGGTTGAGCACGATCTTCACGTTATTCTGGGGCAGGACCTCGTCGAGGCTCTTGAAATAGGAGACGGTCGCGCCAGTGTTGTCGCCGACTAGTGCAGCGGTTTCGATCTTGCGGCCCTCTTTTTCGGCCTGTTCCTTAAGTAGCTTGATCGCCGCCTTCACCTGGGTGTCAGCGCCGCTGCTGTCGCGGAAGATATATTTGTAACCGCGGCGCACGAGCTGATCGCTGTAGCTGAAAGTGAGCATCGGCACCTGCTGGCGCTCGCCGATTTCGCTTGCAGCAAGCGAGAACGAACTCAGGAAGCAGCATACGAAAGCGGCGAGTTTGTTCTGGCTGAGCAGGCGCTGCACCGCGTTGGTCGTGGTTTCGACCGATGGACCGGTATCGGCAGCGATCAGGTTGAGCTTGGCGCCGCCCATCGATTTGATGCCGCCGTCCTTATTGATGTCCTCAATGGCCATTTCCGCGCCGACCCGCATGAGTTTGCCGTGGTCCGCCCACGGGCCGCTGAACGGGCCGATCACGCCGATGTCGATGGCGGATTGCGCGCTAGCACCGGTGAGGCTGAGCGCGAAGACACATGAGATCGTCGCCAAGAAGAGGCGAAGATGTCTTCCCACGGTGGTTGTCATGATGTTCGTCCTCCCGAACCAACAGACGTCGTGACAGTGGAAAGGCTACACCAGGCTGAATTCATTGACAAATTTTCGATCCGATTGTAGCACTGTCGGACAATTGCCGGGCCCTGTTCGTTTTAATATTTCATTCTTGAGCTTACACCTGGCCGCCGCTCCAACGCGATACGCGAGTGCGGCGGAGCGCCGCGGTGCCCCAAATGTGCGGGCCACGGCAGGCGCGGTTGGTGATGGTGTTTCGATGGCGCAGTGCTGCCAAGCCAAGTCCGGCGCAAACTATGGGGCATCACCCATTGGGATTGCGTCATGAGACTGGCAATGTCGGATTATGCCGACGCCTATCGGCGCTTCGCCTGGCAGGTGCCGGCGGATTTCAATTTTGGCGGCGACGTCATCGATGAATTGGCGCGCGACCCGGCACGGCTTGCTCTGATCTGGTGTGACGAGAGCGGCCAAGAGCGCCGCTTCACCTTTGCCGACATCAGTCGGCTTTCCAACCTCTGCGCCAATCTGCTGCGGTCGCTCGGAATCCGCCGCGGCGACCGCGTCATCGTCATGCTTCCGCGCCTGCCGGAATGGCAGATCGCCATGCTGGGCTGCATCAAGCTGGGCGCGATCCCGATCCCTTGCATCGACATGCTGACGGCGGGCGACGTAGCGTACCGTATCCAGCATTCCGGCGCGCGCGGGGCGATCACCACGGCGGCGAATGTTGGAAAATTCAACGGGCCCTGGACGCTTGCCGCGCGGATCAGCGTCGGTACGACCGAGGGATGGACCGAGTTTGAGCGTGGACTTGGGCAAATCGCGGACGATTTTAAGCCGGCGCGACTCGCTGCGGATGAGCCCGCCATCATCTTCTACACGTCGGGCTCGACCGGAAAGCCGAAGGGCGTCACCCATGCAAGCCGCGCGCTGTTCGCCTGGCGCGTCTCGGCTTGGTTCTGGCCCGCGCTCACCGGCAAAGACCTGATCTGGTGCACCGCCGATACCGGCTGGAGCAAGGCCGGCACCAGCATCCTGTTCGGCCCGTGGAGCTGCGGCAGCGCGGTACTGTTCTATAACGGCCGCTTCGACGCGGAGCAGCGTTTTGCCTTTCTCCAGAAATACAAGGTCACCGTGTTCTGCGCGGCGGCGACCGAATTCCGTAAGCTCATCCTCGAAGATGCCCGCCAATACGATCTCTCAAGCCTTCGCCTGGCGATCTCGGCGGGCGAAACCGTCAATCCGGAAATCATCGAGCGCTGGCGCGCCTTGACCGGCGTCGCGCTCCTCGACGGCTATGGACAAACCGAAACCTTGATGACTGTGCTTAACTATCCGGCGATGCCGGTGAAGCCCGGATCGATGGGGCGGCCGTTACCCGGCACGCACATCACCGTTCTCGACAAGGATAACCAGCCGGCAAAGCCCGGTGAGGCCGGCCGGCTGATGATCCGACTGCCCAATCCTCAGCTTATGCTCGGCTACTGGAACGACCCGGAACTTACCCGCGCGGCAATCGTGCGGCACGACGATGCCGAATGGTTCGACAGCGGGGATTTGGTCAAATCCGATTCGGACGGATATGTGTTCTATCTCGGGCGGGCCGACGACCTGATCAATTCGGCCGGTTACCGGATTGGCCCGGTGGAGGTCGAGAACGCCTTGATGGAACATGCCGCCGTTCAGGAGTGCGCGGTGGTGGCGAGCCCCGATGCCGATCGGGGCGAGGTGGTGAAGGCTTTTATTATTCTGCGTCCGGGCATTAAGGGTGATGATGCCCTGGCGCAGGAGATCCAGGAACATGTCAAACGGGTAACCGCGCCCTATAAATATCCCAGGAAAATCGAGTTCGTGGACCAATTGCCCAAGACCCCGACCGGCAAGATTCAGCGCCGGACGCTGCGGGACCGCGAATTCGCATAGCTGCAGGCAGGACCGGCACATGAGCGACAATCAGGAGATCCGGTTCGCGCGGCTGGAACGCGCACCGGCCTACAAGAACGTCTCAGAGGCGATCCTTAAGGACATCATCGATGGCCGGCTGACGGTCGGCAATCGGCTGCCGAGCGAGCTGAAACTGGCCGAGCAATTCGGTGTACACCGCTCCACAGTGCGCGAGGGCATTCGCCTGCTCGAGGAGACCGGTGTTCTACGGCGCGAATTCGGCAAGCGGCTGGTGGTGAGCCGTCCCTCTTATGGCAGCGTCGGCAATCAGATCAGCCGGGCAATGATCCTGCACGAAGTCACCTTCCGCGATCTGTGGGAAACGATCATGGTGATCGAGCCGGCGGCTGCAGCGCTGGCTGCGCGGCGCCGCACCGCGGAGGATCTAGATCGCATCGCCGACAATATCGCGCGTACTCGCGCCGCCTTGAACGACAAGAAGGCGATTGTCGCGCTCGACATCGAGTTTCACTCGCTGGTGGCGCAAGCCTGCGCCAATCGCGCGATCGTGCTCGCGCGCGAGGCGCTGACCAGCTTTTTTATCCAGCCTTCAAGGCGGTACTCGCAGGGTCGAGGGTGGCGAGCACGCGGCTCCTCGCCGCGCATGAGGCGATTGCTGAGGCGATCGCGGACTCGGACGTTGAGACCACCCGCAAATGGATGGAGCGTCACATCAACGACTTCCGCAAGGGCTACGAAATGTCGGGCTTCGACATCGACCGTCCGGTGGAGGCGCCGACCAAGGAAAAATAACAAGTTACGCGCGCCTGCACTCCCCGCTTGCGGCGGCCCACCGAGGAGCGGGCCGGCGGCGTCAAAATTGTTGGGGTAGCAGGCATTCGCCTGTATTTTGCATTGAGGTAGACCATGAAGCAAATCACAGGCACGTGGCGTCTCGTCAGGACACGCGCGAAAAACGATGCAGGCGAAGTAATGCATGCGCCCTATGGACCAAAGCCCATGGGGCTTGCCACCTTTACCTCCTACGGACGCATGATTGCTGTGCTTTGCGACGGACGGACAACGTTGCCCGTCGATGAGGTTGATCGCGAATTCAATGCCTACTCTGGCAACTATACGTTTTACGGCGATACGCTTACCACTCGGGTCGATGCCGCTTCCGATATGACCAGGCTTGGTGGCGAGCAGGTGCGTTACGTTCATTTTGAACGCGATGGACTGGTCCTATATCCGCCACCGCGCCCCTGGAAAAACATGATCCAGCATCGCGAACTTATTTGGGAGCGAATAGCAACTTAGCTGTCCTATGTCCGCACGAGGCCCGCCTTGGCTCGAATGCGGAAACCTCAGGCGCACAGCACGTCGATGCTCTTGACGGCCTCGTGGCATGCTTCCGATAACAGACTTTTTCGGAAGTGTCCTATTCCGAGAACGTATTCGTAGGAGCATCGAGGTGAGCTGTAAGCATACTGAATAATTCACGCTTTAGATTTGCGAATTCTATGGACATTGGATCGCGCGGCCTTGGTAAATCGATATTGAGCTCTCCAGTAATTCCAATACCTTCCGGTGTCATCGCAAGCACGCGGTTCCCCAAAAAAATAGCTTCGTCCAGACTGTGCGTCATAAAAATTATTGACGCATTGGTTGCCTTCCAGATACGGGTCAGCTCGCGTTGCATGGTTGCTCTTTGAAAAGCGTCCACTGCTCCGAATGGCTCATCCATGAGCAGAACGACGGGCTCCAGAGCTAGTGCTCTCGCAATGGATACGCGTTGCTGCATGCCGCCTGACATTTTGTAAACAGGCAATTCCGCAGAAGCACTCAGGCCCACAAGATCTAGGACGCGGAGAGCTCGGGCTCTGCGTTCGGCACGCGGTATTTCGTCGATTTTGTCACCCAGCCCCGAATGTGCCTCCAGCTTTTCACCGTTGGGCAAATAGACCCTGCGCGCGGAGATGTCATAAACCGCGCTGCGGCTGTCGGGATCGAGCGGCGAAGTCCGGAGTTTGGGTTGGACGAGAACAAGTCGCGAGGCGACTTTCACCGGAAAACAATATCCCCTATCTAGCAAAGTCTTTCTAAGTCACCGCTAGGCGAACTAGCATAGCGTCGCAAGCGCCTGTCGAGAGTTATCGCATCGCGGCTATGATACTGATCACTGGAGCAACGGGCCAAGTCGGACGCGAGGCGGTGAACGCCCTAGTCGCAGCCGGGGCGGCGGTCCGTGCGCTCGTGCGCCAGCCCTCCGACACCGTGGGGCTCCGTGGCGCCCAAGTTGTGCAGGGCGGCTTCGACGATGACGTGTCGCTCGTCCGCGCATTCGATGGGATCGACGTGATGCTGCTCGCGGGCAGGGACAGTCCAGACACAGTCTCTCAGCATCAGCGCGTGCTCGCGTACGCCCGACGCGTCAATGTGCAGCATATCGTCAAATTGTCCGCCATCGGCGCCTCGTCTGATTCTCCAGTTGCGCTAATGCGCGAGCACCACGCGATCGACGAGGAGATACAGGTTGGCCCAGCGAGCTGGACGCTCCTCAAGCCGCACCTCTATATGCAAAACCTACTGCGCGCCGCAGACGCCATTCGGAGAGACGGGCGCCTTGCAGCTCCGATGGGACACGACCGCTTCCCCCTCGTTGACACCCGCGACATCGGCGCCGCCGCAGCGATCGTGCTCGGCAACCCGGTTCCACACACGGGTCAAATTTATGCGCTCACCGGACCCGCCGCGCACAGCTACGACGAGATTGCGACCGCGCTCTCCGTTGTCGCCTGCCGAGCCGTCAGGTACGAGCCGGTCTCGCCTCAAGCCTATGAAGCCCGACTGCTCGCGGTGGGCATTCCGGGCTGGCGCGCGTTTGATCTCGCCCACATCACGTCCGCCTACAGCCCTTCCGACAATGCTGTCTCGCCCGATCTTCGGATGCTTCTCGGCCGTAGGCCACGATCGCTATCCGAATTCCTGGAAGATCACTGCCACTCCTTCAGTGGGACCGGCCCGCGCGCGACCAATAATTAGTAAGATCAGATGTCCGCTATTTGCACTTAGCGTCATTCGCCGCGACGCACCATTTTAAAGCCGAATTTTACCCCGGGACGGTTTGTCCGCTAATGACCCAAAGCGGACATTCAGTCTGAGCGGGATTTCCGATCTGTTCCTTTACGTACTGGCCCTTTCGACCCCCCTTGTGCCCCAGTGGTCCCTTTTTGGTGGCTCCCTTTTGAAAGTGATCCATTTTGACCAGACTTTCGAAAAATAGATGCTGAGTATGCCCCATCACCGGCTCTGTCCTATGCCAGGCTAGCCCGGTAGCACTCCCGCCTGAAACAGGGAGGAGCCCATGCCCCAATCCCAATTTATTCCTAACGAAGAGCGCTCGATGCGCTGGGCCTGGCTCATCCCAATAGTAGGGCGTCGATGATAAATCAGGCGGGCCAAATGCGTGGAAACCTCATTATCGACAGGGTGGTTTCGTTCATTCTTTCCAGTCTTATCGTCGTTCTCCCGTTTTTGACGCTACTGCTAATAAATATCCGCTAGGGCGTCCCGTGAGCACGGTTGCGCAGGAAATCGGCAGTGACAGCGAGGCCCTTCGTGCTGCGCTTGCTGCAGTTGTCACCGTCGGCACCGGCCGCGGTTTCGTGGTCGAAGGCCGTGGGCTTTGGGACCAGCCTGCGCGATGCATCATCACAGCCGCGCATTGCCTGCCGGAGCGGCCGGATGGTCAGAAGCTTCCGCCTCCACACGGATTCTCGGATCTTAGCGACCGCACCTACGCCAATTTGCTAGCCCCGCTCGGCGAGCAACCATCGGTCTGGTGCGAGTGCCTGTTCGTCGACCCGATCGCTGATGTCGCCGTGCTCGGTACACCCGACAATCAGGGGCTGAGCGATGAGGCTGATGCCTATGAGGCGCTGGTCGGAGCCGCAACACCGCTGACAGTAGCCGAACCGTCAAGTCAGCCGATCGCCGAGGAGGTCGAAAGCTTGGCTGAAGTGGGCGTGACCGAACAGGTTCGTCAATGGGCAAGACGCGAATGCCGCGCCTTCCTGCTGTCGCTGAACAACCAATGGTTCCCTTGCACGGTGTCGCATTCTCCCAACGGCATGCTCGATATTCAAAATGCTGCCCGTGGCATTGCTGGCGGCATGTCGGGCTCGCCGATCATCGCCGAGGATGGCGGTGCCATCGGTATCGTCTGCCTCGGGAGCGGTAGCCCCGGTGACGACTTTCCAACCGAGGGTGGTCCGAATCCGCGCGTGATGGGCAATCTACCAAGCTGGTTTCTCAAAGAGCTGGCGGCTAAGCCAAAGGCAAAGGCAAAGGCAAAGGCAAAGGCAAAGGCAAAGGCAAAGGCAAAGGCAAAGGCAAAGGCAAAGGCAAAGGCAAAGGCAAAGGCAAAGGCAAAATCAAAGCGGCCGCACTACCATTTTCTAAGACGCGCCGACTGAGGTCCAACGGACGAGCGTCTCGGGACGGATGACCGTGATGACCTTCAGGACCGACGGAAACCATCGATACAGTTGGATAAAGAACAACCGATCGCTATTCGTAAGCCGGACGCGCCTATGCACCATCCGGCGCAATACAACCACTTGGTGTCGGAGCGCAGCATTTTCGGCTTCAAGTCGGCTCTTCGACTTGAATGGCGAGACCAAGATGGTAAGGACAAAACACAGCAGCGCGATCATTGTGCACTAACGTTAGGTGATTCCCTCCCCCAATCAATACGGATAAGGTTTTCGGTACACACAGGCTACGCAGGGAATGGATAATTCACCGTGTTTTCTACAGTTTCAATTTTTTGGCCATACGAGGTTGAAAGATGATGATACGCACGATTTTGGTGGCTGCCGCTGCTCTTGCATCGATAAGCTTCAGTCCGGGACACGCGGAGGGCGCGGAGGCTCCGTGGTGCGCGATGATCTCGGTAGGCAGAGGTAGTATCTATTGGGACTGCCAGTATCGCTCGTTTGAAGATTGCTACCGCAGAGGCAATATATTGGCAGGCAATCGTGGCTTCTGCAATCACAGCCCGTACTACGTCGCTGGATCCGCGGAGCAAAGGCAGACCCGGAAACGTCACGCTCGAACGCACTAATCGGAGCACGTTCAGCGTTGGCGCGGGCCTCTCAATTGGAATATTTTACGGCCTATGGCGAACGGATCGCTCCAGCTTCGCGATTATCCCGGCGAGATTGTGCGCCTGTCGTGCGCCAAATGCGGTCGGGCCGGACAATACAAGAAACAAAATCTGATTGCGCGTTATCAAAATCTGATTGCGCGTTATGGAGCCGATATTCGGTTGCTGGATTTGCGCGAAGAAATTGCAAAGTGCGACCGGCACGCAAAAAGCATGACGCCTGCATGGTGCGTTACGTCGATCCCGAATAGATAAAGATTGAGCCGATCTGACGCGGACTGCTAACTTTTATTCTGGCTATTTGCGAGATACGCGCGCACGCTGATCGAATCACCGGCCGAGGGCAAAGCACAGGCCAATGATCACCTGGGAGCGGAGTATCTCCCTAACCCGCTGCGGCGGTGGCAACCGGCGAAGGTGAAAGGCCAAACAAGGCGCCAGCTCGGGGGCCGCTCTCGGCTCTGTCCTATTACCCCGCGAAGCCGCGCAAGCCACCAACAACGAAGGGAAAATCGGGTGTCCTTTCCGAAAATTCCATCCGGCGTTGGATTCGCGTTGTAAGGCAGAATCATCGCATTGTTGAGAACGATGCTCGCGATCCTGCAGATGCTCGGAATGTTGGTCGCTGATGT
>Ga0207428_10001423_pt1 | contig 25170 bp, 20 predicted proteins | sample RhiMethybrSRZTD1_FD_187600 | JGI IMG/M metagenome (GOLD analysis project Ga0207428, IMG submission 187600) | Populus rhizosphere microbial communities from Tennessee, USA - Rhizosphere MetaG P. TD hybrid SRZTD1 (SPAdes) (version 3) | ecosystem: Host-associated > Plants > Roots > Rhizosphere >...
TAAACTTTCCTGCGCCGATGGTACTAAGCCTCAAGGCTTGGAAGAGTAGGTCGCTGCCAGGCCTGCCAAGGACGTTTTGCTTCTCCTCGACACGATGAACGATGAAAAGCGGCCGCCAATTTTTGGCGGCCGCTTTTTATTGCCGGGCCGACCACAACGCCGAAATGCGCTGCCTGAATGCCTTCGGTTTCTCGGCGAAAAGCCGCCCGGCAAGACGTTGCGCCGTTTTCAGGTGCACGCCGCGCCGCGCCGCGATCAACGGCGCCAGGCGCGATCGCCAGGGCGCGAGCGGTTGGTGCGGAGTGGTGAATTCGGTGAGCACCGCGAGATCCTGACAGGAACCGAGCCTGTTGCGCAGGCGCTGCGCTTCCTCCGCCCAGACTCTTCCAAGCCGCGGCCAGAGCGGCTCAACCAGATCCATCTGGTGGCGATGTTCCACGACGCGCCGCCGCAAATCGTGCAGATGTTCGGCTTCAGCATCGGGCCAGGCGTCGGGAAGCAATTGCCGTGCACGCCGGTAGGTCGAGGTCAATCCGTCGGTGACGATATCGAAATCGATCGCCTTGAGCGGCCAGCGCTCGAGCGACAGCGTTGCGTAGTCAAAATACCGCGACAGGCGGTTCCGCATGGTCTTGGTGAACGCCTTTGCTTCGGCGGCGTTGCGCCTCTCGGTCAGCCGCGCGCGGATCGTTTCCACCGAAGTCGTCGAAAAAGGCAGCTCGGCTTTGCGCAGATCCGACAAGGCATCGAGGGCGGATTGAGCATCGCGCGCACCGGCGATCCCGCGCATCAACTCGCGTGCCTCGCTGCGCATTTGGTCGGCCTGCTCGCCCAACGGCTTGCCCAGCAGGCGAAGCAATGCGCGCCATCGCTTGAGCGCCTTCCGTACCTCATGGACTGCCTCGGGTCCAGAAAGCTCGGGGTCGGTTAATGCGCGGCGCCCATCGGCAATTATCGAACGCGCGGCGGCTGCAAGGCCGTCGCCGAAGCTGCTGCCGCCCCGTTTAGTCGCCTTCATTACGTTTTTTTGCCGCGGTTTCATGACAGGTTTGTGAAATGAGCCGTTTTTGGCCCTTCCAATGGGCATCTGCGGTTGCTACATAGCGCCCAACACGCGCGGGCCATACCCCGCGCTTCGTATTTTGACGCGGGGTGGAGCAGCCCGGTAGCTCGTCAGGCTCATAACCTGAAGGTCGTAGGTTCAAATCCTACCCCCGCAACCAAATTTGCGCCGCCGATTCCGGCGGCGTTCACTTTTTTGCAGTCGCAATCGCGATCAATGTCTGCGCCAGCCGGACGATACCGGCAGTTCATCGAATGTTGGAACTGCCCGTCGGCTCGTGTCGAGAACGCGCGACGAAGTGGAGCGAATTTCTCACTCGCGGGTTTGCAATAATAGGAACAGGCGCCGTGTTAGTGTTACCGGTATCGCGCGATTGAATTATGAGTTATTGCGCGCGATGCTTGTTGCGCTGCAAAAACGCTTAGTAAATCGGCCTCCGCGCGTAAACGACGCAGCCGATTGCATGCATGTATCGAACTATCGGCTATTTGTGATTTGATCTGAACTGGATACGATGCCCGCAAGGGTGATGAAGTAACGCCGAGCCGGCATAAAGACCGGCCGCGCAGCAACACTGAAGGGAGGAGTGAAATGCGAAATACCAGCAAGGCTTTAGGCGTCGCTGCGCTCTGTTTGGGCGGCGCAGTGGCAATGTCAATTCCTGCGCAAGCGTGGGACCCGACCCATCCGATCGAAATCATTGTTCCCGCCGGCACCGGCGGCGGCGCCGACCAGATGGCCCGCGTGATGCAGGGCATCATTACGAAGCATAACCTGTCCAAGCAGTCCGTGGTTGTGATCAACCAGTCGGGCGGCGCCGGCGGCGAAGGCTTCCTGGCCGCGAAGAACGCCAAAGGCGACGGCCACAAGCTGATCATCACGCTGTCGAATCTGTTCACGACGCCGCTTGCGACCGGCATTCCGTTCAACTGGAAGGATCTCACTCCGGTCTCGATGATGGCGCTCGACGAGTTCGTCCTGTGGGTCAACGCCGACAAGCCGTACAAGTCCGTCAAGGACTATGTCGACGCGATCAAGGCCGCGCCTGACAACACCTTCAAGATGGGCGGGACGGGATCGAAGCAGGAAGATCAGATCATCACCGTCGCGCTTGAAAAGGCGACGGGTAAGAAGATGACCTACATCCCGTACAAAGGCGGCGGCGCGGTGGCCGTTCAGCTGGTTGGTGGACACGTCGACTCCACAGTGAACAACCCGATCGAGGCGGTTGCCCATTGGCGCGCCGGCAAGCTGCGTCCGCTCTGCGTGTTCGACAGCAAGAAGCTCGACTATAAAGAGAAGATCACCGCCGATATGTCATGGAATGATATTCCAACCTGCAAGTCGCAGGGCCTTGACGTCGAGTATCTCATGTTGCGCGGTTACTTCATGCCGCCGGGCGTAACGAAAGATCAGGTCGCCTACTATGTTGACCTGTTCAAGAAAGTGCGCGAAACGCCCGAGTGGAAGAAGCTGATGGACGACGGAGCCTTCAACCAGACCTTCATGACCGGCGACGACTATGCGAAATGGGTCGCCAATGCCGAAAAACTGCATGAAGGCTTGATGAAAGAAGCCGGCTTCCTCGCCAAGACGAACTGATCTGCGGCACGTCTTCGAACCGCAGGACAAGAGGCAGGAATGAACGAAACGGTGAAAGAAACCGGTGGGGCGGGTCCGTCCCACCGGGGTGTCGAAATTGGCGTGGCCCTCGCCATGGCCATCCTCGCGTTGATCGGAATCTACGGAAGCATCAAGGTTGGCATCGGTTGGGGCGCGGAAGGTCCGCAAGCCGGGTTCTTCCCGTTCTACGTCAGTCTGGCGGTGGTGATCTCCTGCGCGGTGAACCTCACCAAGACCCTGCTGAGCGCGGATGACGGCGAACTCTTTGCGGAGTGGGGACAGATCCGCCAGGTCCTGGCGGTGGTTGTGCCGACCGCGATCTACGTCGCGGCGATCCCGTATCTCGGGATCTACGTGTCGTCTGCGCTGCTGATCATCGCCTTCATGAAGTGGCTGGGCAACTACAACTGGCTCGTGGCCATCGCGGTCGGCGTGGTGGTTCCGATTCTTACGTTTCTGATGTTCGAGGTCTGGTTTCTCGTGCCCTTGCCGAAGGGGCCGCTCGAAAATCTCCTGGGATACTGAATTGGGTGGCCGCCGCCACGCGATGGCCGGCGGGTCGAGGGACTAAGCGAAATGTTCGAAGATATCGGTAATCTGATCCACGGTTTTGCGGTGGTCGTCCAGCCGTTCAACCTCTTGTTGATGGTCGTAGGTATCATCCTTGGTGTGATTGTCGGTGTGCTGCCTGGCCTGGGTGGCGCCAACGGCGTCGCGATCCTGCTGCCGTTGACGTTTTCGATGTCGCCGACCTCGGCGATTATCATGCTGTCGTGCATTTATTGGGGCGCGCTGTTCGGCGGCGCGATCACATCGATATTGTTCAACATACCTGGTGAGCCGTGGTCGGTGGCGACCACGTTCGACGGCTATCCGATGGCGCAGCAAGGGCGCGCCGGCGAAGCACTCACGGCAGCCTTCACGTCGTCGTTCGTCGGCGCGCTGTTTGCGGTCATCATGATCACCCTGGTGGCGCCGCTGGTCGCTAGCTTTGCATTGCGGTTCGGCCCGCCCGAGATCTTCTCTGTTTACTTTCTGGCCTTCTGCAGTTTCGTCGGCCTCAGCAAGGAACCGCCGTTCAAGACGGTTGCGTCCATGATGCTCGGCTTCGGCCTCGGTGCAGTCGGGCTCGATCAGGTGACTGGCCAGCTGCGCCTGACCTTCGGCGTTGAGCAGATGCTCAACGGCTTTGATTTTCTCATCGCCGTCATCGGCCTGTTCGGCATCGGCGAAATTTTGCTCACCATGGAGGAGGGGCTGAGCTTCCGCGGCACGATCGCGAAGCTCAATCCGAAAGTCGTGTTCCAGACCTGGGCCCAGCTGCCTCGCTACTGGATGGTGTCGCTGCGCTCGTGCCTCATCGGTTGCTGGATGGGTATCAGCCCTGCCGGCGCGACGCCCGCCTCGTTCATGAGCTACGGCATCGCCAAACGCATTTCCAAGAACGGCCACAAGTTCGGCACCGGTCAGATCGAAGGTGTGGTCGCGCCGGAAACCGCCGCCCATGCCGCCGGCACGGCGGCGCTGCTTCCGATGATCTCACTCGGCGTGCCCGGTTCGCCGACGGCTGCCGTGCTGCTCGGTGGCCTGCTGATCTGGGGTCTGCAACCGGGACCGCTTCTGTTCACCGAACAGAAGGATTTCGTCTGGGGTCTCATCGCCAGCATGTACATGGGCAACATCGTGGGCCTGATCATCGTGCTCACCTGCGTGCCGCTGTTCGCCGCAATTCTCCGCATTCCCTTCAGCGTCATCGCGCCCGTCATCATGGTGTTCTGCGCGATCGGCGCTTACACCGTACACAACAACACCTTCGACATAGTGATGATGCTGGTGTTCGGGGTCGTCGGCTACTTCATGAAGAAGTGCAACTACCCGCTGGCACCGATGGTTCTGGCGATCGTGCTCGGCGATAAGGCCGAAGAGGCGTTCCGCCAGTCGCTGCTCGCTTCGCAGGGCGGCCTCGGCGTGTTCTGGTCGAACAGTCTGGTGAGCACGATCATGGCGCTCGGTTTGATCGCGCTGTTCTGGCCGATCATTCAGTCCGGTTGGACCAGGCTGCGATCCGGGAAGTTGCGGCCGGCGCAATAGACCGCGACCCAACGGCAAGCCAATGAAATCCGTCCGCAATTTCGGGCGGGTTGCGCCTATCCACCCGTCTGGCATATTGTATACCAGCCATGAGTAGCCGTGACCGTAACCCCCGTCGTAGTGGCGTTTCCGCCCGCGGACCTGCTTCCCGCGCACCGCTGGCGCCGCACCCCGCGCTCGCGCCGATCGATGTGACGCCGAGCTTCAAGCATAAGGCCTACACGGCGTTGAAGAATGCGATCGTGGCGATGGACATCTACCGCAGCCGCGACGACATCCGTCTCGATGAACGCAAGCTAGCGCAGGATTTCGGCATCAGCCGCACGCCCGTGCGCGAGGCCATGGCGCAGCTCGAGAGCGAAGGCTTCGTTCGCTCGGTGCCGCGCCGCGGCATCTATGTTGTGCGCAAGACGAAGCGCGAGGTGATCGAGATGATCACCGCCTGGGCGGCGCTCGAAAGCATGGCAGCCCGCCTGATCACTCAGACCGCGAGCGACGAGGAGATCGCGGGCCTGCGCAAGATGTTCGCGACCTTCGAGAACGGCAAGCTGCGCGCGCACCTCGATGAATATTCGGACGTCAATATCGAGTTTCACCAGACCATCATCCGGCTCAGCCGCAACGACGTGCTGATCGACCTCGCCGAGAATCTGTTCACGCATATGCGCATGATCCGCCGCACGACCATCGGCGAGCAGGATCGCGCCGATCGCTCGATCCGCGACCACATGAACATCATCGAAGCACTTGAAGCCCGCGCGACCGATCGCGCTGAAGAACTGGTGCGTGACCACGCGCTCGGCCTCGCCGATCACGTGTCGCGCTATGCCGATTATCTCGATTGAACGAATAAAGCGACGGGAGAGACCCATGGCCGAAACAGCAGTGAAGGCAAAGCCCGAAACCGCGCCGGGAGCGGAACAGGAGCTGACCGACGGATTTCACCTCATCATCGACGCGCTCAAGCTCAACGGCCTGACCACCATCTATGGCGTGCCGGGAATCCCGATCACGGATTTCGGCCGCATGGCGCAGGCCTCCGGGATCCGCGTCATTTCGTTCCGCCACGAGCAGAATGCCGGCTATGCGGCGTCGATCGCCGGCTTCCTGACCAGGAAGCCCGGTATCTGCCTTACCGTTTCGGCGCCAGGCTTTCTCAACGGGCTCACCGCGCTCGCGCATGCGACGACCAATTGCTTTCCGATGATCCTGATCTCGGGCTCCTCCGAGCGCGAGATCGTCGACCTGCAGCAGGGCGACTACGAAGAGATGGACCAGCTCGCAATTGCCAAGCCGCTCTGCAAGGCTGCCTTCCGCGTTCTGCACGCGCAGGATATCGGCATCGGCATTGCGCGCGCCATCCGCGCCGCGGTTTCGGGCCGCCCGGGCGGTGTCTATCTCGACCTGCCGGCCAAGCTTTTCGGCCAGGTTATGGATGCCGAGGTCGGCAAGAAGTCGCTGGTGAAAGTGATCGACGCCGCGCCGGCGCAAATTCCGGCGCCGGACGCGGTCAAGCGCGCGCTCGACGTTCTCAAGAGCGCCAAACGGCCGTTGATCATCCTTGGCAAAGGTGCGGCCTACGCGCAGGCCGACGATCAGATCCGCGCCTTCGTCGAGAAAAGCGGTGCACCGTTCTTGCCGATGAGCATGGGCAAGGGCCTGCTGCCCGACACGCATCCGCAATGCGCCGGTGCGGCGCGCTCGACCGTGTTGAAGGATTCCGACGTCGTCCTGCTGATCGGCGCGCGCCTCAACTGGCTGCTGTCGCACGGCAAGGGCAAGACCTGGGGCGACGCGCCGAAGAAGTTCATCCAGGTCGACATCGAGCCGAAGGAGATGGACTCGAACGTCGAGATTGCCGCGCCCGTGGTCGGCGATATCGGCTCCTGCATTTCCGCGTTGCTTTCAGGCATGGGCGGCAACTGGCCGGCCCCGCCGGCGGACTGGACCGGTTCCGTCGCGAAGAAGCGTGAAGAGAACGTCGCCAAGATGGCGCCGCGGCTGATGAACAACAATTCGCCGATGGATTACCACGGCGCGCTCGGCGTGCTGCGCTCGATCGTCAAGGAGCGGCCCGACGCGATCCTGGTGAACGAAGGCGCCAACACGCTCGATCTCGCGCGCGGCATCATCGACGTCTACCAGCCGCGCAAGCGCCTCGACGTCGGCACCTGGGGCGTGATGGGTATCGGCATGGGCTATGCCATCGGGGCGGCGATCGAGACCGGCAAGCCGGTGCTCGCCGTCGAAGGCGACTCGGCCTTCGGCTTTTCCGGCATGGAGATCGAGACGGTCTGCCGCTACAAGCTGCCGGTCTGCGTCGTCATCTTCAACAATGACGGCATCTATCGCGGCACGGACCTCAATAGTGCGAACTCGGATCCGGCGACGACGGTGTTCGTTAAAGGCTCGCGCTACGACAAGATGATCGAGGCGTTCGGCGGCGTCGGCGTCAACGCAACCAGCCCCGACGAGCTCAAGCGCGCCGTCAACGCCGCGATGGATAGCGGCAAGCCGACGCTCATCAACGCGGTGATTGACCCTGCCGCCGGCAGTGAGAGCGGCCGCATCGGCAATCTCAATCCGCAAAGCAAGCTTCAGAAGAAGAAATAACCGGTTCCAGCTCAGAGAATTCAAGAGGAAAAACGTCAATGGCTACGCGCAAGAAGTCAAAAGGCAAAGGAAGAGCCAAAGCGGCATCCAGAAAAGTCGTGAAGCTCAAGTCCAAAGCCATCGCCGCCAAAAAGACGAACGGCAACGGCCATCTGCCACGGCCGTCGAGCAAGGCCTGGGGCCAGGCCGGCAAGGCACTCACCGGCGTGCGCATTCTCGATTTCACCCACGTGCAATCGGGCCCGACCTGCACACAATTGCTGGCCTGGTTCGGCGCCGATGTGATCAAGGTCGAGCGCCCGGGCGTCGGCGACATCACGCGCGGCCAGCTGGTGGACGTCAAGGGTGCCGACTCGCTCTATTTCACGATGCTCAACCACAACAAGCGCTCGATCACGATCGACTCCAAGCACCCGCAGGGCAAGCGCGTGCTCAACGAGCTGATCAAGACTTGCGACGTGCTGGTCGAGAATTTCGCGCCCGGCGCGCTCGACCGTATGGGGCTCACCTGGGAGCACATTCACAAGCTTAACCCACGCATGGTCGTTGCTTCCGTGAAGGGCTTCGGGCCCGGCCCTTACGAAGACTGCAAGGTCTACGAGAACGTCGCGCAGTGCGCCGGCGGCTCTGCTTCGACCACGGGTTTCCGCGAGGGTGCGCCGCTGGTTACCGGCGCGCAGATCGGCGACAGCGGCACCGGGCTTCATCTTGCGCTCGGCATCGTCTGCGCGCTCTTCCAGCGCAATCGCACCGGCCGTGGGCAAAAGGTGCTCGCCGCCATGCAGGATGGCGTGCTCAATCTCTGCCGGGTGAAATTGCGCGATCAGCAGCGGCTCAAGGCCGGCCCACTCACCGAATACAGCCAGTACGGAGAGGGGGTGCCGTTCGGCGCGTCAGTGCCGCGTGCCGGCAACGATTCAGGCGGCGGTCAGCCCGGCTGGATCCTGAAGTGCAAGGGCTGGGAGAACGACCCCGACGCCTACATCTACTTCATCACCCAGGCACCGGTGTGGGGCGAAATCTGCGATCTGATCGGCGAGCCGACATGGAAGACCGATCCGGACTACGTCACGCCGCGCGCGCGGTTGCCGAAGCTCAAGAAGATCTTCGAGCGCATCGAGCAGTGGACTATGACCAAGACCAAGTTCGAGGTCATGGAAATCTGCAACAAGGTCGATATCCCCGTCGGTCCGATCCTGTCGATGAAGGAAATCGCAGAGGAGCCGTCGCTGCGCAAGACCGGCACGGTGGTCGAGGTCGACCATCCGACCCGCGGCAAGTACCTGACGGTCGGTAATCCGATCAAAATGTCGGATTCGATCTCCGAGGTGAAGCGCTCGCCGCTGCTTGGCGAGCACACCGACGAGATTCTGAAGGACGTGCTCAAGTTCTCGGCAAAAGACATTGCCGAAATCAAGAACTCCGGCGCTCTCAGCGCGCCGAAGAAGGAAGAAAAGGCAGCGTAGACCGTTCGTCCCGCCGACAGCGGGGACCCAGACGACAAAAATGCTGGATGCTCGCTTTCGTGGGCATGAGCGGAAGAGGAGGGGTTGAATGCGTATCGTCGTTCATGGCCAGCAGGCCTTCGGTAAGGCCGTCCTGGAAGCGCTGCTCAAGCGCGGAGATAACGTCATCGCGGTCTACGCGGCGCCGGAAAAAGAGGGCGCCAAAGCCGATCCACTCAAGGAAGCCGCGATTGCAGCGAAGCTCCCGGTCTATCAGCCGGCCTCCTACAAGGACCCGAAAGTCTGGGAAGAATTCAAGGCGCTCAAGCCCGACCTGCAGGTCATGGCCTTTGTTACACTCTTCGTGCCGGAGGACTTCCTCAACATTCCGACGCACGGATCGATTCAATATCACCCGTCGCTGCTGCCGGCCTATCGCGGCGCCAGCGCCATCAACTGGCCGATCATCAAGGGCGAGAAGGAGACGGGGCTTTCGATCTTCTGGCCGGACAACGGACTCGATACCGGTGACATTCTCGTCCAGAAGAAGACGCCGATTTCCAGTACCGACACGCTTGGCACCGTCTACTTTGATCGCCTTTTCCCGATGGGCGTCGACGCGATGCTCGAAGGCGTCGACCTGGTGAAGGCCGGCAAGGCACCCCGCATCAAGCAGGATGAATCGAAAGCCACCTACGAAGGACGCTGCACTCCCGAGAATGCGAAGATCGACTGGGGTAAGCCGTGGGAGCAGATCGACCGGCTCATCCGCGGTTGCAATCCGGCGCCCGGCGCCTGGACGACACTCGACGGCAAGCAGCTGAGAATTTTTGACGCCAAGCCCATTCCGGCGAAGGATCCGAAAGGCATTGGCGGCAAGCTCGGTGAGATCGCCGCCGTCGAAGCGGACGGCTTTACCGTTGTCTGCGCCGACGGCCGCTTCAAGGTCACGCGCGTCCAGCCTGCCGACGGCAAGAAAATTGACGCCGGCGAATGGGCGAAATCCGCAAATATCGCCGTGAAAGCAAGGTTCACCTGACCCGCCGCATTTTCCCATTCCCGCCCTCCCGTTTCTCTTTCATTTGATGGATCGTCTCCCATGCCCGCCTCGCAACACCAGAATCCGAAGTCCGACATTGAAATCTCGCAGACCGCCAAAAAGCGCCTGATCCTCGACGTTGCAAAGGAGAAGCTCGGCATCGCGGCGGAGAACCTCGAGCCTTACGGCCACTACAAGGCCAAGGTGTCGATGGACTTCATCAATTCCCTCAAGGGCAAGAGGGACGGCAAGCTGATCCTGGTCACGGCGATCACGCCGACGCCCGCCGGCGAAGGCAAGACCACGACGACGGTGGGGCTAACTGACGCCCTCAATCATATCGGCAAGAAGGCGATGCTCTGTCTGCGCGAGCCGAGCCTCGGGCCCTCGTTCGGCATGAAGGGTGGGGCCGCCGGCGGCGGCTATGCGCAGGTGGTGCCGATGGAAGACATCAACCTGCACTTCACCGGCGACTTCCACGCCATCACGTCGGCGCACAATCTGCTGTCGGCGCTGATCGACAACCACATCTACTGGGGCAATGCGCTCGGCATTGACTTGCGCCGCGTAACGTGGCGTCGCGTCATGGATATGAACGACCGCGCGTTGCGCGAGATCGTCTGCTCGCTCGGCGGCGTGGCCAATGGCTATCCGCGCGAGGCCGGTTTCGACATCACCGTCGCTTCGGAAGTGATGGCGATCTTCTGTCTTGCCAAGAATCTCGACGACCTCAAGGAACGGCTTGGCAACATTCTCGTCGCCTATACGCGCGACCGAAAGCCGGTCCGCGCGCGCGACCTCAAGGCGCACGGCGCCATGACTGCATTGCTCAAGGAGTCCCTCGCGCCGAATATGGTGCAGACACTGGAAGGCACGCCCGCCTTTATTCACGGCGGTCCCTTCGCTAATATTGCGCACGGCTGCAACTCGGTGTTGGCGACCACGACCGCTCTCAAGCTCGCCGACTATGTCGTGACGGAGGCGGGCTTCGGTGCCGACCTCGGCGGCGAGAAATTTATCGATATCAAATGCCGCAAGGCTGGCCTTACTCCCGATTGCGTTGTGCTGGTTGCCACCATTCGCGCGCTCAAGATGCATGGCGGCGTCAAGAAAGAGGATCTCAAGTCCGAGAATCTGAAGGCGCTCGAAGCGGGCATGGCTAACCTGCAGCGGCACGTCGAGAACGTGAAGAAATTCGGCCTGCCCGCCGTGGTGTCGATCAATCGTTTCTCCGCCGACACCGAGGCCGAGATCGCGCTGGTGAAGGAGAAGTGCAAGGCGCTCGGCGTCGAGGCGCTGATGGCCGATCACTGGGCGATGGGCGGGGCCGGTGCGGCCGACGTGGCCAAGACGGTGGTAAAGGTGATCGACGAGGGTAAGAGCAAGCTCAAGTTCCTCTATCCCGACGAAACGCCGCTATTCGAAAAGATCGAGATGATTGCGCGTGAAATCTATCGCGCTAAGCACGTGACTGCCGACAAGTCGGTGAAGGACCAGCTCAAGAGCTGGGAGGAAATGGGTTATGGCAAGTTGCCGATTTGCATCGCAAAGACCCAGTACTCGTTCTCGACCAATCCGGACGCCAAGGGAGCGCCGGCTGACCACACCATCAATGTGCGCGAGGTGCGGCTGTCCGCCGGCGCCGAATTCGTGGTGGCGATCTGCGGCGAGATCCTCACTATGCCAGGGCTGCCGAAAGTGCCGTCGGCTGACTCGATCGACGTCAAGGACGGCAAGATCGTCGGCTTGTTCTAAAGACCGCTCCCACGCCGCAGGAATTAAAAAGGGCCCGAGAAATCGGGCCCTTTTTACGCCGGGCGGCGCGGGGTCGGGTCGCAGTTGTGTACGAATTCGCTAAAATTTTTCGTTTTTTTTGACCGGGCTTGTACAGCGAGTTTTTGCACCTTCGCGGTAGGTTCGTACCCGCTCCGGTCACGCGATCGACCGCGTAGCCGGGGGCGGCGTCCAAATTCATTGAGTTGCAAAGAACTTGCTATGGCAATGAGCACCGCATCCAATACGGCCAGCGCACTCGCCGAAAGCCATTCGATTCTCGACGACCTGGTCAGCCCGGTCGCCGGCGCGACCGCCAAGCACCGCCTGAAGATCATCGATCGGGTCGCCGACCTGTTTGCAGCCGGCTCGCGCAGCTATTCCGACGAGCAGATTTCTCTGTTCGATGACGTGTTGCGCCGACTGACCGCCGACATCGAGGTCAAGGCGCGCGCTACGCTCGCGCATCGGTTGGCGGTCATCGACAATGCCCCGCCGGTGCTCATTCGCTCGCTCGCGTTCGACGATGCAATCGAGGTTGCGGAGCCCGTCCTCATCTATTCCGAGCGTCTGACCGACGACGATCTCGTTGAAAATGCCACCACCAAGAGCCAGGACCACCTTTATGCGATCGCGCAGCGCCTGAAACTGAGCGAAAAGGTGACCGATGTCCTGGTCGAGCGCGGTGACCAACGGGTTGTCCATAAAGTCGTGAAGAACAAGGGCGCGCGGTTTTCTCTCGCCGGCTTCGGCAAGTTGACCACCCGTGCCCGCTACGACCGCAAGCTGACCCTGGCTCTCGGCGAGCGAAGCGATCTCCCGCGGCAATATTTCCTCAAACTGCTGGAAGCGGCCTCTTCGAAGGTTCGCGCCAAGCTGGAGGCCTCCAATCCCGAGCTGGTCGCGGCCATTCGCGATACCGTCGACGACGTCGCGACCGCGATGCAACGCGAGGTCCGCAAGGGCTCCCACGCACATGCCGTCGCCGTGCGCGAAGCCAAGCGCCGTTTCAATGTCCAGCCCATCACCGAGGCCAGCGTTCACGGCCCCGCCCACGCGCAGGATTTCGAAAAAACTGTGGTTGCGCTCGCCCGCCTGGGCGTTTTCCCGGTCGATCTGGTCGAGCGCGCTTTGCTGGACGAGGGCGAGGACATGCTGTTGCTCCTGGCCAAGGCGGCCGGCTGCTCCTGGACGACGGCGCGCGAAATGCTCGTTATGTTCGCTGCGAACCGGAATCTTCAGCCCGACGACATCACGGTGGCGTTCGAGCGCTATCGCAAGCTCAGCCAGCAGACCGCGCGGAACATCGTCACGTTCTACGAGAAGCGCATGAAGTTGCGCAAAGCAGAGAACGCCAAGGGCAAATCAACACGCGGGCGGAAGGACAAAACCCGCAACGAGGATGACAACCTCGTCACGCTGCCGTCGCCCTCGATTGCACCCGTCTAGTTCCTAATTTGTCGAGACTCGGCAGCCAATAAGGTCAGCCTGACAGTTGTGGTGCAAGACGGCGTGCTTCCGCCACCAAAGCAGCGGTGATCGGCGTCATCGGCTCGCGCTGCGGCACGACGAGACCGATCGTCTGGACAGCCTTGGGCTGTGTGATCGGAATAGCACGGATCGTATCGGTCAAACCCAAAGTGTCAGCAATCTTGGCAGGCATGACGCTTGCCCAGCGGCCAGTGCGTACATGTGAGTACAGCAGGATCATCGAGTCAGATTCCAGGGTCGGTCGGGATTCTCCTCCTGCACCCTTTAGCAACCGATCGATGATGCGGCGGTTTTGCATGTCTGGCGTCAGCAGACAAAGCGGTACTTCCGCAACTTCCGCCCATGTGACGGTGTCACGGTTTCCAAGCGGAGCGTCGGCTGATGTGAGCAGTCGGTAGTGCTCTCGATACAGGGGCACCATGCTGACACGGCCAAGCGGCTCGTTTTCCACATAGGTGATGCCTGCATCGATCTCGAGATTGTCGAGCAGATCGAGAACTTCAATAGATGTGCGGGAGTAGATGGTGAACTGAACATTGGGGTGTTTTTCCCGGTACGGGGTGGTGAGCGCAGCCACCATCGCGAGCGCAGTCGGAATCGCAGCAAGGCGCAGCCGCCCGGACAGCCCATGCTTCAATGAATTCATCTCATCACGCATCGTGCGGCTGTCGCCGACAATGCGTCTTGCCCATTCGAGTATCCGCTGGCCTTCGGGGGTGAAGCCCTGAAAACGCGAGCCCCGGTTGACCAGCAAGACGCCCATTTGTTCTTCGAGTTGCTTCACTCCCGCGGAGAGTGTGGGTTGCGTGACCCCGCACGCTTCCGCCGCCCGCCCGAAATGCTTCTCACGGGCCAAAGCCAGCATGAACTCAAGCTTATCGATCAAGCGTTTTAATCCTTACAAATCATGGTGTTAGTATAGCGGAAGCAGCGGACGGTTGCTAAAGAAATAAGTAGTAATGCACGTAATATTGATAGAAATTATCTATCGACCCATACCGACCAGGGGATTGTCTCCTTTTTGGAACGGCCTCAAATCGTGCTCGAGGTGAGGCAATGAATATACAAAATCCGCCCCGGGCTGGAGCCAACGGAACGGGGGGCCGCCGTCGTCCGCCGCGCACGCCCAAGGGTCGCCAGGTCGACCCGCAGGCACTCGACGAGATTCGTGGCCTTCTGACGGACCGGCCGCGCCGGCGCGACTTGCTGATCGAACACCTGCATCTCATTCAGGACCAGTACGGCCATCTCTCCGCGGCGCATCTTGCGGCGCTTGCGTCCGAAATGAAGATGGCGCTGACCGAAGTCTATGAGGTTGCGACCTTCTACGCGCACTTTGATGTCGTGAAGGAAGGCGAGCTGTCGCCGCCGCCGGTTACCGTGCGAGTTTGTGATTCATTGTCGTGTGCAATGGCCGGCGCAGAAAGATTGCTGCGAGAATTGCCCGGAAAGCTTGGCAAGGATGTACGCGTTGTTCGCGCTCCATGCATGGGCGCGTGCGATCGTGCTCCAGTCTGTGCGGTTGGTCATGTCCAGACATTCAAGGCGTCGACCGAGACCGTTGCAGCGTCGGTTAAGGCAAAGCCACACCCGCACGCGTGGAAGCCTGACGCCGATTTTTCCGCTTACCAGAAGGCTGGCGGCTACGCGCTTCTGAAAAGCTGTTTGACCGACAAGCGCACACGCGACGAGCTGATCAAGATCGTGAGCGATGCTGGACTGCGTGGTCTCGGCGGCGCAGGTTTTCCGACTGGCCGCAAATGGGCGCTCGTGCGTGCGGAACCCGCGCCGCGCATGTTTGCGGTCAACGCCGACGAAGGCGAGCCCGGCACGTTCAAGGATCGCTACTATCTCGAGCGCGATCCGCACCGTTTCATTGAGGGCGTTCTGATTGCCGCATGGGTGGTCGAGGCGCCCGAGACGTATGTCTACATCCGCGACGAATATCCCGAGCTCCGGCTGATGCTTGCCGACGAGATCGTCAGGATCGAAAGCGCGGGTCTGTCGCCGCATACTAAATTGCATCTGCGGCGCGGCGCGGGCGCGTATATCTGCGGCGAAGAATCCGCGATGATTGAATCGATTGAAGGCAAGCGCGGGTTGCCGCGGCATCGTCCGCCTTATGTCGCGCAGGTTGGTCTGTTCGGGCGCCCGACGCTCGAGCAGAACGTCGAAACCATGTTCTGGATTCGCGACATCATCGAAAAGGGCGCCGAGTGGGCGACGTCGCAGGGCCGACACGAACGCAAGGGCTTCCGAAGCTTTTCGGTGTCGGGCCGCGTGAAAAATCCGGGCGTCAAGCTGGCGCCGGCCGGCATCACCATGCGCGAGCTGGTCGATGAATTCTGCGGCGGCATGCAGGATGGCCACGAATTCAAGGGCTACCTGCCGGGCGGGCCGTCCGGCGGAATCCTCCCGGCCTCGATGGCCGATATTCCGCTCGATTTCGGAACCCTCGAGAAATACGGCTGCTTCGTGGGGTCGCACGCGGTTGTGATTCTCTCCGACAAGGACGACATAAAGGCTGCCGCGTTGAATCTGATGCAGTTCTTCGAGGATGAGAGCTGCGGTCAGTGCACGCCCTGCCGGGTCGGGACCGAGAAAGCGGCCAAGCTGATGGCCAAGGGTCCGTGGGACGTGAAGCTGCTCGAAGAGCTGTCGACCGCCATGCGCGATGCGTCCATTTGCGGGCTTGGCCAGGCGGCGCCGAATCCGCTGCTGAGCGTGATTAAATATTTTCCGGATGAACTGACCAAGCCATTGGGAAGCTGGTGATCATGGCTGATACAAACGGCAAAGCTGCGACGGTGAAATTCACGCTCGACGGCAAGGACGTTGAGGCGTTGCCGGGCGAGACCATCTGGCAGGTGGCCAAGCGGCAGGGCATCGAAATTCCTCACCTGTGCTATTCACCAGAGCCTGGCTATCGCGCCGACGGCAATTGCCGCGCCTGCATGGTCGAGATCGAAGGCGAGCGCGTGCTCGCCGCCAGCTGTATCCGCAAGCCGTCGGAAGGCATGAAAGTGAAGGCGACCTCCGACCGTGCCAAGACCGCGCGGCAGATGGTCTTCGAGTTGCTGGTCACGGATCAGCCTGAGCGTGCGACTTCGCATGATCCGCAATCGAAGTTCTGGAGCTGGGCCGACCGGATGGGCATCGACGTCGGCCGCTTCCCCGAGCGCGAGAAAATGCCGACGCCCGACCGCAGCCACCCGGCAATGGCGGTCAATCTCGACGCCTGCATTCAGTGCAATCTCTGCGTCCGCGCCTGCCGCGAGGTGCAGGTCAACGATGTCATCGGGATGGCAGGCCGCGGTCACGGCGAGAAGATCGTCTTCGATTTCGACGACCCGATGGGCCAATCCACTTGCGTCGCCTGCGGCGAATGCGTGCAGGCCTGTCCGACCGGTGCGCTGATGCCGGCGACGCTGGTCAATGACAAGAACGTGCGTACCGAGTTTCCCGACCGTGAGGTCAACAGCGTATGCCCTTACTGCGGCGTCGGCTGCCAGCTCACCTACCACATCAAGAACGACAAGCTTTTGTACGTAACGGGCCGCGACGGTCCGGCAAACGAGAACCGCCTTTGCGTGAAGGGCCGCTTCGGCTTTGACTACATCAGTAATCCGCAGCGCCTGACCAAGCCGATGGTGCGCAAGGATGGCGTTGCGAAAGCTGCCGACGATCTGGTCGATCCGTCGAACCCGCTTACGCACTTCCGCGAAGCGACGTGGGAAGAGGCAATGGAGCGCGCCGCTTCCGGTTTGAAAAAAATTCGCGATCGCGATGGTCCGCGTGCGCTGGCCGGCTTCGGTTCGGCCAAGGGCTCGAATGAAGAGGCCTATCTTTTCCAGAAGCTGGTGCGCACCGGTTTTGGCTCGAACAACGTCGACCACTGTACGAGGCTCTGCCACGCCTCGTCGGTGGCGGCGCTGCTGGAAGGCGTTGGCTCCGCCGCGGTGACCGCGACTTTCAACGAGTGCAAGAATTCCGACTTCATCATTGTGATCGGCGCCAATCCGACCGAAAACCACCCGGTCGCCGCCACTTTCTTCAAGCAGGCGGCCAAGCGCGGCGCCAAGTTGGTCGTGATGGATCCGCGCGGGCAGGCGCTCAAGCGCCACGCCTGGAAGATGATGCAGTTCAAGAACGGCGCCGACGTGGCGATGCTCAACGCCATGCTCAATGTCATCATCGGCGAGAAACTTTATGACCAGCAATACGTACAGACCTACGTCGAAGGTTTCGATCAGATCGCCGAGAATGTGAAGGACTTCACGCCGGAGGAGATGGAGCCGATCTGCGGCATTCCCGCCGATACGCTGCGCGAGGTTGCGCGTGGCTTCGCGCGTGCCGAAAGTGCCATCATCTTCTGGGGCATGGGTGTGTCGCAGCACACGCACGGCACCGACAATGCGCGCTGTCTCATTGCGCTCTCGCTTATCTGCGGCCAGGTTGGCCGTCCTGGCACCGGCCTGCATCCCTTGCGCGGGCAGAACAACGTGCAGGGCGCTTCCGACGCCGGGCTTATTCCGATGTTCTTCCCCGACTACAAGTCAGTGGAGAATCCGGAAATTCGCGCCAAATACGAAAAGGCCTGGGGCAAAAAGCTCGATCCCAAGCGCGGCAAGACCGTGGTCGAGATCATGGACGCGGTGCATGCCGACGAGATCAAGGGCATGTACATCATGGGCGAAAACCCCGCGATGTCGGACCCCGACTTGAATCACGCCCGCGGTGCGCTCGCGCATCTTGAACATCTCGTAGTGCAGGACATCTTCGTGACCGAGACCTGCTCCTATGCCGATGTGATCCTTCCTGCCTCGGCCTGGCCGGAGAAGGACGGCACCGTCACCAACACCAACCGGCAGGTGCAGATGGGCCGCAAGGCGCTGCCGCTGCCGGGCGACGCGCGCCAGGATTTGTGGATCATTCAGGATCTGGCTCAGCGTTTGGGCGAGAAATGGAACTACAAGCACGTCGGCGAGGTCTATACCGAGATGGCGAACCTGATGCCTGCTCTCGACAACATCAGCTGGGAGCGCGTCGAGCGCGAGGATCACGTCACGTATCCGAGCGACGCACCCGACAAACCAGGCCGCGACGTGGTGTTCGACAAGGGCTTTCCGCGGCCGAACGGCATGGCCAAGCTGGTCGCGGCGAAGCTCCTGCCGCCGGACGAGACGCCCGATCACGAGTACCCGTTCATCCTCACCACCGGCCGCCAGCTTGAACATTGGCACACCGGTTCGATGACGCGGCGCGCAACTGTGCTCGACGCGTTGGAGCCCGCGGCCGTTGCGTCGCTTTCGCGCGGCACCTTCACGAAACTCGGCATCAGGCCCGGCGACATGGTGCGCGTGACCACGCGGCGCGGTACCGTCGAGCTCAACTCGCGGCAGGATGACGGAATTCCGGATGGCGTCGTGTTCATTCCGTTCGCTTACGTCGAAGCAGCTGCGAACATCCTCACCAACCCGGCGCTCGATCCATTCGGCAAGATTCCCGAATTTAAGTTCTGCGCTGCGAAGGTGGAGGCTGCCAAGCCGCGGATGGAAGCGGCCGAATAGCGCGATCACACAATCGAAATGCAGGTGGCCGGATTTTTCCGGCCATTTGTTTTTGCCGGCAGGAAGGTGTCATCCATCCAAATTAGCTGGTTGGCGCGCGACGGCTCTTGACGTTATTCCTATAGGATATTATTCACAATGCATCCCGCCCCGTTGCCGAGGGGTGTCTGATCAGCGTCTCCAGACGCGGGGCGGGGAGCGGTGGCCGGGACATGACCTTGCATCGGAGATGCGGTGCAAGGGCCCGGCGGTCCAAGCCGCAAGCGAGCCCCAGCGCGCCTGCTGCGCGCCCGGGACCCCGCTGGCGACCGTTGTTTGGCCGGCCCCGGTCAGAAGAGGGCTGGCCCGGTCAGGGTCCCGCTCGGTGGACATGTCGCGGTGAAGCCCCAACGGGCAGACGCGAATGAGAAGCGACCACCGGGGCTTGCTTGGGAGCAAACCTATAAACACCGCGCGCGGGACGCCTTGGGTTTGGCGGACTTGCGGCATGCTTTGCCTTTTCGCTCGAACCAGAGCGGCAGGCGAGCACACAGGACTTCGACAAGCCTCGATGTCGCGAGGCGTCGAGGCCCGCGGGTCCTCTTGGACCCCTGGCGTCCCGCGCGCCCTCGGTTGGGGCGGGCGGCAAAAGGAGCAAAGAAGACGGGCCGGCCCGGGGCCTCGATAAAGAATACGGGCGATGGCGCTTGCGCGCGAGATGCCGCGCCGAATGGTCTCAGGTATAACGGCCTCCATGCGTGTGAACGGCAAGCCCTACCGTACAATCTGGCTCGCGGACGATGGCAGAACGGTCCGGATAATCGACCAGACACTGCTGCCGCACCGGTTCGAGATCGTTGACTTGCGCGATTTGGCCGCCGCCGTGACCGCGATCAGGACCATGCAGGTTCGCGGCGCGCCTCTCATCGGCGCTGCGGCCGCTTATGGCATTTGCCTCGCGATGACGGACGACGCGTCGGATCAATCACTTGATCGCGCCTACGACGCGTTGCTGGCGAGTCGTCCAACGGCCGTGAATTTACGCTGGGCGCTCGATGTGATGCGGTCCCATCTACGCAATCGCCGGCGCGAGGAGCGCGTTGAAGCGGCTTACCGGCGCGCCGCCGAAATTTGCGATGAGGACGTCGCAATCAATTCCGCTATCGGTGATAACGGCCTCGAAATTCTGCGCAGTGCCGCTGCAAAGAAATCCGGCAAGGACCGGTTGAATGTCCTCACCCATTGCAATGCGGGCTGGCTCGCGGCAGTCGACTGGGGCACTGCCCTGGCGCCGATCTACAAGGCCCATGACAGCGGCATTCCGATTCATGTCTGGGTTGACGAGACGAGACCGCGGAATCAGGGAATGAGTCTGACTGCGTGGGAGCTCGGTCAGCATGGCGTCGCTCACACCGTCATTGCGGACAATGCCGGTGGGCATCTGATGCAACATGGCATGGTTGATCTGGTCATTGTCGGAACGGACCGCACGACCGCGCGCGGCGATGTCTGCAACAAAATCGGCACTTATCTCAAGGCACTCGCGGCAAAAGACAACGGAGTTCCGTTCTATGTCGCGGTCCCGTCACCATCAATCGACTGGCTTGTCGATGACGGTGTTGCAGGCATTCCGATCGAGCAGCGCGATGCATCGGAAGTTTCGCGCGTCAGCGGGCGTCTTCCTGACGGGACAATCGTGCAGGTCGAAATCGCGCCGGAGGGGAGTGCGATGGCGAATTACGCCTTCGATGTCACGCCTGCGCATCTGGTCACGGGATTGGTGACCGAGCGTGGCGTCTGCGACGCTTCGTCGAAGGGATTGCGCCGGCTCTTCCCGGAAGCCGCCGGCACGGCGGAGAGCAAGGCGCATGCGTAACCTGTGGTCCGACCGCGACGCGCGAGCCGCGGTCAAAACCTATCGCGCACAAGGCGCCAACGAAGACCTGGCTCTGCGCACATATACGACTCGCCTGCTCGGCGGCGACCCGCGCCTGGTCCAGCATGGCGGGGGTAATACGTCGGTCAAAACCGTCTTGCGCGATTACGCCGGGGAGCCGGCAAAAGTACTGTGCGTGAAGGGCTCGGGCTGGGATATGGCGACGATCGAGCCGCCGGGTTTTCCTGCCGTGCGGCTCGCCCCGTTGCTGAAACTCGCCGGTCTCAAGGCCCTCAGTGATGAGGAGATGGTTGCGATCCAGCGCGGCAACTTGCTCGACAGTGCCGCACCCAATCCATCGGTCGAGACTTTGCTGCACGCGTTCATCCCGCACAAATTCGTCGACCATACGCATGCCAATGCGGTTCTCGCTCTGTGCGACCGGCCTGACGGCATGGCGCTCTGCCGGAAAGTTTATGGATCGCGCGCCGCAATCGTGCCGTACGTGATGCCGGGTTTCGCGCTCGCGCTGAAGGCCAAAGAGGTCTTCGACGCCCATCCCCAGTGCGAAGGCCTGATCCTGCACAAGCACGGGATCTTCACGTTCGGTGGCAGCGCGTGCGAAGCCTACGACCGCATGATCAATCTGGTGACTCGGGCGGAGCGGGCGCTGCTAGGTATACGGCGGCGGCGCGTATTCGCCGTCAGGCTTCCAAAGGCAGTCGCGACGGCCACTGACATCGCGCCGATGCTGCGAGGCCTTGTCAGCAAGCCCGGGCAGCACTTCGTGCTGGCGCATCGCGCAAGCGATGATGTGCTCGCTTATGTCAACGGCCGCGAACTCGCGCGCTATAGCCGGCAAGGCCCGGTGACGCCCGACCATGTCATTCGCACGAAGCCGCGTCCGCTCATTTTGCCGGCGCCCGATGCGGCCAGGCTCGGCGCGTTTGCCACCGCAGCCCGCAAAGCCGTTGAAAGATATCAGGCCGCCTATCAGCGCTACTTTGCGCGACACAATGCGCGCGCCGTTCCAAAAAAGCGGCCGCTCGATCCGATGCCGCGCGTCATTCTGGTGCCGGGCGTCGGGGTGTTCGGCGTCGGGGCGACCGCAAAAGATGCGCGCATTGCCGCCGACATTGCAGAAACCACGATTTCAGTAATTGCGAACGCGGAAAAAGGCGGGCGCTTCGAGAGCATTTCCGAGCGCGAACAGTTCGATATCGAATATTGGTCGCTCGAGCAGGCAAAGCTCGCGGGCCGGAAGCCGCAGCCGCTACAGGGGCAGGTCGTCGTCATTACCGGTGGTGCCGGGACAATCGGGCTTGCCACCGCCGCGGCCTTTCGCGCGCGTGGCGCCGAAGTGGTTCTTCTTGATCTCGACACGTCCCGCACGAAGCTTGCCGCCAAACCTCTCAATGCTCTCGGCATCGGGTGCAACGTGACCGACCGGCGTTCGGTTGCCGCGGCTTTCGATGCCGTCATTGCCGCGCACGGTGGTGTGGACGTCGTGGTTTCGAATGCCGGTGCCGCCTGGCAGGGCCGGATTGCCGACGTTGACGACGCGACGTTACGAAAAAGTTTCGAGCTGAATTTCTTTGCGCACCAGTATGTCGCGCAGGCAGCCGTGCAGATCATGCGCCGGCAGGTTACTGGCGGTGCGCTGCTTTTCAATGTCTCCAAGCAGGCGATCAATCCGGGCCCGGACTTTGGCCCCTACGGATTGCCGAAAGCCGCGACCATGGCGCTCATGCGCCAATATGCCGTCGACCATGGCGGCGACGGAATCACATCCAACGCCGTGAATGCCGATCGTATCCGATCCGGATTGCTGACAGGCGCCCTGATCAAGAAACGCGCGAAGGCGCGTGGCGTGACTGAGCACGACTATCTCGCCGGCAATCTTCTGGGCCGGGAGGTTCTGGCCGAAGACGTTGCGGAAGCGTTCGTCAGTCTTGCGCTTGCGCGCAAGACGACAGGCGCTGTTTTGACCGTCGACGGCGGAAATATTGCAGCTGCGCCGCGATAACAAACCGCAGAATCCGCGGGTCTTTTCTATTGCCGCGATTCCGCCGATTTTGGTTCTCACCGTCCGACGGGTGGGTATGCAGCACATTGGAGCGGAGGGGGCTCATGAGTGTCTGGTCGAACGGCAAATCGTCATTGTTGTGTTTTGGCGCGGTCGTGCTCATGACGGGCGTTGCGACCGCCAAGCCAGCCTATGTTGCTTCAACCGTCAACTTGCGGGCGGCGCCCGGCACCGGCAGCGAGATCGTCGCCAAGATTCCGGGCGGCAGCCTCGTCGACGCCTCAGCGTGCGACGGCGGCTGGTGCGAGATCGCCTGGCAGGACAAGAAAGGTTTTGCGATTCAGAGTGCGCTCGACATGAGCGGCCGCGTGCCGCAGCAGCGCGCAGCGGCGGTTGCAACGCGGCCTGCCTACCGGCAGGGGCCGGATGTGGTCGAAGGGCCGGAAGTGGTCGAGGGTCCAGTCTATTACGATCCGCCGGCGGTCGTTTATTACGGCGGGCCGTACTATCGCCCATACTACCGCCCGTATTGGGGCTGGCGGCGCCACGGATGGTGATGGCTATTTCGCCTGGTTGCCGCTGCCGAACGCAAGCGTGAGCACGATGAGCGTCGCGAAATAAGCGGCGATGGCGGCCGGTATCGCAAGATAGAGCTTTACGCCGAATTGCTGTTCAAGCCCGAACAGAACCGCGGCCCCAACCAGCACCGCGGCGAACCGAATGATGCGATCGCGGCTCACGCGCGCGGCTGCCTAGCGTTTGCCTTCGGTGGGGCCACGCATGTTTGCCCACGGATCAGTGCGCATCGATGCAGTGTCGCCGTCTTTGCGTGAGCGTTCCATGGCCCGCTTGTATTGCTGATCGAGCTGTTCGGCCTGCTGTTTCTTTTCCCTGTCCAGAATCGCCAAAGGCTCATCGTCTTTCTTTTGCGCAAAGGCAGGCGCGCCGAGGACCGCCAGCGCGACGGCGCCAAAAAGGAGCTTTTTCATCGTTCAACTTCCCTCGCGTTTCCTGCGAGGACGCTAACACGGAGGCAAAAACCACTCAATCGCGGGAAATCCTTGCGCAATTGGCGCTTCATCTTGGTATAAGGCTGACCGGAATCGACAGGAGCTCGGGAATGTCGCTGTCGCATCACACGTCGCCACGCCCAATATCCAGTTTGCCGCGACACGACTGGACCCACGAAGAGGTGCGAGACCTGTTCGCTCTTCCGTTCCCGGAATTGATTTTTCGTTCGGCGCAGGTTCATCGCGAGAACTTCGACCCCACCGAGGTCCAGATCTCGACATTGCTGTCGATCAAGACCGGCGGCTGCCCGGAAGATTGTGCCTATTGCCCGCAGTCGGCGAAATTCGACACCGGCGTCAAGGCCGAAAGGTTGATGGATCTTGATGCCGTGCTAGACGAGGCGCGTGCGGCAAAAGCTGGCGGCGCGTCACGCTTTTGCATGGGCGCGGCGTGGCGCTCGCCCAAAGATCGCGATCTCGACAAAGTCTGCGCGATGGTCGAGGGCGTCAAGGCACTCGGGATGGAGACCTGCGTAACGCTCGGCATGCTGACCGGCGATCAGGCGCGGCGGCTAAGGGACTACGGCCTCGACTATTACAACCACAATCTCGATACATCGCCCGAATATTACGGCGAGATCATCACCACGCGCACATACCAGGACAGGCTCGATACGCTTGCGCATGTGCGCAACGCGGGAATTCACGTTTGCTGCGGTGGGATTGTCGGGATGGGTGAGGGCCTGGAAGGCCGCATCGGCATGATTGCGACGCTCGCCAGCCTGCCGGTGCATCCGGAAAGCGTTCCGATCAACATGCTGGTCCGCGTGGAAGGGACGCCATTGGCATCCGTGGGAACGCTCGATCCGCTTGATTTCGTCCGCACGATTGCGGTGGCGCGGATTTGCATGCCGGCATCGGTGGTGCGGCTGTCGGCGGGGCGGGAAGACATGAGCGAAGAGACGCAGGCGCTTTGCTTCCTCGCCGGTGCCAATTCGATTTTCTACGGGCCGAAGTTGCTCACGACGCCAAATCCCGGCCGCGACAGCGACATGGCGCTGCTCGACAAGCTCGGCATGCGGTCGATGGATTAGGTAAGACCGCGCACGAGTGCGAGGCCGCCGAACAGTCCGCCGATCGACAGAGCAACTGACAGCAGCACATAGAGCGCGGCCAAGCCGATCTCGCCGCGCTCGTAGAGGACCGCGACATCCAGCGAAAAGGTGGAAAAGGTCGTGTAGCCGCCAAGAATGCCGGTGGTCAGGAACAGCTGCCAGTGTTGCGGGATGCCGCCCCTGAACGCGAACCATGCGACCAGCACTCCCATGACGACGGAGCCGCTGACGTTCTCGAACACGGTCGCATGGGGGAACGCCGTGCCGAACAGGCGCGCGAAGGCGAGATTGAAGCCGTGGCGCAGCGCGGCGCCGATGCCGCCACCGACAAATACGATCAAGAAGCCCATCGATCAGATCTCCTCTGTCTCAGGGCATGGAAAAACCGCCCTGCGGCGGACAGATTCCTACCGCCCTGTTGCACGGTAGGAGTCATCAGCCCCTTTCGGGCGGTTC
>Ga0207428_10001429_pt1 | contig 25093 bp, 26 predicted proteins | sample RhiMethybrSRZTD1_FD_187600 | JGI IMG/M metagenome (GOLD analysis project Ga0207428, IMG submission 187600) | Populus rhizosphere microbial communities from Tennessee, USA - Rhizosphere MetaG P. TD hybrid SRZTD1 (SPAdes) (version 3) | ecosystem: Host-associated > Plants > Roots > Rhizosphere >...
CGTTGCGATAATACGGAATTGTTTGCCTTCGGTCTGGTGCCCTTCAGCCCGTAAAATGAGGGGCTTCCCTTACCAGGCTTGTTTGGGGTTGCTCACTTCATAATATCAGCGAGCGCCTTGCGTGACTGCCGCAATAGCTCCTGAACCCGCCGACGTTCGGCTTTTCTCTCGCGGGTGAAGCGCCCGTGCTTAAGGGCATTTCTATTTCCTGGTGGGGCACCGGACCCCGGCGCGCCACCATGCATCCGGCAACGCCTTTTTCCATTGACTGCAGGAGCTCGGCAGAACTCACCCCGTCGGTTTCGAGCACCACAACGCCGGCTTAAGAGCATCGGCTCAGTGTTACGCTTGTGAGCGCCTGTCATGCGCGCCTCCTCCGTCTTATCGGAGTCGACGCGCGGCGTCTCTTCGGCTCAATAATTGGGACTGGCGTGGCGAGCTTTTCATTCGGCCCAATAATTGGCATCGCTGTCCGCTGCGCATTTGATAGCGCAAGCGGCGATTTCGTGGCCACTTTACCACTTTGTCCAGGGTTGTGGGTGATGGTGCCAACTATCGCTTGACCACCGTCACTGATGGACACATTTTGGACGGTGATGTTTCCCTTACTTGAGCAGAGTCTTTGATAGGCCTCATACTGAACCACAGACATGCGCATCAGCTTAGTAAGAGCATTTACGCAGGAATCGATTTCCTCGGGACTCCTTGCAGACCGTAGTCGTTCGATCGCAGCGACCGACTCGTCATAAATGCTGCAGAGCTGGGTCAGCAGCATGACCTGAATTTGATTTGTCGGTTTGGATCCCTGAACACCCGACAGGTAGAAGCCTTTTGCGGAGCCAGTACAACGGCTTAGCCTACTCAGCTGAGTCAGAGTTGCAATTCGGAAGTCCTCGTCGCCAATACCGTGTTTTTCGAGAAAATCTAAAAACGCCTGAGCTTTCCAATCTGAACGGATATAGGTCATTGAACGCTCCTCGCTGCTGTACTCGTTTCAACGGGGTACGCTACGCGGTACGCGTTCGGGTCTTTGATGACCGAATAATTTTAGTTAGTAGCTCTAGGATCAAAATAAAGATCATTTCGCTAAAAAAGAGTCATAGCGGCCCTCACGACTTTGCATGGGTTGTTCTCTACTTTGCATGGGGTTGTTTTTCAGTTTTTTGATTGCCGTTAGCCAATCTAAGAGCCCGCGACGTCACGCCAAGGCAAGTCGCTCAACGCCAATGGCTGCCTTGTTCTTCGTCCAGCGGGCGCGGGCTGACATCGAGCCACCGGAACCCGAGGGTCCGGCGCTGCCGAGCAGTCCAGCGTTTCTGCACCGAGTTCCTGAAGCCGGCTACGCCCGCTATCCCGACCGACGCGCCAACGACAGCCACACGCCGCCGCCGATCAGTGCCACGCCCGACAGCCGGCCGAGCCATCGCGCCGGCGCCCGCTTCAGGAACAATTTTCGGCTCGCACCGGCGGCAATCGCCCAGCCCGCGTCCGTGACCACGGCCATCGCGACCGAAATGATGCACATTACCGCAAGCTGATATCCGACCGGCAAATTCGGATCGACAAATTGCGGCAGAAACGCTGTGAAGAACGCGATGGTTTTTGGATTGGTTATCGCCACTGCGAAGCCGCGCCACAGGTACACATGGCCGCGCGGCGACACGGCCTCGCCGCTGCCGCCTGCATGCCGCCACGATTGAATGCCGAGCCAGACCAGGTAAGCCGCGCCAACCCAGCGCATAACCTCAAACACGTCAGAAGAAGTCTTCAGGATCCAGTTCAACCCGAGCGCGATGCAGGCGAGCAATAAGGCGTTGCCGAGCGTAGAGCCGGCCGCAGTCAGCAAGCCGGCGCCAATGCCGCGTGTGGCCCCGGTGGCGATGACCAGGGTGACGATCGGCCCCGGTACGATCACCAGGACGAAAGTGATCAGCAGGAAGGCGGAAAAGAGGTGGTAGTTCATGCTGCTGGCGAGGCCTGAGGTTACTCTTCCTCTTCACCCTCCTCGCTCAGGCGCTCGACGGAGACCACCCGCTCATCTTCGGCGGTGTTCAACACGATCACGCCCTGCGTCGAGCGTCCGGCGATGCGGATGCCTGACACTGGCGTACGGATCAGTTTGCCCGCATCGGTGACCAGCATCACCTGGTCAGCTTCCTCGACCGGGAACGAGCCGACGATCTTGCCGGTCTTCTTTGTCAGCGACATCGCGACGATGCCTTTGCCGCCGCGGCCGGTCGTCCGGTACTCGTAAGACGACGTGCGTTTGCCATAGCCGCGTTCGGATACCGTCAACACAAACTGCTCGGCGGCAGACAGGTCGACATAACGCTTCTCGCCAAGTTCGATGGCGCCGACCGTTTCTTCTGTATCGGTGTCCGCCTCCTCCTCGGCTGCCCCTCCCCTGCGAATGGCGCTGGCGCGCTTGAGATATGCGGCCCGCTCCTCCGCCGTGACATCGATGTGGCGCAAGATCGACAGCGAGATCACGTGGTCCTTATCGGCCAGCGTGATGCCGCGCACGCCGCGCGACGTCCGGCCCTGGAACACGCGAACCTCCGGCACAGGGAAGCGAATGCACTGGCCGCCATTGGCAGTGAGCAGCACATCGTCTTTTTCCGTGCAGATCTGGATATCGACGATGGACTCGCCGTTCTCGAGCTTCATCGCAATGATGCCGGAGGGGCGCACGTCGACAAAATCCGACAGCTTGTTGCGCCGGACCGTGCCGCTGGTGGTGGCGAACATGACGTCAAGTTCGCCCCAGGTCGTCTCATCCTCGGGCAGCGGCATGATTGTTGTGATCGTCTCACCCTGCTGCAAGGGAAGAATATTGATCAGCGCCTTGCCGCGCGCTTGCGGCGCCGCAATAGGGAGCCGCCAGACCTTTTCCTTGTAGACCTTGCCGCGCGAGGAAAAGTACAGAACCGGAGCGTGCGTCGAGGCAACGAATAGCCGCGACACGAAATCTTCTTCGCGGACCTGCATGCCGCCGCGGCCCTTGCCGCCGCGCCGCTGTGCGCGATAGGTCGAAAGCGGCACGCGCTTTATGTAACCCTGGTGGGAGACCGTAACCACCATGTCCTCGCGTGTAATGAGATCTTCTTCGTCAACCTGGCCGGTCGCTTCCGCGATCACAGTCCGCCGCGGTGTCGCGAACTCTTTTTTCACGTCGGCAAGTTCTTTTTTGATGATCTCCTGCATGCGCGAGCGCGAGCGCAGGATGTCGAGATAATCGGCGATTTCGGCCGCCAGCTTGTCGAGCTCCTCCTTGATCTCGTCGCGGCCAAGCGCGGTCAGCCGCTGCAGACGCAGGTCGAGGATGGCCTTCGCCTGCTCGGCGGAAAGCTTGGTCGTACCCTTGGGTGTGACCTTGTGGCGCGGATCATCGATCAGCGTCACCATCGAAGCCATGTCCTTGGCGGGCCAGTCACGCGCCATCAAGGCATCACGCGCCGCATTTGGATCCTTGGCGGCGCGGATAAGCTTGATGACTTCGTCGATATTGGCGACCGCTATGGCAAGGCCGACCAACACGTGGGCGCGGTCGCGCGCCTTGCCGAGCAGGTACTTGGTGCGCCGCGACACCACCTCTTCGCGAAAGGCGATAAAGACGCTCAGCAGGTCCTTCAGTGTCATCACCAAAGGACGGCCGCCGTCGAGCGCGACTATGTTCGCGCTGAACGAAGATTGCAGAGGCGTAAAGCGATAGAGCTGGTTGAGGACAACGTCCGGCACCGCCTCGCGCTTAAGCTCGACCACGACGCGGTATCCTTGTCGGTCGCTCTCGTCGCGCAGATCGGCAACGCCGTCGATTTTCTTCTCGCGCACTAGTTCGGCAATGCGCTCGACCATCGTGGCCTTGTTCACCTGATACGGAATTTCGGTGATGATGAAGGCTTCGCGTTCCTTGCGGATGGTCTCGACCTCGACCTTGCCGCGCATCACGATCGAGCCGCGGCCTTCCTTATAAGCCGAGCGGATACCGTCGCGGCCGAGGATAATGCCGCCGGTCGGAAAATCCGGACCCGGCACGATCTTGATCAGATCGTCGATGGTGAGCGCCGGATTGTCGATCAGCGCCGTGGCGGCATCGACGACCTCACCGAGATTATGCGGCGGGATATTCGTGGCCATGCCGACCGCGATGCCGCCGGCGCCGTTGACCAGCAAATTCGGGAAGCGCGCCGGCAGCACCACCGGCTCTTTCTCGCTTCCGTCGTAATTCTCCTGGAAGGCGACGGTGTCCTTGTCGATGTCGTCGAGTAGCGCCATCGCCGACTGCGCCAGCCGGCATTCGGTATAGCGCATGGCCGCCGGCGGATCGCCATCGACCGAGCCGAAATTGCCCTGCCCGTCGATCAGCATCAGGCGCATGGAGAAATCCTGCGCCATGCGCACCAAGGCGTCGTAGATCGCCTGGTCGCCGTGCGGGTGATATTTGCCCATCACGTCGCCGACTACGCGCGCCGACTTGACATACTTCTTGTCGGGCGTGTGGCCCTGCTCGTTCATCGAGTGAAGAATGCGCCGATGCACCGGCTTGAGGCCGTCGCGCGCATCAGGCAGGGCACGCGACACGATTACGCTCATCGCGTAATCGAGATAGCTGCGCTTCATCTCCTCGGTGATGGAAACGGGGCGCACATCGGACGGCGATGCGTCCCCCGATTTCGGAGGTTCGGTGTCGGCCAAGACAAGGTCCTGCGTGGAATTTTTAGTCGCGACTTTTTAGCTGATTCAGCGCTGTTTTGCCAATTGAAATGCGGCGCCATACAGGGTATTTTCATCAGTTTAATCAATGGCTTATATTAGGGAGCAAGTTCCAAAATTGCGCCAATGGTATGCGCCAACCAAGCTCAAAAAATTTGCAATTCGTCACCTCGGACATGGTCGACGATTCCGCTTGCTCAGAAATGACTGTGGCCTCGCGCCGGCACGATCGTGCCGACGAAAGCACGACCCAGAGCCTGTGGTAGCCTAGGCACCGCGCATGCCGGTCGAATTTTTCATCTCGGCGCTTGTCACGCTGATCGTCGTCGTCGATCCGATCGGCCTCATACCTTCCTATTTGGCGATCACGCATGGTCTGCCTGAGAGCGCGCGGCGCAACGTCGCGCTTCGTGCCACGCTGATCGCTGCCTCTATTCTCGCCGGCAGCGCGCTGATCGGCGACTGGTTGTTGCGCACGCTCTCGATCGGCCTGCCCGCGTTCCGCATCGCGGGTGGATTGCTGCTGTTCTCGATCGCTTCCGAAATGGTTTTTGGCGTTCGGATCGTGCGTCAGTCGCAACAGGCCGAACAGGCCGTCGAAGAGCACGTTCGCAACATCGCTGCGTTCCCGCTCGCCATTCCGTTAATGGCTGGTCCGGGCGCAATCACGGCAACGATTCTGCTCGCCAGCCGTGAGGGCGATTCCACGCGTCTCACGATCCTTCTCGCAGTCATTGTCATCGTCCTTGCGCTCTGCTTTGTGGTTTTTTCGCTCGCAGCTCGTATTGCCAAATGGCTCGGAGTGACCGCGAATGTCGTGGCGTCGCGCCTGCTTGGCGTGCTACTTGCGGCGCTCGCGGTTCAATACGTGATCGATGGCGTGCGCGCAGCGATGTCGGGCTGATGTGCCGCCTCGAGGACCTTCAGGAACCCTCGCAAGCGCAGCGTCGTTGTCTATCCCGGGCGGGTCAACTTTCGAGGTTGATGTGAGACTTCTGCAATTCGTCGCTATGGTGCTGACCGCACTGGCATTGGTTCCCGGCGGCGCGCACCTGTTCGCCCTGCCGAACAAGATTGGCCTGAGCGAAAGCGACTACTTTATTACCCAGAGCGTCTATCGCAGCTGGGCGCTGCTCGGGATCGTTTTGATTGGAGCTGCAATTGCGAACGTTGCGCTTGCGTTGTTCATACGCGCACAGCGCGCGCCCTCGATCTTCGCGCTGATCGGCGGGCTCTGTCTTGTCGCGACGCTTGTGATCTTTTTTGCTTTCACCTTTCCAGCCAACCAGGCAACCAACAATTGGACCCAGGTCCCCGCCGATTGGGAACAACTGCGTTGGCGGTGGGAGTTGTCGCATGCGGTGAATGCGGTGATCACATTTTTCGCATTCTGTTCGCTGACCATCTCATTGCTGTTGACGCGCAAGTGAGCGCAGGCGCAACCTGTCGTTCGGCTCACGCAACATGAACGACTTTTTCAGACAGCAGCTGACAGCCTATGCCGGCTATCATCGCGATGAGCGCAATCGCGTGACCCATATATTTGGTATCCCGATTATCTTTCTTGCCGTCGTCCTGCCGCTCAGCCTGTGGCGGTTGAGCCTGATCGGCATTCCACTGAATGCAGCGATCGTGCTGGCCATACCCGCGATCACCGCCTGGATTCTGCTTGATGCAGGAGTTGGGCTCGCGCTCCTCGTTGGTATCATCCCGCTTCTTTTGATCGCGGCCATTGTCGCGACCCATGCCAGCCCGACGGTCGTCTGGCTTCTCGCCGCCAGCCTGTTCATTATCGGTTGGACGTTGCAGATCCTCGGGCATGCTCGGTTCGAGCATCGCAAGCCGGCGCTGCTCGACAATCCGATGCACCTGCTGATCGGTCCGATGTTTTTGATCGCGAAATTATTGGTCGACTTGGGCTTCCGGCCCGACCTGGCGCAGGCCATTCAAGCCGAACAGAGGTCGAGGCAAGTTATTTGAGGATTTTTGGTACACTCCCGTGCAAGCGGGGTTCTGGGAATAAAATATACAGGCAAACCACAACTCTCCGTTCATTCCCGCGTAAGCGGGAATCCAGAGTAACTTCCATGGCGCGAACAGATTGACTGGGTCCCCGCTTTCGCGAGGACGAACGGCTAGAGCCGCGTTAGAACGGGATCTCGTCGTCCATGTCGTCGTGCTTGCCACCCGCGCCGGCCATCGCTGGCTTGCGCTCACGCGACGCCGTAGGACCGGGCGAACCGAAATCGCCGTTATCGGCACCGGCGCCACCGCCGCCGGCCCGGTCGAGCATGGTCAGCGCCGAATTGAAGCCCTGCAGCACCACCTCGGTCGAATAACGGTCCTGCCCGTCCTTGTCCTGCCATTTGCGTGTCTGCAGAGAGCCCTCGAGATAAACCTTCGAGCCTTTCTTCAGATATTGCTCGGCGACTTTCGCCAGCCCTTCGCTGAAGATGACGACCCGATGCCACTCGGTCTTCTCGCGCCGTTCGCCGGTATTCTTGTCGCGCCAGGTCTCTGACGTTGCCACTCTCAGATTGACGATCGGACGCCCGTCCTGCGTGCGTCTTACCTCCGGGTCAGCGCCCAGATTGCCGACGAGAATGACCTTGTTGACGCTGCCTGCCATGATGCTCTCCGCGTGGCGATGCGCGTGTGCCGCTTCAACCGAAGCCGCTAGGCGCTCGCCGTTTGAGGGCCACGTGCCGCACGCGCCCCGATGAAAAACAAACCCACCCTAGACCTCGCGAATTAGCGTCACAAAGGGGACGGCAAGCGCGTTGCCCCTAATCCACAGGGGTTTGGGCCGCGCTGGTGAGCTGCCCCGAAACGGCGCCTTGTGGTTCCGTTCCTGTTATGTTCTAATCATTCCCGCACAGGTTTTCAACTGCGATTCCGGGGGCGGGCTGGCAAAGGCTAGTCGTTCTTACTACGTTCCAACCAGCAAGCCCGAACGGCCCCGCATCTTTTGCCGGGCCGGTGGGGTGTCTTTGCCCTACACGTCTCGTTCCACAGGTCTCAGTGCGAATCCTATGGCTGAACGCTCCAGCAATGCCGGCCGCGACGCCCGCCAGATAACGATCCGCGGCGCCCGCGAACACAATCTCAAGAACATCGACGTCGCGATCCCGCGCGACCGGCTGGTCGTGTTCACCGGCCTGTCCGGCTCGGGAAAATCCTCCCTCGCCTTCGACACGATCTATGCCGAGGGCCAGCGCCGGTACGTTGAATCCCTCTCGGCTTATGCGCGCCAATTTCTCGAAATGATGCAGAAGCCGGACGTCGACCAGATCGACGGATTGTCGCCGGCGATTTCGATCGAACAGAAGACCACCTCGAAGAACCCGCGCTCGACCGTCGGCACCGTCACCGAGATCTACGACTACATGCGTCTCTTGTGGGCGCGTATCGGGGTGCCCTACTCGCCCGCCACCGGCCTGCCGATCGAAAGCCAGACCGTGTCGCAGATGGTGGACCGCGTGCTCGCCCTGCCGGAAGGCACCCGCATTTATGTCCTCGCGCCGGTGGTCCGCGGGCGCAAGGGCGAATACAAGAAGGAGCTCGCCGAATTTCTGCGCAAAGGCTACCAGCGCGTGAAGGTCGACGGCGCATTCTACGAAATTCAGGACGTCAAGCCGCTCGACAAGAAGTTCACCCACGATATCGACGTGGTGGTCGACCGTCTCGTGGTTCGCAGCGACATCGGCACGCGACTGGCGGATTCCCTTGAGCAGTGCCTCAAGCTTGCCGATGGCCTCGCCGTCGTGGAGCTGGCGGACACCAAGGCAACCGGCGCAGCGGCCAACCGCGGGCGCAACGCCAACGCCGAGCGGCTCATCTTCTCGGAGAAATTCGCCTGCCCGGTATCCGGATTCACCATTTCTGAAATCGAGCCGCGGCTGTTCTCGTTCAACAATCCTTTCGGCGCCTGCCCCGAATGCGGCGGCCTCGGCGTGGAGCAGCATATCGACGCCGACCTGGTGATCCCCGACCGCGATGCCACGCTGCGCAAGGGCGCCATAGCGCCGTGGGCGAAATCGTCATCGCCTTATTACATCCAGACGCTCGACGCGCTCGCCAAGCATTACCGTTTCACGCTCGATACCAAATGGAAGGATCTGCCGAAGAAAACGCAGGACGCGATCCTTTATGGATCCGGCGAGGAGGACATCAAATTCGTCTACGACGACGGACTACGCGGCTACACGACGAAGAAGCCGTTCGAGGGCGTCATCACCAACCTGGAGCGGCGCTTCCGGGAAACCGAGAGCGAATGGGCGCGCGAGGATCTGCAGAAATACTTCACCGACGTGCCCTGCAAGGCCTGCCAAGGCGCGCGGCTCAAGCCGGAGGCGCTGTGCGTCAGGATCGCCGATAAGAACATCGCCCAGGTCGCCGACCTGAGCGTCAAGCGCGCGGGCGAGTGGTTCACCACCCTGCCCGCCCAGCTTAATGCCAAGCAGAATGAAATCGGCGTGCGGGTGCTCAAGGAGATCCGCGAGCGGCTGAAGTTTCTTGTCGACGTCGGCCTCGATTATCTCACGCTGTCGCGCGCCAGCGGCACGCTTTCCGGCGGCGAGAGCCAGCGCATCCGGCTTGCGTCGCAGATCGGCTCAGGTCTTACGGGCGTGCTTTATGTTCTCGACGAGCCGTCGATCGGGCTGCACCAGCGCGACAATGCGCGCCTGCTCGAAACGCTGAAAAGGCTGCGCGACCTCGGCAACACCGTGATCGTCGTAGAGCACGACGAGGATGCAATCCGCTCAGCCGATCATGTGCTCGATATCGGTCCCGGGGCGGGCATCCACGGCGGCGAGATCGTCGCCGAGGGAAAGGTGCAGGATCTGGTCGAGGCGCCGAAATCATGGACCGGAAAATACCTTTCCGGCGAGCTCTCGGTGCCAATCCCCGAGCGGCGGCCGCGCAATGCGCGCCGTACGATCAAGGTCGTCAATGCGCGCGGCAACAATCTCAAGAGCATCACCGCCGAGATTCCGCTCGGGCTTTTTACTTGCGTCACCGGCGTTTCCGGCGGCGGAAAGTCGACGCTTCTCGTCGACACCCTCTACAACGCGGTGGCGCGCAAATTGAACGGCGCGTCGCTGGCGCCGGGCGCGCACGACCGGATCGAGGGGCTTGAGCACATCGACAAGATCATCGACATCGACCAGTCGCCGATCGGCCGCACGCCGCGATCGAACCCGGCAACCTATACCGGCGCCTTCACCCCGATCCGCGAGTGGTTCGCCGGCCTGCCGGAGAGCAAGGCGCGTGGCTACGAGCCTGGGCGCTTCTCCTTCAACGTGAAGGGCGGTCGCTGCGAGGCCTGCCAGGGCGACGGCGTGATCAAGATCGAGATGCACTTTTTGCCGGACGTCTACGTCACCTGCGACGTCTGCAAGGGCAAGCGGTATAACCGCGAGACGCTGGAGGTCCTGTTCAAGGGCAAGTCGATCGCCGACGTCCTTGATATGACGGTTGAAGAGGCGCTCGAATTCTTCAAGGCGGTCCCGCGCGTGCGCGACGTGCTGGCGCTGCTCCACCGCGTCGGGCTTGATTACATCCATGTCGGCCAGCAGGCGACCACCCTTTCCGGGGGCGAGGCGCAGCGCGTCAAGCTTGCCAAGGAGCTGTCAAAGCGGGCTACCGGGCGCACGCTTTACATTCTGGATGAGCCGACCACCGGCCTGCATTTCCACGATGTTGCCAAGCTGCTTGAAGTGCTTCACGAGCTGGTTGAAGGCGGCAATACCGTCGTTGTCATCGAGCACAACCTCGAGGTCATCAAAACGGCCGACTGGGTGATCGACCTCGGCCCCGAAGGCGGCGATGGCGGCGGCGAGATCGTCGCAGCCGGCACGCCGGAAGATATCGTCAAGGTGAAGCGCGGCTATACCGGGCAGTTTCTCTCACCGGTTTTGGTGCGGGAGGCGAAGCGGAAGAAGCGGGTTCAGGCGGCGGAGTAACTGAGCCACGCTACTTATTCAGAATATGCTTCTCAAAAAATTCCGGCCTGAAATTCTGCGGCGGCGTATCACGGTTCGGCCGCCCCTCCGGTGTGAAGTCCATCAGATTCCAGTAGGGCCACACCGTATCGACGCCAGACTCGGCGCTCCAGAAGTGAAAAATCTTGCCATCCCGCTTCCTGAACGCATGCATCGCGGCCTGCTGATCGTCATCCGTCTCGCCCTGGCACCCATAGTCCTTCTGAAACGTCGACTCGTAGCCTGACAGCAGCGGGATCTGCGACCAGCCGCGCTCCTTGGCCCAGACGTCGATCTTTTCGGCGGGCGCCTTGGCGATCGTGGCAAAAGCCGCGTCCCGGCTCACCTGGTACCAGGCCCGGTCGAACCCATCCATCAGCGACGTGCAGGACGGACACGGCTTGTCCCAGTTTGGGCCGAACATGAATGAATAGAGCAGCAGCGAATTCTTCCCGCCGAACAGCTCGGAGAACTTTACGCGCTGCCCGACCTTGCCGTCGTTCGCCCACTGGAAGACATAGTCCTCTTTCAGTTGTCCACCATCAGGGAGCTGGCGGCGCTTCGCCGCCACGGCTTTTGTCTTGTCGGCCAGCTCCTTCTCGTCCTTGAGCAACGCGTCGCGCGCATCGCGATAGGCCTTGCTTTCGTTGGGATACCGAAGCTCGCTCATGGCCTCTCCTCTTACTCCTTACTTTGACACGCAGTACGGCTGTTCGCCGCCTGGGTGGCACAGGCCGGGGCGGCAGGCGCTGTCGCATTGATTTTTCGGATGACCACGGTTAGCGCACCCGCTCAGACATGCCTCGCGGTTCGTCATGGTCGCGAGCGCAGCGGCAGCCTCCTGGTCGCCCCGCGCCGCAGCGGCCTGCGTGCTCGACAAGCTCATGGGGCCTTTCGCTGCCAGAGCAGAAGCCGGCAGCAGCGCCGCGATAACGATGCACAAGACAAAACGCATGATGACCTCCGTTTTCGATTTTCACGTTAACGCACAAGGGTATGTTTCGGATGCAGCGACCGGGCGCGATAATTCCAGCACATATCGGTAGGGACCGGTGCTGAAGGCGTTACGAGCGCACCCACCGCCGCATAAACTCGCCGGCCTGCTCCAGCGCCTCGCGCCCCGCCGTGAGCTTCGCGTTCCACATCGCCCAGGCATGGATCATGTGTGGCCAGACTTGCAGCGTGACACTGACATCGGCCAGGCCGGCCGCGCGCGCAAAGCGCGCGGCATCGTCAAGCAATGTCTCCGATGACCCAACCTGGATGAGCGTCGGCGGAAAGCCGCTCAGGTTGGCGAACAGCGGCGAGATCAGTGGATCCCTGCGGTCGATGGGCGCGGGCGCATAGGCGCTTGCCAGCTCCTCGAGATAGGCCTTGTGAATGAGCGGATCGACGTGATCCTTCGTCTCGAGCGAGGCGCCGGACATCGTCAGGTCGGTCCAGGGCGATGCAAGCCAGGCGCACGCCGGCTGCTCCTCGCCCGCCGCGCGAAGGCGATTGATGAGCGTGATCGTCAGATTGCCGCCCGCGCTGTCACCGCCCACCGCGATGTTGCGCGCGGGAATGCCCTGCTTGCGCAGGAAACGCCACGCGGTCATCGCATCCTCGTGCGCCGCCGGATAAGGATGCTCGGGCGCAAGGCGATAGTCGACCGCAAGCGTACGCATGTGCGCCGCCCGCCCCGCCTCCGTCACCATCCGCCGATGGCTGACGATCGAGCCGGAGCAGTAGCCGCCGCCGTGAAAGAACATCAGCACGCGCGAAGCGTCGCTCCCGGGCACGATCGACCATTCGCCCGGCAATCCGCCAAGATCAACCGGTTCGAGATGCACGTCGCCCGCGACCGGCCAGGTCGAGCCGATCTCGTCGATGCGCGCACGCCGCTCGTTCCAGCCGACCGGTCGCGGCTTCGCCGTCAGCAACGCGCGGATCGCGTCGATTTCGTCCTGGCTCACGGATAAATCCTGCGAAGTCTGAGGATATCACGCGAGCAAGTGTAGCCCGGATTGCGCGAAGCGAAATCCGGGGCTGCACGTCTTGTCATGTCGGGGTTAAGACGTGGATGGCCGGGCCAAGCCCGGCCATGACAGTTTGAGAAGGATGCCCGCAACAAGTGCGGGCATGACGCCGACTATGTGTAGCGCTCATATCCGAATTCGGTTCATTCCCGCGTACTCGCCGCCGTGAAGCCAAAGCCGGTTTCGCTTGCCGAAGCCTGCGAAGCGCGCGCAGGCTGTGGCCGGCACCAATAGAGAGTGAGTTGTTTCGCCGCTACCTTCTTGCCACGCAGTAAGGCGTCGCGCCGGTCGGGTGGCAAAGGCCTGGCCGGCAGGCACTGGCGCACTGTCCTTTCGAATGCCCGCGGGCAGAACATCCGCTCAAACAGGCCTGGCGGTAAGTCGTGGTTGAGATCGCAGCCGCAGCCTGCTGGTCACCCCGCGCAGCGGCGGCCTGCGCACGCGACAGGCTGATAGCTCCACTGCCCTTGGCGGCCAGTGCGGAAGCCGGCAGCAGCACGGCGAGTACGATGCACAAGATAAAACGCATGATGGACCTCTTTTTTTTGCGTCAACGCGTGAGGGCGTGTTCCGGATGCATCGGGCGCGGGCATTTCCAGCCAGGCTGGGTTGCGGCGCTTTACACCGCCAGCGCTTTGCACCGCTAAGTCGGCCGCAGGTCGAACCAACTCCGCAGCGCGCGCGTCCGATATGTCCCGCCAGCGTGAGCGCGCCAAAAGCCGGCAGGCCCATCAACACTAGCATGAGCGGCAGCAAGCCAAAACCGGTGCCGTGTTCCGAGACCAGCAGCATGGCGAGAAAATGTCCGGCCAGGGTTCACCGTGAGCGCGTTCACGGCCGCTCCTCGCTGGCGTATCCCGTCACCGCAAGCAGCCCGACGAGCGAAACAAGCCGTGCTCCAATGTTACCGGTCACTATGTTATGCAAGAGTGGGCGTTAGGAATGCGCCCGCTGACTTATCTGCGCACCGCCTTTGATGAATCCTTCGCGGAGTATGGCATGCGTCTTCAGGTCGAAACCACTCATGAGGCAGGCAGGGAACTGCCGCTCGCGTTTCATTTCAACGCCCGGCGCGTCGAGGTTGTGAAGGTCATCGACCAATGGTTCGGCCCTGACTACCGGTACTGCAAGGTCAAGGGCGACGATGGGGCGGTCTACATCCTGCGCGTTGTCGAGCACTGCTCCGACTGGCAGCTCACGCTGTTCTCGAGCCGCCGCATCCAGGCCGCCGCAGCATCCTCCGGCACCTGATGAGCACCACAATCGACGCCGCGACCCTTCGCCAAATCGCGAACGAGGCTTGCGCTGCATTTTGCAGTGGTGCAGGCCGGGTCCCTTCATTCTCTGCACGCTATCCCCCTCTCAGCCTTGACGACGCCTATCGGGTGACGGCCCTCGCCAATGACCTGCGCATCGCGCAAGGTCACAAGCCGGTGGGTCGCAAGATCGGCTTTACCAACAGCCGGCTGTGGGAAGAATACGGCGTGCACGCGCCGATCTGGGGTTATGTCTACGACCGTACCCTGCACGATCTTGCCGCCCCTTTTTCGCTCGCGCCCTTTGCCGAACCCAAGATCGAGCCGGAAATCATGCTCGGCCTGGCCGAAGCGCCCTCGCCCGGCATGGACGATGCCGCACTTCTTTCGTGCATCGCCTGGGTCGCGCACGGTTTCGAGATCGTGCAGTCGATTTACCCCAGCTGGAAATTCACGCCGGCCGATAGCGTCGCCGCCAACGCTTTGCATGGCGCGCTGCTGATCGGCCCGCGCCACGAGATCGGCACGAAGAAGGATGAATGGCTGCGCGCACTCACAAACTTCGAGATCGAACTCTTCTGCGACGGCAGACCGATGGACAAGGGCCATGCTCTCAACGTGCTCGAAGGGCCGCTGTCGACCATCCGCTACGTGATGGATCTGCTTGCGCGCGATCCCTTCAATCCACCGCTCGCGGCCGGCGAGATCATCTCGACCGGGACGCTGACGCGCGCGCTGCCGGTGAAGGCTGGCGAGAGCTGGACGACCAGGCTCAAGGGGATTGCGCTGAAGGACGCGGGCATACGGTTCTGTTGATTTTGCACGCCTCGCCTCAAGCGCCTGCCAGCACCTCTCCCAGAAACAGCCTCGACTTGCGGTAGATCCCCTTCGCCTCGCTCTCCCGCGGCCCGCCAATTGCAAGCCGGAGCGGCGCAGCGCCGTCATGCGATGCAAGCAGCGTCATCAGCCAGGCCCGCGCCTTCGCAACCGCGTTATGTTCGCCCGGATCGATCACAAGGAGCGGCTTTCCGTAGCGTGCCGCCAGTTGCTCGGCCAAAGCCGTGCCGGGCGAGGCCTTGGTGCCGCCGGCATCGACGACGATCAAACATGCATCGCCGTCGCGCACATTCCATTCCGTGCGCTGCGCCGGATCGGCCAGTGGCGTTTCACGCAACAGCGGATAGGACGACCGCACGCCGGGTGGATTTGGCATATCCTCCGCCCAGCCGCCCAGCGGACACCAGCCACTAAACGGAATACCGTGCGAGATCGCTTCATCGAGCGCCGCTCGGTCGACACCGCTTTGTCCTCCAGAGATGACTATGAGCCTGGACATGGCCGGGCGCCTGCTTTTCCCCAATGCAATCAGGAATATACAAGCGGGCAGGAACCATCGCCCGCCAATCTCATTGTTGGACCAGAGAATTGCCTCGATATGTGGGTCGTACGAGGCTGCGAGAGGGTTGGACAATGCACTTATCGGGCGAAAGTCTTCTCGTGATTTTGTTGGTGGGTCTTGTTGCCGGCTGGCTCGCCGGAAAAATTGTCGAGGGCAGCGGATTCGGCCTGATCGGCGATATAGCCATCGGGATCGTCGGAGCCCTGATCGGCAGCTGGTTGATGCCCAAGCTGGGTATTCGTATCGCCAGTGGAATCGTGTCGTCGATTATCGTCGCGACGATCGGCGCGGTCCTTCTGCTGGCCATAGTAAGGCTCGCGACGGGCGCCTATCCGCGGCGTCGTTGGTGGCGATTGTAGGAGACGGTTGCCGGCTGTCGGACTTGGGCCCCTGTGGAATAGCGGGGACAGAAGCCGCAAATCGCACATCCTGTGACCCTCATCACAGTGGCCCTGCCGGAGCCGTTATAAGCCTCGGTTGATTTTCGGAGTGCTCTGGTGCTCTGAAAAAAGGGGCCGCTCGTCAGTCGACTGCGGCCCCAAAGAAGGCCACCGGCGGGGTGACGCCGGTGGCTGCCTACTACCAAAAAAGCCCGGCCCCGCTTTTTTTGTGACGAAATTGTAGCAATCCCCAATTTTACCGTCGGCCGCTCACCTGTGGCTCATGTTGCGTGGCGGAAAGTCACCGACAATTTTGTCAACGCGCCCGCGCCGCTGAATCGTTTCGCTCTCAGTTATCGTCGATGGTGGCCCGCCACCGCTGCAAGGTCGACGAAAAATCAGAATCCCGTTTACCTAACGCACGATGCCGGAAGCTGTTACCTCCGCCGCATCCACCAGCTCAGGGCGAGCAGCGCGATCCCCAAGGCTCCGGAAAGCATGCCGTGCTTGGCGCGGATGCGCATGAGGCCTGTTTCGTGCCCCGGGAAAAATGTTGGCAGCGCATCCGCCGGCACGAGAAAATAAACCGCCGCGGCGACGACGAAGATAACGCCGAGAATAGTGACAATTGATTTCATTGGTGATCTCGCCTGATGAATGTGAGCCCGAGTACTCAGTATAGAAAGATGCGGCCTGCGCCAACAGATTACGACAACTTGCCGCCGGTCATCCGTTTCATGCGAATGATCTCCACGCAGGCGATAAAGATGAAGCCGCCCAGTAGCGAGATTGCGTCAAGAGCCGCCCGCAACCACCGTGCAAGTTGACCGATCATTGTCTCAGGTCTTTGTGCTGCATTCCCGCGCTCGTGCCAGCTTTGGTTTGAGTGTTCATACTGGGACGCCGATCGAAGTAGTCGTGCGAGGTCGGCGCGGAACTGCGAACGATCGGATGAATGCGCGATAAGCTCGGAAAAACCGGCAGACCATCCCTGCGGCCCGCCGGCAGACGCTCTCAGCGCTTGCGGTATGGATATTTCCCGCCAAGACCATCCTAGGGTCTTCAGGCTGTCGGATATGTCGCGATAGAAGCGATGACTGAAAACGTAGACGCCAACGGGCGAACCCACGGAAGCAATCTGTCTTAACCGTGAAACGGCAATTTCTGTCGTGCCGAAGCGCTCGGTCTTTCCGCCAAATGAAATAACGATCTCTTGCTCGAGAAGATCGATTTTTGTCGAGGATGCACGCTCCCTTCGTTCGTATAAAAGCTCAATCAGCTCCTCACTGCTGAGTGGCGCCCTTTCAACGCCTGCGACATCCTTTTCTAGGTCGATTATCTGCAGCCCTTCGGTCCCGGGCGCAGGAGCGTTTTCGTGGGCCGCAAGCATAATGAGGAGAATCAGAATGAGCAGCGCAAATATGTTCGCGGAGATGTCCGTCATCGCGGAAATATTGTGCGACACTGACATCACGAGCGCCCTCCCCGCAGCCGGCGCAGCAGGTCGTCGCAATGGGACGCGACAGGCTCGATCTTTGCAAACTGGCATTTTGAATCGATCCTGACCTGGCGCATTCGCCCGGGGCCATGCCGGCTAGCAATTGCCTCAAGTTGGAACGCCGTCTCAAAACCATTTGGTTCGATGAGGACCACGACTGCCTCATCGGCCTTGCGCATCTCCTCCAATATTCCAGGCAGCGCCTGGTCAAAGAAAATTTTGTCTACCGGGATCATGCGCGGCGATGAACGACCGACGATGAGGCCCCGTTCGGTAGCGATGAACGGCTCGACCTTCCTGTCGCCAAGTCGAAATACGACATTGTTTTGCAAAGCGCGCGACTGGTCGCGTTGCGGTATTGAGTGACGCGGCATGATAGGAAGAACTGCAATCACAGCGATGACGATAATCGCCGCTGCGCTGAGCAGAAGAGTGGTCCCGGCTGGCTTTCCGGAAATCGATGCGCTAGTGCTGGCGCGGGCGTAGCTGCGTCGCGCGGTTTCAAAGGAAACGGCAAATGCTTTCAAGCAAGCAGCTCGCCATTCTTGTTGGCGCCGGCGTTCTTTGCCTGTCGGTTGGCTCGGCGACGGCGCAGCAGGTCTTTGCCTGCTACACGCTGCACAACGATCTCGCCAATTTCGACCGGCGTGCCCGCCAGGTCGCTCACTATTTCCCGGGCCGGGCCGGGCGGGATTCGTACGAGCGCTCACACATCGGCGGATCGGATGTCATACGGCTCAGAATCATCAACGAAATGCACCGCTTCGGTTGCCCGCTGCCGCGTGATGCCTGGCTGCTCGAGAATAACGGTCGCTACCGCAAAGGCGGGGTCACGCTGCCGCTCAAATAGCGGGGCTTTCTGGTCGCGCCGAGAAAACTCTAAGCGGCGCTGACGCGGCGGAAGCCATTCGAAAAGGCTGTCCCTGCTCCGGACATCAGCACCTTCAGATATCGCTGCTGCTGAAATTCGCCGTTCACCGAGATGCTCGGCAGCGCGGTCAGATGATCGCGATGTGCTTTGAAGAGGACGCCGGATCGCCGCGTTACCGCGGTCTTGAAGCCAAGCTCGGCCGCAATGCGAAATTCGCGGTGACCGGCCGACATTCGATCGCCAAACGGATAAGCCAGATGATGCGGGCGTTTGCTGAGCGCCGCCTCCAAAACCGCGCGGCTCATTTGCATTTCCGCCCGGACCGTTGCATCGCTCGAAAGCCTCCCCAACATCATGTGGTTCACGGTGTGCGCGCCGATGGTGCAAAGCGGATCGGCTGCGAGCTCCGAAAGTTCGGACCAATCCATGCACATGTCGCGACAGAAGGACCCGCTATCGATGCCGTAGGTTACGCAGAGATCCCGCACCGCGCGACGCAGGTCTTCCTCGTTCTGCATGCTGCGCAGATAGCCATAAATTGCGCCATAAAGGTCACGCTTCTCGCGCACGGTTGAGCTTTCAAAATATTGATCCTTGCCGTTGATCACCATTCCGATCCGGCTGTTCTTTGCGATAACGGTTTCGAGCGCCACCCACCACAATTCGCCGAGCCTGTCCGGAAAGCTGGTGGCGATATACATCGCGAAAGGGGTCTTGTATTTGCGCAAGAGCGGATAGGCCCATCGCAAAAAATCTCTATAGCCATCTGCGAAGGTCAGACAGACGCAGCGGCGCTTGAAATCATCCTCGATGAAGCGCCGGTGCATTTCGTCGAGGGTTACGACGTCTATGCGCGCGCGAGAGAGACGCCGCAAAAGGCCCTCGAAAAATTCCGGCGTGATCTCGAGAAGCCGGTTTGGCTGAAAGGCGTCGGCTCGAGCCGGCCGCACGTGGTGCAGCATCAAGATGGCGCCCCTGCCGCCCACCAGCGGACGCAACCAATGATGCATGCCGCTGAAGTAGAGAGTCTCGAGGCCGCCGCGGATAATGGTTCTTTTCAGTTTCACGAAGCCCCCGGCCCGCCGAGATCATCTACGATCCCGAGACGCCGTCTATCGAAAAATTTTTGCAAACCTGTGGCATCCCCGACGGAGATTGCCGCCAACAGCGGATTCATATGCGGATACAGGAGTTCGCATCGGTCGGGCCGTTTGGCTCGACCCGCCCGGATTGGAAGATTTGTGCCACGAGAACCGCCCTACAGTCCGCCCCACCAAGTATCGGCCGCGACAAGGTTGCAACATGCGGGCCAATTCGCTAGCTAATTCAATGCGTGCGGACATCCTATAGTCCGCGCCGTTCCGGTCGGGGCGTGGCGCAGCCCGGTTAGCGCACCAGTCTGGGGGACTGGGGGTCGTGGGTTCAAATCCCGCCGCCCCGACCAAATAGCCAAAAATCTCAAAAACTTAGCTGAGCCACCGAGAACAACCCCTGCCTCAATTTAGCCTCTGGGGTGCACCGGGGGTGCAAAACGCGCTTGCCGTTGCGTGGCGTTAATTTAATTTCGCCGCATCTCGCCCCGCGGCACCAAGCAACGCCCGTCCTTTACCAAAGCGCGCCCAAAAGCGTCTCGCCGGATGATGTCTTGAAGCTCATCCAGGAACGCGATCAGTGCATCGCTTCCGATACTCGGACCGCGGCAGAACGGTGGCTAGGCGACCCGCCTCCGGGAAGGTCCGCACTCGCACAACGAATGCGCGGCGCTGCTTCGTAAATACTCTCATCCGCTATTGATGTCCGCTTTACCCCCGAAAGCGGACATATGCAGTGCACTCGGCCATGTCTGCTGTGGGCCAAAAGCGGACATTCCGCCATTCACTCGATCACTTCGTCGGCACGGGCGAGCAGCGCTCGCGACAGGAGGCGAAAACGGCGTAATATTAGCACTGCACAAGGTTGGATCATTGTGACCGGCTCCGATCTCGCACTATCAATTGCGCTTGGCATCGTGTTGGCCGCTGCGACCGGCTTTCGGGTGTTTTTGCCGATGCTGATTGTGAGCGGAGCGGCGTATACCGGGCATTTATCGCTGGACAATAGCTTCGCATGGCTTGGAACGCCCTTTGCGCTGACAATGCTCGGCGCAGCGGCGCTCGTCGAAGTGCTGGCCTATTACATTCCGGGTGTCGACAACCTGCTCGACGCCGTTGCCACTCCCGCTGCATTTGTCGCAGGCACGATCGTGTCAGCGGCAGTCATGACCGACCTCCCGCCGATGGTGAAATGGATGGCGGCCGTCATTGCGGGGGGCGGTACTGCTGGGATTACACAAAGCGTTACCACTATGCTTAGGGCGAAATCGACTGTCCTGACGGGCGGCTTCGGCAACTCTGTCATCGCGACCGGGGAGCTCGGCGGTTCGCTCCTATTGTCGCTGCTGGCTCTGGCGGCGCCGCTCGCGGCGTTCGCGGTGGTTATCTTGCTATTGTGGTTCGCGCTTCGCCTAGTCCGGCAGCTGCGTGGCACAGCTAGAGCACAAGCCGGACATGACGGGCGCGAGTTATGACGAGTTGTCATGAATTGTTTGGCGCGCTCAATGCAAGTTGACGCGCAATTTGTACATTAATAGCCCTTGATAGAAAATCTGTCGAATTGGTTCTGTTGGTGGTAGACGGGCTCCGTGACGACCTTATTCTGGGGTGGCACTTCGGCCCGCGCCTTTTTGGCTGACCCTCCGACCCCCGTCTTTTTGGCTGGCGCTTCGGCGCGCGCCTCACGCGCCGCGGACTCGATCTTCGCCGGAGCTTCCGGCGTCGCCGACTTGGGCTGAGCCGCGAGTACAGCTTGCGATGTCATATCGGGCGCGGGTGCTGGCGCAGTTGTGAGATGTATCTCGTCGGGATGCCGCGCCGCCGGCAAACCGGAGCGTTGGCTGGTGACTATCGCAGGCGAACCGGGCTCCAGCGTTGCATCCGCAACGAACAGCAAGGCCACCAGCGCCAAACCCACCACTACAAGAAAGGCAAGAGCTGGCATTGCCGCGTTCCAACACGGACCCCAGCACTCTGAGCAAGAGTACTACTCGGCTATCGCGATTGAGACCAAAGGTACAGTTGGACCAAGGTACTATCGGTCTATCCGAGTACCGACGGCTTCTGAAAGCCCGCAGAATGTTCGGGCACAGTGGCGGTGAAGGAAAAATCAGTGCTCGTCTTTGCTCGCAACTCGGTAACAGGAGATGACGCGTCTGCACTTGGGCACGCCGCTCTCACGCTTTTGATCAGGACATGAACCAATGTGCAATGGCGTCGCCTGGGGGGATCATCCTAACTTGCCGAGTTGCCGAAAGGCAGCGCGAGTATGGTTTGGCGGCCTCACGGGATCAAATGGTCCAATCAATAATGTACATAGGCATGGGCTTTCTACTTGCGGCCATCATCGCAGTGGCCATCATGCCGGCTGTTCACGACCGGGCCGTGCGGATAACCACGCGCCGTTCCCCGTTCACGCGGCGGCATCCAGTACGTTGAACACAGCGAAGGCCACGGCGGAAAATTGTTTGATGCCGTGTGCGATTTAGGATTGGAAGGCATCGTGTCCAAGCGCCTCACATCAGTTTATCGCTCGGGTCCGTCGAAAACCTGGATTAAGGTCAGGAATCCGAAGGCACCGGCTGCAACTCGGGCGGTGGATGGGACGTTTTAGAAAGAGCCGGGCCGATGCCTTGCTGCGCTGTAGCGGTAGCCCGCTGCTGGACTGGCAGCCATTGAGAGGCTGAGCAATTGGGACTGTTAGCCGCATCGTGAGTGGCAGCCCTGCCTAGTAGCGTAGCGCCATGCCAAGCATGACTACGCACCCCTCCTATAAAGCGATAGTGAATGCCGTGGTGCTCGCACATCTGCTCATCGCCTTATAGCTATCCTTTTGGCGGCACTTCTATTGTCCCTTTTGACGTATATGGGCGCAGCGTGCTGCGCCATCGCCGCCCCTGCATTTTTCTGCGGTTACTCGGCACCACCCCGAACGAGGAAGTGGGAACTACTGTTTCCGTGCTCCTTCGCTCAAGGGGATTGGGGAGGAGTAGTGTGCAATCAAGAGATAGCGAGAATCGTCGGCTCGCTATCTGCATTGCAGGCGGGGAAAGCCAAGGAAGCACTCAGGCAACCCTTGAGCTTTTCCTCCTGCCTGCTCGCGCTCCCAGACGAAAAAATAGCGATGCGAAAATATTTGCTTTCGGTTCTTGCCATCATCGCCGAAACGGTGGAACTCAATGATGCGCGGGCTTAGGGCCATCAAAGGCGTGGCTGAAAATCAAAAATCCGAATGCTCCGGCAGCAACTCGGACTGATGAGACGTTTTAATGGCTGTGATAAAAACCCCGCCAGCAATCTTAAGGGGACTTGCAATCGCTGGCGGGGGAGCCTCCGGTCGTGAAAGTCGCATAGAACGGCTTTCACATGAGCAGCTTTGCTGATTCGCAACCCGCGCCTGAGGTAGGATCTTCTAATTTTATTGCTTCTTGTGTCGGCGTTCTTTTCATTGCCACTGCTAGAGCAAAACCGAATCACGTTACTATGCAATCCGCCGCAAATATTGGGGGACACATCATGAAATCCGCTATTGTCAAACGCTCCATCGTTATTCATGGACACAAGACTAGCGTCAGCCTCGAAGATGCATTCTGGAGCAGCCTAAAGAATATCGCGCGTACCGAAGGTGTACCGGTATCGAAGATGGTCACGGACATTGATAAGACGCGCGAACACCGCAACCTATCCTGCGCAATTCGCCTCTTCGTACTTGAACAGGTCCGCACGAAGTCTCTCGTCCACCCGAGCGGCAAAGGTGCAAGTAGCATCGACACCAGTGCAACGATTATTGGATTGACGGATGCTGCGCCAACGCAATGATGCGCGGGCTTAGCTCCGGGCCATCAAAGGCGTGGCTGAAAATCAAAAATCCGAAAGCACCGGCTGCTACGCGGGCGGTGGATGGGACGCCTCACGTAGCAAAGAGGGACCGCGGGATGCTAAGCACGGCCCCTCTCTGCGGTTAGCCGTCCTTCCAGAGGAGTTAGGAGGTCGAGAAGGACAGTGTCAGGCTTTCCGCAACACACGTCTGCAACAGAACAGTGTCAGCACGGTGGCTAACGCACTGGTCATTCAAATGGCCAATGCGACTTTTGTGTCACGCGGCAGCGACGGTGCTATCGACAAAACTTTTAGTTTTTTCCTTGCCTTGCCCGCTACGGATGTGTTCCAGCACATGTAGACGGATAGCCGAGGAGAGATTGCCTTGCTGGCGTGTGTCGTCGATTTGCGCGATTAAGTTCGACACCGTCACTCGTTGGCTATGAGCGATTTCTTTCAGCTCACTCCAGAAAGCATCTTCCAGGGTCACGCTGGTCTTGTGTCCACCAATTTTGACGGAACGTTTGACAACCGGTGATTTCATTGGGTGCCCCCTCTGTAGCCATCTTACCCTTTACATTCATACACTGATTCTGCCCCACTAAGGTGCCAAGGGATTCGTTAATTGCCATGACCCGCTACAGAGGACGGCCCTTTAGCGCCAAAGCGATTGAGAGAGACTTCCCGTACATCGTTGAAATGCGGGTGCCGCTCGGTGGCTTTGGGACGAAATTGGATGCTATGCACGAGTGGCACACAAACCGCGGCATCCGCGCACTTCATTCAACCGGGCGACGCGACGAATTCAACCGCTACTATATTCGTTGGTGCTTTGCCGATGCCGATGCCGAAATCGCGGCGGCTTTTGCCTCACAATTCAAACAATAGTAAGAGCGACAAAGCGTCGGCTGGATGATGCCGCCGAGTTGATACGGCAGATCTTCTAGCTATGTTCGGTGCCTTTGGAAGTAATCCAGCACGTATAGGCGAATGGCAGACGAAAGATTGTCGCTGGTGCGGTCAGTGTCGATCCGCTCAATCAAGGTAGATACAGCAATATTTTCGCCAGACGCGATCTCTCGCAATCCATCCCAGAACTGATTTTCTAAAGTGATAGAAGTCTTGTGTCCCACAAGTGTAATGGAGTGCTTACTGACGGGCGAAAACGTGTAACGGTGGCTCTTACGAGCCGATATTGCGGAGATTGCGCGCTTTGTTTCCATGGAACTGGCGCCTGCCGCTCCTCATGAAGCCGCAGCTCATAAACCCCTCAGCAAATTTTTGAAGTTGGACCATGGGGCAATGTAACCACCACATGCGGAAAGTCCGACTGAGCAACGTGAAATAAAAAGGCCCGCAAGTGATGGACCACTTTACGGGCCAAGGGGGCTTCAACAACGTCATAGGGGAACCCATGACGCTCTTACGTAACCACACTCGGTGGGCTGTTGAAGTTGGACCAAGGGTCAACTCTTTTTTGACAAAAATCAACACAGACGGAACTTCGTGCGCTTTAGGTTCGCATACCGTTCTTGACCTTAGCCTGCAGCGCCTCTCGCATGGCGCGCATTTCCAAAATCCCCCGCACCGTGTCCGGTGGCGGTTGCTAATCCAATGCAGCAAGCGCGGCCCTTGCCTTGTCCGGCTGCAGGTCCCGCATCCATCGAAAGTCGCGCATCAGTCAGTCAGCTCTGTAATCGATAGCGAGAACGTTCCCGCAGCGTTGGAGATAGCCGAGACACGTTGGCCGGGAGAGTAGTGAAAAGACGTAGATCTAGGTGGGCGGCAGGAGCGTGCGCTACGTGGTGCCATGTCCGCTTTACCCCCGAAAGCGGACATGTGCAGTGCACTAGCTCATGTCTGTTTTGGGCCAATAGCGGACATGGCGCCGCGTCGATATTGAGAAGCCACGGTCACTCAGGCAGACCGGCTTCAATTAGTAACTTTCGCAGACGGTCGGCATCGCCTGGATAGCGATAGGTCTCCGACTTCAAGAGTTTGGAGACGGTCAAGTCAGGAGAAATGCTAATAGCTGTCCAAACTCGACTGGTAGCCACCGTAATA
>Ga0207428_10001437_pt1 | contig 25017 bp, 20 predicted proteins | sample RhiMethybrSRZTD1_FD_187600 | JGI IMG/M metagenome (GOLD analysis project Ga0207428, IMG submission 187600) | Populus rhizosphere microbial communities from Tennessee, USA - Rhizosphere MetaG P. TD hybrid SRZTD1 (SPAdes) (version 3) | ecosystem: Host-associated > Plants > Roots > Rhizosphere >...
TCGCTTGGTTGGTTCTCGCTTTCGTCCTCGCAGCAACAGCAACAGCACGGCGCCGACGCGGGCTTGACTGGCTCGGCGGGTTCCGGGTCGGCATTGTGCCCAGACTGGGCACGATCGACAGGTGCGGGCGCCGGTTCGAGCTCGACCGCGTCGGGGTCGACGCCGTTTTGCTCGAGCACCCGTCGGGCGTATGCCAGGGGGTCCGCTTGGAAAGCCGGTTTCTTCGCGATCGCCGCGAACAGGCCGCGGGCGGCCTCGGGCGACTCGAGCGCCTGACCGAGCGCGGCCTCGTACCGCGCGAGCTTCTCGTCGATCACCGCGCACCCCTCAGACGCGCCGCCGGGAATTGATTTCGCAGCGGCGAGTCGGCCGGAAGCTTCGCGATCACTTCATCGCGGCACGCATAGAACCGCTCGATTGCCGGCCGCGCCGCGGGCGAGAATCCGAACCGCGGCGAGTCGGCCGCCGACCGTGGCGCGACAACGCGGAGGAGCTCGTATCCGGCCGCGACGAGGTGTGCAGCCGCGAGCAACGACTTGGTAAAGACCTCGAGGTCTTCGGAATGGTGTACGTTTTCCATTTGAGGGCCTTTCGTGGAAGTGGGAAGTTTCAGACTGTCGGAGCGAACTACTACTTTGAAATGCGCGGCTCGTTTCGGAACGAACGCCGAGCTCGGGCCATATCGACCGTGGCGGTGTACTCGCGTAGGTGATTCAAGACGGTTTGGGTCCGCGCAAAGCTCGCGGAGCCGTCGTCGTTTCGCTTCAACGGCCGACAGCCGGCGCGCTCGAGCTCGGCGGCCAGCCGGGCGGACCGAATGACGATCACGCCGTCGCGGTGATACGTTTCGGTCATTACTTCGCCCGCCGGCGCGACGTGCGCGCCGCGAGCCACTTCTCGAGCGCCTCGGCAGGGAACCGGACGACGCCAGGACCGAGCCGAAGCACCGGCATAGTGACGTCTCGAGCGGCCCATCGGTACAGCGTCGACGGCGAGACTTGAAGCCGGGCCGCGAGGTCGGTCGCGGTTAGGTAAGTGTCCACGGCCGGCCCCTACTGCGGGCGAAACAGGATGCCGAGATTTTTCTGAAGCGACTCGACGGTAACGAAGACGCTCCGGCCGTACTTGACTACCTCGAGCTCGCCCCGGCGGATCATGTTTCGAATCGTCGGCTCGCTGAACGGCGACCGCTTCGCGGCCTGGGCAACGGAAATGGCGGACTCGACCATACGTGTTTCTCCTTTCGCTTTGTTGGTGCAACCGTGTAACGAGAACGGCCTAAAGAAATCCCGCGCGGGGCGCGCGGGCGTTACTGCCTACTCAACCAGAAAGGCACCGGCAACCTTTCACGTGGCGCCGGTTCGCTTCCTACCTTGGGCCATAAAGGACCGAGGCGCCTCGAGCGGTGTCAGAACGGCGTCATTTCGCTTCAAACCGTACTCAGCCTGAAAGGACCCGGCACGCTGCGCGAGTGCCAGTCCGGCGTTCGACCCTTCTCCGAAATGAAAGACTCCGGCTCGCACTTCAGGTGTCAGCCTGACCGCTCCGGCCGGGTTTGACCCTCTCCCCGTTCATAAAGAAAGGCCCCGGCTAGCACTTCGCGTGTCGGTCTGTCGCGGCTACCTCTCTCATCCAGAAAGACTCCGGCTAACACTTCAGGTGTCAGCATGGCGAGCTCCCTACACGAAGAAAGGAACCGGCAAGACGGGAGCGTGATTTCGGAGACGCTTTTCGGAAGCCGGTTACTTCATGTGTCAGAGCGGCGCCGAGCTACTCTCCTCGGAGTGAAAGGTACCGGACGCTACGTCAGGTGTCAGAGCGGCGCTGGCAGCGTTTGACGTCCTCCGGATTACTGCGACCGAATGTCGTTCGGCGCCGAAGATTTCTGCCCTGGTTCTGCCCTGGCGCTCGAAAAAGTAGGTCGTCAGTGCGAGACATGCGACACATGCGATAAACGGAACGGGACGTAACTCCGCGCGATCGTGGAAGTCAGCAGAAAGTCAGCGGGCGGCTCGTCACCGCCCGCTAGCCTTCTAATCCGAGGGTCGCAGGTTCGACTCCTGCCAGGCGCACCACATATCGAACGGGTAGTTACGCGCCAGCCGACATCTCAGCAGAACGCTCCGCGGACAGTGTAGTGCCGGAATCGGTGCCGGATGCGAACGCAGAAGACGCCAAACCCCACAACGCGAGCAACTCGACGGCAGCGCGGATCGTCGCCGGGTCCAGGTGCTCCGTCGCTACATTGCTCCTGTGACCTTACTGCTTGACCGCCACGCCTTTCTTGAGGAGCACCGGCGTTGTGGAGAGTTGGACGCGGCCGTGGAGAAAACCCTACATGGTGAGTGGTGGGTATGGTTCACATGCACGTGTGGCGCAGTGATCACGAGATCGGCGGACGACGACTGAGGCCGGGACTAGCACCAGCGACCGCGGCAGGCGAGCACGCGGCGAAACTACAAGTCTCGCGGCGTCGAGTCAACGTGGGAGGTGTGGAGCCCCTGCTGTCTCAGTAAGGGATCCGACAAGGAGAGCCTTCGACCAGGGCGAAGCCGTGCGAACGAACTCCTGTCAGTTTTGCTAACTGTGCGTCGGCAGACTTTACAAACTCGCCCTGTTGCTTCGCAGGTCCGTGTGGAAGTGTCGGTCATTCTTGAGTTGCTGTATCTGGCGTGGACGATGCACCCAGCCAGCTTGGAGTCGTGGTTCCTTCCAAAGTGTAACTGGCCTGCCCTCCGGGGTAGTTGGAGGCCCCGGCCCGCAGCAGTAGCGAATCACATCGCTTCCGTGCCTCGGCTCAAGACAGACGACGCTCAGACTCTATCCCGAGGGCGATGCCGTCTGGACAGGGGTTCTCGCCACGACGGAAGCAATGCCGGAAGGCCATGAAGGCCATAAGGAGGCGGTCATGGGTATCTCGGGAAAAAGGACGCTGGCCGGCGCGGTGAATACCGCCATCCTCGCGGCGCTGCTTTGGAGCTCACCCGCGCACGGCATATCAATTCAGTTCGGAGCTACATCGATGATCGCGGCCCCGAACGTCCTCCCAGGAATGACGATTCTTGATTTTCCTGCACAAGATAACCCTGGAGGTCAACGTTGGGATACGACGTCTGGAAGAGTCATCCTCAACGTTGTCGCCGGACCAGCCGACACAGCGGACAGGGCGACGTTGACCCTGACGGGGCAGCCGAACGGTCCGGACGGTATCCCCGGGAACGCTGATGATGGCCGATTCGAAATCATCTTCGATCCTCTCCCAGGAGCGCCTGCGCTCTCCAATTTTGTTAGGATCGTTTTTTCTTCCGCTCCGCCCTTGCCATCATTCCCACCTATTCCGTCGGGGTCTATTCCGGGGCCGTTGGTTGCAGCGACTCTTGCTGGGAGCATCCATACAAAGGGTCCTGATGCCGTGTTCGGCACTGCGGATGATCCTCCATTGCCGGTCGGGGTGAGACTGGAGAAAGCAACCGATTCGGCAGTAGATGGATTTCTTGGCCCGTTCAATGCCGGCGCGTTCGGGCAGGGGGTACTCATCGGCCCTGATCCGGCGCCACCCGTGACGGCCGTGAGTGGCATTCTCACCTTCGCTTTCGATCCTGCCGTTCATGTGGCAGGTGATTTCGTACGCCTGCGCAGCGCCGTGGTGCTAGCGCAGGTACTAGAGCCCACATTGCTTGAAATATTCGCCGCTGGCCTTGTTGGGCTGGGCGTGGTGGCACGATGGCGGAAAAGGCCACGGCCATAGGCTGTCAAACGCGGACGTTGCGAGCTGCGCGCTACTGTTTGGGTTAGCCGAATCAAATGTGGCGTGGACGATGCACGTAGGTCAACTTGGAGTAGCGGTTCCTTCCAAAGTGTGTAGTTGGCCCTCCGGGGTTGTTGGAGGCCCCCGGCGAGCAGCAAGCGGGTTCTCCGAATCACCGAGTGCCTTGTACAGTGTTCCCGAACCATGCGTTCTTTCGCTTCTGGCCGTTGGTAGCTAGTAGGTCCACCGCACTGTGGCGCATCTTCGTTCAGCTCCACTTCTGGGCCAAGTATCCGAAATCACGAAGGGCAATGGTTCATCGCTCGCAGAACTTCTAATCCGAGCGTCGCAGGTTCGACTCCCGCCAGGCGCACCAGATAATCAGGTACTCCAGAGACGGCGAGAGAATCCTAATCGCCGAAATCGCCCTCGGCCATCACTCAGTTCCCGTGGCGGCGAGCAACTAGTGTTTTTGGGGCTCCGCGCCGCGACGTTCGGGGCGGCCCGGTAAAGCCGTGACACTCCTCTATTACCCTCGACTGTGGCCGCAGCGCGCGTAGAAACGCACCGCGTTGTCCCAGAAGAGCGCGCGCTTGCGCGACTCGGTCATCGGCCAGCCGAGCACAGTGTCCACCGATTTCGGGAAATGACTCTCGCCGTGCGGATAATCCGAGGCGTACATCAACACGCCATCGCCGACGAGATCCGCCACCGCGTTGGTGAGCGGCGCGCCCTCGGGAATCTCGATGCTCTGGAAATACCGGCCGCTCGTCACGTACTCGCTCGGTAGCCGTTGAAGCTTCGGGAGCGCGGCCGCGACCGTGCGCGTGTGCTCGTCGATGCGGGCCATCCAGAACGGTAACCAGCCGTGCCCCGCCTCGAGCGTGCCGATGCGCAACTCGAGATAGCGGTCCATCACGCCGCTGCCGATGAGCGCCGCCATGTTGCGCATGCCGCACCAGGGATGCGCGGCGGAACGCTGGAGCCAGAGGTTGCCCCAGGTGTCCTGACCCCCCGGGGCGTACGGCGGCATCACGGTGAAGGTGTGCAGCACGACGGCGAGGTCGAGCGCGGCGGCTTCGGCCCAGATCGGCTCGAAGTCCGGATGATCGAGCGGAACACCGTACGGCGCGTAGAGCATGACCGCCCACGCCCAGCGCGCCTGGCGCCACGATCGCATCTCCTGCACGCTCGCCGCGACGTCGCGCGCGCACGCGAGGATCACCCCGCCGAGGCGATCCGGAAACGCGCCGCAGTAGTCCTGCATCCACCGGTGATAGGCGCGATACATGGCGAGCTCGAACGCGACGTCGTCGCCGGTCGTCCACGTGCCGAACCAGCCGGACGGCAGCGTGAGATTCACGTCGACGCCCTCGTAGTCCATGTCCGCGATGCGCGCCGCCGGGTCGTGATCGACTCGCGGCGACACGGCCTTCTCGCGCCGAACACCGGTGAACCCCGCCATGTATCCGCCGGGCGTCGTCTCCGCTTCGGCCTCACCCAGGCGGCGGCGATAGTGCCGCTGGCCTCGCGTGTAGGTGATGCGCCCGTGCGCGTCGATGCGCTTCGAATCCTCCCAGTGCGCGAGCGTCGCGTTCTCCGCCTCCGAGAGGTACTTCGACAGGACGTCCATGTACGGACCGACGTGGGTGTCGGAATCGAAAACTCGAAAGCCGTTCCGCGTCATCGTATCCGACCTCCGTCACCTCTGGCGAAATCGCGCGGAACTACGGCGGCGTCGTCGAGCTTCTCGAGCGTCCAGAGGCGCTCGAGAATTCCGCTGGCCCGGGCGATGCCCAGAAACTCTTCCGTGAGGGCGAGGAATTTCTCGGCGATCTCCGCGTCGGTCTTCCGATCCGACAGGTCACCCCGGTCGCCGCCCGATTCACCAGTGAACCGCTCGCCGTCACGCATCACGACGTGCACGCGCGTGCGGTGCGCGACGGGCAGCCGCTCGTACGCGCGCGTGAACTCGTCATTCGCCACGACCTCGATCTTCGGCAGTAGCGCCCGCAAGGCAGGATTGTGCCGGTGCGCATCGTCGAATTGCCGCGGGGTCACCGTCCCGTCGATCAGCGCCGCTGCGGTCACGTACGGGATGCTGTGGTCGGCGGTCTCGCGAGAGACCGGATTCCAATGATGCTCGCCGGTGCCCATGCCGACCTTCGCGCGCTCGTACACTTCGACGGTCACGCGCGCGATATCCGCGACGCGATCCTTCACCGATGGCGCGACCTTCTCCGCGGCGAGGATCGACGAGATCGTGGAGGCGCACGATGCGCGCGGCTTGATCATCGTGCCCTCGATCTTGAACGGCGCGCCGTCCCCGCCCATCACGTCGAGCGAGAATGGCTTGCCGGCCACATGGACGCACCAGCCTCCGGCGCCTTCGAATGGCAGGCTCGGCCCGTCCATGCCGTCGCGCGCGAGCAGTGCCGAGAAGACGCCCGCTCTCCCGGCGTGACCGGCCGCGACGGCCTTCCACATCGACAGGTGGCCGGTGCGCACCGACTTTAGAATATTGTTCGGCGCGGCGGCCATCGCGATGCAGCACGCGAGCTGCTCTGGGGAGAGCCGCACCAGGGTGCCGGCCGCAGCGGCCGTCCCGAGCGTGCAGAAATTCGTCGGGTCGAATCCCTCGGAGTGAACGGCGTCGGAGAGTCGCAGGTAGATTTCGTAGCCGAGCACGACCGCCGCGATGAGGTCACGTCCGCCTGCCCGCGCATGCTCCGCCGTCGCGAGAATCGGCGCCACCACGTCGCTCGGATGGCCGCCGCTGCTTCCGGGCCAGTGGTACACGTCGTTCATCTCGACGTAGCGCGCCGTGGTGCCGTTGACGAAGGCGGCCAGGTCCGGCGTCGTCATGCCCGCGGTGCCGATGACGGTCGCACCGCTGGAATCCGGCACTCGCGCCGCCGTCTTCCGGACGATCCGGCAGGGCTCGCCGTCGAAGCCGCCGATCAACGCGCCGAGCGTGTCGATCAGACGCACCTTCGCGGCATGAATCGTCGTATCCGGAAGCTCCTCGTAGCGCAGGCGGCGGGAGTAATCGACGAGTCGCTGCTGGATCCGATCGACCGTCCTGTCAGCTGTCGCACTCAAGGCGCATCCTCCGTCACGATCACCTCGTCACCATCGACGGTGAACGCGTGGTCGAACCCGACCGAGGCCCAATCCATGTAGCGCAGCATGTCGTCGAAGCGCGGGTCGTCACGTCGCAGCACTTCCGGTCGATACAGCGTGTCGATGATCATCGGCAGGAAGGACACTCGCTTCACGCCGGCCTTCGTGAGCACGGCCTTCGCGAGCAGCGAGCGCTTCGCGTCGCGTCCGTAGGGAAGCAACGGGTAGTCCGGATCCTGCTCGGTGTGGTTGCGCAGAGCGCCGTGCGCCCAGGGGGCCTCGCTCCACGCCTGGGAGGGAAACGGCTTGGTCATGCAGAAGTTACTGAGGCTGTAGAAGATCGCCTTGCCCTTGTAGACCTCGATCGCCTTCGGAACGTGCGCGTGATGGCCGAGCACCAGGTCGGCCCCGGCATCGATGCAAGCATGCGCAACTGTGACCTGGTAGTCCGCGATGACGCGCGGCACCCAGATGACACCCCAGTGAAACGCCGGGATCACGACATCGACGTGTCGGCGCAGGGCCGCGATGTCGTCCAGGATCATCGTCAGGTCATGCTCATCGGGCTCCGTGGTGACCCGGACCGGCGCATGCGGGCCGCGCGTGTCGTAGGACGTCCGGACGCGCAGCGGAGCGATCCCGACCTTGTCCGGACGCGCGGCGCCATCGTTCGGAATGACCGAGCAGTAGCCGAGAAAGCCGACCGTGATGCCGTTGCGCTCGACGATCGCCGGCTCCCGCGCTTCGTCGAGATTCTTCCCGGCGCCGGTGACCTGGATGCCGTTGCCCAGCAACAGCGCTCGCGTGTCGAGGAGCGCCTCGGGCCCGAAATCGTACATGTGGTTGTTGGCGATCGTCACCGCATCGAATCGACAGTCGGTGAAGATCTTCGCCATCTCCGGAGGCTGGCACCCGTGCGGGGATGTCTCGCTCGGCGTCCCGCGCCTCGAGTACTGACGCTCGCAGTTTCCGAACCGTAGATCGACGCTCTCCAGCGTGGGGCGCACGAGCTCTGTGTAGCGCTCGATCGGGAACCCGTCCTTCGGGCCATGGACCGGGCCGCAGTCTCCGGTCCCGATGAACGAGATCTCCGCGGGCGCGTGGACGCCGACCGCCTCGGAGCTCACGGCTCGTACTTCTTCAACATGTCGTCCGAGAGATATCGCGCTTCGAGCTCACGCTGCCGCTCGGCGCCCTCGCCGTGCGGTCCGACGCGCGGGTCTGGATACGGACGGTGCTTCCGCCTCGCCGTGAAATCGTCCCAGGCCGCGACGCCGCGCTCCTGGAACTCCTGGAGGAAATCCCACAGCGCGGCCCAGGTCACGTGGTGCGTGAAGCCGGGATACCACGCGATGGTCACGCCGAGCGTCAGGTGCTCCTCGAGTCCGAGATATCGCGGGAGCTTTCCCTTCATGAACGAGAACGGCCCGGAGACCGCGGCGCGAGCGCGCTTGATCTCCTCGACCGAATGCGGCGATTCGAGCTGGACCCAATCGACGCCGGCGTCGCGCTCGTACGCCGCGAGACGAACGAGACAATCCTCCAGGCCGCCGTTCGCGGCATCGCGCGCGTAGCACTGCGCCATGACGACGAAGTCGGGATCGATCTCGTTCTTCATGTCGACTGCCGCGCGGTAGCGCGCGATCGCCTGCGGGAGCGGCACGACCTCGACGCCGGCGCTCTGGGTCTGACGCTTGCCTTCGATCGGCTGGTCGTCGATGCGGACGCCCGCGATGCCGGCCCGGATGCACTCGCGCACGAGACGGCGGACCGCCATGATGCCTCCGTGGCCAGTGTCACCATCGACGATTACGGGGAAGCTCACGCTGTCGGCGATCCAGCCGGCGATCTGCACGCACTCGGTCATCGTCGCGGTGCCGACGTCGCCGAGCCCGGTGTACGCGCCGACGACGCCGCCCGTGCCGACGAACCCTACCTCACAGCCGGCCTGCTCCATGATGCGGGCGTGCGCGGCGCTCGGTGGGTGCAGGACGACGAGCACGCGATCGGTCCGGTGAATCAACGCCTGGAGCTGCGCGCTCTTCGAGGGCATCGACGGGGATTATACGCGGGCGGCACTTTCTGCAGGCTCACGCGCAACTTCCCGCGACACGGCACCCGTTGTTTCTCGATGCAAAGTACTGGGCTGTAGTGGTGGCTTCTGACGTGGCGGGGCTTTCTGGATAGGCGTCCTGGCGGTTGCGCCTGAGTTGCACTTGGTGCATTGATCTGCCGCAATCGGCAAACTCGCGATCGCGAAATACGCGGGTTTGTGATGCCCCGGAGGATTCCTAAACTGCGTACCCGGCGTTCGAGTCCCCCCCGGGTCGCGCGTGGTCACGAGCGCAGACAGCCTGCGGCCCACTCTCGACGCCCCAAGGGCGGCTCCGGAGATCCAGCGCTTCGACGGGCCCGTTTCTTCTCGGGCGGCTTAGCCAATTGCGCTGCTCAGTTTTCCGATGTTCCGGAAATCGCTGCGGGAAGCCCTAGCCCATGCTCTTGAAGATCGGCTATTCTCTGCGACGTTCGTAGATGCGTTATCGCGTTCATTCGGCGTGGGCGGTGGCAGATGTCGGACGACGCAATTCTCCGAGAGAAGGCTCGTGAAGCGATCCGCAACGGGACGCTGCCCACCAGCAAACCGAGTCACCTGCTCGGCGGCCCTGCCCGAAGCGGTGATACCTGTGCGCTCTGCGGTGAGCCCTTGACGCAAGGGCAGGCCGAGCTCGAGGTCGAGTTCGACGGTGCTTCGAAGTCCGATCGCAATTGTTTTCATCCGCGGTGCTTTGCGGCGTGGGAGCTCGAGTGCACCAAGATCGATGGGCCGAGCGAGCCCCCGCGGCGGTCGACCTAGGGCCAGTTCGCTCTGTGGTGCCCACCCAATCGCCTGAAAGACATTCCGACTGCGTCTTGTCTGCGCGGACACTCAGGTCCCAGAGCTGCCGACGCGCCAGCGTGTTGCGAGGAGCGCCCGTGATGGCGCAGGGTGTTCTAGCGCGCCATCAACCGCGTCGCCGGACTGCGCGGCGCTTCGGCTGAAGCTCCAGCTTCAGCTGTCGTTCGGCGTCGAACCAGTCTCCGACATCGTGACCATGCTCGCGGCCCCGAGAAATGTAGATCTCAAACGCGCGGTTGGCGATCTGGTCATGGGTCGGCCCCGGCTTCTTCAACCTCAACTTCGGCATTACATCCTCTCCTGCGAGAAATCCCCGAGCGCAGCGCAGTCCGTCATCGTCCGTCAACGGCAGAAGTTACCATGTAACTTCGCTCGATCGTCGTCCGGGTCGTGATCGAAATCGCGCACATCTCCATCGCTACGTCGGACGTGTCGCTGGCCTTTCTTTTGCTTCCCTGACCGCGTATGCAGGCGACGGGCGTATCACGGCGCCTGCCGATCGGCGCCGAGCTCAGCCAGCCGGAAGGCGTGCACTTCCGAGTGTGGGCGCCGCGCGCGCGACGCGTCGACGTAATGTTGGAGAGCGACGCGGCTGCGGTCTCCCTCGAGCCGGAGTCGGACGGCTATCACGGCGGATTCGTGCGAGCGGCATCGGTCGGCGCACGATATCGGTTCTGTCTCGACGGCGGCGATCCTCTCCCCGACCCCGCATCGCGATTTCAGCCCGAAGGTCCGCACGGCCCGTCGTGCGTCGTCGACGCGTCGACATTTCGATGGACGGACGCCAACTGGCGTGGCGTCCGTCTCGCCGGCCAGGTGATCTACGAGATGCATATCGGCACGTTCACCTCCGAGGGCACGTGGCAGGCCGCCGCGCGCGAGCTGCCCGAGCTCGCGCGGGTCGGGATTAGCGTCATCGAGCTGATGCCGGTCGCTGATTTCCCGGGTCGTTTCGGTTGGGGCTATGACGGCGTCGATCTCTTCGCGCCCACGCGACTTTACGGCCAGCCGGACGACTTCCGCCGCTTCGTCGATCGAGCCCACGCGCTCGGCCTGGGCGTAATCCTTGATGTCGTCTACAACCACCTCGGACCCGACGGCAACTATCTTAAACAGTTCTCCGAGCACTATTTCACCGACCGCTACGCGAACGAGTGGGGCGAGGCGATCAATTTCGACGGCGAGCAGTCCGGCCCGGTGCGCGAATTCTTTCTCGCCAACGCGGCATACTGGATCGACGAATACCATCTGGACGGCCTTCGGCTCGACGCCACTCAGCAGATCTACGACGCCTCGCCCGAGCACATCCTCGCCGCGCTCAGCCGGCGCGTGCGCGCCGCCGCGGGTGGGCGCGCGACGTTGTTGATAGCCGAGAACGAGCCGCAGGATACGCGGCTCGTGCGGCCGCTGGAGGCGGGCGGCTACGGTTTGGACGCCCTCTGGAACGATGACTTTCATCACACCGCCGTCGTTGCGCTCACCGGCATCAATGCCGCCTATTATTCGGATTATCTCGGGCGACCTCAGGAGTTCGTGTCGGCGATGAAGTGGGGCTATCTCTATCAAGGCCAGCGATATCGCTGGCAGAAGAAGCGGCGCGGTACGCCGGCATTCGGGCTTTCGCCCGCCACGTTCGTGACATTCATCCAAAATCACGATCAGATCGCGAACTCGGCGCGTGGCCACCGCCGGCATCTCTTGACGAGCCCGGGTCACTACAGAGCCCTCACGGCGCTGATGCTGCTCGGCCCCGGGACGCCGATGCTCTTTCAGGGGCAGGAATTCGGGGCCTCGGCGCCGTTCCTTTACTTCGCGGACCACAAGCCGGAGCTAGCCAGGCAAGTCCGCCGCGGCAGGGCCGACTTTCTGCGCCAATTTCCCGCACTGGCGGCGCCGGAGATGCAGGCGGAGCTTCCGGACCCCGCCGACATCACGACGTTCGAGAAATCGAAGCTCGATCTATCCGAGCGCGAGCGCAACGCCGAAGCGTACGCGCTCCACCTCGACTTGTTGACGATCCGGCGTGAGGATCCAGTCTTCGCCGCCCAACGGCCGGGCGGCCTCGACGGCGCGGTGCTGGCGCTCGAGGCATTCGTCATCCGATATTTCAGCGGCGAGCAGCACGATCGGCTGCTTCTCGTCAATCTCGGACGCGAGCTTGCGGTCGACCCGGCGCCCGAGCCGCTGCTCGCGCCACCAGCCGGCGGGCGCTGGAAAGTGCAGTGGTCGAGCGAAGACCCGCGCTATGGCGGCTTCGGGACGCCGCCGGTCGAGGGCGACGCGGGCTGGCATCTTCCGGGCGAATCGGCAGTCGTCATGCGACCAGTGCCGCACGGCGACGCGGATGCCTGAGATCCTTCGCCGGCTGAGCTGGGGCGCCAGCAAGCTCGACGAGCCCGAGCTTTTGAAGCAGGAGTGGCTCGTTACCAACGGTCTCGGGGGCTAGAGGTCTGATGAGCGTGGATCAAGACATCGGGCTCGTCCTGAGGCGCCGTCGCCGACGCGCAGAGACCGGGAGGCCATCGCGTCGAACCCGGAGCAGCGACCCTGCCTGGTACAAGCAGGCGATTGTCTATGAACTGCACGTGCGGACGTTTCATGACAGCGACGGGGACGGAATTGGCGATTTCCCGGGCTTGACGGCGAAGCTCGATTATCTCCACGATCTCGGCATCACGGCGATCTGGCTGCTGCCGTTCTATCCCTCGCCGCTACGCGACGACGGCTACGACATCGCCGATTACACGAACGTCCACCCCGACTGCGGAACGCTGCGCGATTTCAGGACGTTCCTTCGCGAGGCCCATGGACGCGGTCTGCGCGTGATCACGGAGCTGGTCCTCAACCATACCTCCGACGCTCACGCCTGGTTCCAGCGTGCGCGGCGCGCACCGCCGGGAAGCACAGCTCGCAACTTCTACGTGTGGAGCGAGGACCCGAATCGCTACAAGGACGCTCGCGTCATCTTCAACGACTTCGAATCATCCAACTGGAGCTGGGATCCGGTGGCGAGCGCCTACTACTGGCACCGTTTTTATTCGCATCAGCCCGATCTCAACTACCGCAATTCGGCGGTCGTCCGCGCCATCTCGCGGGTGCTCGACTTCTGGCTGCGCCTGGGCGTCGATGGCGTGCGGCTTGACGCGGTCCCCTATTTGATCGAGGCGGAGGGCACCACATCCGAGAACCTCGCCCAGACGCATGCGGTGTTGAAGCGGCTGCGCCGCCACGTCGACGAACGCTTCGCCGACCGGATGCTGCTCGCGGAAGCCAACCAGTGGCCCGAAGACGCCGCCAGCTACTTCGGCAACGGCGATGAATGTCACATGGCATTTCACTTCCCGCTGATGCCGCGCCTCTTCATCGGTATTCGACAGGAAGACCGCTTCCCCATCGTGGACGTGCTCGCACAGACTCCCGCCATCCCCGACCCTTGCCAGTGGGCTCTGTTCCTTAGGAATCACGACGAGCTCACTCTGGAGATGGTGGCCGAGGAGGAGCGCCTGTTTATGTACAGCGCCTACACCGATGCGCCGGAGGCGCGCATCAACTTCGGTATTCGCCGACGCCTCGCGCCGCTGCTGGGCGGCGACCGGCGCAAGATTGAGCTCATGAACGCGCTGCTCTTTTCGCTGCCCGGGACGCCGGTGGTGTACTACGGTGACGAAATCGGAATGGGGGACAACATCTTTCTCGGCGATCGGAACGGGATCCGCACGCCGATGCAGTGGAGCGGCGAGCGTAACGGCGGGTTTTCATCCGCGGATGTACAGCGTCTCTATTTACCACTAATCGTCGACTACGAGTATCATCACCAGACCATCCAGGTCGAGACGCAACAGCGAAACCGCGATTCGCTCCTGTGGTGGATGAAGCATCTCATCCGCACACGCCGCCGCTACGCGGCATTCGGCCAAGGCACACTGGAGTTCTGCCATCCATCAAACCGAAGCGTGCTCGCCTTCATTCGCCGGTGGCAGAGGGAAGCGATTCTTGTGGTCGCGAATCTCTCAAAGTTCGATCAGTACGTAGAGCTCGACTTGTCCGCCTTTCAGGGCCGTGTGCCCATCGAACTGATGGGTCAGACTCCGTTTCCACCGATCGGAAATGCCCCGTATCCGTTGACGCTCGGACCGCACGGCTTCCTGTGGCTCCTGCTCGACCCTGCTTCGACGATGGCGCCGTCAGGCCGCAGCGCGTCGAGAGCAACGATATTGAGAACACGGGATTCCTGGGAGAACCTGGTGCTAGGACGGGATCGGGCGGCGCTCGAGCAGATCTTGCCTCGGTACCTGAGAACACGTCCCTGGTTCACGGAACGCCGGCGGCGCATCCTCTCGGCGTCCATCGTCGAAGCGCTCCGGGTTCCGAATCGCACGGAGCACGGGTTCATCGCGCTCGTACGCGTCGAGTACTCCGAACGGCAGCCCGACATCTATGTCCTGCCGCTCGGATGGGCGATGAGCGATCGGGCACGGGATCTTCTGCGCCAGCGCGCCGACCTCATCATCGCGCGCGCGAAGGTCGACGGGCGCGACGACTCGACGGAAGGTGTCGTCTATGATGCCATCGCCGCGCCTCACTGCGCAGCCGCCCTCCTGGAGGTGGCGGTGGGCCACCGCCATCTGAAGGGCACTCGTGGCCAGCTCGTGGGAGTGAGAACACCGGGGTTCCGCAACGTCAAGACGTCAGGTGCGAGCGCCGCCGGGATCCACGTGGTCACCGAGGAACTCAGCAATTCCACGCTGGCCTACAGCAATATCGCTGTGCTGAAGCTGTTCCGAAAGGTGGACGGTGGCGTTCATCCCGATTTCGCTATCGGCGACTTTCTCACCCGTCGCGATTTCAAGCACGCGCCGACCGTCGCGGGCGCGCTCGAATACCGGCGGCCCCGAAGCCTGCCGATCGTCGTGGGCGTGTTACAGCGGTTCATCCCGCACGATGGCAACGGATGGGACTACACGCTCCGAATGCTCGATCGCTTCAGTCGGGAGGTGCGCGGTCAGCCGGAACCGACACCGGCAGTTACGCTGTCCGCCGATGTCTTGCTGACGGCAAGCGAGCACGGTTTGCCGGAGCAGGCCGAAGAACGTCTCGCCGATTATGTACCCGTAGCGCGCCGCCTTGGCGAGCTGACGGGTCAGATGCACCGCGTGCTGGGGAGTGCCGCCCACTCGCACCTGGCTCCGGAACCGTTCTCGAGCTTCTATCAGCGATCCGCCTATCAGAGCCTTCGCGGCATGACGTGCTCGGTCATCGATGCATTGCGCGCTGAGCTCCCGCGCCTGCCTGCCGGATTGCAGCCGAACGCCGCACGCGTGATCGCCTCACAAGATCGGCTGCTGGACCACTTTCGCGGCATCCTCGGGCGCAAGCTCACCGCGATGCGGATTGCCTGTCACGGCAACTATCACCTGCAGCAGGTCCTGTGCACCGAAGGCGATTTCACGATCATCGACTTTGAGGGAGAGCCGCCGCGGCCGCTCTCCGAGCGGAGACTCAAGCGCTCCCCTCTGGTCGACATCGTATCGATGGTGCGCTCGTTCCACTACGCGGCCCGCGTCGCCTTGACTGACGATGAAAAGCGCGCCGCCTCGCGTGACCGTCGGGCCTGGTCGCTGTTCTGGGGGCACTGGAGCAGCGTCGCGTTTCTGCAGGCCTATTTCTCCGCGGTCGATCAGGAGTTGCTGCCAAGCGATCGTGCTGACTTGCACCTGTTGCTCGATATGCATCTATTCCAGCGGACCCTGTACGAGCTCGGTCACGAGCTGACGCACCGTCCCGATTGGGTTTGGATCCCACTGAAAGATCTCGAGGATCTGCTCGTGACTCTCAAATAGCGCGCATAATGCCGCCTCACACGGCAGCAAGAACCTCCCGCGAAAAAGTAGACACGTCTAGCTAACGCTGGGAGGTGTCGCGTCGGCTAGCCTGGCCTCAGGAAGGTTCATCGCTACAGCGTTGAATTCAAGCTGACGGCCGTGAAGCCAAGGTACTCAGTCGCCGAACCACCGGGCGGATCGCGGTCGGCAGGACGCTTACGGCGCGGGGACCGACGCCGGCGGTCGGCGACGGCCCCGCGCCGCCGCATTGCTGATCGTCGTCTGGAAGGCCGCCCACGGCTTCGGCAAGGGCAACCGCTTGACCGACACCGTCTTCGGCAGGTCGCTGGCCAGCGTGAGCAGCAATTCAGGAACACCGCGCGCGTCGCGCTCCTGAATCCGCACGGCCAGCCACGCGGCGGCCGCACGGGCGATCGCAGAAACGAGCAGCAGGATATGAATCCCCGTCCAGCTGAAGCCGAGCAGCATAAACTGAACTGGCAGCAACGAGACCAGCAGGCCTGCCAAGATCGAAGCCGCGGCGAAGCCGAGTCCGCCGGCAGTGGCGAACGCGGCCAGATAGAAGGGCCGGCCGCTGCGCGGCGCCAGCCCAACTGACAGATCGACGGCGGCGATGCCGTGACCGCCCCAGAGAACGCCGGCCAGCACGGCCTCGAGCGCGATCGGCCACAGTCGCTCCGGTGTCGGAAACATCCAGATCGCCGGCACCGCGGCGACCCCGAACGAGCAGAACACGAGGACGGGGCGAGCGCCGAGGCGGTCGACGGCTCGACCCCACAGAGGCGCCGCGATGATCCGCACAACGGCTACCGCCACCCCGTGAGCGGCCACCACGGTGAATGCCATCTGGAGGTTCACGAGCATATGGAAGGAGATAAAGCCGCCGACGACGGCGACGGCGGCGTTCCACGCGAGCTGATACCAGAGGAATGGTCGAATCGCCCGGTCACGCAGGCAGGCGCCGAGCGCCGCCAACCCTGCGGGCTCGGCGAGTGTGTTGGCCGGTGCCGGCTCGTGCTGACGCCGGAGCAGCCAGATGCTCACCAGTCCCGCGAGACAGGCCACCGCCGCCAGGCCCGCGAGAGCCTCGCTTTTCCAACCGCGCGGGCTCAGCGCGTCGAGCATCAGGCCCGCCCCGAGCGAGGACGTGGCGCCGGCCACCGTCAGGAACATCGTTCGCCGACCGAAGAAGCGGCCCCGCACCGAAGCGGGCACGAGATCGCCCATCCACGCGATCCATGCGTTATTGCCGATCACGGCGAGGACGGCCGTGACGGCGACGAGCGCGATGAACAACTGGAGGCGAGTCGCGTCACTCACCGGCAGGTACGGAAAGGCAACAAGGGGCAGGTACACGAGCCGCGAGGCCCCGACGGCAGCGACCGCCAGCCGCTTCCGGCCGACGACGTGGGTGAGCCATGCTGCCGGCATGTTGAGCACGTTGCAGGCGACGGGGAGCGCCCCGAGCAGTCCAATCACGAAGGGGCTGGCACCGAGATGGAGCGCCCAGGCGGTTAGCACTCCTCCGCCGGCGCAGGCCGCGAAGACTTCGGCGGCCGCACCCTCGAAGAGCGAGGCTCGAAGCGACGGTCGCAGTTGCGCCCAGGGCTTGTCCGCAGGCGCGTCACTCCCAGGAAGTGGCCCAGACGATAATGCCGGGGCGGAGCCGGGCAGCGATTCCCCTGGCTGCGGGACAGCTGGGCCCAGGCCCATGCGGGCAATGCGATCGAGGAGCGGTGGATTGCCTGCCATGATCCGAGCCCATGGTGCAGGGACCAGGCCAGGTTCGCGGCAAAAGGCCCGGGTTCAGCGAGAGGCGATCGGGCAGCGACACGTACACTTACGCGACAACCGATCGGCCCGAATACTGACCAATAGCATCGCCGACGCCGGGGCTGACAAATATCGGCAGACGAGCGTGCGAGACGGCACAGTCGGCGCCGAGCGTCAGCCGCCAGCTAACCATAACATCACCACACGCACCATGAGCGCCGAGACATCGCAGATCAGTAAGGCTGGCGGAGGTGACCCATTCAGGAGCGCGGAAGGTGGACGGTGAAGCAACTGCCCTGCCCTTCGCGTGACTCCACGATCACGCGACCGCCGTGGGCCTTCGCGACACCTTGCACGATCGCCAGACCCAGGCCGGTGCCGCCCCGATCGCGATGTGCCTGTCGGTAGGGGTCAAAGACAGTGGGCAAGGCCTTGGCGGGAATGCCGACGCCAGTATCCTCGACCTGCAGCTCCAAGTCGGGGCTCGTATCAGTGAGGCGCACGAAGACACGCCCGCCGCGCGGAGTAAACCGGATCGCGTTGGTGCCAAGGTTAACGACGAGCTGGTACAGGCGCCCCTCGTCGCCGAGGTACACGAAGTGAGACCCGTAGAACTCGTGCTTCAGCGCGACTCCTGCCGCCTCGGCCTGCGGGTGAAGCTCTTCGACGACGCGGTCAACGAGTCCGGCGAGGTCGAGTGCCTTCCGCTCGAGCTCCATGAGCCCGGCGCGAAGGCGCGACATTTCGAGAATCTGATTGGCGAGTCGAAGCAGGCGCTCGGAGCTTTGATCGATGACGTCGGTGAGACGCTCCTGTCTCTCCGTGAGCGGACCGGGATCGCCAGTGTGAAGGAGGTCGACGGCGCCACGGATCGACGTGAGCGGCGAGCGCAGCTCATGTGAGACGGTCTCGAAAAACTCTCGTTTTGCTTGCTCGACCTGCCGCAGCTCACTCGCCATTAAATTGAACGACCCCGCAAGGGCTCCAATCTCGTCTCGGCTTTCGATCACGATGGGCTCAATGAACGCGTTCGCAGCGACCTGCGCCGTGGCCGAGGAGAGGAGCTCGAGCGAGCGTGTCATCCGTCGAGCGATGATGGCCGTCCCGAACAAGGCCAGACCGACAGCAGTGCACAACGCGATCAGCACCACGCTCCAGGTGCGGCGTTCTAGGCGCGCGGCCTCGGCCTGCGACGCGGCGACCCGCTCCCGGGTGGCAGACATCATCTCGTCCAGGCTCTTTTGGACTTGCTCAGCGAGCGCTCGCCCGGTGTTGTCGGTTAGACGTAGAGCGCCGGTGCCATCGCCGCGCTGGAGACGCATCTGCTGCTCTGCGACACTCCGGCGGTAGTCGGTAAACGCTGCGCTGGCCTCACGGTGGGACAGCATCTCCTGCTTGCTGAGCGGATACTCGGCGAGATGCGCGAGATCCTCAGCGACTCGCGTCGCCAGCTCTGTCCATGCAGTTACGTATCGACGATCACGCAGGACCAGAGCGCGTGCCTCAAGCGCCACGAGCCTCGGCATCGCTTCGCGGGCGGACGCCGTGACGGTCAGCGCCGGAATCGTGCTGACTGTGATCTCGCGATTAACGGACACGAGACGGCCCACCGCACCCAGGCTCAAGGCACTCACGCCGGCAAACACGAGGATCACGAGGGCAGAGGCGAGGAAGATCTTGGAGCTGAGCCGCCCACGTAACGCGGTGCGGCCACCGCTCAGACTGCTCCAGCGCGGCGCGCGCCAAACGAGTAGCGGCTGGAGACCCAACTTCGAAAGCTTCGAGGTCTTTTCGCAAATCTGGCATCCGAACCAAGACGCGTACCGCCTCGCCAAGGAGCGGGGTCCCAGACGATAGACTCTCGGAATGCCGAAAGTCCGACCGGAGCCTCCCATGGGGGGATCCAGGGGCAAAACTGATACCGGAATCGACATTCTAGGAATATCAGGAGCTTCCGTCGATGCAGGGCAGCTGATCTGATAAGTCTTTAACCGGCGTGCGATCATTCCCGAGCCAAGCCCTTGGCTCTGCCTTGAAGGCCGACCATCGAAACGCGGTCAACATGCTGCAAGGGCTCGACCTCGCCTGACATGAGGGCGATGCGCGCAGGGGCGTGGCCGTCCAGTCCATCTCTTACGCGCCACGCGGTCGCGGTGGGCAAAGGACGAAAAAGCGCTAGAGTGTAGTCGTGATCATAGTTCTACCGCACGATACGATCGTGCGTATCCTTGACCACGCAGCCACCATGCCGGGTGCCGCGACCAAAGTCCGCGGCCGTCAGAGCCCGCCCCAGAGTGAAGCAGGCCTCGCGCTTTCCGAGAGCATCATTGGCGCACTGAACAAGGCCAAGAAGGACAAGGCAAATCTCGTTGGACCACTCGAAGCGAGTGACTTCAACGCCATGTCGGCATGGTGCCGCAGCGTCGGCCTCACCAAGGACGGCGAATTAGTCGAAGCGGCAGTTAGGGCATCCGGATGATCTGCGGCCCGACGACGGATTTGCGCGCCGCCGACGCTGTCGTTGCCGAGGTCGCCCTCGCGGGGCGGGCGCGACAACGCTAGTTCTCCGACGCGCCTAGCTCGCTCTGCGAGCGGCGGTTCACGCATCCGCGCTGGCCGACGCAACCCGACGCGCGTGGAGTAACCGATAGGAGATCCGAGTTTCAGAGGTCTCGGCCTGCGTGCCGCTGGCCGTGCAGCTTGGCTAGTCGATGTAGCGGCGATCCACCATCCTCCAGGGATCGGAGCTGGGAGTGCCAGAGACGGGCGTCGGTGTCGTTAATTTCGACTTCGCCCAGCGCGTCGGCCACGCTGATACGCCGCGGGCACGATGGCTCGCGCGAGCATGTGGATGCTGGAACGAGATTAGGACGCGACTAGCCCCGCTCGTCGATCCACTTCTTCGCCATCTCGACGGCGTAGGCGTCAGCGTCCCGTTCAGTGGCGTACATCACGCCGAGTGGCGCGGCCGGTCACGACATCGGGGCACGACGTCCGAGCAATGTCGAGCAGCCGCTGCGCGAGTTCCGGAGTGCACGAGAACGTAACGGCAACGGGCTCTGAGGTGATCTCGCTACCCGCAAAGTAGTCCCCAGCGTCAAGGGCCGCTCGCTCGATGGACCCCTTCGGCACGGCAGCTTTGAGACAGGCGCTCTGGTGCTCGCTCAGGATGATCTCGACCATCTCGCACCCGCTTCGGCATCCGAACGCGCCTGGACGAGGTGTCCAGAGAACTACAGGTGGCTCGGGACGCAGCGAATGAGGGAGTGCGCGCCACGACCAGGTCGAATGATAGCGCAAGCCGCCGATCGAGTGTCACGCCGCAATCAATTTCCGGAACTTGAAGAACATGGGCGTCTCGCGGCGCGACGGCCTGGTGCTACTAACTAGCCGCTAGAGTGCGGTCATGAGCATGATGGTAAGATCCACGACGATGGCTCTCGTCGATGCGGTCGGTGTGATCGCGGAAGCGCTTCCACAGAATCGACGAGCCTATCTTCGGGCCGCTAGCGAGGAGACGTCACGGTGGGAGCCTCTGGAGAACGTCCCGTTCAAGAACGCCGAACAGCCCGAGCGGGCGCGGCGCGCGGCGAGCCTTGAGGCTGTCAAGATCCTCGTCGTGGATGACGATTCAGCGTCCCTGGACTATTTTGCATTTGCGCTCGAAACGTGCGGCGCTGTGGTGAGCGTAGCCGTGAGCGCACGCGAGGCATTGGAGCTGGTTTCGCGAGTCTTACCGGACGTCGTCCTGAGCGACATCGCCATGCCCGGCGAAGATGGCTATTGGCTGTTGAATGAGATTCGACGTCACGCCGATCGCGGCGTGAGCAGCCTCCCGGTCGTAGCGGCCACGGCCCACGGGCGCAATTATCCGCGCGCACAGGCGCTAGCCGCCGGATTTCATGAGCACCTGTCCAAGCCTGTCGACCCCGACCTCCTGTGCCAAGTGATTGCCTCAGCGATAGGACGCTAAGAAATCGTTTAGGCGGTCAGCGGCAACATCACGGTAAATGTCGCGCCAGTCCCTTTACCCGCGCTTTCGGCCCGAACATCGCCACCGTGCATTTCGACGAGATGCTTGACTAGCGTGAGCCCAAGGCCCATGCCTTGATGGGCCCGTGTGACAGAGCTGTCTTCCTGCCAAAACTCCTGGAACACGTAGGGCAGCATGGCCGGCGTGATTCCTTCGCCGTTATCACGCACGATTACCTCGGCATAGTCGGCGACGCGACGCAGGAGGACATCGATCTGACCGCCGCGCGGTGTGAACTTGACAGCGTTTGCGATGAGGTTCCACACCACCTGCTGCAGCCGATCAGGGGCCCCCTGCATGGGGCCCACGTCCTCCAGCGTGGCAGCTAATTCGATCTGCTTAGCACTCGCAGCTGGCCGCACGGTATCGAGGGCGTCCTCCACCACCTCGCGAAGCGAAAGGGGCTCCACCTCTATGCGCAGGCGACCGGCAACGGCACGCGACAGATCCAGTAGGTCTTCCACCAGGCGCGCCTGAGCCGTCGCTCCGTTCACAATTGCTGTGATCGCACGCTTACGTGACCGTTCATCCAGTTCTGGCTTTTCGAGAAGTCTTGCCCAGCCAAAGATCGCGTTGAGCGGCGTGCGGAGCTCATGAGAAATCGTGGCCAGGAACTGGTCCTTTGCCCGAATGAGGGCTTCCGCTGCGGTACGAGCCTCATGCTCCTGCTTGAGAAGTGCGTTGCGGTATTCGTCTAGCCGTCGACGCTCAGAGACATCGCGAGCTACCTTTGAAGCACCCACGATGCGCCCGAATCCATCGTGGACCGGCGACACGGTCAGCGAAACATCGACCAAGCGACCGTCTCTCGCAATACGTACTGTCTCGAAATGAGCGATGCGTTCGCCGCGCCGGATCCGATCCAGGACATCGTCCTCTTCCGCACGTCGGTCTTCGGGGATGATCAGCGTGATGTGCTGGCCAATCGCCATTGGAGCCGGCCAGCCGAACATGCGCTCCGCGCCGCCGTTCCAGGATGTAATGACACCACCCAAGGTCTTGGAGACGATGGCATCATCGGAGGATTCGACGATGGACGCCAGCAGAGAACTTTGCGCGAGCAGGCTGCCGTTTTGGAACGCGACCCGCTCTGTATCGTTTCGGGGAGTGTTATGGACCATCTTTCTCTACAACCGAACTCCTGAGCTCCGGTCGATGGTAGTGGATTTCCTCGGGATCTGCATCAGGTTTTTACCTGAAGATACCGGAACGGGCCGGGTAAGGCGGCAGACTGCCGAGCTCAGCCGCATGTTCGGCCGGGTCGGGAGTGAGAAGCCGTCTACGGACCTTCGCGGCGCCCACCGCCAGGGTGGGCACCGCGAGTCGATCTACTCGCTGCCGTATCGAGTCACCGTTTCGAACGTTTGCCCTTTCGAGCTTGCGGTTCCGAGCGGCTCTGCGTGTCGTCGCCCGTCTCTCGTGCTTCCTCGTCGCTGACGACGTAGCCCGCGCGATCGACCTCTTCCTCGGTGGCATCGCGCTCGCTCGGCTCCGGCGACTGCGATCGGCGTTCGTCCTCGGTACTCCGGCCGTGGCCGGCCGCAATCCAGCGCCGCACCTTGCGGAGGTGATCGCGCTCGTGTGCGATCGCCTGCTGGCAGGCGTGGCGACCTCCTCGTGACCGGCGTCGCGGGCGAGCGCACAGAACGGTCCAGCATTCGTTGTCAGCCAGCTCGGCGACCACGATCGCTTCCAGGCACTGCAGCAGATTCGTCCGCGGATCGGCGAGCACCTGCGGCAGCCCAGCGGAGACATTCGCCGCGAGGTTCGCGGACGGCGTCAGCGCGGTCGGATCACCGCCGAGCTCCATGATTGCGCGCTCCAACGACACCGCGACCATGAACATGTGGCTGCACCAGGAAGTCATGAACAAGCTGGGGGAGAACGGAGGAAAGGTTCCGCAGGAACTGCTGTCCCGCTGACAACCGCGACAGGCAGGGCCGTCACGGCGGCGATGAGGCATGGAGGCGTGGTGAGAGCTGGCCTGGCGCTCATCCAAATCGACGGCCAGCCGCGCGGCGGTGGATAGCGTCGGGCGTAGTCTCCCAGAGTTTGTCAGCGCGCCGCCGCCCGATGTAGCGCGCGAGCAGGCCCGCGAGGACGGCGGCGCCGATGCCACCGAGCGCCGCCGCCAGGATCGGCAAGCGCCGACCTCTGCTGTGTTCCTCGCTCGGGTCGAAAGTGGCCGTCGCGTTGTCAGCCGCCGTCGTTTCCGGATCGAATGGAAGATCGTCCGGATCGACCAGCCGCATAGCCGCCCTCTGAATCGGCGTAGGCGCGCCATGGCACCTCAGCCGCGTTTCGCCGCGGTCCGCGAGGGCGTCGAGTCGCGTGACCAGCCCCTCGATAGGATGGAGGCCTGCCGCGTCCGCCGCCGAGAGACCGGCGTGCTCCGCAAGCAGACTCACCCGCACGTTCCGTATGGTGTCGATGAGCCAGCCGTCCTCTCCGTCGTGCTCCCACGCCGCGTTCAACTCGCTGTCGAGGCCCATACTCCGATTGGTGAGGTTGGCGGACCCGACGGTGAAAAATCGGTCGTCGACGATCATGAGCTTCGAATGGATGTAGGTCGCGCGAAAGATGTCGTGAGCCCCATCGCACAGGGAGAAGTAACAGCCCAGCGAGCAGCCGGTTCTGGACGCGGTGTCCCGCAGCACTTCGAGGTTTCGCGCTTGTCGCAGCCCGACGGCGAGCTCTTCCTTCAACGCCTCGGCCTGCTCGTTCACGACGATGACGATCTCGGGCCGAGGCCGGTCTGAGGCGCGCATGCGCCGCACAAGCGCCTCACGGATCCGCCGACTACTGAAATATTGCGTCTCGACGTAGATGAGGCGGTCGGCGGCGGCGATGGCGTCCTCGAAGAGGCGCTCGACCTCACGGATGGTGTTGCCGTCGGGCTGTGGGTCGGTCCGACTGAGCGCGATCGTCGTCTTGCCGATCGGCAACGAGGCTCGCAGTGGCACTTCGGCACGGACCGCCGCCCGCAGCTCGAGCGGTGGCCCGCCGGCGCGCCGCCACCGCTCGCTGAACAGATCCTCGAGGGCGCCCGCCGGCTCGCGGCCCGCCAGCCACGCCTGCACGTCATGGTAGGGCTTGTGCGGACGGCCGTGACTAAGCCGTAGCGGGTTGTCTGCGAGATGGCGACGGTCGTCCCATCTGGCTTCGCAGACGTCCATGCCGCCAAGGAACGCGAGGCTGCCGTCCACCACCACGAACTTCTGATGATGCGAGCCGCCTGCGACAGGATGATCGGCGAAGCGGAAGCGGAGGTTCGGGCTCGTCATCCAGTGAAAGATCACGCGTTGAAGCCACTCGCGCTCACCCGCGAAGACGAGGTGGAAGTCCCAGGCGAGCAGGTAGATGCGGAGCTCGGGCCGTCGCCGGCACAGGCCATCGACGAACTTCAGAAAGCGTACGTCGGCGCCCGACGGCACGTCGGCGCCACGCAGGAGTGGGACACCGCTGTCAAACTGCCAGCCCGATATCAACACGTGACTTTGTGCACGGCTGATGGCCCAGTACACGGCGCGGTAGTAGTCCGCGGCGTCGACGAGCAAGCCGGCGTCGTCGGCGTGAACCCAACGCCATGAATTCCGTCCGA
>Ga0207428_10001438_pt1 | contig 25012 bp, 17 predicted proteins | sample RhiMethybrSRZTD1_FD_187600 | JGI IMG/M metagenome (GOLD analysis project Ga0207428, IMG submission 187600) | Populus rhizosphere microbial communities from Tennessee, USA - Rhizosphere MetaG P. TD hybrid SRZTD1 (SPAdes) (version 3) | ecosystem: Host-associated > Plants > Roots > Rhizosphere >...
CCGGTCGATCTTCGCTCCCGCGCGCGGACTTCCGCACCGCCCTTCGGAGCCCCTTGGGACCAGCACGCGTGTTCCTTTCACCCGTTTTTTCCGCATCCTGCTAGAAGTCCTCCCAGTCCTCGGGGGGCAGCGGGTCGACCGCGCTCAGAATCGCGTCCCTCGCGGGGACGATCAGCCACTCGTCCTTCTTGATGGGGCGGAGCTCCTTCCTCGGATCGTCGGGATCCTTCAGCACCATGAGCTGACCGAGCTTGTTGAAGTCGACGTTCCTCGTCGGCGTCTTTATCAGCCCGTCGGTGTCGAACAGCTCGCGCACGTACACGGGGATCTCCGGCCCGGCGGCGCCGCCGCCGCACGCGATCAGCGTGATCGTGCACGACTTGGCAAAGCCCTTCTGGAACGCGTCGACCGCCGGCCGCCGTCGGTTCATCGCGTCGAGCAGGTCATTGGTGCCGGCGCGGCTCATCACGAAGACCTCGGAGCCGAAGTAGATCTCGCCGGCGAAGCCCTGGGCCATCTCGCCCTGCGCGTGGGTAACGAGGAGGATGTCCCTCCAGGGCGTGCCGCCCTTCGGCTTCTTCTTGAGGAGCGAGCTGAAGCTGTCGAACTCGATGACATCGAGAGGGTCGTAGTCGAGGCTGAACTTCTTCCTCAGCCCCTTGTTGACGAGGCCCGTGTTCAGCCGAATGCGGCGGTGCAGCTCGGCGGCCTGGGGCGCCCCGACGCGCCGGTGCGCGGCCAGGCTCAGCACGAGGGCGACGGCCCGGAACGGCGTGTTGCCGGGGGCCGAGCCCATCAGGAAGTCGGCCAAGCGGATGGCCGCCATCTGCACGGCGGTGCTCACGACTTCTTCCCCTTGAACGCAGTGAAGTTGAGCTTGGCCTGGCTCTTCACGTAGGAGGTCGCGCGGCCCAGGCCACTCCGGATCGCCGCCGGCGTCGTGCCCGCGCCGACCCGGGGCTTCGCCGGCGCGCCACGCGCGGGCGTGCCGCGCCCGGTCTTGCCCCGCACGGGCAGGCGCGCGGCCGTGGTGCCGCGCGTGGGCGCCTTCGGCGGCGTCGTCACGCCGAAGCTGACGATCTGCTGATACTGACGGCCGCCGCGGTCCAGGACGAGCACGGTGAGCGTGTTGGCGCCCTGGAGGAGATTCTTCATCTCCACGGTGAAGGAGAGCGTGGTGCCCGGCGGCAGGCTCGCCGCGATTTCGCGCACCGACGACGGCGGGAGCGGCCGGCCCGGGAGGAAGTTGGCCAGGCGGGTGGACGTGGTCGGCTTCCCGCCTCCCGTCGGTGCGACCACGCGGCGGTCGAGCCCGAGACCGCGCGCGCGGCCGAGGCCGATCGGCGCGGCGGGCGGCGGCGCCGGCGCGCCCGACGCACCCTCGCCGCCGAGGCGGATGGTGGCACCGGGACCGCGGAAGACCGCGGCGCCGGCGTCGAAGCCGGGAAGCGCGGTGAGATGGAAGTCCTGGGACTGGACGCCAGGATCTGCGGCGGCCGCCGCGCCCACCACCAGCGACTTCGGCGTCACCATCTCGCCGTTCAGCAGGATGAAGACGCGTTGCTGCTCGTCCTTGTCGAGGCCGAGATAGCTGGCGGGCACGCCGCCCAGGTGGATCTCCACCCGCACGTCGCCCCCGTGCACGGAGCCGTCGGCCGGGGTCAGGACGGCGATCTCTTTGGGCGCTGCGCTGTGCTCGCGATCGATGGCGGCCAGGCGCTCGCGATCCCGCCGCTTGCCGGCGCGCTCGTCCTCCTTGGCCTCGACGTCAAACTGCTTGGCGAACGCGGCAGCGAGCTTGGTCGCGACGTCCTCGAGGGCGTCGTCGAGGTCGCCGAGGGCGATGACCGCGCTGCGCACGATGGCGAAGAACGTGGAGAAGGGGATCTCGACGCGGCCGAGCTCGAACCACACCGAGTGATGGCCGAAGAACTCGTAGCTGAACCCGAAGCCCACGGTGATGCGTGGCTTCGTGGAGCCGAAGTGGTCGCGCACCGCATCCTCGATCCGCCCGAGCACGAGCTCCAGCATCTGCTCGGCGAGGGGGCGGTGGGGATCCAGCGCGCGGACATCGTCGACCACGTCGTCGAGGGCGCCCGCGATCTGGCCGATGACGTCGAGCACCGGGTCCACGATGGGACTGTCGACGAGGCCGCGGATGGTGTCCTTGAGCAGCGCCTTGACCGCGCTGCGGAACTCCTTCGGGAGGGCCTGGTAGACGGGGTTGTCCCGGAGGATCCCCTTGCCACGGGCGTAGAGCTCGTCGACGACCCGCGTCTTGAGCTTGCTGCGCATCGAGCCGCTGGCCAGGGTCTCCAGGAGGGCCTCGAAGGCGTCGACCGCCTGTCCGAACGCCGCCTCCATCTCCTCGAGGAGGTGGGCAATCTCCTCCGCGAGCTGGGCGACGGCGCGGCCGAGGTCCTCGATGGCCTTGGCAATGTCCTTCTCCCACTGCCCGATGGTGGCGAGGGCCTCGGCGATGAAGTCGGCGAGCGCCTCCAGGAGCATGGAGCCCGCGCCCTCCAGGACCTTCTCGGCGAAGCGGCCGAACCGCTCACGCGAGATCGCGAGGAGCTCGTCCCGCAGGGCGTCCACGTGCTCGCCGTTGGGGATGAAGAACTGGTCGCCGAGGTCGTCCACGAAGGCGCGCGCGCCGTTCGGCGGCAGCGGCTCCATGATCTCGTAGAGGATGCCGCGGATCCGCGCGCGCGTGTCGTCGGGCAGGGGCCCGAACACCTCGCCGCCGATCCGGACCGTGTCCGCGAAGAGGCGCTCGAGCTCGGGGCTGGCCGGGAGCCCGATCGCGTCGAACACGCTCTTCCGCCCCTCCAGGTGCCCCGCGGCATGGGCGGCCGCCGCCTGCATGTTGCGCGCGAGCACATCGAAGAACTGGTCGCCGATGATCACCACGCTCCGCCCCACCAGCATGGTGAGCACGCTCGCGAGGGCCTCGGTGAAGGTGTCCTTGTCGACGGGCGCCTTGTCCCAGTCGAGCACGGTGCGGAAGGCCACGTCCTTGGCGAAGTTGATCGCGGCGAGCAACACCTCGTCGAAGTAAAGGCGGGTGAGCTCGTCGGGCGTCGCCGCGTACACGCGCGCCTTGAGCTCGGCGTTGAGGCGGTCGGTGATGAAGCCGTCGAGCCCCTGCAGCAGTACCTCGAGCGTCCGGCGCGGATCGATATGGCCGTTGGCGTCGGGCAGGAAGGCCTCGCGGTTGGAGAGGAAGGTGGCGAGCACCTGGGTGGCCGTCCGGCCCATGGGGCCGCTGAAGATCTGCGCAAAGCGATCGATGCCGGGCAGCTCGCTCCGCAGGGCGTCCAGCATCGCGGGCCTCGTGAGGAAGCGCGTGAGCGTCCCGAAGTCGAGCGCGGCGCCGGCTGCCTGCCCGAGCGCGGTGTTGATGGCCTCCTGGATGCCCGGCAGCATCGGCTGGGGCAGGGGGCCGCCGAAGGCGGGCTTGGTGGTGATCTGACCCACCCCCACCGCGACCACGTAGGCCTGTGCCGCGTTGATCCGGGAGCGAAACATCTCCATGAGGAGCTCGGCGCCGACGCCGACCGCCGCGGCGCCCTGCTTCACGCTGTCGCGCACGCCCGCGGGGAGGCCGTTCGCGAGGGCCAGCATCTCCTCCTGGAGGCGCCGCCAGTAGGCGCGGTTGTCGGTCGTGGGCTGGAACGGATCGGCGGGCACGGCATACAGCCGCTGCGCCACCGCCCGCCGCTGCGGGCGCACCGCGTCCCATGCGCTCTGCCCCATGCCGCCCGCGAGCCCCTGCACGACGCGGCGCGCGGCGTTGAGGCCGGTCGCCACCAGGTGCTCGAGCAGGAAGCGCTGCGACTCTTCCAGGAGAATGCCGACGCCGTGATTGGCCAAGGTCAGCGCGGCCTCGGGAGAGGGGCCGGGATTGTTCTTGGCGATGAAGTCGCCGAGCTCGTAGGCGAGGCGGAGCGCCAGCTTCGCCACCGGGCCAAAGGCGCCCGCGAGGGCTCGGACGGAGGACGGCTCGTCGGCGAGGAGGCTGCCAAGCTCGCGCACGATCGCGTCGACACAGAGATCCACCGCGCGGCCGTAGAAATGCCGGAAGTCGCGGAAGCCCAGGGTGAGCCCGCCGCTGAACCCCATGCCCGCGGCGAGCCCGAGCCCCGCGTCCACCAGATACTCGAAGCCCGCGGGCTTCCCCGGCCGGTCGATGATGGTGCCGGTGATCGTGATCGACGCGTAGGCCATCGCCGAGGCCGCCACGTGCACCTCGAACTTGCCGCCGAGCGCGACTTCCTCGAGGAGGAGCAAGACCAGCTCGATCGGGATTCCGATCGCGTTCGGGTCGCGCCGGATGAGCTCGATGAAGTCGCCCACCACCAGGGCCAGGCCGACCTCGATGCCCGCGGCGGCCTGCGCCTTCGCCTGGGCGCCGACGGCCAGCCCGAAGCTCTGGAAGAGGTTCAGCGGGAGCTGGACCTGCAGGCTCGCCTCCGCCTCCGCGAAGGCATTGCCTCGCACCGTCGCTTCCACGAACTTCGCCAGACCGGCGTCCGCCTGGGCGAGCGCGGAGAGGCCGATGGTGACGTTGAGCCCGCGCTTGAACTCGGCCTGGGCGGTGAAATCGAGGCTGGTGCGGGCGCTCGCGGCGGCCCAGTCGTTCTTGGCGGCCGCGCCGGCGCCGAGCAGCGGCTGGCTCAGGTTGACCCCCGGCATGGCGTCGAGACTATCATCGGGGGCCGACTCGGTGAGGGCGCGCGCAAGCCTGAGCTGTGCGGCGCAGCCAGGCCGCGCCAGATCACCTTGCGGCGCCAAGCGCGCGAAATCTCGGGCGAGTCGCCTGAAGGGGCGGCGGCCCCGCAAGGTCAGCTTGCGGGGCCGCTCCGTAAGTGCGCGTCGTGACAGGGCGGCGCCATGGCACACGCCTTGCCACCGATGAGGCAGAGGACCTGACATGACTGCGACACCGGGCGTGCTGATCGGCGTGGACGTCGGCTGCACCACCTCGTCGGCCGGACTCGTCACGCCGGAGGGCGACGTGCTGGCCTCCGTGCAGGCCTCCACCAATCTCGGCTGCGGCACCGCGACCCAGACGATTCTCGAGCTCGTCACCGATCTGGCCCTCGAGGCCCAGGCGCGCGGCTTGACGCTGGAGGCGGTCGGGGTCGGAGTGCCCGGCCTGGTCGACGTCGACCGCGGCATGCTGCTGACCTCGGCGGGCGAGCACGTCGCCGACTTGCATGGCGTGCCGCTCGCCGAACGCATCGCCGAGAAGACCGGCGTGCCGACGTTCCTGGACAACGACGTGAACGTGCTGGCGCTGGGCGAGTGGATGTTCGGCTTCGGCAAGGGCGCGGCCTCGTGCGTAGTGGTCGCCATCGGCACGGCACTCGGCGCCGGCCTCATCCTGGACGGCCGGCTGATTCGCGGCAAGAAGGGCTACGCGGGCGAGCTCGGCCACGTCACCATCGCCTTCGACGGTCCGACCTGCCCGTGCGGCAGCCGCGGCTGCCTCGGGCTCTACGCCGGTGGCCGGTTTATCGCCGAGGAAGGCCGGCGCCGCGCCGCCTCCGAGCCCTCGTCGCTCCGCGGCCTCGCCGGTGGCCGGCTCGACGCGATCACAGCGGAGACCGTTTTCACGGCAGCGGCGGCCGGCGACGCGCTCGCGCGCGAGATCGTGGACCGTGCGTGCCGCGCCCTCGGGGCGGGCCTGGGCGCCGCCATCAACAGCATGAACCCGGAGGTCATCATCGTCACCGGCGGGGTGGTGAAGTCGCTCGTGCCGCTGGCCGCCGAAGTCGTACGCCGCACCCGCGAGTACGCGCTCCCCGACTCCCTGGATTCCACCGCCATCCACTTCGTGCCGGGCGACAAGCGCCACACCGTGCGCGGCGGCGCCGCCCTGGTGCAGTACGAGCGCGCGCGGCGCGCGGGCAAGGGAGCGCGCTGAGATGGCCACTCTCATGCGCCACAATCGGAGGTAGTCCGATGTACGTCACGCGAGACGGAGTCAACCTCTTCTACCAGGCGACGGGCACGGGGGCGCGTGATCTCTTCCTGCTTCCGCAGTGTCAGCCCGCCGCGTACAGCCGACAGTGGAAGAGCCAGGTGCCGTATCTCTCCCGCTACTTCCGCGTGGTGACCATGGACATGCGGGGAAACGGCCGCTCGGACCGGACGTCCAGCGGCTACGACCTCGACACCCGCTATGGGGACTTTCTCGCGGTGCTGGAGGCGTCGGTGCGGCCGCCTTTCGCGCTGGTCGCGCTGTCGTGCGCCGCGCTGGTCGCCTTCCGCTACGCCGTCGAGCATCCCGACCGGCTGTCCCACCTGATCCTCCTGAGCGGGCAGTACGCGGAGTCCGTGCCGCAGCCGTTCGACGAGAAGGTGGCGCCGGTGATCCGCGATCAGTTCGACGCCTGGCGCCAGCGCCTCTTCGCGCGCTGCCTGCCCGAGCCGCACTCGCTGAAGGGCATGGAGGACGCCTACGCCTGGGCGGGCGAGACCACGCCGGACGTGCTCGTCGAGTCTCTCCGCGCCATCGACGGCTCGAACGTGTACGACCTTCTGTCCCGCCTCACCGTGCCCACGCTCGCGCTGCACGGGACCCTCGACAAGATCGTCCCCTACTCCCACGCGGAGAAGATGGTGGGGGCGATCCCGGGCGCGCGTTTGGTCACTTTCGAGGGCGCCGGCCACTTTCTCCACGGGCGCCACGCCGTGAAGGTGAATCACCTCGTCCGTGATTTCGTGGGCGGCAAGGACGTGGCGTCGGCCCGCATCCCCGCGACGACCGAGCGGAAGGTCGCGGAGCCGGCCCCCGCGCGGGCCCCCCGGACCAAGGAGCGGCGCATCCTCTGGCTGTCGAGCCCGATCGGCCTCGGCCACATCCAGCGCGATCTCGCCATCGCCCGGGCGCTCCGCGCCCAGCACGGCGACGTCACGGTCGACTTCCTCGCCGCCGATCCCGCCGATCGCGTGGTCGAGGCGTGTCGCGAGCGGCTGCACCCGGCCGCGCGGCACATTCTCAACGAGAGTGCGCACGTCGAGGGCTGGGCAGGCGACCACGAGCTCCACGCCTTCAACGCGCTGTGGGACATGGACGAGATCATGGCCGCCAATTTCATGACGTTCGCCGACGTCGTGGAGCGCGAGCGCTACGACCTCTGGGTGGGCGACGAGGGGTGGGACCTCGACTACTACCTCCACGAGAATCCCGAGCTCAAGCGCGCGCCCTACGTCTTCATGACCGACTTCATCGGCATGCTGCCCATGCGCGATGACCCGAACACGGCGGAGTTCAAGCGAGCGTGGGACCGGAACGCTGAGAACGTGGACCACCTGCGCTTCCATCCGGACGTCCGCGACCTCTCCATCATGGTCGGCGACGAGGACGACGTGCTGGATCGCCCGTTCGGGCCGGACCTGCCCAACATGCGCGAGTGGAGCCGGGAACACTTCCGCTTCTCCGGCTACACCTACCACTTCGATCCGGCGGAGCTTCGCGACAAGACGGCGCTCCGCCACGAGCTGGGCTTCCGGCCGGACGAGCGCGTGATCCTCGTGTCGGTGGGCGGGACCAAGGCGGGCCAGAGCCTGCTGCGGAAGTGCGCCCAGGCGTTCTCGCTGGTCGCCCCGCGCGTCCCCGATGCGCGGATGCTCTTGGTGGCGGGCCCGCGCCTGGATGGGAGCGACTTTCCCAAGGGACCCGGGATCGAGGTGCGGTCCTTCGTGCCGAACCTCTTCCGCCATCACGCGGCCGCGCACCTCGCCATCGTGCAGGGCGGGCTGACCACCACGATGGAGCTGGCCGCCTTCCAGACCCCGTTTCTCTACTTCCCGCTGCGGAACCACTTCGAGCAGAGCTTCCACGTCGCGCGCCGCCTGGACCGCCTCGGCGCGGGCGCCCGAATGGACTACGACCGCACCAGCGTCGAGGAGCTGGGCTCGGCCATCGTGGAGCATCTCGACAAGCCCGTCCAGTATCGCGACGCGCCGACGGGCGGGACCGAGCGGGCCGCGCGTCTCATCGCACAACTGCTGTAACCGAGAGGGGGAGCATCATGACTCAGCTCAACGACGTCAACCTCGAGAAGCTCAAGGCCACCGACGCCGCCGTCCGCGCGAATCCGGGACTAGAGAAGCTCACGATCAAGGCCAAGTCCACCTGGCACCGCGGCACCATGACCCAGGTTACGCTCAGCGAGTGGTACGCGGGCGGGCAGAAGATGACACCGGCGCCGCGCCGCTTCACCATCATGGTGGACGAGCCGGCGGACCTCGGCGGCGGGGACGCGGCGCCCTTCCCTCTCGAGGTGATGCTGGCCGCTCTCGCCGGCTGCGTCACCAACGGCACCGCCACCAACGCCGCCCTGTTCGGCGTGCCGCTCGACGGCATCGAGCTGGACATGGAGGCGCACATGGACGCGCGCGGCATGCTCGGCCATGACAAGAGCGTGCGCAACGGGATCACCGACATCAACTACACGATCACGGTCACGAGCCCCGCGCCGGAGGACAAGGTGCGGCGGTGCAAGGAGACCATCGACCGGAAGTCGCCGGTGCGCGACACCCTCGCCAATCCGGTGAACATCACCTCCAAGTTCGTCTACAAGCCGAGCTGAGGGTCGGCGGACCAGGACACGCGTGCCGGGCGAGATCAACTGTCTCTTCACGAAGGGGCTCATCCCCTTCGTGGAGAAAGAGGCGGGGCCGGAGGCGGTGGCCAGGTTGTGCCGGGTCGCCGGGCGGGAGCGCGACTACCTCATGGCCGACCACAACTGGCTGCCCCTGCCCGTCGCCAACGAGCTGGTGCGCGTGGCCATGTCGCTGACGGGGGACGTTGACGAGGAAGCCTGGGTCGCGCGGGCGGCCGCCGACATGATGGCGTGGAAGCCGTCGCGGGAGTACCGCCACTACCTCGGCACCTACACGATGGGGATGGGGACCCCGCGCGACGTCTACGCGGCCAACGTGAGGGCGACCGCCGCCATCTCGCGCTTCTCGACTCTCGAGATCGTGAGGTCCAGGCGGAGCTCGATCATCTACCGGCGCGCGCCCATCGAGGGCTACGCGATTCCCCGCTGGTTCTGCGTCTGGGAGAACGAGAAGTGGAAGTGGTACCCGACGAACTGGGGGCTGCCCGCCGCGACCATCGTCGAGCATCAGTGCGCGGCGCGCGGCGCCGACGCCTGCGTGGTCGAGGTGCACTGGACGAACCCGCCGCTGGGGCCCCGGTTCTGGAGCCCGCTGCTCGCTGGTGCGGCGGTCTCGGCCACGCTGGTGGGAGTGATGGAGGTCAGCCGGCTCGCCACCTGGCTCGGCGAGGCGGCGGCGCTGGCTCTGCCCGTGCTGCTGGGCGGCTCGGTCGGCTGGGGGCTGCGCCTGCGCGAGCGCTGGGAGCACACCAAACGCATGCTCGCGCTCCAGTCGGAGGAGATCCTCTACTCGAACAACGAGCTCGAGAAGAAGTTCCGCCACCTCGAGACCACCATCGAGCAGCTCTCGCTGCTCAGCGAGCTGTCGGCGGCGGTCAACGCGACGCTCGACGTCGAGCTCATCTACCAGCAGGCGGTCGAGCGGCTGGTCGAGGGAATGGGCTACCAGAGCGCCTACCTCTACCTCGTGGACCGCTCCCGCCGGACCATCCGCGAGCACCGAGCGGCGGGCACCGTGTGCGCGAACCGGCGCTTCGGCGAGGTCGAATACCGACTGGACGATCCGCACTCCGCCGCGGCCGAGGTCGTCCGCAGCGGCCGGCCCCTCGTCGCCGACGATGTGGAGCGCACGAGCCTGCCCATGGACGTGGCGACGGCGCGCGCGTTCGGCACCCGTTCGGTGGTCATGGTGCCGCTCAAGGTCAAGGAGATGGTGGTGGGCGTGCTCGCGGTGACGTCCAGCGAGGCGGGGCGCGTGGGCGAGCCCGACCGCGAGCTGCTCGCCGCGGTGGCGAATCACGTGGCGCTCGCGGTGGATCGCGCGGCGAGCTTCCAGACCATCGAGGAGCTGAGCCGCGGCCTCGAAGACAAGGTGCGGGTGCGCACCGAGCAGCTCCGCACCGCCAACGAGGAGCTGCAGGCGGCGTACCGTGAGCTCCAGGCGACCCAGCTCCAGCTCGTCCAGCGCGAGAAGATGGCGTCGGTGGGCCAGCTCGTGGCCGGCGTCGCCCACGAGCTCAACAACCCGATCGGCTTCGTCTACTCCAACGTCACCACGCTGGAGGACTTCGTCCGCCGGCTCCGGGGCATGCTCGAGGCCTATCGCGCCGCGCCCCTCGCCGCCCCCGACCAGGCGCGCCTCCAGGCGGAGTGGGAGTCACGCAAGGTCGACTATGCGCTGAAGTACCTCGACTCGATGATCCAGGGCATCAAGGAAGGCGCGGAGCGCGCGCGGAAGATCGTGCGAGACCTCCGGGTCTTCGCGCGCACGCAGGACGACGTGTGGCAGCCCGTCGACCTCCACGAGGAGCTCGAGTCGAGCCTCACCCTGCTGAACCATCTCTTGAAGGACCGCGTGGCGGTGCACCGGAAGTTCGGCGAGCTGCCCGAGGTGGAGTGCATCCGCTCCCAGATGGACCAGGTATTCCTCAATCTGCTCGCCAATGCCGCCCAGGCCATCTCGGGCCCCGGGGCCATCACCATCGAGACGCGGCGCGAGGGGGACGTGGCGGTGATCTCGGTGGCCGACACCGGCCCCGGCATCGCCCCCGATGCGCTGGGGCGCGTGTTCGACCCGTTCTTCACCACCAAGCCGGTGGGCGAGGGAACCGGGCTCGGGCTGAGCATCAGCTACGAGATCGTGACGAAGCATGGCGGGGAGATCCGCGCGGAGAACGCGTCCGACGGCGGCGCCGTCTTCACCGTCCGCATTCCGCTCGCGCGCAAGGATCGGACATGATACCGCCGACCGTCTTGATCGTGGACGACGAGGCCCGCGTGCTCGATTCGCTCGAGGCCCTCCTCGCCATGGACTACCGCGTGCTGCGGGCGGAGCGGCCCGAGGCCGCCCTGGATGTGATCGTGCGGGAGCCGGTGGCCCTCGTGATCAGCGACCAGCGCATGCCGGGCATGAGCGGCACCGACTTCCTAGCGCGCTGCCGCGAGCTCGCTCCCGAGACGGTGCGGGTGCTCCTCACCGCGTTCACCGACGCCGAGGCGCTGATGCAGTCGATCAACGCCGCCAACATCTACCACTTCATCCTGAAGCCATGGGATCCCGCGGAGCTGATCCACACCGTGCGCCGCGGCGTGGAGCGCCACCTCCTGAGCGCGGAGCGCGAGCAGCTCCTGCGGGACCTGGCAGCCAAGAACGCCGACCTCGAAGCCACGCTCGCCGACCTCCAGGCCGCGCAGGCCCGCGTGGTGAGTGAAGCGGGGGTGCGCGCGCAGCTCCAGCGTTACGTCTCGCCACGCCTCGCCGACATGGTGGTCGGCAACCCGACCCTGCTGGGTCAGCCGGGGGAGTGGCGCGAGGCCACCGTGCTCTTCGCGGACATCCGCGGCTACACGCGCCTCATCGAGACCACGCCGGGGCCGGTGGTGCTCCGGCTGCTCGATGCCTACCTGGCGCGGATGGTCGAGGTGATCTTTCGCCACGGCGGCACGGTGGAGCAGCTCATCGGCGACGAGATCGTGGTGCTGTTCGGCGTGGCCGAGGGAGGCCAGGACGCGCCGGCGCGCGCGGTGCGGGCCGCCGTCGAGATGGTGGCGGCGGTACGCGAGCTGTCGGCGGGCTGGGCCTCCGACGGCCTCCCGCGCTTCGACATCGGGGTCGGCATCGCGTCCGGCCCGGTGATGGCGGGCACCATCGGCTCCGCCGAGCGCCGCGAGCTGGTCGTGGTGGGGCGGCCCATGATCGCGGCCGCGCGCATCCAGCGGATGACACGCCTGTTCGACGCGCATATAATCGCCGCCGACAGCACCTTCCGCGAGGTGAGCGGCCTCGTGGCGTACCGCGAGCTGGGCTCTCCCAAGCTGAAGGGCCTGAAGGATCGCGAGACGCTCTACGAGATCGTGGGGCTCCGGGAGCCCGCCGGCGTCGCCGCCGGCTGACCCCGCTTCATTCCTGACGAGACCGAGGCGCCACGGAGGGCGATGGACGAGCGGGCGACGGTCCTGATCGTGGACGACGAGCGCCGCGTGCTCGACGCGCTCGAGGCCATCCTCGCCGACGAGTTCACCGTGATCCGCGCCGAGAGCGGCGAGGACGCGCTGCGGATGCTCACCGCGACTCCGGACGTGGCGGTGATCGTCACGGATTATCGCATGCCCGGCATGACCGGCGTGGAGCTCCTGCATCGGAGTCAAGACGTCGCGCCCGACGCGATGCGGATCATCCTCACCGCCTACACCGACGTCGACAACCTGATGGAGGCCATCAACACCGGCCGCATCTATCACTTCGTGCCCAAGCCCTGGGATCCGAACGAGCTCCGCTTGATTGTGCGCCGCGCCGCCGAACGCCACGGCCTCCTCCGCGACAACGTCCGCCTCCGGGACGAGCTCGAGCTGGCGGTGAACACCCTGCGGCGCGAGGTGGCGGAGAGCCGCGCGCGGCCCCTGGACTTCGAGGGGCTGATCGGCGTCGCCGGCGGGCTCCGGCCCGCCGTCGACCTCACGCGCAAGATCCTCGACACCGACACCACGGTGATGCTGCTCGGCGAGACCGGCACCGGCAAGGAGATGTTCGCGCGTCTCATTCACGACAACGGCCCCCGCCGCCACGCGCGCTTCGTGGCTCAGAACTGCGCGGCGTTGCCGGAGTCCCTCCTCGAGTCGGAGCTGTTCGGCCACGCGCGCGGCGCCTTCACGGGGGCCAGCGCCGATCGTAAAGGGCTCTTCGAGGAGGCCGACGGCGGCACGATCTTCCTCGACGAGGTAGGCGAGATGTCGCCGGCCATGCAGCTCCGCCTCCTCCGCGTCCTCCAGGAGGGGGAGATTCGTCGCGTGGGCGCCTCGGGCCCGCGCCGCATCGACGTGCGCGTGCTCGCCGCCACCAACGCGGATCTCGAGGCGGAAGTGGCGGCCAACCGCTATCGGAAGGACCTCTACTATCGTCTGAACGTTTTTCCCGTCCGGCTGCCGCCGCTCCGCGAGCGCGCCGAGGACATCCCGGCCCTCGCCGAGCACTTTCTCCGCATGTATCGCGAGCGCGCGCGGCGGGCCGTGCCCGGCATCACGTCGGAGGCCCTGCGCTGCCTGCGCGCCTACCCGTTTCCGGGCAACGTGCGCGAGCTCGAGAACGAGATCGAGCGGGCGGTGGCGCTGGCCGAGCCCGGTCAACCCATCGGCCTCGCCCAGCTGTCGGAGCGCCTGCGCGGGAACGAGGCGCGCCCCGCCGCGCCACTCACCCTCAACGACGCGATCGAGCAGCTCAAGCGACGCATGATCGAAGACGCGCTGCGCGAGTGCGGCTCGAAGACGCGCGCCGCTGAGCGGCTGGGTCTCACGCGGCAAAGCCTGCAGCAGATGCTGCGGCGGCGCCTGGAGAGCTGAGCTGACGCCTTTCGGGGCGCGGGGAAACTCCCACCGTCTATCGACGGTGCACGCTCCACACCGCGGGGGCGGGCGTAGGATGAAGCGTACGCCATGAATCTCTGGGGTAACATCGAGAAGGCGGTCAAACCGGCGAGGCCGGCGGCCCATGGCACCGTCCCGAGCGTGAATGCCACCACCTTTGGTAGGCCTCAACATCCTGCGCGCGGCGGAGGCTCGACATGATGCGACATCTCTTCATCCTCGCCCGTGACCGGGCGGGGCTGGCGGTGCCACTCACCATCGCGCTCGATCGGCATCTCGCGCGCGGTGAGCAGATCGACATCATGCCGGACCGCCGGAACGCCGACGGCACGCGCGCTCCGCAGTGGCCGACCGGTCGGGAGCGCCGCCGGTCCGCCCTCTCCGAGCAGCTCGCGGTGCAGGGCTATGCGATCTGCTCGCGCCAGGAGGACCACCCGCCGGTGGCCGGCGCCGCCGCGCCTCGCCGTGATCCGGTGGCCGCGCCCGCGCGAGGACCTGTACCGCCGCGGGCCCCGGAGATGGCTCCGCCGCCGCCGGCGCGCCCGTTCGCCGAGCCCCCGCCGGCCTACGACGACCGCCGCGCAGAGATCGATGAGATGCGGGCGGCGCGCGCCGAGGCCGAGCTCGCGCGCGAAGCGGCGTTTCGTGGACGGATGGGCGGCCGGCGAGCGAGCGAGACGATCCTCGACGAGGACGACTGGTCGCCGTCGGGAGAGGATCCTTACGGCGAGGCGCCGCCGCGGCGCCGAGGGTTCTTCGCGGGGCTGGCCACCGCGTTCGCGCTCGCACTGCTCGTCGTTGCGGGGGGCGCATTCCTGTTCGCCTCGCAGATCCGGGACTACCTAGCTGATCTCACCCCGCCGCGCCGGGAAGCCGTCGAGCCCACGCGGGATACGTCGAGGACCTTGGCGGCGAACGACAATGCCGCGGGGCGCTCCCCGGCGCCCGCCGCGCCGGCCCCCTCCGCTCCTGCGCTGGCGCCCACGCCGGCCATGCCCACGCCTTCAGCCACCGCCGATGCGACTCCACCGCGGGAGGCTCTCCGGGAGCCCGCGGCCACACCATCCCATGAGACTGCCCGCGAGCCCGCGTCCACATCGCCCCGCGAGACCGCCCGTGAGCCCGCGGCCACACCACCCCGCGAGACCGCCCGGCAGCCCGCGGCCACACCGCCCCGCGAGACCGCCCGGCAGCCCGTGGCCACACCGCCCCGCGAGACCGCCCGCGAGGCCGCGCGCAGCGCGAGCGCGTCGCGTGACGCCAGCGCGAGCCGCGAGCCGGCGCTCCCGTCCGCGCCGGCGCCCGCTCGTGACGTGGCGTTGCCTCCGCGTGAGACGGAGGCGTCGCGCGAGCTGCCGCCGCCGTCACTACCGCCGCGTCGCGCCGACCTGTCCTCCCCGAGCGCCACGCGCACCCAGCGTCTGCCCGACTTTCCCGGCCTCCCGCACGTCGACGTGAGCCGCGCGCCCGGTCAAGACGGGACCACCTTCACGGTTCGCGTGACCGATCAGCGCGGCAGCCCGATGTCCGGCGCGCAGGTGATGCTACGGCAGAAATCCACGGACGGCCACGTGCGCGAGACGATGCTCGAGCCAATCGCTCCCGCCGGGAGCTACCGCGGCGCTCTGCCCACCGCCCCGGGCCGGCAGACGCTCACCGTGCGCGTGGTGCTGGGCGACCGGCGCGTGGAGATGCCGCTCAGCGAGTAACGCGCGGGACGCGCTACTTCGGCCTGGTCCAGGTCTGGGTCTTGTAGAAGGGCCCGAGGTAGCCGCGGACCTTGAGCTCGGCGCCTTCGGGCCAGATCTCCGCGCGGTACACCTTGCCGTCCTCGGGATCCAGGATGGTGCCGCCCTTGTAGCGCCCGCCGTCGGCGACCAGCTCCTTGATGATGACCAGGCCCACGATCGGCTTGTCCTTGTCCGCGCCCTGGCACTTGGTGCAGAGCTTGGGCTTGCCCTTGTCGTCATTGGGCTCGGGCAGGCCGACGATCTTGCCGTAGATCTTGCCGCCTTGGTCGTAGATCTGTACCTCCGACTTCACCTTGCCCGTCTTGTCGTCCACCGTGTTCCAGTTGCCGAGCGGCGCGTCGGCGGCTGCCGCCATCGCCGCCGCGAGCCCCAGCGTGACCGCCGTCGCGATTCCCCGCGCGAGTATCCGTCTCTTCACCATGGGGCCTCCTTGTGGACGCTATACACTACCGGCATGGCCAACCATACCTCCATCAGCGAGTACTGGCAGCGTGACGGCCTCGGCCGCGCCATTCTCGACGCGCTCGCCGCCGCGGGCAAGCGGCTCGACGCCCTCACCGTGGACGAGCTCGCGCCGGCCGACCACTTCCACGGCGGCGGTCTCGAGGCCACCCTTCGCCTGGCGCGCCTGGCGGGGCTGGACAAGGCGCCGGCCGGCACGCGAGTGCTGGACGTGGGGGGCGGGATCGGGGGCCCGGCCCGGACGCTTGCGTCGCGCTACGGCTGCCGCGTCACCGTGGTCGACCTGACGGACTCGTTCGTCCGCGCCGCCCAGCTCCTCACGGACCGGCTCGGTCTTGGGGACCGCGTCACGCATCGAGTGGGCGACGCCCTCACGCTACCCTTCGACGCCGGCGCCTTCGACGTGGTATGGACGCAGAACAGCGGGATGAACATTGCCGATAAGGCTCGGCTGTACGCCGGCATTCACCGCGTCCTTCGTCCCGGCGGGCTCCTCGCCACCCAGGAGCCCATGGCCGGTCCGTCGGCGCCCATCCTCTATCCCGTGATGTGGGCGCGCGACGCGGGCGCGAGCTTTCTCCGTCCGCCCGCCGAGATGCGGGCCGTGATGGAGGCGGCCGGCTTTCGCGTGCGGGCCTGGGATGACATTACCGCGGAGACCGCGGGCCCGGTCGACCCCGCCGCGATCCCCGCCTACGCCGCGTCCCGGCTCATCATGGGCGCGGGCCTCGATGAGATCATCCGGGTCGGCCACCGTAACCGCCAGGAAGGGCGGCTCGTGGCCATTCAGGCGGTACTCGAGCGGCAGTAGCCTTCGAGCGCGCGCACCACCTCCACCAGTCCGCGCGTGTCCTGCCCGCAGTAGTCGCGCAGCGCGCGCTCGAGACGCATCGCCTCCGCCGGCTCGAGGGGCCCCTTCGCGCGTCCGCGCACGAGCCGATCCCACGCAGGACCGGCCGCCGCGCCATCCGCCACCTCCATCCCGTCATAGCTCAGGCTGGGCACCAGGGCGGGCAGCACCTGCTTGAGGGAGAAGGAGCCGCGGAAGCGTGGATGGTACACGTGGAGCCGCATCACCTTCAATAAGTCCCAGAGCCGGGCGTGGATGCGCTCGGCGACGGGCGCCAGATCGGGGAACCATCGCCCGAGGTCGGTCAGACTCCTCGACTCGAAGCCGCTGTAGACGATGATGGGCCCTCGGTCACCCACCGCCTCGGCCAGCGTCTCGAGGAAGCGCCGGCGTGGGTCGCCGGAGTCCGTGGCCAGGAATTCATGGTGCTCGGGATGGGCGCCGGGCGCGCGCACGACGTGCAGCGACCACTGGAAGGGAATCGCATCGTACGGCCGCATGCCCGCGAAGCGCGGAAGCGCCGGCCCCAGGGTCTCGAAGTCCATGAAGGCGCGGGGGTAGCTCAGCGCGGCGAGCTCGTGGGCGAGATCATCGGTGGCGCGGGCGCGGCCTTCGAGCACGGCACGGCGGGCGAGCTCCTGACGCGGCTCGAGTGAAATATCGTCCGGCAGATCGCCGACGCGCGTGATGCCCCGCGTGAGGAGGTCGACGAGCCGGCGACCGCGAAGGCCGGGCAGATGGGCCACGTGGTCGTCGGGCCGCGGCACGTTGCAGTGATCGTAGAACTCGCATACCCACGGCGTCCGGCACTGCCGGCCGGCCACGATCGCCGGCGGCGCTTCGCCCGCGAGCGCCCCGCGCACGCCGGCGAGCAGGCGCGGCAGCTCCCGCTCGATCTCGCGAAGCTCGGCGGTGACGTCGTGAGTGGTGAAGAGCCGCATGGCGTCGAGGGCACCGCCCTCGTAGACGTAGTCGCGATTGACACGCATGACCGTCGCCGCTTCCACCTCGAGCCCACACCCGGTGAGCACGTGACGCTGAATGGCCGCGTCCTGCAGGTAGTGCGTCTTGATCCCCGTGCCCGACTTCACCTCGATCAGACGCCAGCGCCCGCCGGTTGCCCGGGCGAGCACGTCCACCCGCGCCAGCACGTCGTCGTGGCGAAACGTGGCTTCGAAGATGGCAGGGACCGCCGGATCGCGCACGAGCGCCGCGGTTCGGCTCAACGCAGCGTCGAGCTGGTCGGGTGCGACGTCGACGGCCACGCCGCCGGGGAATGCCTGCTGGGCGAGGCTGCCGACCTCGCAGCCCTGGTCGAAGCGGAAGGTCAGAGCCTCGCTGGGCGCGGCGGCGAGGTCGGGCGCGGTGAGCTGGAGATAGAGCCGCTTGTGGCACTGCAGTCCCGCGAGGACGCGGCGCTTGGACAGCAGGGGAATCGACACCATCCTGTCCAGCGTAGCGCGACGCCTCAGCGGCGCGCGTTCAGAACTTCTTCCAGTTCTGCACCTCCTCGTTCGTCGGCAGCCACTCGCCGATGTTGCCTACCCCGGCCAGCGATGACCCTGCGCCCGAGGCGTTGATGAGCCGGAAGTGCCGCCCGTCGAAGAGGCGGTAGAGCGCGGCGGAGATGTAGTCGTCCGCGTCGTCGGGATTCCGGTAGTCGTACGTCTCCATCCGCTCGGCGGCATTGCGGCTCCAGCGCACCTCGTCCTCGGTCATGGTGATGGGCATGGTGCCCTTCGGGGTGCATGGGGCATTCCCGCCATGCCATTCGTGGTGATGTGAGCTAAACGCGCGGCCGCGTGGCGATCTCGGCGTGCAGGTCATGCCTTCTCGGCCCGTTGACGCTGCACTGCGTGCGTCGCCCGCGGTCGAAACCCACGACCTGAACGATAAGAAGGCGAAATATTCCGAGCCATTAGGGAACATGCCCTGCCCGCAGGGCACCCCAAGCGGAAAGTGCAGCCGTGTGGCGGCTTGCTCAAGTCCTCAGACCAAGGTCTCATTGGCTGTGCAGGGGGCATTCGTCGAGGATGGGCATGGTGGGGCTCGGAACCGGGCGCGCGGGGGGAGGCAGCTCATGAACGTGTTCTTCTTGAACCTGGTCATCCAGATCATGGCGGGGGCGGTGGGTGGCAACGCCGCCGCGACCCTCCTCAGATACTTCAACCTGGGCCCCCTCGGGAACTCGCTCACGGGGATGATCGGCGGTGCCCTCGGTGGACAGATTCTCAACGAGATGCTCACCGATGGCGTCGGAACCCTCTCGTCGTCGGCGGCGCTCGAGATCGGCTCGCTGCTGACCCAGATCGTGGGAGGCGCGGTAGGCGGCGGCATCTTCATGGTGATCGTCGCCCTGATCCGTCAGACGGCGGGCGGCCAGGGCGGGAGGGTGTAGCGAGCGGACGCCGCTCCGTGACCCGCTCTCGCGCGCCGCGGCTGGGCCTGCTTTGCCTGCCGCGCTCGGTGGTCTCGGCGGTGGCCGATGCGCGACTCGCCGAGGACGTCGGGTTCTCGTTGGTGGGCGTCGCCGACAGCCAGTCGGTGTTCCGCGAGCTCTATACGACGATGGCCCTGTGCGCGCAGGCGACCCGGCGCGTGCTGATCGGGCCGTCGGTGACCAATCCCATCACCCGGCACCCCGCCGTGGCGGCCTCCGGCATCGCCACCGTGGACGAGATCGCGCCGGGCCGCGCGTTCTTCGGCATCGGCTCGGGCGACAGCGCCATCCTGAACCTCGCCGAGCGGCCCGCCACCCTCGCGGACATGCGCGCCTATATCGGGGCGGTGCGCGCGCTCCACGCCCGGCGGGAGACCGAGTGGCGCGGCCGTGGGGTGCGGCTCACCTGGGCGCCTCGCGCGGTGCCCATCTACCTTTCGGCGGAGGGACCTCGCACGCTCGAGCTGGCGGGCGAGGTCTGCGACGGCGTCATCGTCAACGTGGGGCTCGAGCCCGGGCTCGTCCGCGACGCGGTGGCGCACGTGCACGCGGGTGCGCGCCGGGCCGGCCGGGATCCCGCCGCCATCGATCTCTGGTGCATGGTGCGGGCGAACGTGACCGATGACGTGGCCGCCGGCATCGACGAGATCCGCATGGAGCTGGCCTCGAACGCACACCACGTCTTCCGCTTCACGCTCGAGGGCAAGCACGTGCCGGGCGAGCTGGCCGACGCCATCCGCCGCGTGCAGAAGGGCTACCACCCCGCGGCCCACGAGGCGCTGGGGCCGAGTCCGAACGCGCGGCTCTTGGACGGCGAGCCGGCGTTGCGCGCCTACCTCGCCGAGCGTTTCGGCGCAGTCGGGCCGCCGGCGGTCTGTGTCGAGAAGCTCCGTGGGGTCGTGGAGGCGGGCATCGATGGTCTGCTCGTCACGGGGTTCGTGGCCGAGCGCGCGCGCCTCATCCGTGTGCTCGGGGAGGAGGTGTTGCCGCGACTCGGGTGAACCCTGAGGAGCCTCAGCCCGCGACCGCCTCAACCCGCGCCGGCACGTGCTTGTGCCAGGGCGTGCCCGCGAACCAGTCGCGATCCTCGCTCGCGGTAAGCTCGTTCGTCGCCGCCCCAGTGGCGACGGGCGCCCCGCTTGCATCTGGATAGTCGAGGCCGAGCCCATTCGGCAGGGACACGTGCCCCGGCTGCATCGTGTCGGAGACTTCCACCGCCACCGTGACGCTGCCGCGCTTGGTGGTGACGCGCGCGCTGGCGCCGTCGGCGAGGCCGAGGCGCATGGCATCGGCGGGATTCACCCGGAGAGCGCCCCCCGCGTCCTTCTTCCGCCATGCGGGGTCACGGTACACGGTATTGGCGGTGAATGAGCGCCGCTCGCCCGCGGACAGCACGAAGGGAAACGCGGGATCGGGCGGCGGCGGCGGCTCGGCGGCAAGCAGCGCGAGCTCTCCCAGCAGCTCGGGAACGTGGAGATTCACGGTGCCGCCGCGAGCCCGCATGCGCCGCCACACGTTGTCGTGCGTGTCCACCGCGAAGGTCAGGCCGGATCGGCTCTCGAGGATTCGGGCGAAGAGCGCGTCGCCCAGCTCGTGATCGGGCGCGTCGATCCCGGCACGGCGGACGGCGTCGGGATGCCGGAGGGCCAATCGCTGGGCGGCGCCCCAGAGCACGGCGGCGGGCGCGGCGCCATCGGGCAGTGTGGGACCGAGCGAGCGGTACAGGAGGACCGGCGCCAGCTCGAGCAGCTTCGGATTGGCGGTGGTGGCCATGACGAAGGCGGTCGCGAACGCGGCCCGCCCCAGGGCGGCAGCCTCGCGCAGGGGCGCGAGCTCGGCCTCGGTGACCGCGCCCAGCGCCTCGCAGAGGCGCGCGTGGATCTCCGGCTCGGGCAGGAGATCGCTGCCGGGGGGTGGGTCGAGCACGGGCCGGCGCAGGTGGAAGTAGTTCGCCGGAAACTCGAAGTTGAAGAAGGTGGCCTCCCACTTCTCGTACTGGCTCGGCGTCGGCAGGACGTAGTCGGCCAGCCGCGCGGTCTCGGTCATCGCGACGTCGATGACGACCACGCAGTCGAGCGCGCGGAGGGCCTCGCGCATGCGGCGGCTGTCCGCCAGCGAATGGGCGGGATTGGCGGACTCCACGATCATCGCGCGGTAGCGGTCCGGGTGATCGGTGAGGATCTCCTCGGCGATCACGTTGCAGGGGACGAGCCCCGCGATGATCGGGGCCTTGGCGACCGGGCTCACCTCGCCTCGCGTGCTCGACGGCGCGATGGGAATGAGCGGCAGTGGCAGATTGTTGCCGCCCCGGTTGCCGAAGTTGCCGGTCAAGAGCCACAGCAGGCTGTCCAGATAGCTGTTGAGGGTGGAGTGGCGCGTCATCTGCGTCCCGAGGTCCTCGAACACCGCCAGCCCGCGGGCGGTGGCGAGCCGGCGCGCGGTCGCGCGCACCTGCTCCTCGGGGATGCCGGCGATCGCGGCGTAGCGGGCGACGGGCACCGCCTTGAGCGCGGCCAGCACTTCCTCCGCGCCCGTGGCGTGCTCGGCCAGCCAGGACCGCGCGTGGAGGCCTTCCTGCACGATGACGCCCCCGAGCGCGGCGAGCAGCCACGCGTCCGTTCCCGGCCGAAGCGCCAGGTGGATGTCGGCCAGCTCGGCGGTCTCGGTGCGGCGCGGGTCGATGACGATGAGGCAGCGCGCGGGATCGGCGGCGATGGCCTTGAGCACGGTGCGGGCGCGGGGCACGCCGTGCGAGTGCCACGGATTCTTGCCCACGAAGAGCGCGACCTCGCAGTGGTCGAAGTCGCCGCCGGGGATGCCGCCCACCGTCTGCTCGCCCACCCATGCCCAGCCCGTCTTTTCCTGGGCGAGCGCGTTGGAACGGAATTTCATGCCGAGCGCGCGGCGGGTGGCCGACGCGTAGACCCCGCACAGGTGATTGCCCTGTCCGCCTCCGCCGTAATAGAGGACGCGCTCGCCGCCGTACGTGTCGCGGATCGCGCCCAGACGGGCCGCGATCTCCTGGATGGCGGTGTCCCAGTCGATGACCTCGAAGGTGCCGTCGGGACGCCGCCGCAGCGGATGGGTGAGGCGGTCGCGCGCGTTCTGGTAGTGGTCGAGCCGCAGCGCCTTCTCGCAGTGATAACCCTGCGAGGCCGGGTGCGCCCGGTCACCGCGGATGCGCTCGAAGCGGCGGCCGTCGGCCGCGACCTGGATCTCGATGCCACAGTTGACGGAACAGAGGATGCACGCCGTCGTATGCCAGGTCCCGCTCGCCGCTGACGTCATGTGACCTCCCGGGAACGCGCCGTCTGTCGGTGTCTCTTCGGATGCCCCGACTCTACCCTTGGTCGCAGGGCGTGTCGATGTGGCTCGATGCCGGCCGGGTCGCGGACCCCCGGGCCCTTCTGGCACACTGAGGCATGGCCGATTCGCCGCTGGCTGGTCAGCCCGCCCGGCCCGAGATGCTGATCGACGTCTCGCGGCTCGAGCGCGCGTACTACGAGCGCGCGCCCGACGTGAACGATCCCGATCAGCGGGTGGCCTTCGGCACGAGCGGTCACCGGGGCTCGCCGCTGCGCGGCTCGTTCAACGAAGCCCACATCTTGGCGACCGCGCAGGCGATCTGCGACTACCGGCGCGCGCAGCGCCTCGACGGCCCGCTCTACATGGGCAAGGACACCCACGCGGTGTCGCGGGCGGCCGAACGCACGGCGCTGGAGGTGCTGGCGGCGAACGGCGTCGAGACCATCATTCAGGTCGACGATGGCGTCGTGCCGACCCCGGTGATCTCGTTCGCCATCCTCGTCCACAATCGGGGACGCACCGCGGGCCTCGCCGACGGCATCGTCGTCACGCCCTCGCACAATCCGCCGGAGGACGGCGGATTCAAGTACAACCCGCCGAACGGCGGCCCCGCCGATACCGACGTGACGAAGTGGGTGCAGGACCGCGCGAACGCGCTGCTGCGGGAGGGCAATGCCGGCGTCAAACGGATGCCATTCGAGCAGGCGGCCCGGGCCGCGACGACGTATCCGCGCGATCTCATCCAGCCCTACGTCGAAGGGCTCCCCGACGTGGTGGACGTGGACGCGATTCGCGGGGCGCGGCTGGCCCTCGGCGTGGATCCGCTGGGCGGCTCGTCATTGCCGGTCTGGACGCGCATCAACGCCGTGCACCGGCTCGACCTCGCGATCGTCAATCCCACCCTCGATCCGCGCTTCGCCTTCATGACGCTCGACTACGATGGCAAGATCCGCATGGATTGCTCGAGCCCCCACGCGATGGCCCGCCTGGTGGGCCTCAAGGACCGCTATCGCGTGGCCTTCGGCAATGATCCCGATGCGGATCGCCACGGGATCGTGACGCCGTCCGGCCTCATGAATCCCAACCACTATCTGGCGGTGGCTATCCACTATCTGCTGGCCACCCGCCCGAGCTGGCCGGCCGGCGCCGCGGTGGGGAAGACGGTGGTGAGCAGCGCCATCATCGATCGCGTGGTCGCGAAGGCGGGGCGGCGCCTCCTCGAGGTGCCGGTCGGGTTCAAGTGGTTCGTGGGCGGGCTCCTCGACGGCTCGCTCGTCTTCGGCGGCGAGGAGAGCGCCGGGGCGAGCTTCCTCCGTCGCGGCGGCGGCGCCTGGTCGACCGACAAGGACGGGCTCATCCTGGATCTTCTCGCCGCCGAGATCACCGCGCGGACCGGTCGCGACCCGAGCGAGCACTACCGCGCTCTGACGGCGGAGCTGGGCGCGCCGGTCTACACGCGCATCGACGCCGCCGCGACCCCCGAGCAGAAAGCGCGACTCGGCAAGCTCAGCCCGGAGGCGGTCACCGAATCAAACCTGGCGGGCGAGCCCATCACCGCCAAGCTGACCCGGGCCCCCGGCAACGATGCGCCCATCGGTGGCCTCAAGGTGATCGCGCCCCGCGGCTGGTTCGCAGCGCGCCCCTCGGGGACGGAGAACATCTACAAGATCTACGCGGAAAGCTTCCGGGACGAGGCCCACCTGGCCGCGATCGTGAAAGAGGCGCAGGCCATGGTGGATCAGGCGCTTCGTTAGCGCGGGCGGGATCGCCCGAGATTGTCGAATCCCCGGCCGTGTATTCGACCACAGTCAAGACTGAGGGCCGTGCCGCGGCGCGGCGAAAGGGGCGACTGATGAGCCGAGTTCGGGTGCTGGTCGGCACGCGGAAGGGGGCCTTCATCCTGACGGCGGACGGCAAGCGAGACGGGTGGGATGTGAGCGGCCCCCATTTCGGGGGCTGGGAGATCTACCACATGAAGGCGTCGCCGGCCGACCCCAACCGCATCTTCGCCGCGCAGTCCTCCGGCTGGTTCGGGCAGATCATGCAACGCTCGAGCGATGGTGGGAAGACCTGGGAGGCGGTGGGCAACAAGTTCGCGTACGACGGGCCCACCGGCACGCATCAGTGGTACGACGGCACCCCTCATCCCTGGGAGTTCGCCAAGGTCTGGCACGTCGAGCCCTCGCCGACGGACCCCGACACCGTGTATGCGGGAGTGGAGGACGCCGCGCTGTTCCGCTCCACCGACGGCGGACAGACGTGGTACGAGCTGGCCGGCCTGCGCACGCATTCCACGGGCTCGCTCTGGCAGCCGGGAGCGGGCGGCATGTGTCTGCACACGATACTGCTGGACCCGAGGAGCCCCGGGCGCATCGTCGTCGCCATCTCCTCGGCGGGCGCCTTCCGCTCGGACGACGGGGGCACCACGTGGCGGCCCATCAACAAGGGGCTCAAGTCCGAAGGGATCCCCGATCCCACCGCCGAGGTGGGGCACTGCGTGCATCGCATCGCCATGCACCGCTCGCGGCCGGGCACGCTGTTCATGCAGAAGCACTGGGACGTGATGCGCAGCGACGACGCCGGGGACACGTGGCGCGAGGTCAGCGGCAACTTGCCCTCGGACTTCGGCTTCCCCATCGACGTGCACGCGCACGAGCCCGAGACGATCTTCGTGGTGCCGATCAAGAGCGACTCCGAGCACTATCCC
>Ga0207428_10001441_pt1 | contig 24985 bp, 13 predicted proteins | sample RhiMethybrSRZTD1_FD_187600 | JGI IMG/M metagenome (GOLD analysis project Ga0207428, IMG submission 187600) | Populus rhizosphere microbial communities from Tennessee, USA - Rhizosphere MetaG P. TD hybrid SRZTD1 (SPAdes) (version 3) | ecosystem: Host-associated > Plants > Roots > Rhizosphere >...
CTCAATCTGCTGGTAAAGAAAGCGCGAGAGTCGGGCGTGTCGACGATCGCCGTGTTCGAGGGATGGGACGCCGCCGGAAAGGGTGGAGCGATCAGGCGGATCACCTCGGCGCTCGACGCGCGTGACTATCAGGTGATCCCGATCGCGGCGCCGACAGACGAGGAGCGCGCCCGGCATTACCTGTGGCGGTTCTGGCGGCATCTGCCGCGCGCGGGCCGCATGACGATCTTCGACCGCAGCTGGTACGGACGTGTGTTGGTCGAGCGGGTGGAGCACTTTGCCACTGAAACGGAGTACCGCCGCGCCTACGGCGAGATCACGAACTTCGAGGAACACCTCGTCACGCACGGGATCGTGGTCGTCAAGTTCTGGCTGCACATCACCAAGGCCGAACAGCTCCGGCGATTCCGCGAGCGCGCACGCATCGAAGTAAAACGCTGGAAGATCACGGACGAGGATTGGCGCAACCGCGGAAAGTGGTCCGATTACACGATGGCGGTCGACGAGATGGTCGCGCGGACCAGCACGACGATCGCGCCGTGGACGCTGGTCGAGGCCAACGACAAGCTGTTCGCCCGGATCAAGGTCCTGAAGACGCTGACCGATCGTCTCGAGTCGCGCCTGAAATAGGGTCCGCCGCTTCTTTAGTTGACAATCTACCTGAGCGTGGCTAGGCTCTGGTAGGACATCGACTAGAGCATGGCCGATCATCGCCCGCTCCCGCTCCTCCAGGGCACGCTGGACATGCTGATTCTGCGGACCCTGATTCTCGGCGCGCGCCACGGCCACGGCATCGCCGTCACCATCCAGCGCAGCTCGGATCACGACCTGCTGGTGGACCACGGTTCGCTATATCCGGCGTTGCAGCGGCTCGAGCGGCAGCGACTGATCAAGGCGAGCTGGGGCACGTCAGACCTCAACCGGCGAGCGCGCTTCTACGAGCTGACGGCGGCTGGTCGGAAGAAGCTGACGGTCGAGACGGGAAAGTGGGAGCGGATGGTCCGGGCGATCACTCGCGTGTTGAAACACCCACAGCACGAGGAAGGTTAGTCGAACTGATGTTCCGCCGGCGCCCACTCGACGAGGAAATCGAGTCGCATCTCGCTGAGGAGATGGCGGACAACCTCGCGCGCGGGATGGATCCCGAGGCGGCCCGCCGCGCCGCGCTGCGCACCTTCGGCAACGTGGAGGCCGCCAAAGAGCGGGTGCGTGAGCTCGATCCGGGTTACTGGATTGACACCGTGTGGCAGGACGTCCGGTTCGCCGGCCGGCAGATCGTCCGCAATCGCTGGGTCAGCACGACCACGGTCGCCACGCTCACGATCGGCATTGCCATCAACGTCGCCGTGTTCAGCCTGTTGAACGCGTTGCTGCTGCGCCCCTGGGTGCGAGCGGATCCGGAGACGTTCGTCAGCGTGATTCCGCGCTTCACCGGCGAGTATCGGCTTCGACTGTCCTATTACGGCTCGGTCTCCCAGCCGGATTACGCACGATATCGCGAGACGAAGTCGCTCGAATCACTGGCGGCATACCAGATGTTTGGCCTGACGATGAGCGAAGCCGTGTCCGGCAGCGTTCGCGGCGGCCTCGTCTCCTGCAATCTTTTCGAGACCGTCAAGCCCGGGCTGCCTGTGGTCGGGCGCTACTTCAGTGCGGGTGATTGTGCGACGCCAAGGCAGTCGCCCGTGGTGGTGCTCAGCGAGACCGCCTGGCGTGCGCGCTTCCACGCCGACCCGAGTGTGGTCGGGCGCATCGTGCACTTGAACCGAGTGGCGCTCACCGTGATCGGCGTCGCTCCTGACTTCACGCTGTCGCTGTCGAAGATATCGGAGTCGGACGGCATCGTCTGGGTTCCGTACACGATGCTCGGCGCCCTGCGGCCCAGCGACGATTTCTACGGCGATCCGCAGGCCCAGTGGTTGACATTGATCGGGCGCCGTAAACCGGACGCGTCGCTGGCGCACGTGCAGGAGGAGATGAAACTGCTGGCTCGTCAAGCCGACGCCGACGTGCCCGGGCGGGTGACGTCGCTCATCGTCACCGACGGATCGCTCGCCCGCGATCCGGAAATGCAGGCGAGAGCACCGATCATCTTTGCCGCGACTCTGGGCACGACGACATTGCTGTTGATGCTGGTCTGCGTCAACGTGACGACGCTGCTGCTCGCCCGTGCGGCCGCGCGGCACCGGGAAATGTCGGTGCGGTTGTCGCTGGGGGCCGGTCGATTCCGGCTCCTGCGTCAGCTCTTGACCGAGAGCCTGGTGCTGAGTGCGCTCGCATCCGTGATCGCTTTTGTCGTGGCGCAGCGTGCGCCGGCGCCGCTCTGGTATTCGTTGATGTCGGGGCCACCACCGTTCGAGCTGACCCCGGATTGGCGCGTGATGCTCTATTGCCTTGCGGTGGCCTTGGCGTCAGCACTCATCGCCGGGCTGTCGCCGGCAGTTGAATCGCTGCGAGCCAATCTCGTGGACCAACTCAAGGGGAGTGGAGGGACCACGACGGCCGGCCGGCCCCGCGTCAGGTTGCGAAGCGTTCTTGTGGCTGCGCAGATCGCGTTGAGCCTGCTGCTCCTCGTCGAGGCTGGTTTCTTGATGCGCGCCCAGCAGCACGTCTTCTCCCACGATCCTGGATTCGAGACGAAACAGGTCCTCAATGTGACGCTCACCTCGGTGTTGACCGGCTTCGATCCTCCGAGATCGTTTTACGAGGAGCTCGAGAGCCGCATCAGGTCGGCCCCAGGTGTCGTGCAGACGAGCTATGTATCGATGGCGCCGTGGGCCGGACGCAATTCGACGGAGTTATCCGAAATCGACGGGACGCCCGTCCCGAAGACGCGCGACTATCGTCGCGATCCGGCGACGCGGCGGGTCTCGCCTGAGTACTTCAGCGTGTTGGATCTCCCACTGACACGCGGTCGCGTCTTCACACGTGAGGATGTGTCACAGTCGGTGGTGATTCCTGCGGTCGTTTCCGAAGCGATGGCACGCCGCTATTGGCCAGGAATCGATCCGATCGGCCGGCGCTTCAGTGCGCGCGCGCCGTACCAGGTGATCGGTGTGACCCGCGATGTGCAGAGCGTCTCGTTCATGCAGGATGACGGTCCGTTCTTCTACGCGCCTCTCGCGATGGACCACAGTCACCCGATCTACATGCTCGTGCGCGTCGCCGGCGACACTGCAACCGCGGCCGCGGCACTGAACAGCGTCGTGCGGCAGGTCGATCCGCAGATGGTGGCCACGATCGTGACGTTGGACTCGACCGCGGAGCAAATCGGCGCGCGGCTGATGTCGGTGACGATGTTTGGAGCCGTCGCCGGACTGCTGGCGCTGGTGCTGGCACTCTCGGGCGTCTACGCCGTCGTGTCGTTTTCGATCAGCCAGCGCATTCCCGAGATCGGCATTCGCCTCGCGCTCGGTGCGCGCCCGCGCGATGTCGTGATGATGATCCTGCGGTCGGGCGCCTCGTCCGTGTGCGGCGGCCTCCTCGTGGGCATGGGGCTCGCGCTCGGCGTCGCGGCCGCAATCCGCGCAACCGTATTTGGCGTCAACCCGACCGATCCGATGATGTTCACCGCGATTCCACTGCTGCTGTTATTGGCCGCGGTCGGCGCCATGTGGATCCCCGCTCGACGCGCCTCGGCCGTCGACCCCGTCTCCTCGCTGCGCTCGCAGTAGGCGGCGCAACGCGGAACGGGGAAGAGCGGAGGTAACGGGATATTCCGTGTTGAAATTCCCGTTTTCCCCGTTTTCCTCGTTAGCTCCGTGTTAGAGCGGCAGCCGCAAACTGGCGCGGGTGCCGCGTCCATCCGGCCGATTCTCGAGCATCAGCGAACCACCATGGCCCTCGGCGATCTGCCGGCTGAGCACCAGGCCGATCCCCGAGCCGCCGGCCTTCGTCGTGAAGAACGGCACGAACAGATTGCCGGTGTTCTGCAGTCCAGGACCCTCGTCCTCGATGCGCACTTCGAGCGTGTGGTAGAGCGATGACCATCCAATCTGGACGCCGCCTCCCGTCTCGATGGCGGCATCGACGGCATTGCGCACGAGATTGATCAAGAGCTGTTCGATCTGATCGGGGTCGGCCGAAATCGCGAGCTCCGGCGCCGACGTGATCGCCACGGTCAATCTCGACTCGAGCGTCACGACGCGCCGCACGAGCGCGCCGAAGTCGAAGAGGCGTTTGGTCGGCGCCGGCAGCCGGGCCAGCCGGGCGTAGGCGGTCGTGAAGCGGCTCAGCGCGTCGGCGCGCGACGCGATCACGGCGAGGCCGCGCTGCATGTCGTCGCGCCAGTCGTCGGGCGGAGGGTCGCGAAGGAACAGCGACTCGAGACTGCCGGCAATCGACTTGATCGGTGCCAGCGAGTTGTTCAACTCGTGGCCGATCACGCGAATCAGCCGGCGCCAGGCGAGGCGCTCCTGTTCGCGCAGCGGCTGACTGAGGTCCGACAGCGCGAACAGCTCGTGGGGCGACCCGCCCTGCCAGAACTTCGTGCGCCGGATCTCCCAACGGCCGGCGCCTCCAGGGAAGCTGAGATCCTGAATCGCCGAAGAGTCGGTGATGATGGCCCCCTGCAGTCCCAGGTCGTCGGCGGGCCGGCCGATGAGGTCGGCGGCGTCGCGCCCGAGCAGCCGTTCGCCGTATCGATTGACCAGGACCAGGCGCTTCTCGCTGTCGAACGCGAAAATGGCGACGTCGATCTCCGCCATCACCGCGCGCAGCAGCACCGTGGCTTCCTGTGCCCCGAGGCGCTGGGTGCGAAGCGTCTCTGCCAGGGTGTTGATCTCGAGCATCACCTGCCCCAGGGCGTCGTTCGGTTCGGCGCCGCGCGCGCGGATCGAGAAGTCGTCTTCGCGGAGCGCTGCCAGCAGGTTCGAAACGGTTTGCAGCGGCCTGATGATGCGGTCCCGCAGCGTCACCGCGACCACCAGCCACAAGCCGACGATGATCAGTGCGGCGGTGGTGCGCACCAGCCAGGTGTAGTTGCCGGCCCAGAGCAGGAGCAGCGAGATCACGACGGCCGGCGCGCCCGCGCCCAACGCGAGCAGCGACACGCGGCGGTCGTAGGAAAGCATGGGTGATTAGTGATTTGTGACTAGTGATTCGTTGTTGCTTGTTGATTGGGCGACTGTTGATTGAAAGATGAGAAGCGGAGATATCGCCACGTGGTCCCCAATCCTCTGTAAATCAACATTCAATAATCGCCAATCAACAAGGATTCACCAATCACTATTCAGAAATCACCAATGTTCTACGACGGTCGATACCGTTCAAGCCGTCGATAGAGCGCGGATCGACTGAGTCCCAGTGCCTTGGCGGCGTGGCTGACGTTGCCGTAACGCGCCATCGCCTTGCGAATGAGGAAGCTTTCGACGTCTTCGAGGCTCATCTCCTCGAGCCGGCCCGCGCCTTCCGACCCGCCAGGCGTCCGCAGGCCGAGGTCGCCCAGGTGAATGACGTTGCCCTGCGCCATCAGCACGGCGCGCTCGACCGCGTGATCGAGCTCGCGCACGTTGCCGGGCCACGGATGATCGACCAGCGCCTGGAGGGCGGCCGGGTCGAATCCGGTGATCGCCTTGCGGTAGCGCTGTGCGTGCGTGACGAGGAAGTGCTTCGAGATTTTCGGGATGTCCTCGCGCCGGTCGCGCAGAGCCGGCAGACGGATCTCGATCGTGTTCAGGCGGAACAGCAAGTCCTGTCTGAAGCGGCCGGCCGCGACCTCCGCGTTCAGGTCGGCGTTGGTCGCCGAGATCAGGCGGACGTCCGCCTTGCGGGTGCGGGAGGAGCCGAGGCGCTCGAACTCGCCGGTTTCAAGCACGCGCAGCAACTTCTGTTGCTGGCTCAAGGGCACATTGGCGATCTCGTCGAGGAACAGCGTGCTGCCGTCGGCCAGCTCGAAGCGGCCGACGCGATCCTGCTTGGCGTCGGTGAACGCGCCTTTGACGTGTCCGAACAGCTCGCTCTCGAACACCCCCTCCGAGACGCCGCCGGCGTTGATCGTCACGATCGGCCGGCTGGCGCGCGGTGACACGGCGTGCAGCGCCTGTGCGGCGACGCCCTTGCCGGTGCCGTTCTCGCCGGTGATGAGCACGTTGGCATCCGACGGGCCGACGCGCGCGATGATCTGCAGCACCGGCTGCATCGCGGTGGAATCGGCGATCAGCAGCGGGCCGCCTTCGGTCTGGGTCACACGCGACTGCGCCTCGAGCCGGGTGGCACGGCGAAGCGCGCGCCCCAGCTCGGTCTGCGTGCGGATGATCGATTTCAGCCGCTCGTTCTCCCACGGCTTCTCGACGAAATCGCGCGCGCCACGACGCATCGCCTCGACCGCGACGTTGATCGATCCCCACGCGGTCATCACCACCACCGGCAGCATTTCGTCGGCGGAGTGGATCCGTGTGAGCAGCTCGAGCCCTTCCTGCCCCGACGTGGTGTCGCGTGCGTAATTGAGATCGATCAGCACGACGTCGTAGTCGCGCTGCTCGAGCGCGTTCAGCACGGCAGCGGGCGATTCAACGGTGTCGATTTGATAGCCCTCGCCCTTGAGCAGCAGGCGCAACGCTTCGAGGACGTCGCGCTGATCGTCGGCGATGAGCAGGCGTGTCGTTGATGAGGCCACGATGGTGAAATTATCCTCCAGTGTGCCTACGTCTCGCGTAGCGCCCGCGCCGGATCGAGCGACAGCGCCCGGCGCGCGGGGATCCACGCGGCAGCCACGCCGATCGCGACCATCACGAGGCCGACGGTCGCGAGGACGATCGGATCTCGCGATGAGGCGTGAAACATGACTGCCCCCAAGAGCGGCGCCATCGCCGCACTCACGAGCATGCCGCACACGGCACCGAGGCCGAGCAGCAGGGCGGTGCGTCCGAGCGCGAAGCGCAGGGCCTGCGAGGGCTGCGCGCCGATCGCGACGCGGATGCCGATCTCTCTCACACGGGCGCTGATGGAATAGGCAGCCAGTCCGTAGATGCCGACCAGCGCGAGCACGACCGCGAGTGCGCCAAACGCCGTGATGCCGACGCTGGCGGCCTGGGCTGGCAGAAACGCGACGGCGATCGCATTCGCGAGGCTGCCCTGCGACACCAGCGGGACGCGCGGATCGAGGCCGGCCACCAGCCGTTCGATGGCGCGCGCCAGGCTGGCGTCCTGCCGCGATGCCCGAACGAGCAGGACCATCGACGCTTCGAACGATTGCAAGACCGGCCGAAACATCACCGGTTGCGGTGATTCCACGAGCGCACCGTACTTGCCGTCTTCGACGATGCCGACGACGCGCACGATGCGTCCCCCCAGCGTTCGGAAGCGCATGTTGATGGCGTCATCGGTCAGCAGGACGCGGCGCGAGAACGTTCGGTTCACGATCGCGACCGGTTCGGTTTGAAATCGATCGTTCTCATTGAACGCGCGGCCGGAGACGAGACGCATCTGCAGCACGTCGAGTATGGTCGGCGTGACCGCGTAGACCAGCGCCTCGACCGGCTTCGTGTACGACGGGTCGACGTCGCTCGGGAAGACGGTCGTCGTTGATCGATCGAGCGTCAACGGCAGTGCGCTCGTGAACGCGACCGACGTGACTCCCGGCAGTGCGCTGACCGCGTCGAGTGCGCGGCGCTGAAAGGCGAGGCCCTCCTGCGGGGTATACCGCGCCGCAGACAGATCGAGACTCACAGCGGTGACGCCCTTCGTTTCGAAGCCGATCGGCACGTTCAGGGCGGCGGCCAGACTCCGCACGGACACAATGCTGGCGCAGATGACGACACAGCAGATCGCAACCTGAATGCCCAGCAGCACATCGCGCACGCGCCAGCCGAATCCCCAGGGAGCGCTGGCGGCGACGACCAGTCGCGCCGGATCGGTGCGCCACGCGTGCCGCGCCGGGGCGAGGCCAGCAAGCACGGCCGTCGCGATCGTCGCCATCGCGCCGAACGCCACGACGCTGAGATCCGGCGTCACGTCGAGCTGGACGGGCAGTAACAACGGCAGCCGCCACCGGCTCAGGGCAGCGAGCAGAAGGCTCGCGATGATGTAGCCCGCAGCCCCGCCCGCGGCGGCGAGGATGCCGATCTCGACGAAGACATGACGGACGACGCTGGCGCGTGACGCGCCGATCGCCAGGCGGATCGCGATGTCGCGAAAGCGATCGACCAGGCGCGACGACAACAGGCTGCCAAGGTTGGCGCACGCGGCCAGGAGCACGAGTCCGGAAAGCACCATCACTCCGATGACGAACGCGGAGAGCGGCGCGCGTCCGATGCTGCCAAAAAGCCCGGGACGCACCAGTTGGTACTGCACGCCGCGAAGGGCGTCCGGATACGCGTCCGCCAGGCGCGTGGCGATCGCGTTGAGATCGCTGGTCGCTTGGGGAACGGTCGTATCCTGGCGCAGCCGTCCGATCAGGAAGGCGTTCTGGGTGTTGCGGGCGTCGAGCCAGTTGCGCGATTCGACCAGCGGCTCCATCGACATCGGGATCCAGATGTCCGGCCGATAGAAGACCTCAGTGCCATGGAACCCGCGTGGCGCCACGCCAAGAATCGTGTACGACAGGCCGTTGATCCGTATCGCCGTGCCCACGATCGCCGCGCTTCCGCCGAAGCGGCGCTGCCAGCTGTCGTAACTGATCACGGCGACTGGCGCGGCTCCAGGCTTGATGTCCTCGGACGGCGTGAAGAACCGACCCGCCGCCGGGCGCACGCCGAGCAGATCGAAATAGTTGCCGCTGGCGAGATAGCCCCACACGCGCTCCGACCCCGACTCGCGCTGCAAGGCCATGGGCGTGATGCGATAGGCCGCGAGGTCGGCCAGCGTCGTGTTCTGCGCCCGTAGATCGCGATAGGTCGGGATCGACTCGCTGATGCGTCCGTTCGTCGTCTCGAGAAAGAAGATGCGTTCCGCGTTCGCGACCGGCAGCGGCCGCAGCAGCAGCGCGTCGAGCACGCTGAACACGGTCGCATTGGCGCCGACACCGAGCGCGAGAGTCACGATGGCCACGACGGTGAAGCCCGGGGTTCGGCGAAGCGCGCGAAACGCGTGTCGACAATCGCGAAGCACGGCTTCCATCATTCACTCCTGAGCGCAATCACCGGGTCGACGCGCGTTGCGCGGCGCGAGGGGATCAGGCAGGCGAGCACCGCGGTCCCGGTCAACAGGACCGCTGTCGTCGCGAACGTCGGTACATCCGCCGGTGTAATGCCGAACAGGAGCGTCGACAGGCCGCGAGCGGCGGCGTAGCTGCCGCCCAGTCCGGCCACCAACCCGACCGCTGTGAGGAGCAGGCCTTGACGCATCACGTGCCACATCACGGAGCGGCTCTCGGCGCCGAGTGCCATGCGAATGCCGAATTCCTGCGTCCGCGATCCGACGGAATACGCCAGCACGCCATACAGACCGATGATCGCGAGCATCAATGCAACGACGGCACATGTAAATGACACAAGGCCGTACAGACGCGGCGACGCAGACGAGTACTCGAGCATCTCTTCGACGCCGGCGCTGTCGTAAACCGCCAGCTGTGGATCGAGTCGTGCCAGTAACGGCCGGGCGCCGGCCAGCACCGCGGCCGGGTCCTCTGTCGTCCGTACGAACACCACGGCTTCATGGACGTCACGGAAGCCGCTGTAAGTGGCCGGGAGATAGATCGTAGGCTCGATCTCCCCCTCACGAACGTTGCGAACGTTGGCGACGACGCCGACGATCTGCAAGTCCCAGTCGGAGTAGCGGATCTGGCGGCCGATGGCGGAGCGTCCAGCGAGATAGCGTCGCGCGAAGGCTTCGTTCACGACGGTCCGGGAGGGTGTAGGTGTGCGGTCCTCACGGCGGAACTCACGGCCTTCGACGATCGGCACGCCGAGGGTGCGGAAGTAGTCGGGCGAGATGCCCCGGTTGCGGAGTTCTGCCTTGCCGACGTCTCGGCCGTCGACGAATAGCGGGTAGAAGCCGATCGCCGAGCCACTCAGCGATTCATCGGCTCCTGCGACGGACACCACCCCCGGGAGCGCACGAATCGCGCCGGCGAATCGATCGGAGAAACCGCTGCGCACGTCGGTCGTCGGATACCGCGCGGCAGGCAGTCCTACCTTCAACGTGGCAAGGCCGCGCGCCTGATAGCCCATATCCACGCTGATCAGCTTCACAAAGCTCCTGACGAGGAGTCCAGCGCTGGTGAGCAGCACGACCGCCGCCGCGATCTCCGCCACGACCAGGAGGTTCGACGGCCTGAGCCGTGCGGGCGCGCTGTGTGTGGCGACACGGAGCGCATGCTGATGGAGATCGTCGATACCCGTCGATCGGCTCGCCCGCCAAGCGGACAGGAGTCCGATGGCGACACCGGAGATCACCGACACGCCGAGGGCGAACGTCAGGACGACGCCATCGACGTGAACGTCGCGCAATCGTGGCAGCACATGTGGCGGGAGGAAACGAAGTGAGGCGGTCAACCCATAGGCGATCGCGCAACCCCCCGCGCCGCCGCTGCACGACACAAGGAGCACCTCGGCGACACCTTCCCGCAGCAGCCGGCCTCGGCTCGCGCCGAGCGCTGTGCGAATCGCGAGCTCTCGTCGCCTGCCTGACGCGCGCGCCAGCAGCAGGTTGACGACGTTGACGCAGGCGATGAGGAGGACGAGGATCACTCCGAGCTGAAAGATGACCAGCGGACGGTTGACCGGCTGACCCAACTCGGCGCGCGGATTCACCAGCTCGACCCGTGAGGTCCAGCCCTTCGGCATCGGACCGAGCAGCCCACGAATCTCTGCTTCTGCCTGCGGCATCGACACGCCGGGCTTCAGGATTGCAAACGCCTGGATGGTGGTGAAGCCGTCGCTGGTGGCTTGCTCGCGTTCGAACGGGCGAACCGCAATCCAGAACTCCGGGGCGTCCTCGAGCTCGCCGACCGAGTTTCGCGTCATCTCCGGGCCGGCCAGCGACGGATACGTGAAGTGCTCCGGCATCACGCCGACGACGCGAGTGGGAACGCTATCCAGCGTGATTCGAGTATCGATGATGTCCGAACGGCCACCGAAATACGCTCGCCAGCTGCGATAGCTGAGCACCACGATCGGCTCGGCACCCCGTTCAGAATCTGCTTGCCGCAGGCCGCGGCCCAGCAGCGGTTGCACGCCGAGCCCTTGAAAGAGTCCGGCGGTCATGCCGCCGCCATGGAGTCGTACGGGCGTGGTCAGTCCCGTCAGCGTCCTCGGGGCATGCAACCACGAGCCCACGGCTTCGAGCGTCGTCGCCGACTCCTGCAGGTTGACGAACTGATTGGGTGTGATGCCGGCGCGAATCTCTTCAACATACGCCGAACTCAGCGGCTGGACGATCTGCACGAATCGTTGCGCGTTTGGAAACGGCAGCGGCCGCAACAGCACGCCATAGACAACGCTGAAAACCGTGGTGGTCGCCCCGATGCCAAGGGCGAGCGTCAACAGCGCGACCAGCGCAAACACCGGATTCCGCCGCAGGCTTCGGAAGGCGAGCTGAATGTCGCGTACGAAGACGTCCATCATTCGCTCCGGAGAGTCGCCATCGGATCGAGCCGCGTCGCGCGACGCGCGGGCAGGAGAGAGGCCGTCAACGCCGCAGCAACGAGGAGAGTCGTGACAAGCGACAGCGTGATCGCATCCGTCCCACGCGAGCCGACAATTTCTTCCGGCAGGATGTTGCCAAGCGCGACTGCGCCCATAACGCCGAGTATCAGCCCGATCCCGATCTGGGCCGATGCGCTGCGCGTGACGACCCACAGCACCTGCCGCGCGCGTGCGCCCAGGGCGATGCGCACGCCGAGCTCGCGCGCTCGTTGCGAAACGGAATACGACGTCACGGCATAGAGGCCAACGGTCGCCAGCAGCAGAGCGACGACGCCGAACACGGTGAACATTCCGCCGAAGAGACGCGCCGCCCAGCGCTGCGACGCGAGATGCGCGTCGACCGTGTCGATGTCATAGAGCGGCAAGTCGGCATCGACGCTCGCGACCAGCCGGCGCAGCGAGCTGGCGACGGACGCCAGCGGTTGATTCGAGCGGACGATCAGGTTGGTGCTGAATACGGGGTTCGCTGTCCAGGGTAGATACGCCACTGGGTCGAAGCTCCCGCTCGCAGGCGGTTCCTGCCGGACGTTCTGGGCCACACCGACAATCGTCATCCACTCGGGGGCAGGCGCCGACGCGTTACCACGCGTCGGCGTACGCAGTTGGATGCGCCGACCGATCGGGTCGATGCCGGGGAAGAACGCCTGGGCCAGTCGCTCGTTGATGATGACCGCGCCGCGCCCAGGCTCGCCATCGCCGCGCTCGAACCGTCGCCCTCTGATCCAGCGCGCGGCGATCGTGTCGAAGTATCTGTCACCGATGCTGACGACCGTGACCGACGGGAGGTTGCGGGCGTCGGGCTCGGGGCGGCCGTCGATCACCAGATGACGCTCGGCACCGCCGTCAAGAGGCGCGGCGCTCGCGAGCGACACACGAAACTCCGAGAGCGCGGCGAGACGTTCCTCGAGAATACGGTAGAGCCCAAGACGCTGTTCAGGCGTGTCGTACTTCGGCGGCGGCATGTCGAGCCGCAACTGGGACAGCGTCGCTGTGTCAACGCCAGCGCCCATCCGCACCCGTTCGATCAGGTACCGCAGCAGAAGCCCCGTCCCAGTCATCATGACCAGAGCCAGCGTGAGTTGGACGACGACAAGCGCGCTGGCCCACCGCCGTCCCCGCCGGCTGCCGATGTTGCCCCGGCCAATCGCGGAGAGCGCCTCGACGAGGCTGACCTTGGCTGTGTGCACGGCCGGTGCGAGCCCGAACAGAACGGCGGTCCCGAGACAGATCGCGACGAGGAACGCGAGTACGCGCCAGTCGATGGGGAACTGCAGCCAGTACGGCGGGTTGCTGTTCGCAGCCGCCCGCCAGAACGCGCGAACGCCGACGAACGACAACCCAAGTCCGACGACGCCAGCCACCAAGGCGAGCACCACGCTTTCGGTGAGCAGCTGGCGCACGATCGTGGCGCGTGTCGCTCCCAACGCCAGGCGCACCGAGACCTCGCGCGTTCGAGCGAAGCCTCGGGCGAGCATCAGATTGGCGACGTTGCCGCACGCAATCAGCAGGACGAACGAGACCATGCCGAGCAGCGTCAGGGTGATGCGCGCGGTGTCACCACCGATGCCGCTGCGAAACACCTCCACGTGCGCCGCGATGTCGCGATTGGTCTCGGGATACCGGCTCGCCAGCGCCGCGGCGACACCGGACAGGTCCGTCGTCGCCTGCTCGATGCCGACGTCGTCGCGCAGTTTGCCGACGCCACGCAGTCCGCGCAGCGCCCGTTCCGTCTTGGACTCGGGTGGTAGCAGGGTCAGCGGCTGCCACAGCTGCGCCAGTTGAGGGAACGCGAATCCTTGCCCCATCACGCCCACGACGATGGATGGGACGCCGTTGACGCGGATGCTGCGGCCGATCACGCCGGGATCGGCGCCGTAACGAGCCTGCCACACACCGTGCCCGAGGATCACGACGGGCGCGGCGCCCTCGCGGTTGTCCTCGGGACGAAAGTCGCGTCCAAGAATCGGCCGCTGCCCGATCAGCGAGAACACGTTGTCGGACACCATCGCGCCCTCGAATCGCTCCGCGGCGCGTTCCTCGTCCGAGACGTTCATCGTCCGGTCGTCGTACGCGCCGAGCGCTTCGAGCGTACGAGCGGCGGATCGCCAGTCGGCGAAATCGAGATACGACAACCCGTCGAGCGGCCGCCCCGGGCTGGCGACGTGGCGTGTGCGAATCATCACGATGCGATCGGGCTCGTCGAACGGCAGGTCGCGCAGCAGCGCGCCGTTGACGATCGTGAACATCGTGTTCGTCGCCGCAATGCCCATCGACAGCGCCAACACCGCCGCGGCCGTAAACCCGCGGTCCTTGAACAGCAGCCTCGTCGCAAGCCGCACGTCGTCAAGCATGGTCATGGCTCGGTCAAGAGAGAGATCATTCGTGTCGGAGGGCGCGCGTCGGGTCGAGCCGCATGGCACGCCGCGCCGGCACATACGAGGCGATCAACGCGATGGTGACGAGCAGCACCATCCCCGCGAGGAGGGTCGTGGGATCCTCGGGGCTGATCCCGTACAGGAGGCTTGCGGCGAGACGCGCCAGCCCGAGCGCCGCGAGCACGCCGACCCCGATTCCGGCGAGCGCTATCGCCGCGCCTTGCTTCAGCACAGCCCACAACACGTCGACGTGACGGGCACCGACGGCGATGCGCACGCCGATTTCTTTCGTGCGGCGGGCCGTCGAGTAGCTGACCAGGCCGTAGAGGCTGACCGACGCCATCATCAGCGCGACGAACGCGAACAGACCGACCAACGCGGCGGCTGATTTCGGCAGCGACAGCAATCGATCGAGGTAGAGCGGCATCGTCCGTACGCCGAAGATGGGGACGTCTGCGTCGAGCGCCGCGATCTCGCGTTGGACGGCAGGGGCCAGGGCCGCGGGGGAGCCTTCGGTGCGGGCAATGAACGTCATGCGGCCGCGATAGTGCTGCGCGTGCGGAACGAAGAAGTACTCGGTCGGTGGTTCGCCGAGCAGATTGTATTTGCCGTCGCGAGCGACGCCGATCACATGAATATCGACCGCGCCCGCGGAATCATCGCTCAAGCGAACGCGTCTGCCGATCACGCTGTTCGCCGTGTCGTTGGGCCACAACCGCCGCGCCATCGTTTCATTGACGATGACAACATGAGGCGCATCGGCCGTGTCGGTGTCGGCGAACGCTCGTCCCGTCACGAGCGGCGTGCGCATCGTGCGGAAGTAATCGGGACCGACGACTGAGTACCCCGCTTCGATGTGCTCGCGTTCGTCGCGGATCGCCTCGCCGACCGCGGTCACTGCCGTCCCGATGCCGTAGGAATCGAGCGGAAGCGGACCCCCGACGCTCGCGGCCACGACGCCCGGCAGCGCCCGGATGCGCTCGACGGCACGGTCGAAGAAGCGGAGGCCGGCGGCACGCTCGTAATCGCGCAGGTTGAGGTCGACCGAGACCAGCAACACGTTCCTCGTCTCGAATCCGACGTCGAGGCGCTGCGCCGTCTGCAGGCTGCGTACGAACATGCCGGCACCGACGACCAGCGCGAGCGAAAACGCGATCTGCGCGACGACCAGGCCATTGCGCAGGTTGACGTATCGCCCGGCACGCGTCGTCGCGGCATCGCGGGCCTGCAGCGCGGTGACGAGATCGAGCTTGACCGCCTGCAGCGCTGGCAGCAACCCGGTCACGATTCCCGTCAGCGTGGTCGTCAGGGCGGCAAACAGCAGCACGCGGTAATCGAGCGCGAGGTCGTACGCGAAATCGATCGTCGGGAAATCGAGTTGCGGCGCGAAGAGTGGAACGACGCTGCTGAACCCCCTCGTCAAGAGCAGTCCGAGCGCGCCGCCGGTCAGGGCCAGCACGACGCTCTCGGTGAGCAACAGCCGGATCAGTCGTCCACGAGGCGCGCCGCACGCCAGCCGCATCGCCATTTCCCGGCGGCGCGTGGATGCTCGCGCCAACATCAGGTTCGCGACGCTGCCGCAGGCAATGAGCAGGACGAGACCAACAACGGCCATCAGCGTCCGCGCAGCAATCGGAACGTATCCGAGGAGCGTGATCGCAGGCTGAGTCTTGTTGCCGGCAGGCACCATGCCGGCCCGCCTTCGCTCGTTCGTCTTCGGGTAGGTCTTCGCCAGCCGGTCGGCGATGACGCTGATGGCCGCCGTGGCCTGTTCGATGGTGACGCCAGGTCTCAGACGTCCGTTGACGTCGAACGCGTCAGCGGCTCGATCCTCGAGCAGCGGCGACAGGGCGGGAGCGATCTGGCCGTGCATCGAGAGCGGCAGCCAGACATCGGGAATGAATCCAGTAAAACGTGTTCCCGAGAATCCTTTGCGCGCAACCCCGACGACCGTGAATTCGTGGCCCGTCACCTTGACGACCGTGCCGACCACGCCCGGATCCCCGCCGAAGCGGCGCTGCCAGAACTCGTGGCTCAACACCACGACCGGGCTGGCGCCGACCGTTCGATCGTCGTCGGGTGTCAGAACGCGACCGGCGGCAGCGACGATGCCGAGGCCTCGGAAGTAATTGCCCGTGACGAGCTCTCCCCAGATCAGCTCGGACTTTCGGCCCCGGGTGGAAAAGCCGAGCGGCCGGCCGGAGTGGACGAACAGGTCGCTGAAAATCCGATCGGAGGCATCGCGATAGTCGCGATACTCCGGGAAGGAGAACGCCGATGGGTAGATGGACGTCGGCTCGGTCGTGTAAAGCGCGACGAGCTGCTCCGGATGGGGGACCGGCATCGGCCGGAACAGCACGGCGTTGACGAACGTGAACACCGAGGTCGTCGCGGCGATCCCGAGCGCAATCGAGAGCACCGCGGCGATCGTGACGCCTGGCGTCTTCAGGAACGATCGGGCGGCGAATCGAAGGTCGTTGAGAAGACTCATCGCCTGAAGGCGGAGACGGACGACCCTGCGCGACGATCAGGATTGATCGATGAAGCCGTCGCGCAGCTTGATGATGCGGCTCCCGTACGATGCGTTCGTCTCCGAGTGCGTGACCTGTACGATGGTCGTGCCCTGGTCGTTGAGCTGCTTGAACAGCTCCATGATCTCTTGCCCCTGCGCCGAGTGCAGGTTGCCGGTCGGCTCGTCGGCCAGAATCACCTGCGGGCTGGCGACGATCGCTCTCGCCACGCCGACCAGCTGCTGCTGGCCGCCCGAGAGCTGGCTGGGGTAGAGGTCTTTCTTCGCGACGATCCCGAAGCGATCGAGCACGTTGGCGACGATGCCCTGTCGTTCGGACTTCTTGATGTCGCGGTACGACAGCGGGAGCTCGATGTTTTCGTAGACCGTCAGGTTGTCGAGCAGGTGATAGCTCTGGAACACGAACCCGATGTGGCGCTTCTGCAGCGCAGCGCGCTCCTTGGCCGGAAGCGCATGAATGGGATGTCCCATCAACGCGTATTCACCCGACCAGGCGCTGTCGTGCATGCCGAGGATATGCAGCAAGGTCGACTTGCCCGCACCGGACGGCCCCATGACCGAGACGAACTCGCCAGGCTTGATGTCGACGTTGATGCGCCTGAGCACGTAGGTCTGACCGGCGCCAACCGGGAATGACTTCTCGACGCCGCGCAGCGACATCAGCGGCATGTTGCCCGTGGGCTCCCACGGGGCCTCGGTGAGCGCGGCGGACGATGAGCGTTTGAAGAGCATGTCAGTGTGCCTTTCGGTGGTTATCAAGGCCCGTGCCGGGCTGGTGTCTAAGCAATTTACGCGATCTTTGACGGGATTTGTTCGGCCGCGGGACCAGGCGTCCCGGAAGCGGACAGACGGTAGGTCACAGGTCAAATGTCAAAAGCCTGCCTCGCCGAAGCCGCAGGCAGAGGTGGGGGCAAAGGTGAGGTCAAAGGTTTAGGTGGAGGTTTAAGTGGAGGTTTAGGTTTAGGTGGAGGTTTAGGTCTAGGTCCCCGTCAGAAGCCAACACGTACGCCACCGTTCAGCATGCGGCCGTCCAGTGGCATCCAGATGTCCTCGGTCCAACGCCCGTCGACGCGCTGAGACGGGCGGACGAACGGATCGAATTCGGTTTGTCGCACGTCCGCGAGATTCTCCGCGTTGAGAAACAGGCGCGCGCGACGGATGCGCCACTCGCCGATGATGCCCCACAGGACGTACGACGGGGTCCGGGTGCGGAACGCTGAGTCGCGCAGCGCCTGGCGGCCGGTGTAGAAGACCTCGACGCCCAGACGACCGTGCCCCTCGATGTTCCACAACCAATCCACGCCTGCCGTGTGTCGCGGCGTCAGCTCGGCCTCCCCCCGTGTGCCCGCCGCCGGGTCGATCTCCGTCGACCAGACGAACATGTGCGTCGCGATCAGGTCCATCTCGTTGCGATGCCATCGCGTGATCAGCTCGGACCCCCGCGTGCGCGTGGGTCCCGGCGCGTTGACGATTTCCACCGGCGTCGATGCGGCGCCGAACTCGGTCTCGCGCAGCAGCACCGGATCGTCGATCGTCGAGTGGAACCACGTCGACGTGAGCTCGAACGGCCCGCGCTTCCATCCCAGATCGACCGACAGACTGCGCCCTCGTTCAGCCTCGAGATCGCGCAGCGGTGCCAGGCGAGAAAGTCCGGTCGCCTCGGTCTCTTCCGTAAACGGGGTTGGGGCAAAGAATCCTTGCCCCATCGACGGTCGAAGCGTCCAGCCGGCACCGAGCTTCGCCGCGTGACGTGCGGTTGACGAGCAGCTCGCGTTCGGGGCGATCGGCGCGCGGCTGTCGCGACACGAGATTGATCACACCCCCGAGAGCCGACGAACCGTAAAGCGCGGACGCGACCCCTTTGATGACCTCGACTTGACCGAGGTCCATCGGCGGAATCTGCAGCAACCCAATCGATCCCGCCTGGCCGTGCAACGGAAGACCGTCCGACAGCACTTGGGTGTATCGTCCTCGCAGTCCCTGCACTCGTGCGCTGGCCGCTCCAAGCGACGGCGACGTGACCTGCACGCGGATGCCGTTCGTCTCGGTCAGCATCATCGAGACGTCGCCGGGTGTCATGAAGAGCTTCTCGTCGATCTCTTCCTGAGGAACGACCTCGACGCGGAGTGGCAGATCCTCGATGCGTCGAGCGCTGCGTGTGGCCGTGACGAGAACTTCCTCTGTCAGGACCGCTTCCTGCTGCAGTTCGATGACGACCTGATTCGGCCGCTCGAGTGCGATCGTCAGCCGGCGCTTCGCGGCTTCGAATCCAAATCGGCTCACGACGAGCTCGATCGAACCCACTGGTACGCGAAGCGTCGCTTGACCGGTTGCGTCCGTGAGCGTCGTTCGCTCCCCGACTCGGACCTCGGCCTGCTCGACCGGTCCGAGCGAACTGGTGACGCGGACGATCAGCGTGGCATCAGACTGTGTCGAGACAGCCTGGTCGAGAGCCAGACAGACGACACCGATCGCCAAGACGAACCTCACTCTGATGTTCGTTCTCAGAGTCGCCCCAATGCCCGAAGCAGCCCCTCCGTCAACCACGGCACGTACGTAATGAGCAGCACGCCGATCGCCAGAATCCCGAGCATGGGCAGCGTCGCCCATGTGACTTCGAGCACGGATTTCTTGAAGCGATACGAGGCGAGCAGCAGGTTCAGCCCGAGGGGCGGATGCAGGTAACCCAGCTCGAGGTTGGCGATGAAGATGACACCGAGGTGGACATACGTGATGCCGTACGCGTCGGCGAGCGGGAGCATCAGCGGCACGACGACGACGATCGCCGAGAAGATGTCCATCACTGTGCCGACGAGGAGCAGGAACACGTTGAGCGCGAGCAGGAACAGCGCCTTCGACTCGATGTGCGCCTGCGTCCACTCGATCAGCCGCATCGGGACCTGCGCGTTGACCAGGTAGTTGGTGAGACCGACGGCGACCGACAAGATGATCAGCACGCCGCCAACGAGCGCCACGCAGTCGCCCGCAACCCGGACGACATCCTTGAACGAGGGGACGTCGCGGTGAATGAATCGCTGCACGATCAGCGCGTAGAGCGCCGCGATGGCCGCCGACTCGGACGTCGTCGCGAAGCCGCCGAGCAGCGCCCAGAGCACGACGATCGGGAGCAGCATCTCCCACTTCGCTTCCCACAATCCGGCGAGCACCTCACTGATCTGAAACGGGGCGCGCTGCGCACCGCTGCGGATCGCCTCGCGGACGCCGAGCGCGGCCAGCAGTGCCAGCATCAGCACGCCGGGAATCAGGCCGCCGATGAACAGATCCTCGATCGCCACGTTCTGCGCGACGATGCCGTAGAGGATCAGCGGGACCGAGAGCGGGAACAGCAAGCCAAGCGATCCCGACGCCGTGAGCAGGCCGATGGCGAATCGCTCGCGGTAGCCCTCTTTCAATAACGCCGGCAACAGTAATCCGCCGAGCGCCAGGATGGTGACGCCCGACCCACCGGTGAACAGCGTGAAGAACGCACAGAGGGTTGCCGCAGCCACGGCGGTTCCGCCCGGTGCCCAGCCGAACAGCGCGCGCAAGGCTCGCAGCAGCCGCGTCGAGGCGCCGCCCTCAGCGAGCAGGAACCCGGTTAGCGTGAACAGCGGGATCGCGGCGAGATTGGCGGACGGTGAGGTGAGCTCTTCATACGCCTTGATCAGCGGCACGATCGGCCGGCTGCCGTCGATGAAGAACCCGATCATCGCGATGCCGCCGAGCAACGCGAAGATCGGCGCGCCGAGGACGCCGGCCGCGAGGATGCCGACGATCCAGGGCAGCAGGCGCTGCCCCTCGAAGATCTCGAAGTACGTGGCGGCGTAGCCGCCGGCCACGATCGCCACGGCCGCAATCGCGCGCCCGATCCAGTTGGCGGAGGCACGCCAGCCGAGCCGCAGCGCGATCAGTCCAAACCCGATCGGAAAGGCCAGCGTCGACACCCACACCGGGACGTCCAACGCGATCCGGTCGCCCACCGCCCGTTCGGTCAGCACGAGCCCGACGCCGCCGACGGCGAACATCGCGGCGATGCCGGCGCCGACCGCGCCACCGATGGCGTGAGCGATGCCGGTGACGCGCCCCTTGGGCAGGAACTCGCCGGTCGCGAGCGTCAGCAGCTTGCCGTCACGAGCGGCGATGGCCGCCCCGAGCAAACCGACCCACAAGGTCAGTTGCAGCGTGAACGCGGCCGAACCCGGAATACCCGTGCTGATGAAGCGCCGCAGCGCGATCTCGGCGAGCGGCAGCAGCATGATGCCGCCGAGCGCGGCGGTGGCGACGACGTTCTCGAGGCGATGGGCAAGCGCTCGAGGACCCGTGGCAGAGGGCTCCGCAGACGAGGGCCCGACCATCGCCACCGGGCGCTCGTTGTCAGGCGTGCTCATTCAGGCGACGCCACGCATCACTTCTTCGACTTGCGATACGCGTCCCGCTCCTTGAGCGCGGCATCGTAGGCCTCGGCAGGGACAATTCCGCCACGCATGCTCTTGACGTATTTCTCGACCTCGGTCCGGAATTCAGTAAACGCCTTCGCGTCCAGCGTCGTCACCGTCAGGCCGCGTGTCTTCATCGTCGCCACCGAATCGGCGTCGAGTTTCGGCGCTTCACCGAGGAACCGCTTCTCTGCGTTCTTCGCCGACGCGAGGACGATCGGGCGATCGGGCGCGTCGATCTTGTTCCACGCGTCGTTGGTCATGACGAGGGCGCCGTAGAGCGGGGCGACGCGGACATCGAGCATGTACTTCGCGTCACGGAAGATCTGGAGCAGCAGCGCCGGATACGGCGGGCTCGGCGCGGCATCGATGAGCCCTGTCGTCAGTTTCAACTGCGCCGGGATGTCGCCGGCGTTCAACGCGACCGGGCGAAAGCCGTTGGTCTTGTACCACTGGGTCATCCTGTCGTCGCCCTGGCTGGTGAAGAGCTTCGCGTTCTTGATGTCGGCGAGCGACGCCATCGGCTTCTTCGAGAACAGCTGCACCCATCCTGCGCTGCCCCAGGAGAGCATCTTGAAGCCCTTCGACTCGAGCCGCTGTTCCAAATAGGGAGTCATCCTCTGGAGGACGTATTCGCCTTCGGCGTCGCTCTCGAAGAAGAACGGGATACCGAACACGTTGAACACATCGTCGATGCGGCTGAGGCCTGGCAGCATGAGCAGATTGGCCTGCAGCTGATCGACACCCGGACGCATCATCCGGATGGTGGCGTCCTCGCTGCCCTGGGTGCCGCCGGCGTAGACGGTGAGCTTCACGCGTCCCGACGTCTTCTGATCCCACTCGGCCCCCATGTCGAGGAGCGCCTTGTGCCAGGACGAGTTGACCGGCGCCTGCGTCGCGAGCTTCAGCGTCACGGCCGCGTGGAGCGAGATCGGGACGGCGAGCGCGGCGGCGAGGACGAGGACTTTACGAACCATGAACCCTCCAGGACAGCGGTCCGGCTGAAGCCGGACCCCACGTACTATTATTTCGAAAATTTCTCGTCGATGCGGTCGAGCAGAACGCGCGCGCGGCGCTGCGTGACCAGTATCACGAGACGATTCGACGGATCCTTCTCGGGATCGATCGCGAGCGCTTCTTTCAGCAAACGCTCGAACTCGACGCGATCCTGCATCGGGACGGCGATTCCCGTCGCGAGCGCCACATACGGCCCCGGCGAGAGCCCCTTCTGAATGTCGACCGCCATCTTGAAATGCTCGCGGGCCTTGTCCGGGTTGCCGCCCAATGCCTCGGGGAGGCTGTTCAGAGAAATCATCAGCTCGTGAATCGCCCCGCGATTCCACGCCGGATCGAGCGCCAACGCGCGATCGGCGAGCGCACGCACAGTGGGGAAGTCGACCGCCAGATCGGGCCGGTCGATGCCGAGCGAGATGGCAGCGCCCCATGAGGCGGCCGACCAATACAGCAGCGGCACGTCGCTCTTCTGCGCCTTCTGCAGCGTCGGGGCTGGATCGGCGAGGAGGGCCTGGCTCGCACTCTTGCCAAAACGCGCGTCGATCCCGCGAAGACAGTAGCCGCGGCCGCGGAGGTAATGCTTCAGCGCACGTTCGCGCAGCGCCGTCGCTTCGTTGCGGCGGCTCGAGTCGAGACCGTCGGCGTCGGCCTCGAGAAAGGCATATCCGTATTGCGTGAAGCCGCCGCACGTCGCGACGAGGAGCGGCACGTGCGTCGGCACCGACTCGAGCAGCGACTCGTACAGCTTCAACGCAAACGGCGTCGCATCGCGAATGAGCTCGGGGTCGTCGTCTCGTGTGAAGACGTCACCGGTGTCCGAGAGCGTATTGGCAACCGTTTTCACCGCCATCGTCTTGATCGAGCACGCGGGTGCGACGGTAACAATGACGATGAGGGCCAGCAGCGCGGCAGGGCTAACGGGATGGAACACCTGGACTCGGACGGGCATCAACTCCCAAGAATATCCCAGGAACTCGAAACTCACTCACTCCGCTCGGAGCGCCTGGATCGGGTCGACGCGTGAGGCACGCCGCGCTGGCAGACTGCAGGCCGCGAGGGCCGAGCCGATCAGCAGTCCCGCGACGACGACCCCCGTGAACGGATCGAGCACGCCGACCTCGAACAGCAGCGACTTGATCAGCTGATTCACCCAATACGCACCGGCGACACCGATGACGGTACCGCCCGCGATCACCGGGATGGCGTCGCGCAGGACGATGTCCCGGAGATTCGCAGGTGTGGCCCCCAATGCGACGCGCACGCCAAATTCCGGCGTCCGCCCGGCGACGGCGAACGACAGCACACCGTAGAGCCCGACACACGCGAGCAGCAGCGCCAGCGTCCCCATCGCCGCCACGAGATACGTGACGAGGCGTTCGCGGCCGGTGGCGGCCGCCACGTAGGTGCTCATCGCACCAATGCTCTCGAGCACGAGCGCCGGCTCGGCGGTCTTGATCGCTCGCTCGATCGCCGTCGATTGCGACCCGGCATCGGCCGTCACGCGGACGGCCAAGGTGTAGAACGGTTCGTTGGACTGGGCGATTGGGACATACACCATCGGTACTGGCGCGTCACGAAGTGACAGCGGCCGTGTGTCCCCGACGACCCCGACGATTTCAGCGGTGTCGTCCCCATCCCGAATCTGCTGGCCAATCGGGTTCGCTCCCGCGAAGTAGCCTCGCGCGACCGATTCACTCACGATCGCGACGAGCGGAGCCGTGTCGACATCGCGGCTGGTGAATTCCCGTCCGCGCTTCAGTGGAATGCCGACAGTCGCGAAATAGCCCGGACCGACACCGTTCTCGTTGAGCTGAATCCCGGGCCGGTCGCCGATCTGAAATCCGCTGCTTTGCGTACAGTTGGCCAGCAGCCCACATGATGAAACGACCGCGGAGGTGATGCCTGGGAGCGATGTCGTGGCGGCGACGAGCCGATCCCGGAGCGCCGGCAGCTGCTCGGGTGCGTAGCCGCTGACTCGTGGATTCATCGACACCGCGATGACGTGATCCAGCGAGTAACCGGGATCGACGCGCGAGAAGTTGACGAGCGTTCGTCCGAGCAGGCCCGCGGCGAACACGACGACGAACGACAGCGCGAGTTGACCGACCACGAGCGGCCGCATGCCGCGAATGATCGACCGGGACACGACGCCGCGACCGCCGGTGAGTCGTTGGAGGAGGTCGCCGCGAGTCGCTCGAACCGCCGGGAGCAGCCCGAAGATGAAAGCGGTCGCGATCGTGGCAGCAGTCGCGAACAGCATCGCGCGCGAGTCGGCCTCGAACACCGTCGGCAGCGGATTGTTCGACGGCCCCAACGCGTATTGCGCGAGCGCGCGACTGGCCCACTGACCGGCGACGAAGCCAACGGCGCCTCCGACGATCGCCAGCAGCAGGCTCTCCGTGAACGTCTGCCGGATCAGCCGGGCCCGGCCGGCACCGAGCGCGATTCTGATGCCGATCTCCCGCGCGCGCGACGTCGATCGCACCATCAGAAGATTGGCGATGTTCGCGCAAGCAATCAGCAGCACCAGCGCGACCAGGCTGGCGAGCGCGATCAGGGACGTCGCGAAGCGCCCCCGGAGTCCGGAGAAGCCGTGAACGAACGGCTCGACGACGAGTTGGCCCGACACGATCGACGGTCGCTCGGCCGGGTTGGGAATTTCGAGCGACAGGTCCAGCAGCGCGGCACGATTCGTCGCCTTGAGAGCCGCCTCCGCCTGCTGCCGCCGTTCTGGCGGTATTCGTCCAACCACATTCAGCCAGGCGAGCCCGTTCTGCTCGAGCCACGGCCGCGCGAGGTCGACGCCGCCATAACCGCTGGCGTTGCTGCGATAACCCAGGGTCTGCTGCATCGTCAATGGCATCCAGAGATCGCTCTCGGCATCGGTCCAGGTGCCAAAGAAGCCGCGCGGCGCGACGCCGACGATCGTCACCGGCACGCGGTTGACCAGGATCGACCGGCCGATCGCCTCGGCGGATCCGCCCAGCGATCGCTTCCAGAAACCATCGCTGACCACGGCGACGGACGGCGCGTCAGGTGCCAGGT
>Ga0207428_10001442_pt1 | contig 24974 bp, 16 predicted proteins | sample RhiMethybrSRZTD1_FD_187600 | JGI IMG/M metagenome (GOLD analysis project Ga0207428, IMG submission 187600) | Populus rhizosphere microbial communities from Tennessee, USA - Rhizosphere MetaG P. TD hybrid SRZTD1 (SPAdes) (version 3) | ecosystem: Host-associated > Plants > Roots > Rhizosphere >...
GCGTGGGTACCCGGCTTCACGCAGCGGCACGCCGGAGGCGTACCCAGCTCTTTCGACTTGGCGAAAATGATCTGGTACTTTTCGATCTCCAAATCGTTACAATGCAGATCACGATCAAGACGCCTTCTGACTTCAACTTTCAACGTACCGTGCTCAGCCATGGGTGGTGTGAGTTGCTGCCCTTTGAACTGGACCGCCCGAACTGGATTCTTACGCGCGTTCTCGATGTCGGTCGAGCCCGGCCGGTTACCGTCCGGATCTCACTCGGAAAACGCGGACTGAAAGTCGTAACCTCGCGTGAGGTGAACGAAACTGCGGCCGCCAGAATAGTTCGCGACGTGCGACACATGATGCGGCTCGACGATGACCTTCAGGAGTTCTATGTGGCGATGTCTGCGGATGCGGACTTTGCCTGGATTACGAATGAAGGCGCCGGGCGGTTGTTGCGGTCACCTACGGTTTACGAAGATCTGGTGAAGATGATTTGCACGACCAATTGCTCCTGGGCGCTAACTGAAAAAATGGTTACCGCTTTAGTCAACGAGTTGGGCCGCAAGTCTGATGATGACCGCAAGTCCTTTCCCAACGCCCAAACCATGTCCGAACAATCGGAGGCTTTCTATCGCGACAAAATTCGCGCCGGCTATCGCGCTCCTTACCTGAAAGAGCTCGCGCAACGAGTGGCGTCGCTGGAAATCGCAGTCGAGACCTGGCTCAGCACCGATGCTGCGCTACCCGATCTCATAAAAGAGATGAAGACCGTCAAAGGTGTGGGTAATTACGCTGCGGAAAACCTGTTGAAGCTCATCGGCCGCTATGATGGGCTGGCGCTGGATTCGTGGACGCGCGCTCAGTTCGCCAAAATGCGCAACCAGGGACGTTCCGCCAGTGACAGGAAGATCTCACGTTTCTATGCTCGTTTTGATTCGTGGCGCGGCCTGGCGCTGTGGTGTGACATGACGCGGCATTGGCTTGACCCGGAAAATGTCGTGAAATGATACCAGTTGTGCAATTGTTTAGAACGCCTTCCAAACCTCCGTATAAAAACCTCATTTCTTGACATAGACTTAACAATCTTTTCGCGCAACCTTTCCGTATATAGGATCACTAACTCAATACGAAGCAAGCAATCGGTTCCAGGCTTCGTACGGGGGGCCTAAATTTTTGCAGGAGTTTTTTAAATGAACATGGAGGTAGTGAAGAAGATGAAACGTTTTATGAAGATGAGTTTTTTGGCGCTGGTAATTGCAGCGCTGGCGTCGATCAGCGCGATGGCTGGCGATAAGGGTAAAGTCGAAAAGAAAATGGTGACATTTGATGACGACGTAATGGTTAACGGTACGCTGATTAAGAAGGGCGACTATGAAATCAGGTTCGACGACAGCACCGGTGAGTTGAGTGTCATCAAAAACGGCAAGGTCAAAGCAAAGACTGTTGCCCATTACGAAGCGCGAACTGACAAAGCGAAAAGCACAGCGCTCCGTACAATTGAAGCCGGCGGCAACGTCGAGCTCAAAGGCATAACCTTCGGTGGGTCTGATCAGGACGTCATCGTTGGCGCGCGTGGATCTGTCAGTGGAACACAGTGAAGTAGACGAACAAGGGGTAGGCTTACTAACAAGGGGTGTTTTAAAACGAGCGCTGCGGAGAAATCCGGAGCGCTCTTTTTTTGTGCGGTACGCACGCCGCTGGCGTGTAGTTGTGGTTTCGTTAGTTAGCACGCCGGAGGCGTGCGGACCTCAAGCGCCAGTCCGGTATCTCAATCCCAACGCGATGATTTTTTGTAGCAGGGCTTCATAATCGACGCCGCAATGCTCGGCTGAGTCGGCGAAGTCTTCGGCATTGGCGATCTGCGGGTTCGGGTTCGCTTCGAGCAGATAGATTTCTCCGTCGTCAGTAACGCGATAGTCCAGACGAGCATAGCCGCTCAGAAACAGCGTGCGATAGATTTTCTTTGATAGCCGTTCCAGCTTTTGCTTCATCTTTTTGTCGAGGTCGGCGGCTTTGGTAACGACTCCGACTTTTTCCTGGTAGGCGGGGTCCCACTTCAATTTTGAAGTCGCAATGTTCGGAGCGCCCTCGGGCAGCTTTTCGATCACCAATTCCCACGGGGTGTAACATTGCAATCGCTGATTCCCAATCACGCTGACATAGATTTCACGCCCGGCGATGTACTGCTCGGCGATCGCGTGCGTTTTGGTTTGCCGGTGAATGAACTCGACGCGCTCGGCTAGTTTTTCGTCGTCGTTAACGATCGAGGCGCGCGCAATGCCGACTGAACCTTCTTCGCTGATCGACTTTACCAACAGAGGAAATTTCAGGCGCTTCGATCGCTTCACCACCCGGTTCATGTGAAAGACGGCGAACGCCGGCACGTGAATTCGGTGATAGGCAAGCACCATCTTCGACAGCGCCTTGTCCCGGCAGATCGTCAGCCCGCGCGGATTGCAGCCGGTGTAAGGCTGCTTCATCAATTCGAGATAGCTGACTACATGCTGGTCATAGAGCGGATAGCCGTGAAATTCTTCGAGCAGATTGAAGGCAACCTGCGGCTTGTGTTCCAGTAAGGCATTGCCGATCACTCCGAGGTTGTTGTAAACGCCAACGGGTGAAACCTCATGGCCGATCTTCTTGAGGGTTGAGATGACGTCCCACTCAGTTTTGAACGGCGCCAGTTCTTTGGGGGTGAGGCCTTCGATACTATCAGGCGGCACCAGATCCTCGTGACAGAGGACGATCACGCGCAGCTTCTTGAAAGTATCGCCGTTTTTTGGGGCGATAGTTTTTGCGCGCCTCGGCTTTGACGAGGCTTTTTGATTACTGCTTGTGGTTTTTTGCTCGGCCACGAAAAGAAAAGCGGCGACAAGCCGCCGCACTCCAAATCATAAAGCGATCCGGTAATAGCCCGAATGGACCACGTTCATCGTCTGCACCGTCAGCATGATCATCAGGTGCCGCTTGAGAACTTCTTCCCGGCCAACGACGCGCAGCTTGAGTTGGCCCGCGCGCGCAATCATCAATTCCAAAACGTGATCGATGGCGTAACCGTGAACGCCCGTGCCTTCAGACACGAGCTGCTGAATTTCCGGAGCCACGCGCCGCAGAAAGGCTGCTGCGGTTTCACGTGTGCGGCGGCGCGGCTCCGCGGAAAAGATTCGACGCAGGTCGTTGTCGAGGTAAGCCGGCCATTCAAACGCGTACTTTTCTCGCCTGCGATCGTAGTGTTCGCGCAGAGTGATGCGAATTTCCGGCAGCGTCTCGATCTTGCGGCGCAGACGGTTGCGAGGACGGGTGCCGGCAATATCCCCGAGCAACTCGTCGACGTATTCGAGCTTGCGCAGCGCGGGCCAGCCGCGGTAGCGACGCCGCCAATTGGAACGCGGCTGTAGCCAGACGGCGAAGGTCTCGGCAAAATCTTCCGCGGGGTGCGCCTGGGCATACCAGGCATCAAGGTTTAAGACGTAGCGACGGCTGTTCGGCTTTGGTTTGTAGGACGGCGGATACTTTTGCGCGAACGATCCGAAGGTGCGAATCCAACGGCGCTTGAAGTGCAGCCGAAAAGCGTTGTCGAGCGCATGACCCGCCTCGTGACGCAGGATGCGCAGGCATTCAACGTCGGTGCCGCCTTCAACCTCGCGCATGTATTTGCGCTCGAGTTTCATTAACCGCGGATGGGCCAGATAAAAAGGAATGGCGAATCCGGGAACACCGTCGGGTGTGAACCATTCCGCTGACAACCAGACGTGTGGTTTGAAGCGAATGCCGCGTTCGTTAAGCTCGCTGTAGAGTCGTTTGATATGAGGCTCGATGAAAGAGCCTTTTATCTGTATCGGCAGATCGCAGATGCGAGTGTCGAGCAGTCGCTCATCTGAGATGAGGCTCCATTTGAATCGCGTCGGCACGGACGAGGATTGTAGCTGCGATTGGATTTGCGCGCCACGTTGTTTTTTCGTCTCGGCTGAGGGGTTCCCGGTACCGGCTGATTTTTGGAAGTGCACGCGTAGCCGCACGCGTTGCGATCTCGATCGGGTTCTTTCTTTCGATCGAAGCTCAAAAGAGAGCTAGTTCGTGATGGTGCAGTGCACGCAGTCCAAATCTCTCGCTGGCGGGAGTCGCCTGCGACCGGCGCCGCGCCAGGCTTCATTTGAGCCTTTCATTCAGGCGCGAGATCTTGAGCTCCAATGCCTTCGCGGCCTCAAGGTGGGCTTTATTGGTCGGATCCAGTTGCAGGATTCGCTGCCGGTGCGTAAGGGCTTGCTGATAGCTCTTTAAGGCCGCGCGCAGGCTCGCGTTGTTGGTCTGGGCAAAAATCTGTTGCTTTCTCTGGTAGATGCTGAGCGCATCTCCCTTGCGCTCAAACCCGTACGCGAGATAACCGAGGGATGAGGTGTCCCGGGGATTTCTGGACACAAACGGATCGACCATCGCGATGTAATTGTCCCAGATTGCGACGGCCTTGCTGACTTGCCCGATCTCGACGTAAAAGTCTGCGGCGGGATCCAAAAACTCAGAGGCATAGATGACGTCCTCGCCATGGTTGGCATGCGTGACCACCGACTGGTCATACTGGCGAATCGCTTCGTCCATGTTCGCCGTAGCGGCTGCTCTTTGTCCGAGATTGTTGAGCCCGATACCTACACGAGCCAGATAAAATGTCGTTGTCGGCGGGTTATTCATGGCCCATAGAGCGCGGTTGTCGCGATTTTCTATAATCCAGTTCAAGCTGAACTGCGAGCATTCCAGATACTTTTGCCAGTCAGCTCGGGCCGCGTAGATGTCAGCCATGTAGCGGTGTATGCGGCTGGCGTGATTGAAAGCAAATCGTTTCGTATTGTCAGCGTAATAGGTTTGCTGAGCGACGTCAGAAGCAGCCTGATAAACGACCAAAGCCTCGTCATCTCTTCCCATTTTGTGCAGGAGGGCTGCCTTCTCCATCAAGATGCTGACGAGCCACACCTGGCCATCGAGAGAAAAGGGCTGGGCTTGTTGTAGCGCGACCCCCTTTTCAGCCCATGCAAGGCCCTGGCTCAATGCGGCGGCGCTTTCTTCCATGCGGTTGAACTCTTTCAGGCCGGCGGCCAGATCTTCACTGTGAGCTGAAGCGGTGTAGTACCCCAGTGGATTGTTTGGCTCGAGCTCAATCATTTGGAGATCGTTTTCGAGGTGAGCTTGCCAGATGCGCAGCGATCCTTCGCGATCAGCGATCGACCCGTAGACCTCAGATAGCCCCAGCAACGTGAGAGAGAGCCGTTTGCGGCTTTCCACGTTCTTTGGAGCGAGCGCGATAGCTCTCGTCCGTAGTTGGAATGCCTTGTTCAGATCGCTCAGCGCCTGCCGGCTTTCGTGGAATTGCCAATGACGAATTTTGCCCAGCTCAGCATAGGCGTCCGCCAGTTCATTCAAAAAATTGGGATCGTTAGATTCGTCGCCGGCCAGGTTATCCAAAACCGCGACCGACTTTTCGACAATCGACTTACGAATCTCGAAGCCCTGCGGCAACTGCGTGAGTTGCGCATTGGTTTCCGTCAAAAGTGACTTGGCAACACCCCGTAATTCATCGAGGCGCCGTTCGGCCTTGGCCCTTTGGGCGCGCGCGACGAAGTACTGCCATCCGGTCAGGGCCGTCGAGGCGAGCAGCAGCAACATAAAACAGACTGTTGCCGTAACCACAGTCCGGTGGCGTTTTATGAATTTGCTCGCCCGATAGCCGACAGTATCGCCAGTTGCTCTGACCGGCAGACCGTCCAAATAACGCTGAATGTCATCGCTGAATTCCACCACTGATTGGTAACGGCGCTCGGGCTCACGCCGGATAGCCTGGAGGATGATATTGTCCAGATCGCCTTTCAGACCGCGGGCCGACGTCTGTGGCTGGCGAGACTTGGTGCCTGAAGAGGTATCTGAACCTTTCGGCGCCGGAGTGGTGGGGGTGATGTCGGCGCCACGCTCCGTAATTAACTGGCAATCGCTCGGGCGCACCGGCCGTTGGGTCTGAAGCGCGTCCGAAATCTCGTTCAGACTCTTACCTTTGAAGTCGAAGGGACGCCTGCCGGTCAGCAGTTCGTACAACACAACGCCGAGACCGTAGACGTCGGTCGCCGTCGTGGTCACCTTGCCGGACAATTGCTCAGGCGCAGCATACTCTGGCGTCATTACATGAAATTGAGTGGCAGTGCGATCGGCGGCGCTGGTATCAGGCAGGACCAGTTTGGCAATACCGAAATCGAGCAACTTCGGCTCGCCCGAAGCGGTGACAAGAATGTTTGAAGGTTTGATGTCGCGGTGAACTATCAGCTGTTGATGAGCGTAAGAAATTGCCCCACAGACCTTGGTGAAGAGTCTTAGTCGGTCACTGATGTCGAATTGCTGGTTATCACAGAAGTCTCTGATCGATTCTCCTTCGACGTGCTCCATCACGAAGTAAGGCAGGCCGTCGCTGGTCGAACCGCCACCGTACAAGCGCGCGATGTTCGGATGTTCAAGATCGGCGAGAATTTGCCGTTCCATCAAGAAACGTCCGAGCACGGCATTCGTGTCCATGCCGCGCTTGATCAGTTTGAGGGCGACGCGCTTCGAGAAGCCCTGGCCGCAATGCTCGGCGAGGAACACAATACCCATTCCGCCCTCGCCAATCTTTTCGAGGACAAAATAATCGTCGATTTTCTTACCTTTGAGGTTCTCTTCGAGGGCATTGGGCCGCAAACCCTTCTCAACTATCAGCGGGGTACCGATGAAGGTTTGCGCTTCCGTATAGGTTGAGAGGAGCTTTTCGACTTCGCGCCGGATTTCGTCGTTTGAGCCGGCCAGAAAGCGGTCGCGTTCAGTCGTCGGCAAATCGAGCGCCGTCGCGAAGGTCTCCTTAATCGTCTTCCAGGTTGCCGGATTCATACCTTTCCACTGGACTACGCGAAAAATGAGAGGCGAATGGGTCAGGTTAATTGAATCACTGACTCATTGGCTCATTGATTCATTGGTTTTTGTGGTTCTTTCAGGGTTATTTCATGAAATGTCTACCAATCAATGAGTCAATGAACCAATGATTCAATGACCGATCAACCTTGATCCTTCATTCGCTGATACAGCCACGTCCGCGCGATCTCCCATTCGCGCTTGACAGTGGACGGCGACACCCGCAGCGCGGCCGCGGTTTCCTCGATCGTCAAGCCGGCAAAATAACGCAGCTCAACAATTCGGCACTGCTCTTCATCGAATTGCGCCAGTTCAGTCAGCGCCTGATCGAGTGCCAAAAGGTTCTGGTCATCCTCAACCGGAATCGTCGGCGCATCATCCAAAGAGATTTTCTCGGCGCCGCGCTTCAGAGATTTTCTTTGCCGTGCTGAATCAATCAGTAGCCGGCGCATCGCCTGGGCGGCGATCGCGAAAAACTGTCCACGGTTCTGCCAATCAACCGTCCGTTGGTCGGTGAGTTTGAAGTACGCCTCATGGACCAGTTCGGTCGTCTGCAGCGAAACCGCGTGCTCGCGTTGCAGGAAACTCGCGGCCAGCCGCCGCAATTCGTCATAGACGATTGGCAGGAGATTATCCAGCGCTACCCGGCTTTGGTTGCCGCCGCGGCCGATCTCCTGCAACAGCAGGGTCACTTCGTGCGCCATAAGACACCTGAGCCAATTGTATCGCAACTCTCGCATAGTGTGATGACGGAAGTTCACGGCTGCCTAATGAAGGCGCGCACGACCCTGACGCGGGTCGCCAGCTCTGCAATCAAACCTCAGCAAAGCAAAATAGGTAACCCTTTCAACCAAAATAGGGATCACCCCCGATTTCAAAGTAACGCCGTCCCGGTATATTCCCCGGCGACCTGAAAGGCTCGCCGCAAGTAGCAGGGGACATGCCTCGCTACCTTGTGCAGCGAAGCTTTCCGGAAGCGGGCGAGATGAAAACTCTGACCCAATTGCGACGCGACTCGCGCGTAGTCTGATAGCCGAGAATTTCAAACGCACTTTGACAGGAGATTCAGTGATGGCAAAGCAAAAGACCAGTACGGTCCTTCGAACTATCAAGCGACATTCGCAAAGCGCAGTCATGGTTCGTTTGTTAAGTCTCGTGATTATTTGTCTGGGCCTGGTAACGGCTCACGCCCAACAGACTGCTTTTACCTATCAAGGAAAGCTCACGGATGGCGGCAGTGCAGCCAACGGAAATTATGATTTGCAGTTCGCATTGTTTGACAGTCGAACCGATGGAACGCAAATCAGCACTACACAAACCCTCGCAAGCGTTTCGGTGAGCGCCGGAATCTTTACGGTGAGTCTTGATTTCGGCGCTAACGCTTTCAATGGTGCCAGCCGTTTCCTGGAAATCGGTGCGCGCCCGAGCGGCGCCGGCTCGTTTACGCTGTTAACACCGCGTCAGGCAATTGCCTCAACACCTTATGCGGTACGCAGTCTTAGCACTGCCACAGCTGACCTGGCGACGAACACGCAGCAACTCGGTGGAATGGCCGCCGGCCAGTACGTGCAGACCGGCGATGCGCGCATGAGCGATGCCCGCACGCCGATTGCCGGCAGCTCGAACTACATTCAGAACAGCGCCAGTCCGCAAACGGCTGCGAACTTCAACATCACTGGCAATGGAACCGCGGGCGGCACGCTCTCCGCGAACCTGGTCAATGCGAACACACAGTACAACCTGAATGGCAATCGGGCTTTCGCGATTACCGGCGGCGCCCTCTGGCCCAACAGCAACACTTTTGCGGGTATCGGAGCCGGTGCGTCAACGACGCCAAGTTCCAGCAGTGACAACGGAAGCAATAATTCGTTCTTCGGTGTTGGCGCCGGCACGGCCAACTCAACGGGCTTTCAGAATGCTTTTTTTGGTTCGAGCACAGGCATAGCCAACACCACGGGTAGCGGCAACTCGTTCTTCGGGAACCAGGCGGGATATATGAATACCACCGGCGGACTGAACTCCTTTTTCGGAAATTGGTCCGGACTATCGACGACTACCGGCAACCTCAATTCGTTCTTTGGTCATCGCGCTGGTTCGCGCAACACCACCGGCAGCAGCAACGTAATCGCCGGCTACGACGCGGGCCAGTCCAACACTGCGGGCAATTCCAACTCATTCTTCGGGACCGCTGCGGGCTCGAGTAACACGACCGGAAATTTCAACACCTATCTCGGCACGATTGCGGATGGAACTGCAAACATAAGTAACTCCACGGCCGTTGGAGCGCGGGCAAAGGTAACCCAAAGCAATTCACTCGTGCTCGGGAGCATTAACGGCATCAGCGGTGCCACCGCAGATACCAATGTTGGTATCGGGACCACCGCTCCCCAAGCCCGACTCCACGTGGTTGGTTACATGCAGCTAACCGATCCGTTCAATCGTGGACTGCGCGTTGAAAACGGAGTGATGGGTGGGACGGTGGCCTCTTTTGGAAACGCCGGTGATTTCAAGATTGATGCGTTGAATTTCCCGGGGGGCCGCTTCTCCGTCAAAGAAAACGGAAACGTCGGCATCGGCACCGACGCGCCGGCTACCAGGCTCGATGTGGATGGCGGCATCCGCTTCAGCGCGCTGGCCAGCGGCGGTAACACACAATTGTGCTGGAACACCCTAAATGGTCGGCTCGCCAGCTGTTCTTCCAGTCTGCGCTACAAAACTGATCTTCGTTCTTTCAATCGCGGCTTGAATCTGATCAATCGTCTGCAACCGATCACCTTCAAATGGAAGAGCGACCAGACCGGCGATTTGGGATTGGGTGCAGAAGATGTAGCTAAAGTCGAACCTCTACTGGTGACCCACAACGCGGATGGTGAAATCGAAGGCGTCAAATACGATCGCGTTGCGGTTGTCCTGATCAACGCCGTCAAAGAGCAGCAAGCGCAAATCGAGCGTCAGCAAGCCGAGATTAATAGTTTAAGAAAACTCGTCTGCTCATCCCGGCGTCATGCCCGCGTCTGCAAATAGCTAATCAGGAGTTAATTATGAAAACCCGAATTTTTTTATCTTTCGTTCTACTGCTGTTCAGTATTACTCAAGCAATGGCGCAGACGACCGCCTTTACCTATCAGGGAAAACTGACCGAAGGCGGCAGCGCGCCCAACGGCAATTACGACTTGACGTTTCAACTCTTCGACACCTCGACCGTGGGTAGTGGTGCGCAATTGGGCGCGACGTTAAATCTCAACAGCGTTCCGGTGAGCTCTGGAGTATTTACGGTGCAGCTCGACTTTGGCGCGTGCCCGAGCTGTTTCAACGGCGCCAATCGATTTCTGGAAATCGCCGTTCGGCCGAGCGGCGGTGGCAGCTTTAGCACGCTGAGCCCGCGCCAACCGATAAGCTCGACGCCGTACGCCGTGAGGAGCGTGAGCGCGGCGACGGCGGACGGCCTGAGCCTGAGTTGCGCCAGTTGCGTGACGAGCGCCCAGATACAGAACGTGCAGGGATCGCAGGTGACGGGCGCCGTCGCGGGCAGCCAGATCAATGGGACGATCCCGGTGGCCAGCGTACCGGCGGGCAGCGCGAGTTATATCCAGAACGGGACGGCGCAACAGGCGTCCTCAGCCTTCAACATCAGCGGCAACGGCGTTATCGGAGGACGCCTGGGCGTTAACACGTCGAACCCACAATACGCCGTGCACGTGGTCGGTCAGGATGTAAGAGTGGAAAGTAATACAGTCAACACATTTCCCCGGTTTTCGTGGAATTTCACGGGCGGCGGGTCACACGAGAAAAAATGGCAAGCCTATGCGGCGCCGCTTACTCTTAACTTTTCCGCATTAACTGACTTTGAGAACTTTGAAGACATATGGATGCAGGTTAAACGCCGTAACCTGACGAATATTGAGAGCATTACCTTCCCATCTTACGGCAGCATCGTCGGCGTTGGGACCAATTCGCCACAAGCCAAATTGCACGTTTCCGACATAGGGACAAATGCTTTTCGTCCTACGGCCCTGCGGGTGGAAAGTGATTATAGCGGCGCCATACTCGCCTCTTTCGGCGCCATAGGCCCGTTTCAAATAGATGCTCCCGGGATTCCGGGCGGCAGATTGAACGTTTATGGAAACGGCACCGTGATCCTCGGCGATTGTGTGGGTTGTTTTCCCGGTGTTAGCGACCGGCTGATCGTGAACGGGACCACCCGCATCGTCTCACTCGGTTCGGGGGGGTCGACATCGCTCTGCCGAAACGGTTCAGGGCAAATCTCCGCCTGCTCGTCTTCGCTTCGCTACAAGAACAACATCGCCAATTTCTCCAGCGGCTTGAGTCTCCTCAATCGCCTGCGCCCGGTGACGTTCGACTGGAAAGACAGCCGAGCGCACGACCTCGGCCTGGTCGCTGAGGAGGTCGCCGCGGCCGAGCCGCTGCTCGTCACCCGCAACGAGAAAGGCGAGGTCGAAGGCGTGAAATACGATCGCCTGAGCGCCGTCTTTATCAACGCCTTCAAAGAACAACAGAATCAAATCGAACAACAGCAGGCGCAGATCAAAGCACAGGACAAAGCTCTCGGCGCATTGCGTACCCAACTGGCATCGCTCGAACAAGCGGTGCGCCACCCGCGAACTCAGCAAGGTGCGACAGTTTCGAAGTTGGGCGGCCGTCGTCCTCGACGCGCCCGGCGACAATCTATCAGCGTCATAACGCTTAACTCGCGACCTGCGCCAAATTAGTTTCACTGGGCTTTCAAGCAGGAGTCATCACCAAAATGGGGAAGGACCAAACCGAAAATGGGGAATGCTGCCGATGCACGGACAACGCCCGTTTGCGTAACCTCGTGTCACTTCGCGCGAGAAGAAGGTTGAGCGAATTAAGGTTGCAAATCTCGCGTAGGGTGATGAAGAGGGGTTCTTAACTGGAGAGGAATCAGAGTCATGTCCAGAATTCATGTCAGAAAGTTTTTGTTCTTCGTATTGACGACCGTGTTGAGCGGCGGCGCCGTTTTGGGACAGAGCAGCAGCTTCACTTACCAGGGGCGGCTCACCGACGGCGGAGCGCCGGCCAATGGCAACTACGATCTGCAAGTTGCCTTGTTTGACAGTGAGACCGGCGGCATGCAAGTCGGACAGACGCAAACGATCGCGAATGTCCCGGCCAGCGGCGGCGTGTTTACCGTGACCCTCGATTTTGGGCCGGCGGCTTTTCCGGGCGCCGCCCGGTTTCTGGAGATCAGCATGCGTCCGAGTGGCGCCGGAAATTACACTTTGCTGACGCCGCGTCAGGCAATTAGTTCGACGCCTTATGCGGTGCGTAGCCTCAACGCCACGAATGCCGACAACGCCACGAATGCCGACAACGCCAGGAATGCCGACAACGCTACCGATGCTCAAAAGCTTGGAGGCATAACCGCGGGCAACTATGTGCAAACAAATGATGCGCGCCTTTCTGATGCCCGTCAGCCGGCGGCCGGCAACTCAAATTACATTCAGAACGGGACAGTGCAACAAGCGTCCTCAAACTTCAACATCAGCGGCAACGGGACAGCAGGCGGGACGTTGTCGGCCAACGCCGTCAGTGCGACAACGCGATTCGACCTCGGCGGGCTGCCTGTTCTGAGGCTTACGGGTAAGAGCCCTACGCTGGATGGTTTATCGCTAGGTATGTGGACCATAAGTCAAGGTTCCGGAAATACAGTCATCGGCTGGGAAGCGGGAACGCTCTTTCCAGATTCCAATGACAACACCTTTGTCGGGAAACAATCGGGATTCCCCAACAGTAGTCACGGAAGCCGTAACACTCTTCTGGGTGCCTACACCAAGTTCAGTGATTCTGTCTCTAACGCGACGGCTATCGGCGCCAACGCGTCGGTAGAGCGAAGTAATTCGCTGGTACTGGGCAATGGTGTCAACGTCGGCATCGGCACGAATGCACCTCAATTCAAGCTGCAAGTTACGGATCCATCGAATAAAGGGCTGCGGGCGGAAACGGGTTCGCCCGGCGGCACGGTCGCCTCGTTTGGCGGTTTCGGCGAATTTCAAATAGATGCTCCCGGAAATCCGGGTGGCAGATTAAATGTTAAGGAAAACGGCAGCGTCGTCCTCGGCGATTGTCCCGGCTGTTTCCCGAATCCCACCGACCGGCTGGTCGTGAGCGGAACCACCCGCCTTCTCAGTCTCGGCTCGGGGGGATCGACATCGCTCTGCCGAAACGGTTCAGGGCAAATCTCTGTCTGCTCGTCTTCGATTCGCTACAAGAACAACATCGCCAATTTCTCCAGCGGCTTGAGTCTCCTCAATCGCCTGCGCCCCGTGACGTTCGACTGGAAAGACAGTCAAGCGCACGACCTCGGCCTGGTCGCCGAGGAGGTCGCCGAGGCCGAACCACTGCTCGTCACCCGCAGCGAGAAAGGCGAGGTCGAAGGCGTCAAATACGATCGCCTGAGCGCGGTCTTCATCAACGCTTTCAAAGAGCAGCAAGCACAGATCGAGCGGCAACAGGCCGAAGCAAAGAGCCAGCAGAATCAGATTGCCTTTTTGCGGGCCGCCAATGATGGCCTGAATGCGCGGTTGCGGACTATCGAGAAGGCTTTAAAGAAACCGGTCGCGACCAGGCGTCACCATTCACGTCATTGAGCGATGAACCGTGCGGACGGCCGGGCTGAAATCAACGACAACATCGTGCTGTCCAATGAGTGTGATGTTTTTGAGTTTGACGCCACTAGATAGCGTGCCGGTACATCCGGACACGGTTAAAGAAAGCAGAGAGTTAAGGACCATGCTTAATTCCTATTCCAAAAACATGTTGCTCATCATTTTGACTATCGTGCTGAGCGCCGGTGCAATCTTTGGCCAGACGAGCGGCTTCACCTATCAGGGCCGACTGACGGACGGTGGCATTGCCGCCAACGGCAACTACGATCTGCAATTCGCCCTGTTTGACGCTGCGGATGGCAATAACCAGATCGGTCAGACAAAGACCGTATCCAGTGTTCCGGTCAGCGCGGGCATTTTCACCGTGACGCTCGACTTTGGTGCGAGTGCTTTTACAGGCACGAACCGTTTTCTGGAGATCAGCGCGCGACCGAGCGGCGCCGCAGGGTTTACTTTACTGACGCCGCGACAGCCGATTACTGCCACGCCGTATGCGCTGCGAACTTTGAATTCGGCCACCGCCGATAATGCCCAGCAGCTTGCCGGAGTCGCCGCCAGCCAATATGTGAAGACTGATGATGCGCGTTTGACCGACGCGCGCGATCCAAAAGCCGGCAACTCGAATTATGTGCAAAACTCCACCAGCCAGCAGGCGGCGACTAATTTCAATATCAGCGGCAACGGCTCCGTGGGTGGAACGCTGTCCGGCAACACCGTTAATGCCGCAACACAGTACAACCTCGGCGGTCAAACGGTGCTGGGCCTTTCGCAAAGCGTTTTGAAGCTCGGTAATAGTGGCAACGTCGCCATCGGCCAGAGCTCCTTTCCGAATTACAAGCTCGATATCGAATCTCCGGACAAAAACGGTCTGCGAATTGGCGCCGGCACGCCAGGCGGAACGGCCCTCTCTCTCGGCGGTTTTGGGGCTTTCGAGGTCGACTCTAATGGGCTTCAAGCCGGAAGGTTCGTCGTTGCGGAGAACGGCAATGTGGGGATCGGGACACCAAACCCCGCATACAAACTCACGGTGGCTGGAGGGTCCTTCCTGGGCGGAAACGTCATTGTGGGCGGAACGGTAGAGAGTACTGGCGGGTTCAAATTCGCTGACGGGAGTGTGCAGACCAACGCAGTAGGAAAGGTATATACCGCGAACACCGTTGGAGACGTGGAAGTAGATCACTCTGGGAGAGTTACTGATGTCGCCACTCTAACCCTTCCTCCCGGCGTCTACCTGGTCACGGGCACGGTCTTCTTCGAGAACCGGGCCAATGATTTGTTCCAGGACAACACCCGGGTGGTGAGGTGTTTCTTCGGGAACGAATTCCTGGGGGCTGACCAGATGGGAGCGCCAATCAATAATGGGGTTTATTCTCTGACATTCAACGCACATACCGTGTTCACCCAGTTCGGGAATGGCACCGTGTCACTGCGGTGCGGAAATCTTGACGATCGCGGCAAGGTCTTCGCCAGAAATCGGCGCTTCACTGCGGTCAGGATGGGGGATAACCCGAACTAGCAATGCGCACGTAGCAGTCTGCTTAGGGGTACACCAAACACCAATCGAGATTCAGACGACGTGGCGCCCCTGGAAATTGCGCCAGGGTTAACCAGAGGTATCTGAGAATTACGGAGGGTCTGATGTTGGGAGCATTAAGAAATAGACGCGAACCAGTTCTGCTGGGAGTCGTTTTTCAGCACCCTGCTAGGGTCTCGGCCAGAAAGTACTTGCGCAGCGCGATACCAACCTTGAGCCAAATGGATCGCAACTCTCGCGTAGTTTGATGAAGGGGATTTTTATTTAGGAAGGAATCAGGGTCATGTCCAGAGTTCATATCAAAACTTATTTGTTCTTGATGCTGACGATCGTGTTGAGCGCCGGCGCACTCTTCGGCCAGACGAGCGGCTTCACTTATCAGGGCCGGCTGACCGACGGTGGCCTGCCGGCCAACGGCAATTACGATCTGCAATTCGCGTTGTTTGACGCGGCGGACGGGAACAACCAGATCGGTCAGACAAAGATCGTGTCCAGTGTTCCGGTCAGCGCCGGCGTTTTCACGGTGATGCTCGACTTTGGCGCGAACGCTTTTTCCGGCGCGAACCGCTTTCTGGAGATCAGCGCGCAACCCAGCGGCGCCGGTGCGTTTACTTTGCTCACGCCGCGCCAGCCTATTACCTCCACGCCGTATGCAGTGCGAAGTTCATCTACCGCTAGCGCTGATAATGCGCAGCAGCTTGGCGGAGTCGACGCCGGCCAATATGTAAAGACCAATGATGCGCGGATGTCTGACGCGCGTGATCCAAAAGCCGGCAACTCGAACTATGTGCAGAACTCCACCAACCAGCAAGCGGCTGCCAATTTCAATATCAGCGGGAATGGCACCGCGGGTGGAATGCTGTCCTCAAATGTGGTTAATGCCGACAGGCAGTACAACCTGGAGGGTCTCGGGGTCCTGCTCATGCGCAATAACGTGCTGAAATTCGGTGCGCTTCAGAGTGTAGCTATCGACGCTCCAGGACAGGAGGGCGGCAGGCTCTTTGTCCATGCGAACGGTAATGTCGGGCTTGGGATAACCCTCCCTCCGTCCAAACTTACGGTAGCCGGAACGGTAGAGAGCGTAACTGGCGGGTTCAAGTTCCCTGACGGGAGTGTGCAAACCAGCGCGGCCGCGTCCGGGAAGGTATATGTCACTTCAGCAGTCGCAGACCTTGAAATAGGTCACTCCGGGTTTCCGACTAATGTCATCACCCTAAACCTTCCGCCCGGCGTCTACCTGCTCACAGCCACGGTCGGGTTCCAGAACAAGGCAAGTGATTTTCTGGCGGACAACACGCGTCTGGTGAACTGTTATTTCAATGACGATTACCTGGGGAACTTCCGTCTTGCAGAGCAAGGCAAGCCGATGGATTTCTTCATCACCACAATGCATACCGTGTTAACTCAGACTGCAAGTGGTCCAGTGTCGTTTAGGTGCGGAGATGTATCTCTCGATGCTGGCAAGGTCTACGCCAAAGCGCGCCGGTTTACCGCGATCAGAGTGGCAGATAACCCGGTAACGCAATGAGGAACTGGCAGTCATAGCTCAGAGGTACAGCAAGCACCCAATTCAAAAAGTTTGCGCGACGGTCATCCTGGAAATTACGCCAGGGCTAACCACAGGTATCTGAGAATTACGGAGGGTCTGATGTTGGAAACAATAAGAAATAAGCGCCAAACAATTCTGGTGGGAGTCGTTCTGACAATCGCGTTGAGTGGTCTGATAGCCGCCGGCTTTAGCGGGCGGATCGGACAATTGCTGACTGAAAGCGAAAACCGCGATTCGGGTCCTCAAGTGCATTGGCCAGGAAGCAAACCTGCTGATTCGCGACCAGCGAGCCTGACGTCCACTCCGGTGCAACCAGCCGGTGCGCAGTTCGACCTCGTGCGCAACCTGGTTGCCGGAGGTGGCGACAACAGCGCCGGCGGGGCATTTCAATTGACAGGATCAGCCGGCCAGGCAGCTGCAGGCCCGCAGATGACCGGGGGACAGTTCACGTTGACAAGCGGTTTTTGGCAGGCGGAATCCGAACCTGCGCCAACGCCAACGCCGACCCCAACTCCAACACCGACGCCTTCGCCAGGACCGAGCCCGTCGCCAACCGCGACGCCAACGCCAGCGCCGACTGCGACGCCAACGCCAGCGCCGACTGCGACGCCAACGCCGGCGCCGACTGCGACGCCAACGCCGGCGCCGACTGCGACGCCAACGCCGGCGCCGACTGCGTCACCCACACCGACTCCAGGCCCGTCGCCAACTGCAACGCCGACCCCGACGCCGGCTCCATCGCCAACGCCGACGCCAACTCCGCCACCGGCGGCGCAGAGCGCGGTGCAATTCGACTCCGCGAACTACAGCGTCGCCGAAGACTGCACCACCGTCGCCGTTACGGTGAATCGTGTCGGTGATACTTCAGCGCCGGCGACCGTGAATTATTTCACCTCGGACGTAACCGCAAGCGCGCGCAAAGACTACAACACCGCCCTGGGCACCTTGAGATTTGCTGCGGGCGAGACTTCCAAAACTTTCGCCGTGCTGATTAACGAAGACTCGTACGTCGAAGGCGACGAAACGTTTAGTGTCAACCTGATAGATCCGTCGGGGACGACGCTGGGCGGACCTGCAATTGCGACCGTAACCATCAATGACGACGCGGCTGAGCCGGTTGCCAATCCAATCGACGATCAGCAGAGCTATGTCTGCCAGCACTATCACGACTTCCTGAACCGGCAACCGGATGCGCCCGGCCTGCAGTTCTGGACCAATCAAATCACCGCCTGCGGCGGAGATCTCCAATGCATCGAGGCGATGAGAGTTAATGTCTCAGCGTCGTTCTTTCTCTCAATTGAATTCCAGGACACTGGTTATCTGATCGAGCGCATCTACAAAGCTGCCTACGGCGATGCGACCAGCACTTCAACGTTTCCTGCGACGCATCAGTTGTCGGTGCCGGTAGTTCGTCTTAACGAGTTCCTGGCCGACACGCGGGAAATAGGAGAAGGCGTAATCGTGGGCCAGGCCAACTGGGAACAGCAAATTGAAAACAACAAACAGGCGTTCACATCGGGATTTGTGACGCGCTCACGATTCACCGAGGCGTTTCCGGCATCGATGGCCCCGGCGCAGTTCGTTGACCAGCTCAACCAGAATGCCGGCAATCCGCTTTCGTCATCAGAAAGAGATCAGTTAGTGACCGATCTAGCCAGCGGCACAAAATCCCGAGCCCAGGTGCTGCGGGCGATTGCCGAAGACCTGGACCTGAAGTCGGCAGAGGTCAATCGCGCTTTTGTGTTAATGCAGTACTTTGGTTATTTGCGGCGCAACCCAAATGACCCACAGGACTCGGACTACACCGGCTATGATTTCTGGCTGACGAAACTGAATCAATTTGGCGGCAATTATATCAACGCGGAAATGGTCAGGGCGTTCATTACCTCAATCGAATACCGGCAAAGGTTTGGGCCGTAGAGTGGTTCCAAAGAATGCCGCATCAGGGTTGCGAGCGGTAATCGAGACCAACGGACAGAGTTAAGCCCAGGGCGAGGCTTTGTGAGGGCACCTATATAGTTAACGCACCAGGGGCAGCTTGTCAGAATTCAATCGCGGTATGAATCCCGAAGGGATTTCGTCCTCCAGCCCAGGGTTGGCGTTTTTCAGCCAACCCCTGGGAGGAAAAGAAATCTCCAGAGCAACCGTCCACGTGCCAGGTGAGCTGCGAGTAAATCGGGATCAATGGAGAGCGCTTTCAGATCACACGGGCTACGACTTCTGGCTGACGAAGCTGAATCAATTCAACGGCAACTATATTGATGGCGAGATGGTCAAAGCGTTCCTTACCTCGATTGAATATCGCCAACGGTTTGGGCCGTGAGTTTTTGGGGAGATAAAGTTCGCAGCTCGAAGTGGGTATGCATATCAGACGGTCAAGCCTGCTTTTTCCATGGGATGTTACTTCTTGATCTTTTCGATTGACTTCAGACTCTCGCAATCTTCTTTGGTGAATTCGTTCAGCGAAGAAAAGCCGCCGTCGGCAAACATGATGCAGCTGATCACAATTCGTTCCTGCGCCGGCGGAATAGGCTTTCCGAGTTCGTCCACGTTGACTACTCTTGTTTGCGGATTGGGACTCGGTATTTTTTCCATCTCGCCGAGCAGCGTTCTCGTCTTTCCCGTTTCAATTGTAGAGGTGCTAACGAAACGAACTCGGAAGTATTCCTCATTCACGGTCTTGTGCAGAACGAAGTACCAGATCATTCCGACGATCTTCCTGATCGTCTGGTTTTTGATTTTGAGGGAGACCGCCGGATTCACGCTCATTCTGACCCTGCCTGATGGTTCGCCTTTAGGACTTATTGGCTCGGGAGACATATCGATAACAGGTTTCTTTGAGGTCCCAAAGTGGTGTTCCAGAATGGTTACTTCCGGTGGTGAGTCCCAGCGAGGCGGTAGTTTCTGCTTGTTGTTTTTCCCCTGACCGAACACGAATCCGCAAACTGACAGGATTAGAACCCCAGCCGATAGTTTGCGCATGTACTGGGCCATGTCCCCAAAACAAAAACAGAGTCGCAAGGCGTTAAGCCCTCGCGACTCTGTCGATTTCTTGGCGAAACGAATTACTGCTTGTTGAAAACCAGCGTCGAATCCTGTGGTCCGCGCGGGCTTTCACTGTGCACGACAGCGGTCAAAACCTTGCCGTCAGCCGAGAGTGAAAGCTTTTGCGTATTGGAGGTTGTGACTTCTCCGTTTTGGCCCTGAAAGACTGACTTTCGCGACAGCTCGAGATCGCTACCGGCCCAGGTGGCCTTGGAGGTGACCTTGGCGGTCGCTTGTCCCATAGCCTGGTCAGCCGTCACTTCTTTGCCGTCAAGGTTATAAGTCGTGGGTCCCGCCGGGCCACGGCCGCCGCCGCCACCACCACCACCGCCGCCAGTTGGCTGGCCGCCTTCGACTTTTTGTTCGATGGAAATCGTCTTATCGTCTTGAGTGATTGTCCAGGTCACTTTGTCAGCGCCTTGCATGCGCTGGGACAACCCCTGGCTCTTGGCCTTGTCCAATGCCCAGGTGCCGGCAAAGTTAGCCGCCGCCATGGAGCTTGCCACGATGGCGAGCGCGAGCGCGCCCATCATTCCGGCGATCAAAAACAATCTTTTCATTAGGAATTCCTCCGTTAATTTGGTTCGCTATTGTTCGCGAGAGAGTCGAGTTCGGTAGTAAGACGCGCTCACCGTTAAAAAAGTTACGGGGAAAGTGGGGAACTCGACTCGCGGCCCGGTTTGGGAGCGCTGCTGCGCCGCCCGCCCGATGCCAGCCGCCTGCCGCCGGCGGTCTGGAGCAAACTCATCGTGCCCATGTACCCGTAACCGAAGCAAAACAGGAGCAGGAAGGCAATCGGTCCCCACATGTGCATCCGTATGGCATAAACGATCGCGAAAACGAAGTAAATCGCAAAACTCAATTCAAGCAGTGGCAACCAGCCGTGCTTGCGTTTGTACTTCTTGCGCTTCCAGGATTCATCGTGCGTGTTTTCTACGCTGTACTTCGGCGTGCGCACAAATTCTGATTTCACTCCGACCAGGGCTTCGAGCACCGCGCGGGCATTCGAAAAAGCCAATCCAATTCCCAGGCCCATGACCAACGGCAAGTGCAACAGCCGCGAGCGCCGCTTCTGATCGAGATACCAGACCGCTGTGCCATAGAAGAGCACCACGGACACCGTCGAAAAGAAAAGCAATGGCACGTCCAGCATCATCAGTTGATAGAGGCCCTGGTTGTAGCGAATCACCAGCAAAGGAAACTGCATGAAGCTGGCGACAATCATGAGCGGATAACTGATGTTACCTGTCAGGCGGAAAAACATTTCCAGCTTTACGCGCAGAGGTACGTTGGCGTACCAGATGCGGCGATACAGCTTGAACCAGACTTGCAGCACACCCTTGGCCCAACGCCGCTGCTGTGCCTTGAACGCGTTGATGTCAACCGGGATTTCCGCGGGCGCGTCTTCATCAAGGAGGTAGACAAAACGCCAACCCATCAGCTGGGCGCGAAAACTAAGGTCGGTATCTTCGGTCAGCGTGTCGTGCTGCCAGCCGCCGCTCAATTCAATAGCCTGACGACGCCAGATTCCAGCGGTGCCATTGAAGTTGAAAAAATTACCCGTGCGATTGCGCGTTGTTTGCTCGACTACGAAATGCCCGTCGAGCATGATCGTCTGTAGACGCGTGAGTAGATTGTATGACCCGTTGATGTGCGACCAGCGCATCTGGGCGCATCCGACCGTAGTGTCAGTGAAGTGATGAATCAGCTTGCGCAGAAAATCCGGCTTAGGTACAAAGTCGGCATCGAAGATGGCAATCAGCTCACCCTTCGCGGTCTTCATTCCGTTTTCCAGGGCGCCGGCCTTGAATCCGGTCCGATCGTCGCGATGAATGTAATGGATGTCGAAACCCTGCGCTGCATAATTCGCGACCGTGGCGCTGGCAATCTTGACCGTCTCGTCGGTTGAGTCATCGAGGACCTGGATCTCGAGCCGATCGCGCGGATAGTCGATCTCTGTGACCGCCTTTACCAGGCGCTCAACCACATACATTTCGTTGAAAAGCGGCAGTTGCACGGTCACGTGCGGGAGTTCTGCTTCAGAAAATTGATGCTTGGCTTTGGGTGGGAATTTCGAGTAGCGCCAAAACTCGATTACCTGCTTGACGCGGTACACACCGTAGATAGCTAAAACGGTAAGAATGCTGAAGTAGATGATCAGGATGGTCCAGTCAAACGCATCGATGTAGTAAAGCGGGCTGATGTTCCACACCGCCGCTTCCTTGATAGAGTCGGCATAGCCCGTCCAATACCCGGTTTTGTAGAGGGAATCACAATAGCCGGGGATGTCCGTACATACATACCCGGTAATCTTCGTCGGGCAAAACCAGCCCTTCTCCAGACACTGAGTTGGATCAATTGATGCGGCAATAAGGGATAACACTTATGGTAGATGAAACCTTTGTGGAAATAATCAGGCGTCGCATTCTAACGCAGTGGGGCAGTTCACTCAAAACTCGGTCGCGACCGGGTGGAGGATTACCAGAGCGTTTAAGCTTGAGTCGGCGCCTTCAAGTTGCCGCCTCGGAGCTGCACTTCACACCCAAATTCAACATGAGTTGAGGTCATACAGTGGCCGCCGAACCGGGGTTAAGGGATGTCCGGGTCGTTTGAGCTGTGCCGGCAAAACCAGCAGAACAATGAGTTCGATGTCGTTCAAAATGCGACCCGGTGACCTTCTAACTGACCGACTTGATTTTCGTTTGATTCAAAATCACCTGATTTCCTGAGAAAATCCGCGTCTCTCACTGCGGCACGGTCATTGCGAATCCCAGGTTCGGAAGACGGCCTTTACTTCCCCCGAACCCGATGATTACCTCCAGCCGGAAAAATCAAATCTATGTTTGGATAGTCATAGCCGCAGGCCTCGCAGTGACCGCTTACTCAAGCGCCCACGTCACGCAGTCGCAACTCGACGTCAGGTTCCTCTTCATCGCCATGGCGACGATCCTGATCGGCCCGCGCCTGAGCATTCCAATTCCTCGGGTCAAGGCCTACATCTCTGTCTCCGACACTTTCGTCTTTCTCGCAATTCTGTTGTTCGGCGGCGAGGTGGCTATTCTACTGGCGACTGCCGAAGCCGCTTGCGCTTCGGTACGTATCGGGAAGAAAAACCGGACCCATCTATTCAACGCCAGTGTTATGGCGTGCGCGACCTTCATCACAGTCTGGAGCATCCGTTTTCTTTTTGGTGATGCTTTGCAGATTCGGGACTTCTATTCGCAGAATTACATTGTCCTCCTTTGCACAATGGCTGTGGTCCAGTATCTGGGAAACTCGCTGATGATTGCTGCCAGTTCGGCTTTGAAAAGCGAAGAAACAGTTTGGCAGTCGTGGCGTCAGAATTACCTGTGGACTTCAATAACTTATTTAGCCGGGGCTTGCGCTGCCGGAATCATCGCGCGTTTCATAGGCAATGTCGGATTCTTTGCTTTTAGCGCGACGATTCCCATTATCGCGATCGTTTATTTTACTTATTGGACTTACATGAAGAACGTTGAAGGCGCCGCCTCGCAGGCTGAGCAGGCCCGCCGTCACGTCGAAGAATTAAACAGCCACATCGCGGAACAAGAGCGCATCAGTAAGGCGCTGCGCGAAACGGAAGAGCATTTTCGCAACGCCTTTGATTATGCCGCGATTGGCATGGCTCTGGTGTCACCCCAGGGTGGATGGTTGCGCGTCAATCGATCTTTGTGCGATTTGCTCGGCTACACAGAGCGCGAACTGCTGAACTCAAACTTTCAGGCCGTAACCCATGCCGATGACCTGGGAGGTGACCTGGCTAATCTTTATCGATTGATGCAGGGAGAAACTCCAAATTGTCAGGTCGAAAAGCGCTACGTACATCGTCAGGGTCAGATCGTCTGGGCGCTCAGCAGTGTTTCATTGTTGCGAGATTCCGACCAGAAGCCGAAGCATTTCATCTTTCAGATTCAAGACATCACTGAACGCAAGCGGGCAGAAGCCGCGTTGCAAAGCTTGTCGTTGGTTGATGAGCTGACTGGTCTTTACAATCGTCGCGGCTTCCTGGCTGTCTCCGAACAAAGCCTCGCAGAGATCCGCCTCAACGATAAGATCCCGGCAATTGTTTACGCCGATCTCGATGGCTTGAAAGAAATCAATGATTCGTTGGGCCACCATGAAGGCGACCGCGCGCTGGCCAGGGCCGCAGAGATTCTCAAAGACAGTTTCCGCAGTTCGGACATTGTAGCGCGTATCGGCGGCGACGAATTTGTAGTGCTGGCCGCGCTGACGCATGACGAGAGCGCCGAATCGCTTTCTCAGCGCTTGCAGGAAAACTTTGACACCAGTAACGCGACGAGGGCCCGTCCTTACAATCTCGCGCTGAGCGTCGGCATTGCCCACTGTGATGATAAGCAGAACCATTCGATCGAAGAGTTGATGGCCCAGGCCGATCGCGCTATGTACGACGACAAACGACGTAAACGATCGCGCGACAGCTTCACGCCTCAACTGGTTAGATCGCGGATCGAAGCCGTGGCTTAGTCTTTTGACCGTGGCTTCATCTCTGTTGCTCAGGTCAGGTTCGATCCTGGTCTGAGCATTTTTCTTTTAGCGGTGGAACTATAAAATACTCGGCTCCTAACCAATCCGTTGCTACAATCCCAGCCTTGCGCAATTCAGCCGAGTCTTTATCACAGCCAGGTTCCCGCTGGCGCACGCTGACCCTGCTTGCAATCGCCGAACTGCTGGCCATGTCGCTTTGGTTTAGCGGTTCGGCGGTTGTTCCGGCGTTGACGAAGGAATGGCATCTCAGCGCGAATGCCGCCAACTGGCTGACGCTTTCCGTGCAGCTGGGGTTCGTTGCAGGAACCCTCGTCAGCGCTTTACTGAATCTTCCCGACATCATCAGTCCGCGTCATCTGTTTACGTTAACGGCGTGTCTCGGGGCCATCGCCAACGCCGCGTTCGGATGGTTTGCGCACGATGCGTCGAAGGGAATCGCGTTGCGGTTCCTGACGGGAATGTTCCTCGCCGGAGTCTATCCGCCGGCAATGAAAATTCTGGCCACGTGGTTTCGCCATGGTCGTGGCCTGGCCCTGGGAGTTTTAGTGGGCGCGCTCACACTCGGCAAAGCTGCTCCGTATCTCATCAACGGCATTGGCAGTTCGAACTGGCGCTACAACGTGATTTCGGTATCAGCACTGGCGGTCATCGGTGGTCTGGTTGTGCTGCTGTTTGTCGATGATGGGCCATACGCCTTGCCGGCCGCGCGATTTGATTGGAAGCAGGTTGGTCGAGTCTTTCACAATCGGGGCGTACGCCTCGC
>Ga0207428_10001443_pt1 | contig 24968 bp, 26 predicted proteins | sample RhiMethybrSRZTD1_FD_187600 | JGI IMG/M metagenome (GOLD analysis project Ga0207428, IMG submission 187600) | Populus rhizosphere microbial communities from Tennessee, USA - Rhizosphere MetaG P. TD hybrid SRZTD1 (SPAdes) (version 3) | ecosystem: Host-associated > Plants > Roots > Rhizosphere >...
CGGCTACAACTTCCACCGACCGCATACTAGTCTCGGCGGCGTGCCCCCCATCGCTCGCATCGCGTGGGGCCATAACCTCGTGCGAGTACACAGCTAGCGACTCGAGTAGCCCCGGCCGCCGTCGACGCGGCCGGGGAACGCGATGTCGGCGGGCGTTACGATTTGGTCGCGACGCGACGGAACGTGATCTCCGTGCCGCTCAGCATGCCAGTGATTTCGTTGCCCTTGATGTTCAAGGCCGGCGTCTCGTCGGTCTTCTGGTCGAACCAAAGCCGGATGGTGTTTCCATTGACGATGCCGTCGACGCGCCCATCATCGGTTCCGGCGCCCACGATCGTTCCAGTCACCTTGTTGCCGGTCTGCTTCAGCACCATCGTGTAGGTGGCGGCCCCTCTCACGGCGCTGCCCACCCAGGTGCCCGTCACATCGGGTGAGCTCTGCGCGCTGGCGTAGCCAGCGAGCACCATCAGGGATAACCCCAAGGACAGCAGCAACGTGCGCTTCAAAAGATGTGTCATCGGTCCGTTCCTCCTTTTTTCACGGCGCTCAGCGCCGGTTCGGTCGTCATTTGGATGCACGCGACCACCGGGTGGTGACGAACACGCGGCCTGCGGCGTCTGAACTGTAGGATTGGCAGGCGCCCTACCGACTTCCGAGGGGAGACGGCAATGAGCACGGTTGGTGAGCAACTGGTTCAGGTACTGCGCCAGGCCGGTGTGGCGCGTGTGTACGGCATCGTCGGCGACAGCCTGAACCCGTTCGTGGACGCGATCCGGCGGACGCAGGGCATCGAGTGGATTCACGTCCGCAACGAGGAGGCGGCGCGTTTGCCGCCGCGGCGAGGCGCAGCTGACCGGCCGGCTCGCCGTCTGCGCCGGCAGCTGCGGTCCCGGCAATACACACCTGATCCAGGGGCTGCAGCGTTCTCATCGACGGGGCCCGACCAGCGGCGTCTCCACGAGGTGCTCGCCGACGAACCAGACGTGCCGCTCGTTGGTCCGGATCACCTGGCTCACCACCAGGTCGTTCGTGCCGTCGTCGCCCATCTCGGCTGCCTGTCGCGCCATGGCGCGGCTCTCCTTCAAGACGATCTCGTGCGCGTGGAGAAGCCGCGAAATCTGCGTCGGGACGTCGTCGCGGTGGCGCGGGGGGCGCGGGATCAGCGTCATCTCGGCGACGTCGTGAGCCATCGCGATGCTCACCCCGCCGAGCGATTGAATGCGCTCGGCGATCGCGTCGACCAGCTCGCTCTGCTCGTCGAAATGCTTGTCGAACAGAAGATGGAGCTGATAGAACGTCGGACCGCTGACCTGCCAGTGATGCTTCTTGTAGAGGTCTCGCAGCGTCATCGTGTCGGCCAGCAACTGATTCAGGTTGGCGACGCTCTCCGCGCACACCGAAACGTCGAGGGCGATCGGCAATCGGGCGATCGTTCCGTAGTGCTGGAGCTCGGCAACGCCGTCCGTGGTCAGCGGCCGTGCCTGCTCGCTCGGGATGACGACTTCGTGTTTTCTTGCCATGGCTGTTCCGTCCTCTCTCGTATTCGACCGTTCTGTCCTCGGTGCACGCCTACAGCCTAGCCGTGGTGCCAGCGTCAGTACGTCGGCTCGGCCGAGACGACATCGAACGCCGTTACGCTGATTCGATACGTGACGGTTCCCGGCGACCGCCAGGTGAATCCTCATCGCAGCCATCCCCCCCAATTCCCCAGTCCATCCCGTCGGTGTCGGCCCACAGCTCACCCTCATCGACCTCCCGTTCCGTCGCCGGCCGCTGGTATTCCACGTACTGCCGGGGTCCACCGACATAGAGGCAGTGGCAGTTGACCGGATCTGCGTAGGTGTACGCCGCGTCCCCGCCCACGCCGTGAGCGACGAACCTGAACGGCGGCATCGACGCGAGATTTTGGGCCTGCTCGGGGGTCTCGGCGTTTCGCCTCTGGAAACCGGCTTTCACCAGAAGCTCTTCCGTGCTGACAGCGTCCTGTCCGCGCAGCGTTGCGCAGCCAGACACTGCCGCCAGCAAGCCGGCGAAGCAAACAGTCGCTACGATGGCGCCGACGCGGAAACGAAGCCTATTCCTCATCTCCCTCTCCTGTTGGTGCCGCCAAGCACGGTAGGCGACGAGCCGCGGCTCTCGCGCGCGGCTTTTCCGGGCCCTCTCACCATTTCGAGTGCGTCTTCGGTAGCAGCGTTACAGTCGGCGACGGCCGCCTTGCATCACCGCGTCCGACGGCCTCCCGAAGGCCCGGCGCGGCGTCACGAGCGGGAGAACGAGGAACAGGACACGTCTGGGGTGGTCACACGGGGCCCGAGCCCGACGGCGAAGCGCGGATTCGCGGCTATGTCGTCAACGAATACAAGGACGTCATCGTCGCCGCCGAGACCGGCTCATGTGACCTCCTCCTCCCGCGCTACACGCCCGCTTCCGCAGACTCGCGTCGTTTCCCGTGCTCGTGCACTCATTGAGACGGGGCCGGCGCGCAGCCGGTTACATGAGGCCGCGTTATGGAAAGTAGAAGGAGACTCCTGCGACGCCCGTGTGCGACTCGAAGCCGCGGTTGGGATCGGCTGTTCCGCCGTTCGAGACGTGCTGAATGCGATAGCCGAGGTAGAGCGCAGTGTGATCAGTCACGAAATACGACGCTCCCAGGCCGCCGAAGACCAGGAACGAGAATGTGGAGCTGATTTCACGCACATCGAGATTGGTGCCGCCGGCAGCGCCGGCAATCTCGACATACGGGACGAAGCGGCCAAGCGAGAGAAAGTGATACCGCACCACGGCGGCCGCGCCGGCGAAGTACGCTCGCACCGGGTCCACGTAGCCCTGCGCGAATGGCTCGAGCCCGATCTCGAGCGCGCCGTACAGCGGTCCACGAAAAGTGGGACCGAACGGCAGCAACGACAGCCGAACGCCGCCGTTCAGGAGCACGAGGCCGGTCCCAGCGAGGTGAGAGAGGGCTTCGTCTTGCTTGCCCCCACCGGCCTCCACCGAGAGCATGAAAGCGCCCTTTCGGAAAGTCTCGTTCGGGTCGAAGCAAAGCGCTCGCCCGGGAGTGACACCGAGGATCGTCAGCGCAAAGAGCGCCGCGGTAATCGCGGCGCGGCTCCATGATCTCGCGCCAGACGGCTCGCACGTCTCGCCTGCCCCTGCGCCGTCGAATGCTCGCAGCGATCGATTCCCTTGGGCCTCGTTACCGCCACTTCGAAATTGCCAACTTACGCCTCGAGCGCAACGCGCCGTGCCCGGCCATCGTCCCCACAACACCGAGAGTATGTACGCATTCTCCCTGCTCTTCGCCAGAGTCCTGGCGAACCAGGCGGAGTACCGCTTCCGATGGTGCCGGCGCTTATTGCCGCCGGAACGCTCTCAACTCATGCCGGCATCGGCATGGTCTCCTCGATTCTCGTCACCGTGGCCGGGGCGGCGGCAATCCTCGCACGTGGCGTCGCCTCGGGTCGATCACGTCACTGTTCGTCGGCGCGGCGAATGGGAGGCCGTTGTAGACGTACCCTTGGACGCCCAGCCCTCGATGGCTATCGGTCCGCGCGAGCTCGAACTGAAAAGAGGCATGTCAAAACCGCCCCGATCACCCCTCGTGGCCGGCGGCCGACAGTCGACGGTCGAGATCGAAGGCAGCGCTGATGAGGGCGAGGTGCGTGAACGCCTGAGGAAAGTTCCCGAGGTGCTGCGCCTGAAGACCCAGCTGCTCGCCGTGGAGCCCCAGGTGATTGGCGTAGCCCAGCATCTTCTCGAAGAGGAACCGAGCCTTCTGCAGGTCGCCCATGCGAGAGAGACACTCGACATACCAGAAGGAACACATCGAGAACGTGCCTTCCTCTCCCGTGAGCCCGTCGGAGAATCCGCCGGCGAGGCGATAGCGATAGACCAGGGAGTCACTCACCAGCTCGCGCTCGATCGCGCGCAAGGTCGAGATCCACCGCGGGTCGGTCGGGGACACGAAGCGGACGAGCGGCATGAGGAGCGTCGCGGCGTCCAGCGTCGTCGCGCCGACATGCTGGACGAATGCGCCCCGCCCCGGATCCCAGAAGCGGGTAAAGATGTCTTGAAAGATCGTGTCCCGCGTCTCGTACCACTTCGCCAGGGGGGCCGGGAACGAGCGCTTGGTCGCGAGCCGGATCGCGCGATCGAAGGCGACCCAGCACATCACCCGCGAGAAGAGGAACTCCTGCCGACCTCCGCGCACCTCCCAGATGCTCTCGTCCGGCCGGCGCCAGTTCGCGGAGAGCCAGTCGAGCAGCCGCACGAGGTTCGTCCACGCGTCGTATCCCATCGGCGAGCCATACTTGTCGTACAGGTACACCGAGTCGATCAGCTCGCCGTAGATATCGAGCTGCAGGTGAGTGAAGGCTGCGTTGCCGATCCGGACCGGTCGAGATCCCATGTAGCCCTCGAGGTGGGGCAAGCTCTCCTCGGGCAACGCGTGACGGCCGTCGAGCCCATACATGATTTGGAACGAGCCGTCCGGCTCGAGCTCGCGGTAGCGGGCGGTTAGCCAACGCATGAAGGCGGCCGCCTCGTCGGTGTAGCCCAGACGCATGAGCCCGTACAGGGTGAACGACGAATCACGGATCCAGGTGTAGCGATAATCCCAGTTGCGCCCGCCCCCGATCACCTCGGGGAGACCGAAGGTCGGCGCGGCGACGATCGACCCGTACCGTCGCGAGGTGAGCATCTTCAAAGTCAGCGCCGAGCGATTCACCGTCTCGCGCCAGCGGCCGCTGTAACTGCTACGCGCGACCCACCGACGCCAGAAGTTCACGGTCTCCTTGAAGGAATCACTCTCGTAGTGCGGCCGCTCCGAGGGCGACGGCTCCTGCGCGTGGACCACCTCGAGGACGAACCAGGCTGAGGCGTCCGCGCCGAGCGCGAACTCGGCCACGGCCGCGCCGTTCTCGATTTGCAGGGGGACGGAGGAGCGAAGGCGAAGCGCCAGCTCGCCGCTGCCCGATCGGCCGACGAAGAGCACCTCGGTGTCGCTTCGACGCTCGGCCGTGTGGGTGGCGCGGGCATAGTCGAAGCGCGGATCGCAGCGCATCTGAAAGCGCAGCACCTCGCCCCGCACCGTCTTCGCCCGCCGCACCACGGTGTGCGCCTGTCCTGCGTCGTCCACGGCCATGAAATCGGAGACCTCGGCGACACCGTCGGCATCGAGAAAGCGCGTCAGCAGCACGTTCGTGTCAGGCAGATAGAGCTGCTTGCGTGCGGCGCTCGCGAGGATCGGCGCGATCTGGAATCGTCCGCCACGCTCGGCGTCGACGAGGGCTGCGAAGACAGAGGGCGAGTCGAAGTCGGGCAGACACAGGAAGTCGATCGATCCGTCCATGCCCACGAGGCCGACGGTGTAAAGGTTGCCGATGACGCCATAGTCGCCGATGGGCGCGTAGTGACTCGCCATCCTCCATGAGCCTAGCACCGCGGGGAATACCTCGCGCCTCCGACGCGTGGACACGCCCGACCAGCGCACGAGGGGTTTACGTGCTAATACGTCATGGCGGGCCCTGAAAGCGTCGTCATCAGCACGGCCCTGGGTGCGAGCCGAGCGTGATCGACTATTTGGCTCACTTCGTCAATACCGTACTACTGGCGGTGGGGGCCCTCCTCCCGATCATCGACCCCCTGGGCGGCGCGCCGATCTATCTCGCGATGACAGCCGGCCTCAGACCGGAGCATCGCGGCCCGATAGCGAAGGCGGTCGCCGTGAACAGCTTCTTCCTGTTGCTCGCTTCGGTGCTGGTGGGCGCGTACGTGCTCGACTTCTTTGGCCTGTCGATTCCCGCCGTCCAAGTCGCCGGGGGATGGTCGTCTGCGCCATCGCCTGGTCACTACTGAATCGTCCCGATTCCCCTGCCACGCTCTCGCGGACCACGGAGCCCGCGACCGTCGCCGACGACCTCAAACGGCGCGCGTTCTATCCGCTGACGATGCCGCTGACCGTTGGACCCGGCTCGATGTCGGTGGCGCTCACCCTCGGCGCCAACCCGGCGCAGGGCTGGCGCGCAGCGGTCATCACCGCGATCGCGCACGCACTCGGCATTCTGATCGTCAGTGTGGCCGTCTATTTCTGCTACCGATACGCTGATCGGATCGTCAATCGGCTCGGGCCCACGGGCACGAGCGTGGCCGTCCGTCTTTCGGCGTTCATCCTCTTGTGCATCGGCGTTCAAATCACCTGGAACGGCGTCCGCGCACTGCTGGCCCTCGCTTTCCCGGGGCGCTGAAGAAGAAGCGGACCCGCGCCTATTTCGGTCCGAACACGTCGATGGCGATACGGCCCGCGTTCACCGCGCAGGGCCAGCCGGCATAGAACGCCACGTGCGTGATCAGCCCCTTCAACTCTGTCTGCGTCACGCCATTGTCGAGCGCCCTCTGCATGTGGCCCCGCATCTCGTCGGTCCGGTAGAGCGCAGCCAGCATTGCCACCGTGATCAGGCTCCGATCACGCTTGCTCAGGTCCGGATGCTCCCACACGTCGCCGAACAGCACGTCGTCGCGGAGCTGCCCCAGCTTGGGAATGAACTCGTACACCGTCGGCTTCTTCTGAGCCATGTGTCGATCTCCTCGTGTAGTCGGTCAAGCGAAAGGGGTTAGCGGGGCTCGCGCGATCGCAGGAAGGTACGCACCTGGTCGATCGTCTTCTCGAGCAAGTCTTTTGGGCTCTCGCCAGGGGAATACCGTCGACTGCGCCTTCGGCGCGAGCGCGGCAATGTCCACGCGCGTCTGATAGGGGTCTGCGCGCCGAGGTAGTCCATCAGCCCCAGCTGGTCGTCGGCAAAGGCGCCCCAGGGATCGCTGGTTGGAGTCGGTCCGGTGGACTCGCCGCCGTTCGCATTGCGCTGATCCATCGTGATGCAGCGGAAGTCGCCCTTGAACGCTTCCATCGCGTTGAAGACCGCGGTGGGCCAGTTGCTCACGCGGGAGTTCAAGCCCCCGCCGGGAGTGACGAGCAGTGGGAAGCCCGAGCCAACTTCCTCGTAGCGAATGCGGACAGCACCCCTCTCATAGAACGGGACGGCACGGCAGTCTCCCTTCGGCATCCGATTCGATGCCCGTCGTTGGTTAGCAGGGCGGTGATCCCCTGCCCGCGCTCGTCGTATACGACGACGGGGCCGGCCCGGTCAACCGGGTGAAGAATGTCAAGGACGGTACTTGTGATTCGCGACCGCGTCCGTGGGTATACTCCGCATGGCCTCGCAGCTTCTGCCTGGCTACAGGCTCTACCTGGCTACAGGAGGTTTTCATGGGGATTCTCGACGATCTTCTCGGCGGACTGGCCGGACAAGGGATGGGCGGCCGCGCCAACCCGCAAGCGACGCGGGCCGGGGGCGGCGCGGGCATGAGCCAGGTGCTGATGGCGCTGATGCCGATCGTGCTCGGCATGCTGGCGAACCGCGGGTCTCGCGGTGGCTCGCCGACTCAAGCGAACCTTGCACCAGGGAGTGGCGGTATCGGTGACCTACTCGGCCAGGTGCTCGGCGGCGCCGGTGGTACGGGGGGCGGCCTCGGTGGTCTTCTCGAACAACTGCAGCGTTCAGGCTTCAGCCAGCAAGCGGACTCCTGGGTGAGTCCGGGCGCCAACAGGCCGATTTCACCGGACGCGATGTCGCAGATCTTCGGGAAGGACGGCCTCGAGGCAATCGCGCGGCAGGCGGGCCTCAGCCCGGACGAAGCATCCCACGGCCTCTCCGAGCTGCTTCCCGAGGTCGTCGACCGAATGACTCCCGGGGGCCAGGTTCCCGATCCCGACGCGCTGGCCAACAGCGTCGACGACTTCGCGCGACGCCTCGGTCTTTCGTAAGCTCTCGCCCGGCGGTCGGTAACGGAAGCGCCGTGCAGCTGGTCAGTCAGCGAACGCGGGCATCACCTCGCGGGCAAAGCGCCGTAGGCTCTCTCGGCCTCGGGCGCCGCCTCCAGATCCACCGCCGTTGATCAGCACGTAGCCGACGCCGACGGCGCGGAGCTCCTCGAGCCTCTTCGCGATCTCGTCGGGGGTGCCGTACATCGCGCTGTTCTCGTTGATGGTCCGGGGATCTCCGGTGGCGCGGTCCGGGCCGCCGAGCACCGTGCCGTCGGGCCAGGTGGCGAGCTTCAGCTGGCGGACCCGATTCTGGAGCCGGCGGTCCAGGGCCGCCTGTCGCTCCTCGGCGGCATCGGTCACAAAGAAGGCACGGGTCACACCGACCTGCATCGGGTCGAAGCGGCGGCCACGAGCCTCCACCTCGGCCTTGTAGGTGACGATGTGCGCGGCCACGCTCGTGAGCGACGCATACTGCCCGAGGAGCAGGTTGAACCCCTGGGCGGCGACCCGGCGAATCGAGCTCTCGCTGCCCGCGCCCATCCAGATCTTGGGATGCGGCTTCTGCGCCGGGGGCGGCTCGACGACGATATTGTCGAACTCCCAGTACTTGCCCCGATAGTTGAAGGGCTCGTCGGCGGTCCACGCCTTGAGCAGGACTTCGAGGCACTCATCGAACCTCGCGTCGGCATCCTCCATCGACATGCGGAAGCCCGCGAACTCGTTGTACCGGTAGCCCTTGCCGATCCCGAAATCGAGCCGGCCTCCGGACAGCAGATCGAGCGTCGCGGCCTGTTCGGCCAGCAACACCGGGTTGTGCCACGGCAGCACCATCACCGCAGTGCCGAGACGGAGGCGGCTCGTGCGCGCCCCGAGCCAGGTGAGGAGATTCAGCGTGGCCGAGACCTGACCGTATCCGGTGAAGTGATGCTCCACGACGAAGGTGCTGTGAAAGCCGAGCGCCTCCGCCTCCACGTTGTATTCGATGAAATCCCGAAACCCCTCACTGCTGTCGAATTCGGCGCCACCGCGCCTCGCTGACGCGCTGCCGAAGAGACCGAATCGCATATCGTCCCGACCTCCGTTTAGGGTCGCACCTCGCGGCCAAGATATTCCACGGCGGCCTGGAGGCCGCCGCGTCCGTGCGGAATGCTCAGCGCGCCGAGCGCCATCTCGACCGCACCGAGCACGCCGAACACCATCGGTGCGTTGACGTGGCCCATGTGCGCGATCCGGAACGCGCGGCCCTGGAGATCTCCGATCCCGCGGCCGAGGACGACGCCGCACTTGTCACGACAGTAGTCGCTGATCACGCCGGGCTCGCGGCCCTGCACGAGCACCGTGGTCACCGAGTTCGCGCGCTCCTCCGGGCGGACGACGTTGAACGCGAGCGCGCCGCCTTCCGCCCATCGGCTTACGGCGTGGCGCGTGGCCTCGGCGAGCAGCGCGTGGCGACGGATCGCGGCGTCGAGGCCCTCCTCGAGGAGCATGTCGAGCGCCTTGCGTAAGCCGAAGAGCAGATGCTGCGGCGGCGTGCCACCGTACTTCTGGTAGTGCGCTTCGCCGTTGCGGAACGTCCAGTCCCAGTAGCGCGTGCGCAGGTCTGCTTTTTGATGCGCGGCGTGCGCGCGCTCGTTGGCAGAGACGAACGCGAGGCCGGGCGGCGTCATCAGCCCCTTCTGCGAGCCCGCCATCGCGACGTCGATGCCCCACGCGTCCATCTCGAACGGCATGCAGCCGAGCGACGCCACGCAGTCCACCATCAGCAGCGCGGGATGCCCGACGGACGCGATCGCCCCATGGATGGCCGCGAGGTCGTTGACCACGCCCGACGCGGTATCGATCTGGACGACCAGAATGGCCTTGATCTCACGTGCGGTATCGGCGGCGAGGCGCTGCGCGACCGCCGCCGGATCGACCGCGCGCCGCAGGTCGCCCTTCAAGACCTCAACCTTGACGCCCATCATCCGCGCCATGTCGCCCCACCCGAGCGCGAACAGGCCGCTCTCGAGCACCAGCACGGTCTCGCCCCGCGACAGCACGTTGGTGAGCGCAGCCTCCCAGCCGCCGTGGCCGTTCGCGGCGTAGATGTAGCTACGCCCCGTCGTCCGGAAGATCTTCGGGAGATCCTCGAGAAGGCTGTGCGTGACCGCCACCATGTCGCCGGCGTAGATGTCGATGGCCGGTCGATGCATCGCGGCGAGCACCTCGTCGGGAATGTTCGTGGGACCCGGAATGCTCAGGAACTGGCGACCGTTGGAGACTGTCATAGCGTCGATTTTAAGCCAATGCTTGTCTCATTTGCTGGCCGGTGAAAGGACGTCCGGATGAGTCGCAGATTGCGAGCCATAGCTCCGATTGACGACCGCCTGCGATCGGCCGCATTCTGTCGCCACCGTGCTGATGACATGATGACCCGGAGAACGTTCCTCGGGGGGGTCGGGGGCGGGTTGGCCACGGCGTACGCGACGACGGCGCGCGCGACCGCTGCCGCGCAGCCGGAATCGCGGCGGTATCGCATCGGCATCATGGAGGCAAGGGCGGCGAGCGCGAATGCCGTGCAGCTCGCCGCGTTCCGGCGAGGCCTCGAAGAGCTCGGGTATGTCGAGCAACGGCAGTTCGTGCTCGAGTATCGATCGGCGGAGGGACAGCCGGATCGTTTTCCCGCGATCGCGGCGGAGCTCGTTCGCGTCCCCGTCGACGTCATCCTCGCCTCCGGCACGCCGGCCGTCCTGGCCGCCAAGCGTGCGACGCAGACGATACCGATCATCATGACGTCCAGCGGTGACCCGATCGACACCGGGGCTGTCGGCAGCCTTCCCTACCCCGGCGGGAACGTCACCGGCGTGAGCGCGCTCTTCGCGGAGACGAGCGGCAAGCGCATCGAGCTCCTCAAGGAAGCGGTTCCGACCGCCCAGCGCATCGCGGTGCTGCTCGACATGGGAAATCCGGCCGTCGTACGGCAATGGCGAATCACGAGCTCGGCTGCCACGTCGATGAAGCTGACGTCCCAGCTGCTCGATGTGCGGCGGGCGGACGATCTCGGCCGCGCCTTCGAGCACGCAACGCGCGACCGCGCGGACGCGATGGTGGTCGGCCGCGGCGCGGTCTCGCTGCACAACGCGCGGCAGATCGCCGATCTCGCGGTCCGCTACCGCTTGCCCACCATGTTCCCGTCCCGGGACTTCGTCGAGCTCGGCGGCTTGATGTCCTACGGGGTCAACTACGCCGAGCTCTATCACCGAGCGGCGACGTTCGTGGACAAGATCCTCAAGGGCGCCAAGCCGGGTGACCTGCCGGTCGAGGAGCCGACGAATTTCGAGCTGGTGATTAATGTCGCCACGGCGACGAAGCTACGTATCACCCTCGCCCGCGCGCTGCTGCAGCGAGCCGACCACCTCATCGAATGACCACAATGGGTTTAGTGAGAGCAGCGTGATCACAATGTGGAGCGTCCTACGACCGCGAACGTGGGGCGGCGGCAAAGGATCTTAAGGCCCGACAGCTTGCGCCCCGCGCCCTCATACGGTCCAATCGGCCGATGAGTAGTCCAGCCTCGCCGTCCGACGGCCGTCAGGATCTCCCTGCCATCGCCGGCGATCCGGCAGCATTGTTGCGCGTGCCTCGGGCCACCTATCGGCTCCAGCTCGGTCCCGATCTGACCTTCGATGACGCGGCCGCGCTGGTGCCGTACCTCACGGCGCTTGGCATCAGCGACTGCTACATTTCACCTTTTTTCGAAACCAGCTCGACTCGCTCGCATGGCTACGATGTGTCCGACCACAGCCGGTTTCGCGCCGAGCTGGGCGGCGAGACCGCATTCCGCCGCTTCGCAGAGGCGCTCCGCCATCACGGCCTGGGCCTCCTGATCGACGTCGTGCCGAATCACATGGGAATCGCGGGCAACCGGAACGCCTGGTGGTTCGATGTCCTCATGCACGGCGCGTCCTCGCGGTACGCGTCGTTCTTCGACATCGACTGGACGCCGGTCAAGGCGGAGCTCGCCAACAAGGTGCTCTTGCCGCTGCTCGGCGACCAGTACGGGGCGGTCCTCGACCGGGGAGAGCTGCGCGTACAGCTCTCCGACGGACGCTTCACGATTCACTACTACGACACGGTGCTCCCGGTGGCGCCGCGGACGTACGTCCAGATTCTCGGTCACCGCCTGGACCAGCTCGAGGCCGCGCTCGGGGCCGAGAATAGCGCTCTGCTCGAGCTCAAAGCCGTCTATGAGTTGTTCCTCACGATTCCCCGCCGCACGGAGACCAATCCCGAGCGGCTGGCCGCGCGCCATCGCGAAGCGGAGATCGCTGTCCAGAAGTTCGCGAGTCTCCTGGAGACGTCGGGTGACGTGCGCGACTTCATCACCGAGAACGTACGGATCTTCAACGGGACTCCCGGCGACCCGCGGAGCTTCGATCTTCTGGACGGGCTTCTCCACGATCAGGTCTATCGCCTCGCCTACTGGCGTGTCGCGGGAGAGGAAATCAACTATCGGCGCTTCTTCGATATCAACGAGCTCGCGGCCATCCGGATGGAAGACCCGCGGGTTTTCGCGGAAACGCATCGCCTCATTTTGGGCCTCGTCCGGGAGGGCATCGTCACCGGGCTCCGGATCGACCACCCCGACGGGCTCTATGCCCCTGGCGAGTACTTCCGCCGCCTCCAGCGCGCTTGCTACCTCGAGACCATGCGTGGCGAGGTCGCCGAAGCGGCCGGCGACTCGACCGCCTGGCGTGATCGCACGGTGCTCGAGCTCTACGATGCCGCACAGCACGATCGCGGAGGAGCCTTACGTCCCTTCTACATCGTGGCCGAGAAGATCCTGGCTCCCGGCGAGCAGCTGCCCGATCACTGGGCGGTACTCGGCACGACGGGCTACGAATTTCTCAATTTTCTGAACGGCATCTTCATCGATCGGCACCAGGCCGGGGCCATGGACCGGATCTACATGCGCCTCATCCGCCAGCGGCCTTCCTTTGCCGAGACCGTCTATCAGTCGAAGCGGCTCATCATGGAAACGTCCATGGCCGCCGAGCTCAGCATGCTCGGACAGCGGCTCGACCGGATCTCCGAGAAGCATCGCTCCTCGCGTGACTTCACGCTCGCCAGCCTGACCCAGGCACTGCGTGAGATCATTGCGAACTTTCCCGTCTATCGCACGTATGTCGGCGACCGCGGCGACGGCCCCAGCGAGAGCGACCGCGAGTACATCGGGCGGGCGGTGGCCGCCGCCAAGCGCCGCACGTCGACCATGGACGTCTCGATCTACGACTGGATTCACGACCTGCTCGTCTTGAAGTTGCCGGCCTGGGCGGAGGAGGCCGATCGTTCCGAGCGTCTCGATCTCGTCTTGCGCTTCCAGCAAATGACCGGTCCGGTCACCGCCAAGGGCTACGAAGACACGGCGCAATACCGATACAATCGTCTGATATCGCTCAACGAGGTCGGCGGCGATCCGAGCCGCTTCGGTACCACCGTCGCCGAGTTCCACGCCTTCAACGTGGCGCGCCAGGCCTCGTCCGCCCACGCGCTCTCGACGACCTCCACGCACGACACCAAGCGCAGCGAGGACGTTCGAGCACGTATCAACGTGCTGTCGGAGATCCCGGGCGAGTGGCTCGCGACGATGCGGGTCTGGCAGAACCTGAATCGCAAGCATCGCCGGGTCGTGGACGGACAGGCGGTGCCTGGCCCCAACGAGGAGTACCTGATCTACCAGACTCTTGTCGGGGTGTGGCCGATTTCCGTCGAGCGGTTGCAGGCCTATCTGCTGAAAGCGATTCACGAGGCGAAGGTGGAGACGAGCTGGATCAATCCCGCCATTCGCTATGACGAAGCCGTGTTGAGCTTCGCGAAGGCTATCCTCGACCCGGAACAATCAGCCAAGTTCCTGGCCGACTTCACCCGGTTCCACGAACGGGTCGCCGCCTTCGGCGCTCTCAACTCGCTGGCCCAGGTCCTCGTGAAGGTGACGGCGCCCGGCGTGCCGGATTTCTACCAGGGGACGGAGCTGTGGGACCTGAGCCTGGTCGACCCGGACAACCGCCGGCCTGTCGAGTGGCCGCTTCGCGTGCGACTGCTCAACGACCTCGTGAAGGAGATCGAGAGCAGCACGGATCTGGCCGGGCTCGCGCGGAGCCTGCTCGAGACCCGCGACGACGGACGGATCAAGTTGTATCTGACTCGACAGGCCCTGGCGTTCCGGCGCGCGCGCGCGCTCCTCTTCGAACGCGGAGACTACCGGCCGCTGGACGCACAGGGCGCACTCGCCGAACACGTCTGCGCATTCGCGCGCGTCGGCGACGGCGGGGTCGCGCTGACCGTTGTACCGCGTCACCTCGCCAAGCGGCGGGTCGACGGGCCGCCCGTCGGTCCGGACTACTGGGCCAGCACGTGGCTTCCGATCCCGGACGATCTCGCAGCCCGGTTCCGTAACGTGCTGACTGACGAGATCTTGGAGCCGGCGGCGACGGCCGAAGGCCGCGGCCTCGCGCTTGGGCGTGTGCTCGCCAATTTTCCGGTCGCGCTGCTCGAGTCCGCCTAGCGCGCTCGCCTTCTCGTGCATCGTGCCGTCCCCGCTCGTAGAATCAAGAGCTGGGACAACGTGGCGGCCATTCTGTGTCACGCATGACGCTCGATCAGCAAGAAATCCGCGCGGTCGTCGAAGGTGAGCACGGCGACCCCTTCGCTGTGCTCGGTCCGCACCGGGTGCAGACGCCGGACGGCGCGGTCGTGGCGGTGCGCGCGATCGTTCCCGGCGCCGCCGCCGTCCGCGTCCTCTTCGCTGATGCGCCACCGTCTCCGATGGAGCGGCTGGACCCCGCCGGCTTCTTTGAAACAGTTCTCTCGGACCGGCGCGACGTGTTTCCCTATCGGCTCGAGATCACGCGTGACGGCCAGGTCACCGAGATCGACGACCCGTACCGCTTCCCGTCGCTGCTGAGCGACTTCGACCGCCACCTTCTGGCCGAAGGCACGCACTACCGCGCGCACGAGAAACTCGGTGCGCATCCCGCCGTCATCGACGGAGTGACCGGCGTCTCGTTCGCGGTGTGGGCGCCCAGTGCCCGGCGCGTGAGCGTCGTGGGCGACTTCAACGACTGGGACGGCCGGAGCCATCCGATGCGGCTTCATCCCGCCAACGGCATCTGGGAGATTTTCATCCCGGGGCTGGCCGAGGGCAGCCGCTACAAGTTCGAGATCCGAGGGCCGTCGGCGCAACCGCTCGCGCTGAAGGCGGACCCGTATGCGCGCGCCTTCGAGCCGGAGACGCCGCGTACCGCGTCAGTCGTCGTGAGCCGCGACGGCTTCCGATGGAGCGACCACGCGTGGCTCGACGCGCGCGCCCGCCGCGATCCACTCCACGAGCCGCTCTCGATCTACGAAGTGCATCTCGGATCCTGGCGCCGCGTGCCGGAAGAAGGCGACCGATTCCTCGACTACCGCGAGCTGGCGGACCAGCTCGCGGACTACGTCGACGAGATGGGCTTCACGCACGTCGAGCTCCTGCCCGTGATGGAGCATCCGTTCTACGGTTCGTGGGGGTATCAGACGATCGGCTACTTTGCTCCCACGCGCCGCTATGGCAGCCCACCGGACTTCATGGCCTTCGTCGACCATCTCCATCGGCGCGGCGTCGGCGTGATCCTCGACTGGGTGCCGGCGCATTTCCCGCGCGATCCGCACGGGCTCGTCTACTTCGACGGCACCCACCTCTACGAGCACGCCGACCCGCGGCAGCGCGAGCATCCCGACTGGGGCACGCTCATCTTCAACTACGGACGTAACGAGGTCGCGAACTTCCTGCTCGACAGCGCGCTCTTCTGGCTCGACCGCTATCACGTCGACGGCCTTCGGGTCGATGCCGTCGCGTCCGCACTGTACCTCGACTACTCGCGCAAGCCGGGCGAGTGGGTGCCCAACCAGTTCGGCGGGCGTGAGAACCTGGGCGCCGTCGCCTTTTTCCGCCGCATGAACGAGATCGTCCACGGCAACTTTCCCGGTGTGATCGTCGCCGCGGAGGAGTCGACCTCGTGGCCCATGGTCTCGCGTCCAACGTACCTGGGCGGGCTCGGCTTCGGGTTCAAGTGGAACATGGGGTGGATGCACGACGTGCTGGATTTCATGAGCCTCGATCCAGTGCACCGCAAGTACCACCCCAACCGACTGACGTTCGGCCTCCTCTACGCCTGGACCGAGAATTTCGTGCTCCCGCTCTCACACGACGAGGTCGTGCACGGAAAGGGTTCGCTGCTCGCCAGGATGCCCGGCGACGAGTGGCAGCAGTTTGCGAACCTTCGCGCGCTCTACGCATACATGTGGACGCACCCGGGCAAGAAGCTTCTCTTCATGGGCGGCGAGATCGGGCAGCGACGCGAGTGGCACCACGACCGCAGCCTCGACTGGCATCTGCTCGACGAAGGCCTCTACCATCGCGGGCTCCAGCGCCTGGTACGCGACCTCAACCATGTCTACCGGCGCGAGCGTGCGCTCCACGAGCTCGACGCGGACCCGGCCGGGTTCGCGTGGATCGATTGCACCGACTCGGAGCAGAGCGTGATGTCGTTCGTGCGCCGCGCCCGTGAGGCCGGCGACTTCGTGCTCGTCGCATGCAACTTCACGCCGGTGCCGCGCCATGCGTATCGGGTCGGAGTCCCGCGGCTCGGCTATTACCGAGAGCTCCTCAATAGCGACGCGGAGAAATATGGCGGGAGCAATCTCGGGAACGCGGGCGGTACGTGGGCCGAGGCGACGCCCTGGCAAGGACAGCCCTGCTCGCTCGAGCTCACGCTGCCCCCTCTTGCGGTGTTGATCCTGAAGCCGTCCTGATCAGAAGGCGGCGCCAAGTTAGCCGCGCACGCGTTGGCCTGCCGTGCTAGTCTGGCAGCCGCCTGCACCTTGGCCTCATGGCTTGACGCTCCGGGGCGTCAGGACCCTGGTGAATCTGGCACCGTTCCCGCCGCCCAACACCGGAGAGGCCAAGATGGATCACGAAGTGCTCCGACTACTCATCCAACGGAAAGTTCGCGACGGACGCCTGCCTCATGGCAGCATTTCGAGGGTTTGGAGCAGTGCCAGCGACAACGAGACGTGCGTCGCCTGCGACACAATCCTTGCGAAAGAACAGCTGGTCATGGAGGGCACGACTGTGAGATCAGGCAGGAGAGCTCTTCAGTTTCACGTGCGATGCTTCCAGGTCTGGGACTCCGAGAGGCGCAGCGCCTAGATCGCGACGTGCCCATCCACCGAGGCGATTAAAGGCGAAATCTCAGGTATTCTCTGAATCGCCACAGAGTGGCCACGATGCCATGGTGTGTGCTGATGGATCAGTTTGAATCCCCCGCAGTCCTCGGCGATGTGCTCTATGCCAACAAGACGCAGGTGCTTGTATCGGAACACACCTGGGTCGGGCTCGTTCAGTCTATTGCCGAACGCGATCAACTCGCGCTGCATGCGCTGTACACGCGCATGCACGGCATCGTGTTCACGTGGCTCGTGCAATTCGTCCGCGACCGGAAAACCGCCGAAGAGCTGACGCTCGACGTCTTCCACGATGTGTGGCGAAGCGCGTCGACCCACGATGCAGCGCGTGATTCGGTTGTCGGATGGATCCTGAATCAGGCTCGGTCCAAGGCCATTGATCGGCTGCGGTCTGAACACCGGACTCCGTTGCCCCCGACCATCGAAACCGTCGTGTCGCCGCCCGCCGATGTGCTGCGCCCGTCCGTGTCGCTCTGGCTGCCCCTGTCGCACCGCATCGCAGCGGAGATGGGAGGCGAGCCCTTGATGCCGTTGTCCTCAGGGCGGACTGAACGCGAATGGACCGAAGTCGCCCCTGGCATTTCGTGTGAGCTACTCGCGACGGACAGGGCGCGACATCGAGTGGCCATGCTGGTACGGCTCGCCCCTGGAACCGCCTATCCTCCTCACACCCATGCCGGCATCGAAGAACTGTACTTGCTTCATGGTGAGCTGATGATCGAAGACCGCACGCTCTATCCGGGAGACTACAACCGCGCGGAGCCCGGCAGCGGCGATCAATTTGTCTGGAGTGGGACCGGGTGCATGTGCGTTCTTCTCACGTCCACGCAAGACGTGCTTCGTGGGACGCCGCCCACGAATTCCGTGGAATCGCCGAAGCACTTCCGAGCGTTCGTCGAAAGCCTCCGGGTCGAAGCCTATTGCCTGGATTGCCTCAGCAAGATGTACGATGAGCGGCCAGCAAAGGTGTGGACGTATCTGCGCGAGAATCGAATGCACGGCCGCTATGTCGAATGCGCCAATTGTGGCAGGGTCCGGGCGACCTTCCACTCTGGTCCAGCTTCGTAGCCGCGCCCTAAAGTCGTAGCGCGATCATTCCCGCCGCCGCCGATAAGGGGTCGACCGTCGCCAGTTCACGGGCTCGGATCGATCGACCACGTTCATCGCGGCGAGCCTCTTTTCTCCGTGTGCCACCGCGGCGCTGATGGACGGGAATCGCTCGCGAGATTCGGCGATCGTCTCGCCCGCATAGTTGACGATTCGCCATCGCCATTCGGCATCGTTCGCGGTACTGAACGCCGCGACACGCATCGTGCCCCGCTCCTCTCATTAGAGGTGACCATGCCCCGCTCGCCACTGCCGCGCGCCCTATGTCAGGGCGTCAGCGCCCGCGTCACTACCAACGTTTGACCGCAGACAGAGCAGCGCCCGCGTCCGCGGTCCATCGATCCAGCATCGACATCGAGCGTATGCTGCACCTCGACACGGCCGACGCGCAGCTCGACGGCAAGGCAGCCGTCACAGAAGGGCTGTCCGTTCGCCTGTCGCAAAAATTCGTCGAGGGTATCGCACAAGTCGCTGCCTGACATCTATTCAACCGTCTGGATTCGGTAGAGGACCCAGCCGTCGGTGTCCGGGCGCGCGAGGCGCTGATCCTGCTCGAACAGGCTTCGGAATCGCCGCGTGGGGATGGGTGGGTACTCGTCAAGCACGCTCCGTCGGCCAAGCACCAGCGCCGTCGCCGGTGTGGGCGCGTCGACCCGACAGTGAGCAAGAATCTGTCGCCGCTCGCTGTAGAACTCGAGCCACCACCTCACGCAGGCCTCCCACCCTCACAGTGCATGTGCTCAGATAGCGGATGTCCTTCGGCCCGACGACCGGCGGGATGAACGCCGATGCTCGAGCATATCAGAATTTCGCCGGCGGCTATCTAATAATTATATGTAGACTATATGATATATATTGTTATCAATGCCGAGTGGAGGAGGCTGATGCGAATGTTCGAGAACGAGACGAGGGTCCTCATCATCCTGCCCACTGAGCTGGTGGACCGCGCGCGAGGACTCGCCGCCCGTACGACGATATCCATGAAGCTGCCGGTAAGCCTGCAGATCGTGATCAGGGCGCTGATCGAGGAGGGCTTGAGACGGCCGACGCATCCCGACCTCCTGGCCAATGTGAGCCGCCAGGCCCAGACGGTCCGCCGCATTCGCACCGAGGCGCGCCGCCGGCCGATGACGTCGCAGCGGCCTCATCGCGTGGCCAGCCGGCCGCGATCGAGAACAGGCTCATGAGCATAGCGTGGGCCGTGCCGTGCGTCGTCGCCCTCGTACTGACCCAGACCGCTGTCATCGCGACATCCATCTACCTGCATCGGGCGCTGGCCCATCGGTCCCTGCATCTGCACCCGATCGCCGACATGGCGTTCCGCATCGCACTGTGGTTGACGACGGGCCAGTGCCGGCAGCAGTGGGTGGCGGTCCATCGCAAGCACCATACGTTCACCGATCGCCCGGGAGATCCGCACAGCCCGCGCCTGCTTGGCTTCTGGCGCGTCCAGCTCTTCAACGTTGCGTATTACATGCGGGAAGCCAGAAACGCCAAGACGCTCGAGACGTTCGCCCCGGATCTTGAACCGGACCGGCTCGATCGTCTGTTTTTCTCACGCGGGTTCCTGGGTATCGGGATCGGGTTGAGCCTGCTCTGCATGCTCATCGGGCTGTGGCCCGGGCTCATCGCCGGGCTCATACACGCGGTCCTCTATGTTTTCGTGATGGCGCCGCTCATCAATGCGCTCGGCCACTGGCGCGGCACCAAGAACTTCGAGAACACTGCCTACAACTGGCGTCTGCTGGCCTGGATTACGGGGGGCGAGAGTCTCCATAACAACCACCACGCCCACCCGCGAACCGCGAAGTTCAGCTTGCGCCGGTCGGAGTTCGATCCGTCATGGCTGATCATCTGCTCGCTCGCGGCCGCGGGCCTGCTCGTCATCTCGGGGCCGCCGGTCGCGTGGTCTCCCGTCGCCACGGGCCGGCGCACGCCGTGAACGTTCTCGCCTTTTCCACAGCGCGCAGGTCCGACTGGCGATGGCGCATCGTCAATCTGAGGGGCGAGACCGTGGAGGAGTCCTCGGCGCGTTTCCTGACGATCGCGGAAGCCATCGCCGCGGGGTCAGAGCAACTTCAACTCCACATCGATTGCGATCGGCCGTCTCCCCGGTGACTGTCATGGCGTCGCTGCGGTGATTGAACAGACTGCGATGGCGACCAGCAGTGCGGATTTTGGCTGGCCCGACTTCGACCGCTGGCAAGCGGCCTTTGCCGCAGCCCGCATCTTCCCTGCTCGGTGGGAGGGCCTCCACCAAGCCCCTGCGGCGCACGCGCCGGAAGCGGAGGCGTATCGGCTCCGCAAACTGAGTCTGCTTGTCGAATGGCTCGATATGGTGGCCCGTCGGGCGGCTACGCATGCGCATTTCACCCGTCAGGGGATGCGAGCCCAGGTCGTGCGCCAGGACACGCGCCTGCCATGCCCCGTGTGCGAGCCCTTCAACACGCGCGAAGCCGGACCCGAGCTCGATACGATGCCGCCCTTTCATCCGGGCTGCCGCTGCGTGCTCGTGGCGATACCCAAGGAGCCCGCCAGCCGACGTCGCAAATCGTACAAGCGACCGCGTCCACGAATCGAGTAACCGGCCTGCTCGCGCCGCGCTAAATTCTGTGCTTGGAAGGCACCCAAATTGTATCGCGGGGTCGCGCCCGCCTAGGAGAAGCCTGTGTTGCGCTTCAATGTCGGAGAGGCAGTCGAACGGACAGAACTATCGAACACCGCACGCGGCACAGTCATCCACGTGAGTGCCGACGGCTGGGCGGTGACCGTGCAATGGGACGGTTGGCTCGGCCTAGTGGGCGCTGAGAGTATGCACCATTCTGATGAACTCGTACGGGTGGCCGATTGAGCGGTTCTTCGCAACCTGAACGATTCGCCGCGAGTACCGAGAACCGCAGCCGCTACGGCGAACCTACCGGCCCTATGCGCCCCTGACGCATCACGAGCAGGAGGACGAGGCCGAGTGCGGCGTCCCTCTCACGGTCCTTGTCGAGGACGCTCCGCTGGACTGCAGGCCGCGAGCCTGCAACAACGGGCTTGGCATCTCCGGCGGGCGCCGGATTGACGCTCGCCGGGCCGATGGCTCGCACAGGAGTCACGCCAGAGGATACGAGCAGTACCCCCAGTACCCCCACGACGGCCGGGATCACAGCGGCGCCGAGGAACCTCACTCAGATCCCCGCACGATCCTGCCGACCGTAGTCGGACGAGACACCGGGAGTCATGGACTGCAGCATCGTCCAATGCAAGCCCGAATGCTGGTCAGAATTGCTCAGGTTTGGCGATTGCTGCCGGGCTTCGGTTTTGTCCGACCCCTGCCCCATCCTCGTGACTCGCGAGACGGTGGCGTATGCGGTCGAGCTGGCCTTCGAGACTTCCGTCCAGCACGACGCTGTCGCTCTCGACGATGAAACCGCCGAGCATCCCGCGGTCGATGATTTCCTCGAGCACCACCTGCCGACTCCCCAACGCCTTTCCCAGCTTCGCCGACAGCATCTCGCGCTCCTGGTCGGTGAGCGGCACGGGGGTGCGAACGCGTGCGCGGACTCGCCCGAGGTCCTCGTCCAGCCGCTTGTGGTACTTCTCGGCGATCACTCTCAGATGATCGGTCCGCCCGCGGCAGGCCACGAGAGCCAAGAAATCGGCCGTGAGCTTCGAGAGGCTCGACCGCTGCGCGATCTTCATTGCCACTTCCCGCTTCACGGCAGGCGGAATCCACGGCCGGGCGAAAAAGTCGCGCAGTTCCGCGCTGCCCTCGAATGTCGCGGCGGCATCGTCTAGCTCGCGGGCGACCAGCTCGGCTTCGGCCCGCTCCTTCGCGAGCTCAAACAGCGCCTTCGCGTAGGGGGCGGCCGCTCGCCGTCGCTTCACCGGCTGGCCCGTCCGGCTCGGGGGATCACCGACTGCCGGCCAGGTGGCCTCAGCCCGCAGTCGACGATTTTCTGGAGCAGTGTCTTATCGCTCACCCGGAGGATCCGGGACGCGGCGGCTCAGCCTCCCGCGCCGCCCGCCTCGCGATCTGCCCGCAAGCCATCGGCGGGCCGGCGGAACCCGTTGCGACCATGACGCCGCCTTTCTGAAGCGACCGGGCCGGTGTATCGTGACTTCTTATATCTATAATATATATTATATTAGTACTCAAGAGCTCAGAGAGCCAATCGCAACCTCCAACGAGAGAGAGGGCCGTCTCATGCCGAATCACGTACTCGTCCGCATGGCTATGACCGGAATCTACTTGCTGCACGGTATCCCGCGGGAAGTGCAGCAGAAGGCGCGCATCCGTGCCATCCGCGAAGAAACCACGCTTCGCCTGGTGCTGCTGCAAGCGCTGAACGAGTACGCGGCGGGCGCTTGGCCGTCACGAAAGAACGAGCCACGCCCGACGTTCGATGTGAAGACCCACCGCAGCAATGGGGGATGAGCGCTTGACCTTCGAAATGTTTCTCACGGCAGTCGTCATAGGGCTCCTTGGTGGTTGGCTAGCCGGGATTGTGATGAAGAGCAGCGGTCACGGGCGACTGCAGGACATCGCGGTCGCTCTCGCGGGGAGCACGCTAGCGACCTGGACCCTCCACGCAGTTTTGAGCTCTTCGGACATGGGCATCCTTGTTACGAGTCTGGTCGCGTTCATCGGGGCCGCCACTCTCATCGGTGCACAGCGCGCGCTCTGGCGCGCGCACGTCTGAAGAACCAGCCGCCATAGACTCGCCTCGGGAGCCGGCGAGGCCGAGACTGCTCTGCCCCGAGGGCCGCCGCAGGTACTGGTCGATCCCATCCTCGATCTCGCGAGGGAAGGACGGCGCCGACCCCACGAGCTTCTGCTGGTAGGTCAGGAGCATGATCTCGCGGAAAATCGGCAACGCGGTACGGCCGCCGGTCTCCTTGTCGCCCAGCGTACGGTTGTCGTCGAAACCGATCCGGACCGCCACGGTGATCCCGTGTGGTCCGTAGGTGGATCCCACGAAGAGCGCATCACGAAAGTCGCTCGTCGTGCCGGTCTTGCCCATCACCGGGATCGGAAAGTCGCGGCCGTCGAGGGCATGGGCGGTGCCTCCCGGGATGCGGACCACTCCGCGCAATCCCTCCTGGATCAGATTCAGGTGGCTCGACTTGAGCTCGAGGATGGTTGGGATCGCCTCGTAGAGCACGTCCCCGGCGACGCCGGTTACGCGATCGATGATGTATGGCTCCACCAGGATCCCCGAGGCCATCGCGCGATAGGCTCCCGCCAGCTCTAGCAGCCGCACTTCTGACGCTCCGAGGGCAGTTGTGATGTATGGCTGCTGCGGTGTGAGGATCCCCAGCGTTCGGGATGTCTCGATCACTCGGTCCAGGCCGATCTGACGGGTGATCCACACGGCCACGGTGTTGCGGGACTCGGCCAGCGCCTGGCGCATGGGGATCGGCCCCTTGAACTCGTTGTCGTAATTGGCGATCCATTTGACCGGACGGTCGGCCCCCATGGGGACCGCTATGGGTTCGTCGGGCACCGTGGTGTCGAGCGTGAGCCCCGCGCCGAACGCGGCCAGGTACACCATCGGCTTCCACGCCGAGCCCGCCTGCCGCAGCGAGCCCGTCGCGCGGTTGAAGTCGGAATAGCGTACACGGCGATTCTGGTAGATGTGCCGCCCGCCCGCCTCGGCCAAGATCGCCGCGTCCCCATTGCGGAGCACGACCACCGAGCCCTGGATCAGCCCTTTCGCCTGAGGGTGCCGTTTCTCGTAGAGGGCGAGACCAGTCTCCAGAGCTTCGTTCACGATGGTCTGGATCCGATGATCCACCGTGGCGTGGACCGCGATCCGACCCTGGAGGAGATCCTCGATCCCGAAGCGGCCCGCACCGCGCTGTCTCAGCTCGTGGAAGACGGAGTCGATTGCCGCGGGGGCCTGCGTCTTGATCGTGCTCGGCGCCTTCGCGACGAGCACCGGCTCGGTCTGCAAGCGCTTCGCGAGGTTCTCGGGGATGTAGCCGTTGCGCGCCATCAGGGCGAGGATCTCGTTGCGGCGGCGCAGGGGTCGCGCGTCGCCGGGCACCGGAAGATAATCCCGCGGCGCCTTGGTGATCCCCGCCAGCAACGCGGCCTTCGCGGCATCCTCCATCGTGTAGCTCGACAACGGCTTGCCGAAGTAGTACTCGGATCCGGTGACGAAACCGTACCGGCCGTTGCCCAGATAGTTGAAGCTCGCTGAACGGGCGAAGATCTCGCGTTTCGCCCGCTCTCGCGATCCGAAGCGGCGGCTCATCTCCTCCTCGAGCCAGAGCGCCAGCCGCACCTCCTCCAGCTTCCGGAAGAGCTTGTTCGTGGTCGGGACCCCGACGATCACCGAGAGGAGCCGCCAGGTCGGGTAGTCGCGGAAGAGGGTCGAACCGTTCTCGCGGCTCCACCGATCCCGCAGGAAGTAGCCGCGGACGAGCTGCTGGGTGAGCGTCGAGCCGCCCTGGGGGAGACGCAGCCGGAATCCCCTGCCGTTCCACCACGCCCCCACGGAGCTGGTCGCCGTCTTGTAGAACACGCGCGGCAGCGCGCGATAGTCCACGCCGGAGTGGGTGAAGAAATTTTTGTCCTCGGCCGACAGGATCGCGTGGCGGAGGATCGGCGGCACCTCCTCGTAGGAAACGACTCGGCGATACTCCCGTGCCAGCTCGACTAGCACCGCGCCCTGTGCGTCGTAGACCTTGCCGATCGTCGGGAGCTCGAAGCGGATGAAGGGCTCGAGGTCAGGAACGCCGCTCCGGTCGAGGTAGATATGGTGGGCGAGTCCACCCGTCGCGAGCACGA
>Ga0207428_10001447_pt1 | contig 24864 bp, 26 predicted proteins | sample RhiMethybrSRZTD1_FD_187600 | JGI IMG/M metagenome (GOLD analysis project Ga0207428, IMG submission 187600) | Populus rhizosphere microbial communities from Tennessee, USA - Rhizosphere MetaG P. TD hybrid SRZTD1 (SPAdes) (version 3) | ecosystem: Host-associated > Plants > Roots > Rhizosphere >...
GTCAAGGTGCTGGACTTCGGCCTAGCCAAGGCAGTAGTGGGCAACAGTTCCGCGCCTGATCTGTCGCATTCACCGACTGTGACGCTTGGCACGCAGGTCGGGGTCATTCTCGGTACCGCAGCGTACATGAGCCCTGAACAGGCTCGTGGGCAGTCCGTCGACCGACGAACTGATATTTGGGCATATGGCTGTGTGCTCTACGAGATGTTGACAGGTCGTGCGGCGTTTGCTCGCGGCACAATCTCCGACACGATCGCGACGATCCTCGAACGGGAGCCACCGTGGGATCGGCTGTCTGACGCAACTCCCCCACACGTCCGCCATCTGTTGCGACGCTGCCTCGCGAAAGATCAAAGGCATCGGCTGCACGATATCGCTGATGCGCGGATCGAGCTTGATGACGCGCTTCCTATTGCCGCCGGCGCCGCAGCGCAAACAGCATCGCAAGCCCAACGAAAGGCTGGCATACGCGGAGCGTTGGCGTTGGTCGCTTTCACCGGGCTGGCAGGTCTGGCCGGATGGTTCGCGCGGGGGGCATCGAGCACGCCCGAGAATCCGCTCGCCCATGCGCAATTCACGCGCTTCACGGATTTCGAGGGAGCCGAGCACGACGCGGCCATTTCCCCAGATGGCAAGTTCGTTTCCTTTGTGTCAGACCGAGACGGGCAGTTTGATGTCTGGATCAGTCAGGTCGGCACGGGCCGATTCGCCAATGTCACGAAGGGCCAGTTTCCGAACGTGACCTCTCTCATATCGGTCGCCGGGTTCTCTGGCGATGGGACGGAAATCTGGTTCCACGACTCAGATACGAAGCAGCCGCTGATGCTCCTCCCATTGATGGGAGGGCCCGCCCGCGTGTTCCTGAGTAAGAGTCCCGCGAAGATGCCTCCGATGAACGCGATCTGGTCGCCGGATGGCGGTCGGCTGGTGTACCACACCGCCGATGATGGCGATCCAATGTTCGTTGCGGATCGCACAGGAGCCAATCCCCACCAGATCTTCATCGACCGGCCAGGAATGCACAATCACTTTCCCGCTTGGTCGCCCGACGGACGATGGATCTACTACGTGGGCGGCGATCCGAATTCCGCCGATCAGGACCTGTGGCGAATCGCGCCGGAGGGTGCACAACCGCAACGACTGACGCATCACGGGAATTTTGTCGCCTATCCGGCGCCCATCGATGCGCGTACCGTGCTGTACGTTGCACGAGACCAGGACGGTTCGGGTCCTTGGCTCTGGACGCTCGACGTCGAGCGCAAGGTCACTCAGCGGGTCAGCTTCGGACTGGAACAATACATCTCTGTGGCGGCGAGCGCGGATGGCCGGCGGCTGGCGGCCACTGTGGCGAATCCCACCGCGAGTCTATGGAGTGTCCCTCTTGGGGATCATCCCGCCGAAGAGCGCGACGTGAAGAGCTTCCCCGTACCGACAGTACGGGCGCTTGCGCCGCGTTTTGGCGGATCAGCCTTGTTCTATCTCTCTTCCCATGGAACAGGCGACGGGCTCTGGCGCTTGCAGGACGGTCAGGCTGTTGAACTGTGGAGGGGTTCGGAAGGCCCGCTGCTCGAACCCGCGGCCGTATCGCAAGACGGTCGGCGCGTGGCAATCGTGCTGCGGAAGAACGGTAAGCAGCGCTTGCAAGTGCTGGCTGCCGGAGGCGGTGACCTTCAAGGCCTTGGAGAGACGCTCGATGTCGTGGGTGCGGCCGGTTGGTCTCCGGATGGCAAGTGGATTGCGATTGGCGGCATCGACGGCAACGGTCGGGGCCTCTTTAAGGTCCCTGTGGACGGGGGAGCGCCGGTCCGGCTCGCGTCGGGCGCTGCAATCAATCCGGTGTGGTCGCCGGATGGAACCATGATCGCGTACGAAGGCCCGGACCTGGGGGCGTTCGCGTCGCTTCGCGCCGTGCGACCGGACGGAGCCCCCGTCGATCTTCCTTCGATCAACCTGCGGCGTGGCGGACAGCGCGTGCGATTCCTGCCGAACGGCATGGGTCTGGTGTATATGACCGGTTTGCGCTTCGATCAGGACTTCTGGTTGCTGGATCTGTCCACCAAGAAGACGCGCCTCCTCTCCCACCTGACCAACACCGCCACGATGCGGGCGTTCGATGTCGCTCCAGATGGCAAGCAGATCGTATTTGATCGACTGCGAGAGAACTCTGACGTTGTGTTGATAGATCTGCCGAAATAGCCGATGGGCCCAAACAAGGACGCGAGTGAGTTTCTTTGCGTACTTCGTGATCTTCGTGTGCTTCGTGGCTTTCTTTGGCCTCGTGGATCTTCGTGTCCTTCGTGGCTTTCTTCGGCTTCGTGATCTTCGCGTCCTTCGTGGCCTCTCAGGCCTCCGTGTGCTTCGTGGCCTTGGTGCTCTGAAGCTCAATGATGTTCCCCTCGGGATCGCGCACGTAGCACCAGGTGACATGGACCGTCGAGGAGACCGCGACGGTCACAACCTCACCAACCGGCGATCCGCCGCGCGACAATACCTGTTCGCGCGCCTCGGCGACCGAGTCCACTGCGAATGCGATGTGCGCGAAGCCAGGCCGATTCGCGACACGCGGTGCATCTGCGGCAGCCTCCGCGTACTCGAAAATCTCCAGCGTGGGACCGTCGGGTCCGACGCCGGGTAGCCGAAGATGCATGCCGCGCAGGCGAGCCGCCGCCACGCCGGTGCCGGCCTCCATCTCCGGACCGGAGAGATCGCGCTCGGGCGGGACCGGCAGACAGCCGAACAGCTCCTGATAGAAACGGGCGAGCGCTCGCCAATCGTATGCGACCAGGTTGGTGTGAACGTAGCGGACACCGCTGATCACGCGGGGAACGTCAGCTCGAGGTTCGGGATTCACCGATTGCCGACTCGTGTACTCTGACTGGCCACCGCCTGCCATCGTCCGTCGCGCACGACCCAGACGTCGATGTACCGGTACTGCACCTCGGTAAGCTTTCCCTTCACGGGCCCAACCAGGTATTGCGTGAACCACACGACCGCAGTGTCGCGATAGATCTTGATGATGAAGTCGTCGAGGCGTGAGGAGTCGACCTGCTCATCGAACGTGCGGGCGATGGCAAGCTCCTTGGCCTTGTCGCCGCGGCTACCGTCGCCGTAGGTGGCGATGAATTCGTCTGCGAGCACGGTTTCGATGAACGCGGCATCGTGGGTGTGAAAGGCGGCATCCCACTTCCGTTCGAGCTCGATCAGGACCTCCTGGTCCGACTTGACGTCCTGCGCATGCACGGGGTGCGGTGCACCGACTGACCCGAGGATGAAACACACCAGCAATCGCGGCCAGCTCATAGAAAAGGCCCTCGAGTGCATTCTCTATTCATTTCAGGCCCTGAACAACCAGCCAGACGCCCAGTAGACCGATCAGCACGGCAATGGCATATCGAAACTGACGGATCGAGAGCCCGAAGAGAATACGTTCGCCGAGCACCGTGCCAATCAGTACACCGATCGTCGCGACGGCAAGAGGCGTGATCAATGACGCGAGTACGCCGCCCGCCCGCCAGACGTAAATCGGCGTCCGCACGAGATCGACCAGCATCGCCGTCGCGGTCGCCGTCGCCACGTAGCGCACGGGCGGCAATGCGAGCGAAAGCATCGCCGCCGCGCGCAACCCACCCTGGTTGCCGGCAAGTCCGCCGAACAGTCCGGAGAGCAACCCGAGCCCGCCTACGACAGCGCCCCGGACACGCACGCGCGCCGGCAGATCCACGATCGTCGCGACCGCCGTCGACAGGAGCAGAAGGCCGAGGGTCAGCGTCAGGGCTGCGTTGGAGAACCGGGTGTACAGCAAAGCGCCGATGAGGCCGCCTGTTGCGCTCAACAGGCCGAAGCTCCGGACCACGTTCCACTCGATATTCGATCGCAGCCGCCAGCAGCGAAGTGCCGTCGCGGCCGCATGCGGAATCGCGACAGCCGCAACTGCTGTTGATGTTCCGAAGCTCGCCGCCAGCACCGGGGTAAGCAGACTTCCGATGCCGAAACCAGCGACGGCAGCAGTGCCGCCGCTCAGAACGGCCAGAACAAACACGCCGAAGAGAAATATCAACTCCCAACCTCCAACTACCAACTCCCAAACCAGACCGGAACCAGTTGCATCTTGGGATTTGGAAGTTGCGAGTTGGGAGTTGACAAGCTTGTCTACTCAACCGGCTGCCCAAAACCGAGGACGTAGCCGTCTCGATCACGCACGGCGAACTCCTGCATGTTGTACGCCGGCTGCAGCATCGGTCCGTAGACGACAATCGCTCCTCTGCTTTTCAGTTCGTCGTGGAGCGCCTTCACATCGCGCACCCAGAAGAATGCGTCCCACGTTCCTCCCTGCTGCTCGTTCGGGCTGATGCGCTCCGACACCTTGCGCAGCATGATGCAGTGACCATCGCGGCTGACCATCGCGAATTCGGGAGGCGTTCCAGCAACGTACTCACGGGCGAAGCCGAACACCCGCTCGTAGTGCCCGACCGCCTGCTCGACATCTGGAACGGGAAAGTACGGCGCGCCGCGCAGCAACTGTGGAGTCACCGTCATTTCCCACCCGTCTTCTTCTCGTTCTCGAGGCAGATGAATTCCATCAACTGCGTATTCGGCAGCAGCGTCACTTCGACTGTCGTGCCCCACGGCTTGGTATACGCCTTCGCATCGTCAATGGTGATGCCGATGTCCATGTGCCCGAAATCTTTCCTGTGAAACTTCGTCGTCACGTGCAGTGCCTCAGTGGACGGCTTGCCCAGTTGATCGAGCCAGACCCTGCCATTGAAGCCGCCGCTCTCGACAACAAGCGTGTCGCCTTCCCATTTGGCGGTGGAGTATCCGTGCCACGTCGGCGCAACGTCCGGATGCGGTACGAACCGGCGGCCGTCCATGAACGCCTGCCACCACAGGTTGAATGCTTCGTGGATGAAGAAGACGACCTTCGGCGTCTGCACGATCTGCCATGGCGCCGGCGCGAGAAGAACTTTGGGGACGCCCTGAGGCAGACAGTTGGCGTCCGGTTCTTCTCTCCAGAACTTTCCCGCTGCGCGTTCGTCGTAGAGCGCCTTGGCCCACGGCTGGAATGGAACATCCTCTTTGAGGTCCTTCGCGAGATTCCTCAAGTAACCCGTCGGCGGATTCCAGATGCCGGAAAGATCCGGCTTCCCGTCGGGGAGCCGCGGCGCAGGGGCGGAGAGATTGGGTTTGCCGTCGGGTGTCCGCGGAATGTCAGGAGGCGGGATATTCGCCCACTGCGCGAACGCTGTGGACGAGACAGACAGGATGAACACGACTTGAAGCAGTCTTCTCATGCCGGCCTCCAATCCGCCATTACTCTATCCCGACTCAGGTCACGCCATTCGCTCCCATACCAGCACGTATTCGAGCGTCCGGCCGCCGACCTCGATGGGATGGTCACTTGTGTGCCTTCGCCTCCTGCCGTCTCCACGCGAAGTAGCCGTCGAGCGCCTTGAGCTGCGCCATGTTCGGCACCGGCCTGGCGCTCGACTTCGTATCGAAGTGCATGGCGTTCTGAGACGCGACGGAGAACGCAGGCCATGAAGGCAAGCCCGGTCCATTCGGGTCGCCGTTCCTGGCAAAGTTCACCCAGTAGCTGCTCACGAGATCGGACATCGCCGTGTCCTCGGGGCGAGGGGGACCGGAGAGACCCAGCACTCCGCCACCCCCGAGATTCTTGAAGACGTATCCAATCTCGGACCCGTGGTTGGCGCCGTTTGGCGACTGCGGCGTCCGATGATCGAAGTAGTAGACGAAGGCCTTGCCTGTGCCCTTCTGCGTCTGAAGCATCGCCCACGCCCACGTGGGCCACGCGAAGAGCGAATCACGAAGGATGTCCCTGCTCGCCTTGGCTGCTTCCTCATTCGTCGCGTGAGGATACGCAGCGAGAACCGCATCGCCATGTTTGCCGTAGCTCGGACGAACGAATGATTCGAACGCCGCCGGAGTCGCTCCTGGCGGCGCGAATAACCTGCCCTCGTCGGAGTTGGTGCCGATCAAAACCGGTGTGTCGTTGAAGCGCTTCGCCTCATAGAGCTCGTACTGATCGCCGGGCAGTATGTCGCCATCAAACACGGGCCAGAATCCGCCTTGAAGTCCGCCACCGAGAGCAGCCTGCAGTTTCTCAGCAGGCAGCCCGCGCGCTGCCTTGATGTCGTTTACACCGAGCTTCGCGAGGAAGGCCTGACCCGATGCTTCTGCGACCTCTAGCGGCGGGACGTTGGCGCCACCTTCGCTGGCGAACCGGGGTGGGCCGAAGTTGCCGCCGCTCTCAGAGATCGCGTGTGCGAACAGGCCCTTCGCGGCCGGTGACGCCGCCAGCATGCTGACCGCGATGCCGCCGGCGGATTCACCGAAAATAGTGAGGCGTGATGGATCGCCGCCGAACTTCGCGATGTTGGCTTTGACCCATTGCAGGCCGGCGATCATGTCCTGCAGGCCATAGTTACCTGATCCCTTGCCGCTTTCTTTACTTAGCTCGGGATGTGCGAGAAAGCCGAAGACGCCCAGGCGGTATGCGAGGCTGACGAGGACGACGCCCTTCTCGGCGAGGCGTGTACCGTCGTACGCGGGGATACTCGTCATACCGCCGACAAAACCCCCGCCGTAGATCCACACCATCACCGGCAGTTTGTCGCCCGCAGTCTTCGCCGGAGTCCACACATTCAGATACAGGCAATCCTCTTGGATGGGTGCCGTGGCGCCGAAGATCTTCGCGAAGTTCTGGTCCTGCATGCAGCTCGGCCCGTACTCAGTCGCTTGCTTCACACCGGTCCACGCCTTGACCGGTTGCGGCGCTTTCCAGCGCAGCGCTCCAACGGGCGGCGCAGCGAAGGGGATGCCCTTGAATGACACGATGCCGTTGGCGACGACACCTGAAACCTTGCCGCCAGTGACGTCGACGTCTCTGACTTGACCGCTCGCCGGTGGAACGGCCCACAAACTCGCCGCGACCATCGCCGCGCACAACGACAGCTTCGTCATGGACTCACCTCTCGTCACGCGTTAGAGCATCGACCTACGTGAGTTGCGAGATTTCCTGATAGAGGACGCAGACGCGATGATGCCGTTGTGGAAGTTGCCCAGATCGAGCCGTTCGTCTGGTGCGTGCGCATTCTCGTCCGGCAGCCCCACTCCGAACAATACGCTGGGCAGACCCAGCTCCTGCTGAAACGTCGAGACCACGGGAATCGAGCCGCCCTCGCGATTGAACACTGGAGCCTGACCGAAACCTTGCTCGATAGCGCGGCCGGCGGCGCGCACGTACTTGTTGTCGAACTCCGTCATCCACGGCTTGCCACCATGCATGCGCGTGACCTTCAGGTCGACCGTCTTGGGGCACACCTTCTGCAAGTACGCCTCGAAGAGATCGCCGATCTTCTTCGGATCCTGATCGGGCACCAGGCGCATGCTGACCTTGGCCATGGCGGTCGCTGGCAGGACGGTCTTGGCGCCCTCGCCGGTGAATCCCGACAGCAACCCGTTGACCTCGAATGTCGGCCGCGCCCACACACGCTCGAGCGTCGAGTAGCCGGTCTCGCCGAACAGCTTTGGAGCGCCCAACTCCTTGCGGTACTTCGTCTCGTTGAACGGCAGCTTCTTCCATTCCGCCCGCTCAGCGTCGCTCAGCGGACGGACATCGTCATAGAACCCGGGAATCTTGATCCGGCCGCTGCGGTCTTTCATCTGCGCCAGGATGTTGGCGAGCACGAATCCAGGGTTGGCCACGGCGCCGCCAAACGAGCCGGAATGCAGATCGCTCTTCGTGCCGCGCAAATCGATCTGGAAGTAGGTCAGTCCGCGCAGCCCGTAGCAGATCGACGGGATGCCGCGGTCGAACATCGGCGAGTCGGAGATGACGACGACGTCAGCGGCGAGCTCCTGCTTGTGGTCGCGCACGAAGTCGTCCAGGTGAACGCTGCCAACTTCCTCTTCGCCCTCGATGAAGAACTTGATGTTGAGCGGCAGGCTGCCGTTCTTCTTCAGATGCGCCTCGACGGCTTTGATGTGCATGAAGACCTGGCCCTTGTCGTCGGCGGCGCCGCGCGCGTAGATTTCGCCGTCGCGCACGGTCGCTTCGAACGGCGGACTGGTCCACAGATCGACAGGATCCACAGGCTGCACGTCGTAGTGCCCGTAGAACAGGATCGTCGGCTTGCCCGGCGCGTTCAGCCAGTCGCCGTAGACGACCGGATGACCAGGCGTGTCGATGAGTCGCACGTTCTCCATGCCGACTTGCCGCAGCGCATCCGCCGTCCACTCGGCGGCGCGCCGCACATCGGCGGTATGCGCGGGCAACGCGCTGATGCTCGGGATCGCGAGGTACTGCTTGAGCTCCTCGACGTACCTGTCGCGGTTGACGTTGATGAAGTCGACGACCTGATTCATGGCTCCATGATATGCCACGAGTCGCCGCGCCGCCCGGCGCGGCCCTCGCGTTCGAGCTTGAGCAGATGCGCGAGAACGGTCTCGCGCGCGACCTGCAGCAGACTCTCCTTGAGGCCTCGATAAATCACCGGCACCAGCGCATCCGGTGTCGTCTCGCCCGCTCGCAACGCCACCAGGATCTGTTCCTCGCGCTCGCGCCGATGTTCGAGGTACCCGAGCAGAACGGCGTCGGGATCATCGATGACCGGACCATGGGCCGGAAGCAGACGCGCCGGCTTCAGTGCGCGGACTCGCTCGAGCGACGCCAGATAGTCGGCCAGGTCTCCCCGCAGGTTGGGCGGGATGTAGATGGTCGTCCCCTTCACCGCGAGATCGCCTGAAAACAACGTTCGCGATTCCTCGTGCCAGAAACACACGTGGTCGGGTGCGTGACCCGGCGTGTGCACCGCGCGCAGCACGCCGTCTCCGGCGTCGATCATCTGCCCGTCCTCGATCGGCTCCCAGTTCGCCGGCCAGCGAACGTCGCGCTCGGGCCACGGCATCTTGAGAAATCGCGCGCCGTGAAAACGCTCCGCGAGTGCGACTGCGCCGGAGGCGTGATCGATGTGCGCGTGTGTCACCAGTACCTGGGCGAGACGCGCACCGGCGAGCGCCACCTCCAACGCGGCAAGATGCCGGGGATCGCCCGTTCCGGCGTCGATGAGCGTCGTCACGCGTCCGGGAACGAGCCACGTCCAGTTACCCGCGCCGGTCATCGGACCGGGGTTGAACGCGTGAACGGCTACCGGTTCCATGCGGAACTCCGGCGACGCGAATGAAGCCAGATGGATACAGCGAAGTAGTAGATGGGAAACGCCAGCGACACCCACATGACGGAACGTGATACCGCGGGATACCGCCACAGCATCAGCAACATCAGCCCCGCCCAGATGGCCCCTGTCACATTGGTGAAGAGCTGCAGGACCGGCGTGCGGGATGGATAGATGTAGCGAATGGGAACGAAGACCAGGATCACGAGAACGAGCAGTACCGCAGCATTCACCGATGACGGCAATCCAGCCACCAGCAAATAGAACACGACGACGTTCCAGTACGACGGGAAGCCGGTAAAGAAATGGTCAGCTGTTTTGGCATCCCGCCGGCTGAAGCCGTAACCACTCGCTAAGAGCATCGCTCCTGCGATCCAGATCGTCCACGCAGCCGGCACGAGCACCGCGCGCCAGACGAACAGGGCGGGAACGAACACATAGGTGAGGTAGTCGACGACATCGTCCAGCTTGCCGCCGTCGAACCACGGAATCCGCTCGGCAACGCGCGCGCGCCGGGCCAGAAACCCGTCAGTGGCATCGATGACGACCTGGAGCCAGAGCCAGAAGAACGCGGCGCGGTAGTTGAAATCGATGACGGCGCGCGTCGCGAGCAGCGCGAGGATGAGTCCGGTCGCGGTGTAGAGATGGACAAGCCAGGCGACGATCAACGAATCCCCGCCTACATTGCCGCGCTCGTCGTGAGTGTCACTTATCCGTACCCAATGACACGCAAACCGGGCACGCGCGAGAAATCCTTCACGTTGCCCGTGACCAATGGAGCATCGTCGAGGATGGCGGCGGTGGCAATCAGCAGGTCCATTGCGGCGATCGTCTGACGGCGTCGATGGATGGCCGCGAGCAGGCGCCCATAGGCAGCAGCGAATCGCTCATCGGGATAGCGAACCATGAGCCCCGAGAACAACCGGTCGAGGCCTTCATGCTCCTCGATTGGACGCCGAGTCAGCTCGGCGCCCGCCCGCAGCTCGCACACCACATGAACGGACACACCGAGGATCTCGCCGTCATCGATCGACTCGAGCGCTTCGAATGCTGGCCCCGGACGCTCACGCGCAAGCTCCCGCTGCACGTCAATCAACAACGAGCTGTCGAGATGCGTCATCGGACGACCGCGCGAGCCCGGTGTCTGCGACGGTCGTGAACCTGGCGTTCCATGGCGTCGAGCGCCTCGGTGCCCACGGTTGCCTTCCGGACAAGATCGAGAAACCGGCCGGCCGTGGGCTGACGCCCGAAATGCGCCTTGATGACTTGCGAGAACGACTGGCCGCCGCGCTTGTGCCCGGCAAGGAGCTCGTACGCCTCGATATCGATAGTGATGGTCTTGACGGCCATGCACTTATCGTGCACTTAACCAGCGGCCAGGTCAAGCTTGCCGCACCACCCGGCCGGCCGCCCGATGTCGCTACAACCTGCGTACGGCGTTTGGGAAGTCGCGCCAGACGGGGACGCCGCAGAAGTGGGAACCCTCGGTGCATCGCGGTGAAATCAAGCCGTTGCGGATGACACAAGGCGGGCCGATGTAGTGGCCGATGCGCGGGTGCAGTGACCGAACCTGCTCGATCTCGTCCATCGAGGCGAGGTAGATCTCTTCCTGCGCGTTGAAACACGTACGCAGCGTCCACTTGTGGAGCAGCGCCAGCAGCGAGCCGGACTCGACGAAGCGAAGAGTCTTCGCGTTCGGCAGCATGTACAACGCGTGCTCCAGCGGGACGTCGAGTGCCAGCAATTGATTCTTGGCGTCCCAGGCCTCTCGCATAGCGGCGTCGTAAACGGCTTGCGCCCGCGGGTTGGCGGCGATCAGCCGCGGCGTGATGTAGTCCGGCCGCGTGGTGTCGGCGAACGTCATCAACGGGCGAGATGCCGGGACCATGCGATGACGCTGGTCCTGCGAGTCAGCCGTGTGACTGAGACGCTTCTCGAAGACGTAGGTCGCGTGGTGCAGCGCGCGCATGAGCGGCGAATGATAGGAGACGTTGAGCACGTCGAGCCGGTAACGATTACGTGCCGGATTCAGCACGCGATCGAGCGCTTCATCGTCGTCCATCTCGCCGGCCGTGAGACCAAACACGGATCGCACGGATTCGGCCACGACGGCTTCGGCGTCGGCCGATGCCGCGCGCAAACGAGACCACCGTCCGTTCAGCCGCGCGTCGAATTCCGCCGCGAAACAGTCACTGCTGCTGCGCGGTCGCGGGAATGTGCCCTCTTGCACGTCCTCGTCCGGGATCGGCGCGAGGCCGACCTTCTCGAAGAAGTACGGATCCCATTCCTTGACCAGGCGCACCATCTCCGAGATCACGACTCGCGTTTCGTGCGGCGCGTCACCGGTGTTCATCATCCGGTGCAGCCGGTGCAGGACGATGCCCGACACGGTGTGCACCATGGAGGTGAAGGCGGCGATCGGAATGACGTAACGCGCGGTCTCGATCGCGCGCTTCTCGGCATCCTTCTCAATCTGTTTGAGTCGCTCGGCGTTGGTATTCGGCCGGACGTAGCGCAACTCCTTCAGAATCGCCAGCGCGTCATCCTTGAGCAGCGCCGACAGTTCTGCGTAACGATCCCACGCACGCAGGACAGCGGCTTCGTAGATGTCGCGCGCCGGCCCGGCGAGCGGTGGCACATACGCGCGCGGTTCCTTGAGCTTCACGTAGCGCTGGCTGGATTGCTCCGAGTTGTAGAACGGGTACGAGTGCAGGAACGTCCACACGAACTGCCGTGAGATGTTCTCGAGACCGAACTCGAAATGCGCGTGCTGATACACCGTGTGATGCCCGGCATCGAAGGTGAGCACGCCAATCGAATCGCGCTGCGATTCGGTGACCTCGTTCGCGCCGATCACGCGCGGCGAGTAGCAGGTCCGCGCCGCCGCTATCGCGCCGTCGTAGGGATTCTGCGGCGCTGTACGGAGCGTGACGATCGGAGAGCCGCTCGACAGCACTCAGTCCTCGTCTTTCGCGTGATATCGCGAGTACTCGTCCAGAAACGTCAACGACTGCATCGACGTCATCCGGTCGAAGAAAAGCACCCCGTCCAGGTGATCGGTCTCATGCTGGACGACGCGCGCCGGGAAATTCTTCAAGCGAAGCTCGAGTGGCTTGCCGTTGCGATCCAGCGCCGACACACCAATCTCGGTGAAGCGCGGCACCATGCCGCGGATGTCCGGGATGCTCAGGCAGCCCTCCCATCCTTCCTCCTTCGAGCCGGACGGCACGATCTCGGGGTTGATGATGACCGTCGCTTCGCTCTTCGGGCCGGGCTCATCGTCGAGCAGCGCCACGAACAGGCGAAACCCCTCGTGCACCTGCGGCGCGGCCAGGCCGACGCCGTGATACTCGTGCATCGTGTCGATCATGTCGTCGATCAGCTTCTGCATCAGCGGATCGCGCAGATCCGACTTCGCTATGGGCCGCGCTCGTTCGCGCAGGACCGGATGCCCCATGCGCGCGACCTTGAGGATGGACATAGATGTAAATTATATGGCTCGAGAGCCGGATGCATCCGCATGATGAGCGCCCTTACAGCTTCTGCCCGTTGTGTGGCGCTGACCTGGAGTTGCGCACGCTGAAACCAACCGAGCCAGACCGGCTCGTCTGCGTGCAGTGTGGATTCATCTTCTACCAGGATCCCAAGGTCGCCGTGGCGACCATTATCCGCAGCGACAACGATCAGATCGTCCTGGTGAAACGGGCCATCCAGCCGGGATATGGCAAGTGGGTCTGTCCTGGCGGATTCGTCGATCGCGGTGAAGAAGTGCTCTCCGCCGCGATTCGTGAAGCGCGCGAGGAAGCAGGAGTCGACATCCGCATCGATCGCCTGCTCAACGTGTACTCGTACCCCGGCGTCGCGCCCGTGATCATCGTGTACGTCGCGACGATGACGGGAGGGACACTCGCCTGCGACGATGAATGTCTCGAGGTGAGGCTGTTTGCGCCGGATCAAATCCCCTGGGAGGAGTTGGCCTTCCCGAGCACCAGGGCGGCGCTTCGCGAGTACCTGCTGGAGTAGAGGTTGCTGACTGAATTGAAAGGTCGGTAACGGTTTTAGTCCGGTCTGACGGCCCCCATTCGGCGCAATCACCGACAAGTTCTTCCGCGGGAACAATTTGAATGCGACAGCCGCGTGGATCGTGTCTTGCCCCAGAAGCACTCCAGGAGAGATTTCATGCGATCAACTTCTGTACTCGCCGCGGCCGGCCTGCTGATCATGACCGTCGCGTGCGGTGGTGGGTCATCGCCCACGAGTCCATCTGACGGATCGGGCACGGGGGGAGCCGGCACGTTCAACGTGCGCATCACCGACAGCCCCTACGGTAGCGCGAAGGCAGTGCTGGTGACCTTCTCGGAAGTGGCCGCCCACAAGAACGGCGACTGGACGAGACTTCCATTTCCTGGCGGATCCACCCGCACCTGCGACTTGAAGAAGCTGCAGAACGCCGCCCAGGACCTGCTTGGTGGCGGTCCGATCTCGCCCGGGACGTACACGATGGTCAGGCTGGTCGTCCAGAGCGCGAAAATCTACTTCGACAACTCCGCCCAGTCGGCGACACCGTGCGCGCCATCTATCGCGGAGCCCGCTGGCGCATCGGCTCTCATGAACATCCCATCCGGTGAAGTGAGATTGAACGGGTCGTTTAATTTGACGAGCAGCGCTGCGACCACCGTCGTGCTCGACTACGACGGCGAATCTTCCATCATTCAGAACGGGAGCAGTTACACGATGCAACCCGTGATCAGGATCGTCAGCATCCAGTAACAGGCAAGCCTTTACAGAGCGCGTCGGCGGGGCGCAACCGCCCCGCCGGTGCCGCACCCCGCCAAGCTAGGCAATCGTGATTTCCTTCGTCAGGTAAACGTCCTGGATCGCGTTGAGAAGGGCGGCGCCTTCTTTCATCGGGCGTTGGAATGCCTTGCGCCCGGAGATGAGGCCCATCCCGCCGGCGCGCTTGTTGATCACGGCGGTCTTCACGGCTTCCTTCAAGTCGCTCTCGCCTGAAGACGCTCCGCCGGAGTTGATCAGACCGGCCCGCCCCATGTAGCAGTTGACGAGCTGGTATCTCGTGAGATCGATCGGGTTGTCGCTCGACAACTGTGAGTAGACCGCCTTGTGCGTCTTCCCGAAGTTGATGGCGTTGTATCCGCCGTTGTTCTCCGGCATCTTCTGCTTGATGATGTCGGCCTCAATCGTGACGCCGAGGTGATTGGCCTGGCCGGTGAGATCGGCGGCGACGTGATAGTCCGCCTCTTTCGTCTTGAAGGCGGGATTGCGCAGGTAGCACCAGAGGACGGTGAACATCCCGAGCTCGTGCGCCTGCTGGAACACCGCGCTCACTTCCTGGATCTGCCGCTTCGATTCCTCCGACCCGAAGTAGATCGTGGCGCCAACGGCCATGGCCCCCATGTCGAAGGCTTGCTTGACGCTGGCGAAACGAATCTGGTCGAACGAGTTCGGATAGGAGATGAACTCGTTGTGGTTGAACTTCAGGATGAACGGAATCTTGTGCGCGTACTTGCGGCTCACCGAGCCGAGCACGCCGAGCGTCGAGGCGACGGCGTTGCAGCCACCCGCAATCGCCAGCTTCACGATGTTCTCGGGATCGAAGTACGCGGGATTGGGCGCGAACGACGCGCCGGCCGAATGCTCGATGCCCTGGTCGACTGGCAGGATCGAGACGTACCCCGTGCCTCCGAGGCGCCCGGTGTTCAGCATCGACTGCAGCGCAGCCAGGACCCGCGGCGATCTGTCCGACAGCCCGTACGCGCGATCCACGTAGTCAGGACCCGGCAACAGGAGATCGTCTTTTGAAACCGTCTTGCACTGATGCTCGAGGAGACGCGCGTCGTCTCCAAGAATCGATGCAATACCCTTGATGCCAGGCACGGTCAGTTCGACGCTCGCGGTTGCAGCCACGGTTACACCTCTTGTTTTGATCCTACCTCGCTCGCAGCTTTGCCGGACGCAGGGAATTCGACGTACTCGAGAACGGCGTCCTTGGCGGTGCGAGCGACAATTTCGTCAATCGGCAGCGCCTGTTCGGCAGCCTCGATATCGGCCAGGCGCGCGCGTGTCAGCGGGTTGCGGGGCGTGAAGAGCGTGCAGCAATCCTGGTCCGGAATGATGGAAATGGGATATGAGCCTATCTTCTTTGCCTCGGCGGTGATCTCGTCCTTGTCCATCCCGATGAGCGGCCGGAAGACCGGAAGCTTCACGACACTCCCGATGACCGACAGGTTTTCCAGCGTCTGCGAGGCGACCTGGCCAACGACCTCACCCGTCACGAGCGCCTGGGCACGGCGATCGTTTGCGATCGCTTCGGCAATGCGCATCATCAGGCGACGGTAGATCACCACGCGCATGGGGGCGGGCACCGAGAGCACGACCTGCTGCTGGATCTCGCCGAACGCCACGAGGTAGAGACGCGAGCGATGCTGCCACGTGGTCAGCAGGTTGACGAGCTCTCGCACTTTTTCCTGTGACGCGCGCGAGAGAATCGGGTAGCTGTGGAAGTGCACGAAGGTCACTGCACAGCCGCGTTTCATCATGCGGTGCGCGGCCACGGGTGAATCGATCCCGCCAGACAGAAGGCATACCACGCGACCGGCAGTGCCGGTCGGCAGGCCTCCCGGCCCGCGTTCCTTGCCGAAGAAGTAGAACGCCTGGTCCGTGAGCAGCTCGACGTGAATCGTCAAGTCCGGCTCATCGAGGTTCACACGCCAGCCGCGCGCCTGCTTGATGCGGCCGCCAAGTTCGCGCTCGATCTGCGGCGACGTCATCGGAAAGCGCTTGTCAGCGCGGCGCGCCGAGACGCGGAAGCTGGAGCAGGTCCGATCGCCGAGGTCGTTCAGAATCGCCGTTGATATGGCATCGAGGTCGAGCACCGTACGGCCGGCGTAGGAGAAGTTCGCCACGCCAAACGTGCGGCGGATGCGTTCGCTGACAATCTCGCGGGAGGCCCCTGGCCCCACGACCACCTCGATGCGCCCCATCAACGCGCGCACGCTGCGGACGTCGAGGTCTGAGAGTGCCTCCCTCAGATTTCGCACGAGCCGCGCCAGGAACCAGGGGCGATTCTTCCCCTTCAGCGCGAGCTCCTGGTAATGAACGACGATCGAGTTCATAGAGTGACCGGAATCAAGTCCCAACTGCCAACTCCCAACTCCCAACTTGAACCACGAAGCTCACGAAGAAATCGAAGAACACGTGGCTAGCCTGCGCGCAAGAAATCAATTACTGCCGCGGCGGCAGCGTGACCGCTGACTACGGCGCTCTCGATAGTAGCGGGCAGCCCGGTATCGATCCAGTCGCCGGCCAGAAACAGGCTGGGAACGGGCGTTGCCGTCGCTGGTCGAGCAGGCTGACCCGGAGCCACCGAAAATGTCGCTCGTTTCTCACGCACAACGACCGCGCGACGCAACGTGGCTGAACGAACAGGCGGCATCGCCGTCTTCAGCTCATCGAGCGCACGGTCGACGAGGTCCTGGTTGCTCAAGCCAACGAGCGCCGTCGCACCACTCGAGACGAGCGACAGGTGCGACGTCGATTCCCCGAACAACTCGCGCTTGTCGAACACCCACTGCATCGCCCGCCCGGGCAACCCGACGAACGTGCTCGCTGTGACGGGCCGGTCGAACCAGAGATTGACCGTGACGATGGGCGAGGCATCAGTCGCACCCGCCGCGCGAACCACGCTGGCCACGGCGGGCGGATTGTTCTCGAACAACGTTGGTAACGAGTACCACGCAGTCGCGCAAATCACCGCCCGCGGACGAAGGAGCTCGCCTTTGACACGGACCGACGCCGCCGCGTAGTCGGCGCGAACACGCGCCACCGCATTCGCGCGCACCTCGCCTCCCGATCGCTCGATGTACACCCTCGACGGATTCACGTACAACTCGTCGAGCGCGCACCGCACCAGCCCGAGCGAGGAATCCTTTCGTTCGGCGGTGAAGGTGCGCCGAAGCACCTCACCGAACATCTCGCCCGCCGCTTCGTCGATCGACTGGTTCAACGCCGCCACTGCCAGTGGCTCCCATAGCAGTTCGACAAGGCGAGTCGTCTGTCCATGCGACTCGAGCCACTCACGGACCGTTGCACGCGGGTTGCCGCCACGCCGGCCACCATGCCGCAAGCGAACGAGCGCGAGCCGATCCCGCCAGTCGATGGCATCCCACCGCAAGGCTCCGGCGAGCAGGTGCAGCGGCGCCGGAAGCGCCGGACAGGCCAGCCGGGACGTCCGCCCACCCCGGTCGATGATGTCGACGGCCAGCGCCGGTTGCACATACACCTGCGCTTCGGTGCCAATGCGCCGCAGGAAACGAAAAGTCTCGCGATACGCCCCGGTCAGGACGTGCTGCCCGTTGTCGACGCGCTCGCCGGTGGATGGATCGATGAAAGCCGACGCCCGACCGCCGAGCGACGGGCGCGCCTCGAGGACGAGGACGCGCACTCCCCTCTCGGCGAGAGCGGTTGCCGCACTCAGCCCGGCAAAGCCGCCGCCGATGACGATGACGTCGTAAAAAGACCCCGGGGGTGATTTTTGCTGAACAGCCGGGCCCAAAATCACCCCCGGGGTCCTCTCAGAAGCGCCTTCATCCACAAACGGAGCGCGATGACCGCACGTTGAGGTCGCGGCACGCGGATGCGCGCGCTGAACACGTCGTAGCCGTTGCGCTCGATCCGTCGCAGGATCTCGAAATAGATGCCGCCCATGATCTCGGCCGCGACCAGACTTCGCGCATCCTCCGGCGGCAGGTGTGCAGCGGCGCGACGATAGTAGCCGTGCGCGCGCTCGCATTCGAATTGCAGCAACTGCACGACGGCGCCGGTCATGCGGCCAGCACGAAGGTCGTGTTCGGTGACACCAAACCGCCGCAGATCCTCGGAGGGCAGATAGATGCGACCGCGGATCACGTCGGCCTTGACGTCGCGAACGATGTTCGTCAGTTGCAGCGCCAGCCCGAGGTTCTCCGCGTACGTCCGTGCGCCCTGGTTGCGATAGCCAAAGATCTCGAGGCAAATGAGGCCGACGGCCGACGCGACGCGACGGCAATACTCGACGAGTGACGCGAACGTCTCGTAGCGCACCTGCTCGAGATCCATCTCCACGCCGTCGATCAAATCCTTGAACTGCGCGCGCGGCAGATTGAATTCGCGAACGAACGGCTGCAACGCCGCGCCCTGCGGCGTGCGTGGCGTCCCTTCGTAGATCGCCGCGAGCTCGCTGCGCCAACCCGCGAGTCTCGAGGTTGCCAGCGCCCGCGCCTCGTCACTCAACCCGCCCCCCCACTCACTCTCAGGCACCACCTCGTCAACGGCATCGTCGACCGCGCGACAAAAGTCCCATGTCGCGATGACGGCGTTACGCTTGCGCGGCGGCAGGACGAGGAACGAGTAGTAGAAGTTAGTGTCGCGGCTCATACGCGCGCCGCGCGATGCTGAATGGACCTGGGCCACCCGAGGACCATTCCCAGCAGACGTGGTATGTCCGCCGCGCCGATCGTGGGCCGATGGCTCAAGACATCGAACCCAGCCGCCTCGATGCGATCGAGGATGGAGGTCCCGCCCAGCCACGTCAGGCGGATTTCGTATCGCAGGCGTCCCCGAAGCCGATCGCAGAGAGGGAGGCCATCGCTGAACAGGGCATGTGTTCTGGCTACGGCGGCGGCGATCGCCTGCTTCCATTCCGGCGTGATTCGCCCGGCATCGAGCGCGCGCTCATCAGCGTCGTGTTCGCGCATCGCATCGAGCGGAAGGTAGATGCGACCGCGGGTTTCGTAGTCGCTCTTCACGTCCTGCCAGAAGTTGGTCAGCTGCAGCGCGGTGCAAATCGCATCCGACCAGGCATCGAGGTCGGGGGCCGCGTATCCGCCGATGCGGAGCAGAAGACGGCCGATTGGGTTGGCGGATCGTCGGCAATAGTCGAACAGCGCAGTCCAGCTCGAGTAACGCGTGACGGTCACGTCCTGCCGGAACGCACTGAGCAGATCTTCCAGCAGCCCGGACGGCAACTGCAGCCGTCGAATGCTGACGCCGAGCGCCATGAAGATCTCTCGTGTGTGCGCCGGCTCGCCCCGCTCTGGGGGCCGCTGCACGGTTGATGTCGTCCCCGCCACGGCTTCCTGCAGCCGCGCGCGCCACAGATCGAGGAGCCGATGACGCTCGTCCGCAGTCCAGTCACCTTCGTCGGCGAAGTCGTCCGCAGCGCGCGCGAATGCGTACAGCGCCGCGACATGCGGCCGCATCCGTCGAGGGAGGAGTATCGACGCCACCGGAAAGTTCTCGTAATGCGCGCGACAATCGCGAACGCACGCGGCGTAGGCGGCATCGAGATCTACCATACCGCCTCGCCAGCACCGAGAGGACGATTCGCGGCGTCAGGTGTTTGCAGACTCACCATTCCGTCTCGACGACACCTGCGCGACGGTTCGCCACCCGCGCCATGACGAACAGCAGATCGGATAGCCGGTTCAGATAGACGATGACAATCGGCTCAACCGCGTCGGCGCCGAGGCCGACCACTCGACGTTCCGCGCGACGACAAATCGTCCTGCTCACATGCAGGAGGGCACCCGGCAGCGCGCCGCCGGGCAGGATGAATCGGCGCAGCGGCGCCAGCTCCCCTTCAAGACGATCGATCGTCTGCTCCAGGCGCTCGACGTCAGACTCCTGCACGGCTGCCTTGGCAACACGATCGGCGATACGCCTGGCGGGATCGGCCAGTCTCGCGCCAACGGCAAAGAGTTCCCGCTGAATCGTTTCGATCGTCACAGCCAGATCGGCGTCGAGTCCCGCGGCGCGCGCGGCGCCGAGCGTCGCATTCAACTCGTCGACTTCACCGTACGCATCCACCCGGGCGTCGGCTTTCGACACACGTGACTTGTCGAAGAGCGACGTCTCGCCGGCGTCACCTGTCTTCGTGTAGATCTTCACGCTTCGACTCCGCCCCGTGAATTATCCTCAGAACTCGCTGCGAAAGCCTCAACACGGGCGAGCGATACAGTATATGGGCTCGATGGCCGCGTCTTCGTTACCCACACCTCCCGCGCGTCAGCGTTTTCGTCGTCGATTGCTCACGTGGTATCGCGCCAATGGTCGTGATTTGCCGTGGCGACGCACGAGTGACCCGTATCACATCCTCGTGTCGGAGGTGATGCTCCAGCAGACGCAGGTCGACCGGGTGCTGCCCAAATATCACGAGTGGCTGGAGCGGTATCCATCGCTGCAGGCGCTGGCGACTGCGGACGAGCATGACGTCACGACCACCTGGAGGCCGCTCGGGTACAACATCCGGCCGCGCCGTCTGCATGCCATCGCGCGCGAGTCGGTGGAGCGCTTCGGCGGCGAGCTCCCCTCGGATGAGGCGACCTTGCGCTCGTTCAAGGGCATCGGCGCGTACACGGCAGGCGCGATCAGGAGCTTCGCCTTCGGGCAGCGCGCAGCGATCCTCGATACCAACGTGGCTCGCGTCCTGTTCCGAGTGTTCGTCGGGCGCGGTGACCCCAAGTCGCACGCCATGCGCAAGCAGCTATGGGCACTGTCGGCGGCGCTCGTGCCGCACAAGCATGTCTTCGATTTCAACCAGGGGCTGATGGACTTCGGTGCGACCGTCTGCGTCGCGCGAAAACCAAAATGTTCGGCCTGTCCGATGGCCCGCATGTGCCGTTCGTTCACGAAACTGGTGTCAGGCACCGAATCGTGAACGTTGTCGTTGTGGCGGCCGTCATCGAACAGGACGGATCCTTTCTGGTCACGAGGCGGCTCGAAGGCACACATCTCGCCGGCCTCTGGGAGTTCCCGGGCGGCAAGATTGCCGGCGGCGAGTCCCACGAAGAGGGGCTGACCCGTGAGATCCGCGAGGAGCTCGACACGGACATCGATATCGGCGAATTAGTGTTCGAGACGCAACACGCCTACGCCGACCGGTCGATCTCATTGCACTTTTATCGCTGCTCTCTGCGCGGCGCGCCACGGCCCCTGCTTGGCCAGCAGATGAAGTGGGTGCCGCGAGACGAGTTGCGCGCGCTCGACTTTCCGCCTGCGGATGAAGAGTTGATCAGAAGATTGACCGCGCAGTAGACGCGAAGGACCGAGGACTCGATTTTCAAACTGCTGACGGCACGCGAACCTCGGTCACGACGGCGGGCGCGCGTCGCGAAGGAGTTTCCACTTCGAGCGGCGTACCTGGAGCGACAAAATCGCGTTGCGCGTAACACAAGGCGATCGTTCCCGAACGCGGTGACTCCGCTGCGCTCGTCACCCATCCGATCTCGCGATCGCCGGCATAAAGCTTTGCGCCATGTTCCGGCCGCTGACCGTCGATACGAATAGAGACCAGCTTCTTCGCGACGCGCCCGTGACCGCGGTGCAGAACGCGAATGATCACTTCCTGCCCGACGTAGCACCCCTTCGTGAACGAAATCGCGCGCGACTCGATGCCGGCCTCGAGCGGAATCGTCTCGTCGGTCATGTCGACGCTGAACACGGGATATGCCACCTCGATCCGCGCCGCCGTGATGGCATCGTCGGGAACAGACGCGGCACCGGCATCGTTCAGGGCCGATAGCACCTCAGGCACGCGGCCGCGCTCCATGTACACGCAGAACCCGGGCACCCCCAGTTGGCTGATCCGAGCGATCGACACCGGTGAGTCGCCGAACTCGAATTGCGAGTGGCGGTAGTCGGGCCAGTCGCCGAGGCCGCGTGCACCGTCGATCACCTGCTGGAGGACTGCCGCGGCTCGTGGACCGTGGAGCCAGACACTGCCCAGGCTTTCGGCCAGTGAGCCGACGCGCACGTCTTCGGTGAAGATGAACTGCTCGAGCCGTTGAATGGTCGAGTCCAACGTGTTAGCGGGGACGTCCAGCAGGATCATGCCGCCCGATTCGAGGACGTGCAGATCCGTGAGCATCCGGCCCTGTGGCGACAGCCAAGCGGAATAGCAACCGGTCCCCGGCGTCAGTCGCTGAATGTCGTTGGTCAGAAGACCCTGGAGATAGGCAGCGCGATCCTGCCCAGCGACGGCAATTTGCAGGCGCGGAGCCACCGCGCCGATGGCCGCTTGCTGCTGAATAACCCGGTAGCCGTCGGCGGAAGTCATCGGCTGTGCAGACCTGATACGATCGCACAAGTGCGTCGTTTCAGATATCTCGTACATTGTATCTACGTATTTCTGCTGCTGGGTCTCCCCTGCCTCGCGACAGCCCAGCCACAGGCGGCCTCTGCCCGACAGACCACCGGTTACCTCGTCTTCGCGCGCGGTAACCCGCTTGGACGCGAGCTCGTCACATTCAGCCGCGATCAGAGCGGCATCACGATCACGACGCAGGGACGGATGTTGGCGCCGCTCAACGTCACGGTCCGCAACGCTGAGTTCAAATACCTCTCCGACTGGACACCGACGACGTTCTCATTGGACGCGACTGTCAACGACAGCTTGCTCCAGCTGAAGACGACGTTCGCCAACGGAAAGGCGGCAACCGAAGGAATCGCACCGGGACAGGAAGTATCGGTTGCTCACGACGTCGCTCCGAAGACGCTGATACACGTCAACGGCGTCTTTGGCTCGTACGTCGCGCTCGCCCGTCGTCTCGTCGAGAACTCCGAGGAGGGAGCCGAGTTCCGCGTCTACGTCGTCCCACAGATGGAGATCGTGGTGAAGGTGAAAGGCATCCACCGCGAGCGGATGCAAATCGCCACGACCGTGCTCGACGTCCGCCGCTTCGAGCTGGTCTACGCGAATCCCTCGGGCGATGTCGCGATCAATCTCACAGCCAACGACGACGGCGGTCTCGTCAGGGTCAACATACCAGCTGATTCACTGGACATCGTGCGCGAGGACGCCGCCTCGGCGACATCTCGTACGCAGATCCAGTCGAACCCGGGAGACGAACCGGTCACCATTCCGGCAGTTGGGTTCAACATCGGAGCAACGCTCACAAAGCCAACGAAGTCTGGAGCCGGTGCAAAGCTCGCCGCCGTCGTGCTGCTCGGCAGCGCGGGCGTCGGCGACCGCGACGGCGTGATCCAGGGCGTCCCGACACTGGCGCAGTTGGCTAACGCCATCGCCGAATCCGGCATGATGGCGGTGCGTTACGACAAACGAGGCAACGGCCAGAGCGGCGGTCGATCGGAGTCAGCCACGGTGAGTGACTTCGCCGAGGACGTACGCGCGGTCGTGCGATGGCTCGAGAAACGCCCGGATGTCGATCCTAAGCGCATCGCCGTCGCTGGCCATAGTGAAGGCGCATGGGTCGGGCTGCTCGCCGCCGCGCGCGAAAAACGCATCGCCGCGGTCGTCTCGATCGCCGGTCCGTCGAGCACGGGCGCCGAATTACTGCTCGAGCAGCAGCGCTATTCCCTCGATCAGCTGAAGCTGGCGCCCGAAGAGCGAGACAAGAGAATCGCGCTTCAGCAACAGATTCATTCCGCCGCCCTGACCGGCAAGGGCTGGGAGACAGTTCCCCCGCAACTGCGCAAAGAAGCCGACACACCATGGTTCCAGAGCCTTCTCGCCTTCGATCCCGCCAAGGTGCTCGAGGATGTGCGGCAGCCGATATTGTTCGTGCACGGCGGATTGGACCGGCAGGTTCCGGTGGAGCACGTCGAGAAGCTCTCCGATCTGGCGCGCAAGGAGAGCAAGTCGAAGTCGGTCGAAGTCGTCGTCGTGCGCGGTGTGAACCACTTGCTCGTCCCCGCCACCACGGGAGAAGTGAGCGAGTACGGTACGCTGCCCGATCGCAATGTCAGCAAGGACGTCACGATGGCCGTGACGACCTGGTTGAGCAAGACCTTCGCGTCGATTCGATAACGGCGACCAGGTAGTCATGAGCCCCTCCCGAATTCGCGTTCCTGATCTCAAAGAGAAGAAGTCGCGTGGAGAGAAGATCGCCATGCTGACGGCTTACGACGCCACGATGGCGCGACTGCTGGACCAGGCCGGTGTGGATGCGTTGCTCGTTGGCGACTCGGTCGCCATGGTCGTGCTCGGCTACGAGAACACGCTCTCGGTCACGCTCGACGACATGCTCCATCACACGCGCGCCGTCGCGCGGGGCGCCGCGCGCGCCCTGATCGTGGCCGACATGCCGTTCCTCTCGTACCAGGTGAGTGCCGACGAGGCTGTGCGCAACGCCGGACGGCTGCTCCAGGAGGGCGGGGCGTCCGCCGTCAAGATCGAAGGGGCCCGTCCCGTGCTCGGCGCCGTCCGCCGGATGGTAGACGTCGGCATCCCGGTGATGGGACATCTCGGGCTGCAGCCGCAATCGGTTCATCGGATCGGTGGCTACATCAAGCAAGCCACTCGTCCGCAGGATGCTGACGCGCTCATCGCCGATGCGATCGCGCTGCAGGATGCCGGCGCATTCGCGGTCGTGCTGGAATCGATCCCCGAGGATGTCGCCAGGAGCGCAAGCGCCGCCCTGGACATTCCAACCATCGGCATCGGTGCAGGCCCTCACTGTGATGGCCAGGTCCTCGTCAGCTACGACATGCTGGGACTGTTCGACCGCTTCGTCCCTTCCTTCGTGAAGCAGTACGCCAACCTGGCCGAAACGGTCCAGGCGGCGACCCGATCCTATGTGGAAGACGTCCGCCAGGGACGCTACCCGCAATCGCTGTCGAAGCTTTCTGTTTCTGACCGGTAAGGTCAATGGCACTG
>Ga0207428_10001448_pt1 | contig 24838 bp, 26 predicted proteins | sample RhiMethybrSRZTD1_FD_187600 | JGI IMG/M metagenome (GOLD analysis project Ga0207428, IMG submission 187600) | Populus rhizosphere microbial communities from Tennessee, USA - Rhizosphere MetaG P. TD hybrid SRZTD1 (SPAdes) (version 3) | ecosystem: Host-associated > Plants > Roots > Rhizosphere >...
GCGCAGTCGTCGGAGGCGCAGTCGTCGGAGGCGCAGTCGTCGGAGGCCCAGTCGTCGGAGGCCCAGTCGTCGGAGGCGCAGTTGGCTGACGCGCAGTTGTCCGAGGCACGGAGCTCGTCGCGGCGGCGGTTCTGGACCGCACTGAAGTCGTCCGCGGCGTAGCAGCTAGTGACCGCGCAGAAGTCGCAGGAGGGTCTGACGCCTTGCAGGCATTCCGTGCTGCCTTGACCGCATTGTCCGCCTTCTGCTTCGCCCTGCGCGCAGCGTGCAGTTGGGCACGGGCTCGGGTGATTGCAGAGTCGTCGGCGACACCGACCGCATTAACTTGGCGCTGCGTCGCGGTCAGAATCACCTTCGATTGACTCAGAGTCGCCCTGGCGCCAGACACCGCGGGGTTGGCGATGATGCGGTCAAGTGCCGCCTGCTGCGAGGCGAGATTGGCCTCCTGTTGCTTGAGCACCTGCCGAAGCGCATACGTGTCGACCGTGGCCAGCACTTGACCAGCCCTGACTTGCTCACCCACCTTCACTTGCAACGAGGTCAGCCGACCACCCTTGGCAAATCCAAGGTTGCGGCTTGTCGCGGCCGATACCGAGCCGCTCGCCGTAACTTCGTTCGTGATCGTCGCTCGTTCGACTGGAACTGTCCGCGCGAGTGGTGACCGTCCCGACGTACAGGCGGCAAGGACGAGCGGCACGAGCACGACGCTAACCAACACCGCCCAGCGTCGACCTCTCATAGACCCCCTGTCGCGCCCGCTGGATGATGCCGCCAGCCCTCAAAAAGCAACGTTGCGGAAGCGCCCACTGTAGTCGCGGATCGAGGCCCGCGAGCGATCTGCCGAGGATCGCTAACCACTCCTGACTTCGAACTAATTAGCCAGACTCAGCAATAGATCGAGTAGCCTCAATCCACTCTTGAAGCTTGGTTTGCGCAGCCCCAGATTCGATTGCCTCGTGCGCCCGGCCCAGCTCTTGAGCGAAGTCTTCCTCGAGCCGCGTGGCCGCCGGCTTGCCGTCGGCAACCAGTGCGGCGGCGGCGTTGAGGGCGACAACGTCCCGGATCGGACCCGGCTTGCCGGCAACGAGGTCGCGCACGACTTGGGCGTTTGCCACCGCGTCACCACCCACGAGGTCTGCCAGACCGGCCCTCGGGACTCCGAGCTGCAGAGGATCCAGCTCCATCCGTTCGATCACCCCATCGGCATAGACCCACACTGTGGAGGAGGTGGTAGTCGTCAGCTCGTCGAGGCCGTCTCCGCCGTGCAGGACGAGCCCATAGTTGCCCCGGGATGCGAAGACTCCAGCCATCAGCTCAGCCATACGAGGATCGGCCACACCCACTGCCTGAGATATCGGTTGAGCAGGATTGGCGAGCGGTCCGAGGAAGTTGAACGTCGTGGGGATGCCAAGCTCACGTCGCATCGGCCCCGCGTGCCGCAGCGCGGGGTGGTAATAGGCAGCGAACAGAAAGCCGATGCCGACCTGGTCCACGACCTGCTGCTGAGCTTCAGGTGCCAGATCCAGCACCACACCAAGCGCCTCAAGGACGTCAGCTGCGCCGCAGGCTGAGGAGGCGGCACGGTTGCCGTGCTTGATCACCCGTGCACCGGCCGCCGCAGCCACAATCGCTGCCATCGTTGAAATGTTGACCGTGTTCGACCTATCGCCGCCGCTGCCGACGATGTCTACCGCTGGCCCACCGATTTCAATCGGAGTCGCAAATTCGATCATCGTGCCGGCGAGGCCGCTGAGCTCTTCGACCGTCTCACCCTTGCATCGCAACCCGATAACGAAAGCCGCCATCTGCGCGGGCGTGGCGTCTCCGCTCAAGATCTGTCCCATAGCCCAGGCACTCGTCGCAGATGGCTGATCTTCGCCGCGGACCAAACTGCTCAGAACTTCCGGCCAGTTCATCGTGACGACACCTCTCTCATGAGATAGAGGTGGTTCGTACGACCGCCGTCTCCGCCGAAATCCGAGGACGCAGCAACGTCGCCGCAGCGGCGGGCAGTCGCATCGGGTCCACCGGATGCGGCACGGCGCCGTCGGCGCGCGACCAGGCTGCCAGCCAGGCATCATCGGCGCGCCCGACGAGCAGCAAGATCGGCGGACACCGCAGGATCTCATCCTTGAGCTGGCGGGACATCCCCATCCCGCCGGCAGGCACCGCCTCTCCGTCCAGGATCGCGAGATCTATACCACCGGCATCCATCGCGCTGATGAGTGCGGCCGGGGTCGCCACCTCCAGTACGCGCACCGGGGGCAAGTCGGCTGCCACCTTGCGGCCCAGCGCCAACCGAACGTCGGTTCGGGTCGTGCGGTCCGACGCGTACAACAGGATGGTCAGAACCTGCTCGTCGCTACGCTCCTCAGAGCCAGTCATTGATCATCTCCATTTTGTCCTCCAGCGCGCGCAGCTCGCATCCCTGCCTCCGTCTCCCCTGCCGGAGCCTGATCGTAGCGTGGCTCCTGCGCCTGCTCGCCGGGGGCGATCGAGGTTGCGGTGGCTTGCTGTAACCGCTCCAGACGGTCCAGTCGGCGGTCTTCTCGCCGCGCCTCCCGCTGACTATGTGCGTACCACTGAACGAACAAAGCCATCAGCATGCCCAAGGCGATGACATCTCCGGAGGCCCACATGATGCCCCCCGCCAGATACTGGTCGTCGATCGGACTCGGCGGCCAGGTGCGGTTGAAGGCGAGATACCAGTTTTCCGCGATCAGTTGGGTTGAGCTCATGATCGAAATGCCAAGGAACGCGTGGAATGGCAGCATCAGGAACAGCATGAGCAGACGCAGCGGATAGCTGATCCTGCCGGGCACCGGATCGATACCCATCAATGGCCACATCAAGAGTGCGCCGATCACGATGAAGTGCAGATGCAGAAACGCATGCCAGAATCCCGAGCGCAACGAGAGCTCATAGAACGGCGAGTAATACAGCGCGAACGGGGTTGCGATAAATAGCGCCAGTGTTAGTGGCGCGAATGTCAGTACCCGAGCCAGCCGGGAGTGCAGCACCGCCAGCAGCATCGTCCGCGGTCGCGGCGGCAGCGTCCGCAACGCCAGAGTGACCGGTGCCCCGAGCGCAAGGAACATCGGAACCACCATCATCAAGATCATGTGTTGCACCATGTGAACGCTCAGCAGCACAGTGTCGTAGGTGCCCAGCACCGACAAGGTGGCAATTCCAAGCGAGCCAAGTCCGCCGAGGAGGAAGGACACACTGCGCCCAACCGGCCAGTGATCACCGCGGCGGTGCAGCGCTACCAAGCCGGCAATGTAGAGACCGGCAGCCACCGCTATGCCCAGCGCCATAGACCATTCCCAGGTCCATTCGGTGACCAGTCGGCTGGGAGTCAGCGGCGGCGGCTGATCAGTGGGCGTGGCATGCAGCGGTACGAGCACCATGGCGAACCTGGTGAACACAGGCCCAGCCTAATGTGGTCCGGCGATACGGCAGACGGTCCAGACGCAGCCGCGGCAGGGCGGGGCCTTTTGCCTTGCCGAAGCGCCTTGACAGGGCCGTTCACAGGTCCGCGCGACGCGGAATAACAAATGTGTGCCCTGGGGTGACCTCTGCACGGGTTGCGGCAATAATGACCTCGTGGCCATGCACACACATGCAGTCTCCGGTTCGATGACGATGCCGGAGGGTGCGCTGCATCCCATCCCGCAATCCCGCCTGCGTGGTCGTGAGAATCGACCCGAACCGGTCGCGGTTGGCACGATCATCTGGCTGGCTTCGGAGCTCATGTTCTTTGCCGCTCTGTTTGCCGCCTACTTCACGATTCGCAACGTCACCAACTCGCAAGCGGCAGTCACCGGGACGGAGCCGCTGTGGCAGTCACAGGGCAATCTGATCAACATTCCGTTCGCGATCGTCAATACAACTGTGCTGGTCGCAAGCTCGTTTACCTGTCAGATGGGCGTTTTCGCCGCTGAGCGCGCGCAGGTCAGCAGGTCGGGGTCGATGTTCAACCTGCGGCGCTGGGGGCTGCGGGAGTGGTACACGCTGACCTTCTTGATGGGAGCGTTTTTCATCGGCGGCCAGGTTTATGAATACTCGGAGCTGTTCAGTGAAGGTCTGACCATCTCGTCCAATGTCTTCGGGTCGGTGTTCTTCCTGGCAACAGGCTTCCACGGACTCCACGTGACGGGCGGTCTGATCGCCTTCCTGCTGGTGATGGGGCGGACTTTCCTTGCCCGGACGTTCACCCATGAACAGGCTGTCAGCGCCGTTGTCGTGTCCTATTACTGGCACTTCGTCGACGTTGTCTGGATTGCGTTATTCGGCGTGATCTACATCTTGCGATAGCCAGGAAGCAAACCCGAGCCGGCGCACCGGTCGGCCCCTGACAACTCAATACGACAACTGAATACGCTTGGCCCACAACATTGCATCAAGACACGAGAGGGACCCGCGTGCGACTCCTGTCTTCCCGGCGTCGGCACCCAGCAGCCAAGGCGTTGCTCCTGGTGTCCGGGCTCTTTTTGATGGGCGCCCTCTACACGCTGATAGCTCCGCCGGCCCAAGTGTTGGCCGACACTGGAAACAGCCAACAGATCGCCGAAGGCAAGGCGCTGTTCGCCGTTGGATGCGCATCCTGTCACGGACTCAATGGCGAAGGCCAGGTCAGCGGCACCATTCAGGGACCACCGCTTGCCGGCGTTGGGGCCGCGGCAGTGGACTTCCAGGTGAGTTCAGGTCGGATGCCAATGGCCCGGCCCGGCGAACAGGCTCCGGTTAAGCCAAATCTCTACTCGGAAGAAGAGATTGCAGCCCTCGCGGCGTATGTGGCATCACTCGGACCCGGACCGGCAATCCCGGAACCGGCCGCGTACGACACGTCGAACCTGAGCGCGGAGGATCTCGCTCGCGGCGGCGAACTGTTCCGCACCAACTGCTCGGCCTGCCACAATTTCGAAGGCGCTGGCGGCGCGCTTCCCAACGGCAAGTACGCGCCACCGCTGATCGGCCTGGACAACAAGCGGATATATGAGGCGATGATCACCGGGCCGCAGCAAATGCCGGTCTTCGACGACGAGGTGCTGCGACCGGAGGACAAGCGAGCCATCATCGGCTACCTCCAGTCCCTCCACGAGCGCCCAACCGACGGCGGTCTGGCACTGGGCGGGCTCGGCCCGGTAAGCGAGGGCCTCTGGGCCTGGATAATAGGTCTTGGGAGTTTGATCTTCTTTGCGATGTGGATTGCGGCCAAGGGAGCGAAAGCTAAGTGAGTGAAGATACGGCACACGGCCAGCCGGGCGCTGAGCTTGCCACCCTTGACCAGGAGCGCTACCCGGTTCCGGACCCCGGCCTGGAACCGCACCTGCCGCGCCTCACCGACGTCGACGAGCGGGCTGCCAATCGCGCCACGCGTCAGGTGGCAACGTTCTTCGGCTTGGTGCCAATCCTGTGCATCGGATTCGTTGTCGTTTATTTCGCCGTGCCTGGCGACGCCTGGGTTGACTTCGGCCCGCTGCGCGCCAACAGCAGAAATCTTCTCCTTGGCCTGACCTTCGGTCTTGCGTTGCTGTTCCTCGGCGTTGGTGCCGTGCACTGGGCCCGGAAGCTCATGGACGACCAGGAGAAGATCGACTATCGCCATAGCGCAGCCTCCAGCGACGCCGATAAGAACTACATGCTCACCGAGCTGGACAAGGTTGTCGACGAGTCCAGGCTCACCCGTCGCAAGGTGATCGGCCGCAGCCTGATTGCCGCGCTCGCAACAATCCTGCTGCCGATGATCGTCGGGCTCGCTGATCTTGGTCCCTGGCCGACGAAGAAGAAGCGCGCTGAGACCATCGAGCGGACTATCTGGGCACCAGGGATTCGCGTCGTCAACGACGTCACCTTCCAGCCGATCAAGCCCGAAAATATCGAGGTCGGCCAGCTGATCAACGGTGAGCCCGCGAACCTGCAAGATCTCGAGGGCGCTGAGTTCCAAATTGAGAAGGCGAAGTCTGCGGTCATCGTCGTCAGGATGGATCCCAACACCATTACGATCCCCCCGTCGCGCCAAAACTGGCAGATCGGCGGAATCTTGTGCTACTCCAAGATCTGCACGCATGTTGGCTGCCCGATCAGCCTGTGGGAGCAACAAACCCACCATCTGCTGTGCCCATGTCATCAATCGACCTTCGACCTGGGCAACTCAGGAGTCGTCGTCTTCGGTCCGGCAGCGCGGGCACTTCCGCAACTGCCGATTGCCCTGGACGCTGAGGGTTACATCGTCGCTCAGCGTGACTTCCTCGTCCCGGTCGGACCAAGCTTCTTCGAGCGAGACTCGCGCAATGACTTCAAAGAAGGCGATACCTGATGGCCCAACCAGCCGCCACAGTTCCCGACGACAGCTCGGTCCAGCCGGTGACACCACAGAAGGAGCTTGGGCCGGTCTTCAAAGCTGCTAGCGGACCCACCAAGTGGCTCGACGATAGGATCGGACTTGCCGGTCTCGGTCGTCCGTTCCTGCGCAAGGTCTTCCCAGATCATTGGTCCTTCCTCCTCGGTGAGATCGCGCTTTATTCGTTTGTCGTTCTGATTTTGAGCGGCATCTTCCTGACGATCTGGTTCAAGCCGTCGATGTCGGAGATCGAGTACCAAGGCAGTTACGAGTTACTGCGCGGATTGCGCATGTCGGAGGCGTACGCCTCGACGCTTGGCCTGTCCTTCGATATCCGCGGCGGCCTCTTGCTACGACAGATGCACCACTGGGCGGCCGCGGTCTTCATCGCCGCAATGCTTACCCACAGTCTCCGGATTTTCTTCACCGGTGCGTTCCGCAAGCCGCGTGAGATCAACTGGCTGATCGGGGTGGCAATGCTGACCCTGGGCCTGATCGAGGGTTTTGCAGGATATTCACTACCGGACGATCTTCTGTCAGGCACCGGGTTGCGATTCGTCGATGGGCTTATCCGGGCGATTCCGCTGATCGGTACGTGGGCTGAGTTCTTCACCTTTGCTGGCGAGTTCCCCGGCTCGCTCATCATCCCTCGGCTCTACATGGTGCACATCTTGCTGGTACCGGCGCTGCTGCTTGGCCTGATCGCAGCTCACTTGGCATTGGTCGTCTACCACAAGCACACCCAGTACCCCGGCCCAGGACGCGTCCAGGGCAATGTCGTGGGCTATCCGGTCTTCCCTGTGTACGCCGCCAAGGCCGGCGGGTTCTTCTTGATCGTCTTCGGTGTCCTGACCCTGATGGGCGCCACGATGCAGATCAACCCCGTATGGGTCTTCGGCCCGTACAACCCAGCTGAGATCACTGCCGGCTCACAGCCTGACTGGTACATGGGTTTTGTCGAGGGCGGTATTCGCATCATGCCCAACTGGGAATGGCACATCGGATCGACGACCTGGTCGTGGAATGTGGCGATACCTGGTCTCGGGCTGATGGGATTGTTCTTCGGCCTGATGGCGATCTACCCATTCGTCGAAGCATGGGTCACCGGAGACAAGTCTGAGCACCATCTCCTTGACCGTCCGCGCAACAACCCAACGCGCACAGCGTTCGGCGTGGCGGCCATGACCGGTTACGCAATGCTGTGGATCGGCGGCGGTAACGACCTGGTTGCCACACAATTCCACGTATCACTGAATTCGGTGACCTACTTCCTGCGAGTCGCTGTCTTCGTGGCACCGGTGCTCGCATTCTTGGTGACAAAGCGGATCTGTATCGGCCTACAGCGCGCCGACCGCGACCGGATGCTCCATGGCGCCGAATCCGGTGTCATCGATCGGGCACCTTCGGGCAAGTACGCCGAGCGGCACCGCGCGATCAGCCAGGGCGAGGCGTTCAAGCTCACCCAACATCCGGACCAGCCTGCTCTACTCCCTCTGACTGATGTCGACGGCATGTCGGTGAAGGAAATCAAGTCCGAGCAGCGACGGCGTAAGGCGACCCGCTTCTACTTCATCGATACATTGCGTCGGCCTACCCGTGCGGAGCTTGAGGAGGCTGCTGAGCATCACATGCATCCAATGGCAATCGAGGGTGACGGCGAGCATCACGCGATCGAACCTGAGCCAGAGGAAGAGCACCACCTGGCAAAATAACGAGATTCCGACCAACGACGCCCCACGGTTCCTTACGAGTCGTGGGGCGTTGTGTGTCGCTTGATGGTCCAGTCCGCGACCCGATCGTCCTTTGCCAGAGACCTGCGTATACGTTGGTTGCCTCCGGCTGCACAATTCGCAGCTATGGAGGGTGTAAGGAAACCATGCAGACCTACGGCAGCTGGCACGCGGCGCCAGTCGTCCAACGCGAGGATGTGGGATTGCTCACTCTTCGCAAAACCTGACAATGATCCAGAGCTAGCAGGCGTTGACGCGTCTGGACGAGACCGCCGAGCGGTCATGACGCCCGAGTAGACGCAATGGGGATATGAGCACCAATCAGAAGCTGACGAACCGCGAGCCCGATAGCCGCAAGCAAGCAGGCCAGGGGAAAGACAAGAAGAGCGGACTCGATCTTTCCGTTACCCAAGTCGTCGGCGGCGCATTGGCCGCCGTGACGGCAGCCTTGCTAGGTTCCCAGCTCAGTGTGGCTGGCACGGTTATTGGTGCCGCCTTGGCGAGCATCATCACTGCCGTTGCGGGGGCGCTGTACACCGCTTCACTGCGGCGTACGCACGACAAGGTGAAGACGGTGTTCTACACCAACCAGCCGAATGAGGTCGACGAGCCGACCGTGATGGAAATCATGTCGGACAGGCAAGGCCATATCGCTGGCCAGCGCAGTCATATGGTGGCACCGGAACCGGCGCCACCGCAGCGCCAGCGTGAAGCGAAGCTGAATTGGAAGCGGATCGTCGTGGCAGCCTTAGCTGCATTCGGCATCGCGGCAGTCGCACTCACCACATTTGAGCTGGTTACCGGCCATGCCGTCTCGGGCGGCGAGGGAACCACCTTCCAGCAGGTGAGTGAGGGTAGGTCAGAGAAGGGCTCGGACACCAAGAAGAAGGCCCCGTCGGAGAAACCGACGAAGAAGGCAACTACCGCTGCCACTAAAGAGGCCGCCACCGCAGAACCGAGCGCCCAGGCTCAGACGGCAGAGCCAGAACCAACGACCGAAGCGCCGACGCCAGAAGCGAACCGGCCGACCAAGGCGACTCCGCCGGCGCCCAGGGCAACTGCCAGCGGCAGCCCGTAAGCTGTTTCCCGAAAGCAATCCAACAATCCGGCCACATTATGGCCGAATTGTCGCTTTCACAGTGGCGGCTCTAAGACTCGGTGACCGAGTGCCGGGCGGCGGATGGCAAACCTTGATGCAGACGGTGAGAATGTCCAGGTGCGATTTCTCAAAGAGCTGCCACCATACGACCTGACCTACGCCGATGTCTTCATGGTGCCTCGGCGATCTGCCGTCGGCTCGAGGTTGGATGTTGATCTCACCAGCACCGATGAGATAGGCACGACGTTGCCTATCGTGGTGGCCAATATGACCGCCATTTCCGGGCGGCGGATGGCCGAGACAGTCGCACGTCGTGGCGGAATGGCGATTCTCCCGCAAGACATCCCGGCCGACGTCGTTGCCGAAGTGGTCGGCAAGGTGAAGCGGTCACACCCTGTCTACGACACCCCAGTCTCAGTGACACCGCACACCACGGTGGGTGAGGCGCTTTCGCTGATTCCCAAGCGGGCCCATGGACTCGCGGTCGTCATCGAGAACGGCCAGCCGCTAGGCACAGTCAGCGAGGCGGAAGCATCGGGCGTCGACCGGTTTGCCCAAGTACACACGGTGATGTCCGGCGATTTGCTGACGACCACCCCAGAGTCGACGCCAACCGAGATCTTCGACGAACTGACTCACCGCCACCTCGAGGTCGCACTGCTGATGGAGAACGGCAAGCTGCTCGGAGTCATGACCCGGAAGCACGCCCTCCGCTCGACGCTGTATCGACCAGCTCTCGATGCCGAAGGCCGATTGATGATAGGCGCTGCAGTCGGAATCAACGGCGATGTCGCCACTCGTGCCGAAGCGTTGCTTGACGCCAGAATCGACATCCTGGTCGTCGACACGGCACACGGTCACCAAGATCGGATGCTGGAGTCGCTTAAGGCGGTACGTGAGGTGCGTGACCGGCTCGCTGACACACAAGGACGCCGCGTGACACTCGTCGCCGGCAATGTCGTTTCCGCTGACGGAGTCAACGATCTGGTAGGCGCCGGCGCGGACGTCGTGAAGGTGGGCGTTGGACCGGGCGCAATGTGCACTACGCGAATGATGACCGGTGTCGGGCGGCCTCAGTTCAGCGCCGTGCTGGAATGCGCCGAGGCGGCCCGTGCAGTGGGCCGATCGATCTGGGCGGACGGTGGCGTACGGCATCCGCGCGACGTTGCGCTTGCGCTCGCTGCTGGATCCGGGAGCGTGATGATCGGGTCCTGGTTTGCCGGAACGTATGAGAGCACGGGCAATCTGATGGTCGACGCCGAGGGACGGATGTACAAGGAGTCATACGGTATGGCGTCGGCCAGGGCTGTCAAGATGCGTACCAAGGACTCCTCAGGTTTCGATCGGGCGCGCTCGGGTCTATTCGAGGAGGGCATCTCGACGGGGCGCATGTACCTGGACCCTGAGCGGCCGAGCGTTGAGGACCTGATTGATTCCATCGTGGCGGGCCTGCGCAGCAGCTGCACCTACGCCGGCGCCTCCAATTTGGAGGAGTTCCATGATCTTGCCGTTGTTGGAGTGCAGTCCAGCTCAGGATACGACGAAGGTCAGCCGCAGCACATCAGCTGGTGAGCGCCGTAGTGGCAAAACGATTTGCTGATCGTGCGCGGGCCTTGGCGGCCTCCACCTCACGATTCTTGGCTGGTGCTGTGGAGACGAGATCGTCAATCAAATGCTGTGTAGCATGCGCAATCTCTTCGACTGCCCGATAGAAGACCTCCTCATTGGCCTTCGAAGGCTTCGACACGCCAGCGACCTTCCGCACATATTGCAGAGCCGCGTCATGCACCTCATCGCGAGTCGCGGGCGGCTCAAAGTTGTTTAACGGCCTGATGTTCCGACACATGGGCCCCATTCTGCCCGACGCTACGGAGTGCGTCAGTGCGCGTGATCCCCTCTGTAGAACTCGTAAAGCAGGCCCGTCAAGGTGATGAACCCAAAGCCGAAGCCGATGATCATCAGCCACCAACCGTAAACAGGAGCCAAGACGACTAGTACGAAGGTCAACGAGAGGAAGAGCGGCCATTTGCTGGACGGCGGATAGAATCCCAACTCACCAGCGCCCTCGGCAATCTCGCCCTCTTTCCTGTCCTCCGGTCGCGGTTCCATCCGTCGGGCTACCAGCAGCAGATAGGCCCAGATCATGAATACCAGGAAGAACGTCAAGATCAGCGCGACGGTACCGGTGATCTCGGGAACACCATTGGCATCAGCGGTCATGAACCAGTAGATCGGCGTCACGATCAGCATGAAGATCGTGAGGGAACCGAAGACCCACGCTTCGACCTTCACTTCTGATCCTCCTCAGCATCGGGTGAGTGGCCATGGTGCGTGAACTCATATTGAGCAGCTAGATCTGAGGTGTCGCCTCGTACCCGATGCCTGAGCTCCGCCAGACGGCCAGTGTCTTCACCCGCGTCCACCGTGGTCTCGTCGAACTCCTCCTCCTCAAGGCCGTACTCCAAAATCGCAACCTCGGGATGGTGCAGATCAAACGCGGGCGATTCGGAGCGGATCTTGGGTAGCTGAGTGAAGTTATGACGCGGAGGCGGGCAGGTCGTCGCCCACTCCAGGGAGCGACCCCAACCCCAGGGATCGTCGCTATTCACCTTCGGGTTTTTACGGCTCTTCCAGACGTTGTAGAAGAAGACGAGTGTTGAGCCGCCGAGGAGGAACGCTCCGACGGAAGAGACCTGGTTTCCAAACGTGAAACCGTCACTAGGCAGGTAGTCGGCGTACCGACGTGGCATTCCCTCCACACCTAGCCAGTGCTGGATCAGGAACGTGGTATGGAACCCGATGAACAACAGCCAAAAGTGAATCTTGCCGAGCGTCTCGTCAAGCATTCTGCCGGTCAGCTTCGGCCACCAGAAATAGTAACCGGCGAACATCGCAAAGACCACGGTGCCAAACACCACGTAATGGAAGTGAGCCACCACGAAGTAGCTATCGGAGACTTGGAAGTCCAGCGGAGGGCTGGCAAGGATGATGCCGGTCAAGCCACCAAACAAGAAGGTGACTAAGAAGCCGACGGCCCAGAGCATCGGCGTTCGCATGGCGATACTGCCGCCCCACATAGTGCCGATCCAGTTGAAGAACTTGACGCCTGTCGGAATAGCAATCAAGAAGGTCATGAAGGAGAAGAACGGCAAACTGACCGCGCCTGTAACGAACATGTGGTGTGCCCATACGGCGACTGACAAAGCCCCGATCAACAGGGTCGCCCCGACCAGGCCTACATAACCAAAGATCGGCTTCCGGCTGAATACCGGCAAAACCTCTGTGATGATCCCGAAGAACGGCAAGGCGATGATGTAAACCTCAGGATGCCCGAAGAACCAGAAGAGGTGCTGCCACAGGATTGGGCCGCCGTTGGCTGCATCGAAGATGTGCGCGCCGAGGACACGATCCGCCTCCAGAACCAAGAGGGCGGCAGCGAGAATCGGGAAGACCACCAACACCAAAAATGAGGTCACCAAGATGTTCCAGGTGAAAATCGGCATCCGGAACATCGTCATGCCTGGCGCCCGCATGGTCAGGATCGTGGTAGTGAAGTTGACGGCGCCAAGGATGGTGCCGAGGCCCGCCATGTACAGACCCATGATCCACAGATCATGGCCGACGCCAGGCGAGTTGACCGCGCTGTTCAGCGGTGCGTAAGCGAACCAGCCGAAGCTGGCAGCACCCGAAGGTGAGAGAAAGCCGGCGGAGGCGATCAGGCCACCGAACAAGTAGAACCAGTAGGCGAGCATGTTCAGTCGCGGAAACGCGACATCCGGCGCACCGATCTGTAGCGGCATGATCGCGTTGGCGAAACCGGCAAACAACGGCGTCGCGAACAACAACAGCATGATCGTGCCGTGCATTGTGAAGAACGCGTTGTAGGTCTCGTACGACAGGTACTGCATGCCGGGAAATGCGAGCTCAGCTCGAATTGCCAGAGCGAGGATGCCGCCGAAGACGAAAAAGGCCATCGAGGTGACGAAGTACAGATTGCCGATCACCTTGTGATCGGTGGTGATCATCCATTTCCAGACAATCGTGCCCAGCTGACGCTTGGGTGTGGCTATCTCGGCGGCGGTGGCCGTACGCTGCAGCGTCGTCATCGCGTGCCCTCCTCAGAACCTGTCGTAACAGGGGAATTGGCAAGAGCCGGACCCTTGGCTTCCCCGACCTGACCCTTAGCTACCAGCGTCTTCAGGTAGTTGTTGTACTCGGCCTCACTGACGATGTGCACGTTGAAGAGCATCGCCGAGTGATAGGTACCGCACAACTCTGCGCACCTCCCCGGAAACAGCCCTTCAGTTGTTGGCGTCATTTGAAGGCTGTTGTGTCGACCAGGGATGACATCCAGCTTCGTGTAAAACGAGGGAATCCAGAACGAGTGGATCACATCCGGCGATGAGAGGTTGAACTGAATCAACTTACCGACGGGAAGGTAAAGATCTGGGGTCCTATTGATCGTGCCGGCCTCCCAGACATCCTGCCCGACGGCTGGATTGTTAGCGGCCTTGTAATTGAAGGTCCATGACCACTTCTGGCCAACTACGTCGATAGTGAGATCAGGATTGGGGTCTTTTGCGTTGACCGCGTTCTGTGCCAGAACCGTGTAGTAAAAGAGCACAGCAATGATGATGAACGGGGCGATCGTGTAGAAGATCTCCATCGGCAGGTTGTAGCGGTTCTGCCGCGGCATCTTGGCGTGCTTGGTCTTGTACCGGTTCGCGGCCCACAGGATGAGTCCTAACACGATGAAACCCACTGCAAAGGCAGCGATCCACGAACCGATCCAGAGATTGAGGATGTACTCGCCTCGGTCGCCGGCTGGCGGCGGGAAGCCCAACCGCTTGATCTGAGCAATCAACTCTTGTGAGTTTTGCCCGCAGCCGGTAAGGAACAGCACGCTGAGTACCGAAAGACCAAGCAGGGCCGCCCGGAGACGACTCCCTAACCCGCGTGTCACATTCTGCTGTGTCGCATTATCCGCAGCGGGCCATTCAGTCCTGCCACCCACGTTGCGCCTTTCGTCAGATCGGTACACATGCCCGAATCGTGCCCGCACCTAGTCCGGGCAGCGACCCTTCTTTTGTGTTCACCATAACGTAGGAAGACGCCGCGTTCACCGGTGTGGGGGTTGCGTTTTTGGCGGTTCCTGCAACGCATCTGAGCTAGCTGCGAGCGCTAGTTTCGAAGGGTGGCGAATCGGACTTCCGAAGTCTTCTTGGACAGCTCCTCAGGCGAGCCGGTGCTGCCGGATGCCCGCCAAGCCTGGCTCGATGCACAACAGGCTGGATGGGGCGATCCGGCACGGTTGCATCGGCCAGGTCGACTTGCCGCCCAAGCCCTGGATCAGGCGCGGGAGGCGGTCGCGGCGGCGGTTGGAGCGCGGTCGGATGAGGTGGTTTTCACAGGGTCTGCAGCACATGCAAACCACGCTGCTGTAGCTGGGCTGGCCTTGGGCCGGCGCCGCGTTGGCCCACGGATCGTCACAACGGCAATCGACCACTCCTCGGTGCTGTCGGCCGCTGTGGCTGCGGGTAGCCATGCGCCTGTCGAAGTCGATCATGAAGGCCATGTGGATTTGGATCGGTGGGCCGCCGCTGTACGAAGTACTGGCACAGCCGCCGCGTGCATTCAAGTCGCCAACCATGAGGTGGGGACATTGCAGCCGTATGCCGAGGCCTCCCAGATCTGCCAGCAGGCAGAGGTGCCGCTGATCGTTGATGCGACAGCTGCGCTGGGCCGAATCGAGTTTGGCGGCATCAGCGGATGGTCGGTGCTGACCGGTTGGGCAGGCGCGTTCGGCGGCCCAGCCTCAGTGGGAATTCTGGTGATCAAGAAAGGCGTTCGCTGGCGAGCGCCGTATCCGACCGATGACTACCAAGGTGGCCGGTGGCCCGGGATGCCAGATGTACCCGCCATCTATGCAGCTGCGGTTGCGTTGGAATGCTGGCGACAATCCGGCCATTCTGTCGGGGAGCGGCAGCACGATCTCATTGACCGGCTGCGCGCGGGCATCGCCCAACGGGTGCCCGATGTTGATGTGGCCGGCGATCCGGTACGCCGCGTACCCCACCTGCTGACGTTCTCCGTCTTGTACGTGGACGGCGAAACCCTGACCTTGGAATTGGACAAAGCCGGCTTCGCCGTCGCCAGCGGATCGGCCTGCAGCGCCAGCAGCGAGCATCCGTCGCACGTACTGGCCGCCATGGGAGCTTTGACGCACGGCAACGTACGAATCGGGCTGACGTGGCCGACCACACAGGCGGAGATCGATCGATTTCTTGCCGTACTGCCGCCGATCGTGGCCGACATCCGGGCAACTGTGGGCGTCTCGTGACTGAGGACGCGTCACCCCACAACACGCTGTCCCTGGATTGCCGCGGAATGAAATGTCCGCGGCCGATCATCGAAGTGGCACGCCACATTCGTGAGGTGCAGGTCGGTGCAGTTCTGCAACTGTTGGCCGACGATCCCGCAGCCGGTCCAGACCTTGCCGCCTGGTGCCGGATGCGGGGACAGACGCTCGTTGCCTCTGACCCGCCGCGTTTCCTGGTACGCCGCGAATTGTGAACAGCAAAAACTCCCTGCCGGACGGCAGGGAGTTTTCATGGTCAGGTCAGTGGAAGCTGTCGCCGCAGGCGCAAGAACCGGTGGCGTTGGGGTTGTCGATGGTAAAGCCCTGCTTCTCGATCGTGTCGACAAAGTCGATGGTTGCGCCCATCAGGTATGGCGCGCTCATGCGATCAGTCACCACGTCTACGCCGCCGTAGACCTTGATGATGTCACCTTCAAAGCTGCGATCGTCGAAGAACAGCTGATACCGCAAGCCTGAGCAGCCGCCGGGCTGTACGGCCACGCGGAGGGCGAGATCGTCGCGGCCTTCAGTGTCCAGAAGCGCCTTGACCTTGGCTGCCGCCTCGTCAGTCAAAGTGATGCCGTCAACAACGGGCGGGCTGTCGAAGGTCTGTTCGGTTGCCGTCATGGAAGTCATTCTAAGGGGGCTGGCCAGGCCGGCCAAGCCGATGCGACGTGTGCCGCATCACCAAGTCCAGGACCGAGCGACTCGGCGTGCGGTCGTGGCCAGCTCCTCCTCCTTGACTGTGCCGCGTGGAGCGTCCATTGCCGACTCCCGTACGGCGTACGCCGCCTCGATGCCCATGGTGCGCATTTCGCGTGATCCGATAACCACTTCCCCGGCGATCAGAATGCATGGGCTCAGTGCTGTCGACGCAGCTTCCGCCATAGCAGCGACGACACCTCCGCCTCGGCTCGCGAAGTCGAAAACCGAGCAACCGGTGACCACGAGATCCACGCCGGGCAGCGCGGACCGCGCCTCGGGTGAAGCAAGTGCGATAGCCGGTCCGGTGCTGAGCCGCCCGCCGAGTGCCAGCACAGCGAAGCCAAGGCCGCCACAGGCTCCCGCTCCAGGCATTCCGGCGTGGGCCGCGGAAACGAGCCTGGCAAATGATTCCAAAGCCGCATCGGTATGAAGCAGCAACTCCGGCTCCAGCTTCGCTTCGCGCCCAGCACGTGATGTGATGCCGCGCAAACCGAGCAGCGGTTGATCAAGCTCGGCAGCGGGAAGCACTCCGACCAGCTCCGTGTCAGCCAGCAGTTCGCGAGCCGGGGCAAGATCAATCTGGGTGAGGCCATCGAGCGCTTCCACACCTCGGTCCAGCGGTCGATCTCCGACCGCGCCTAGTGCGGCCAGCAAACCCGCACCGGCGTCGTGGACCCAGAGTCCGGCGAGGTCTACCAGAATCCGACGTGGTGCCTCGCTGCCCACCATTGCTGCGATGGCCTCCCCGATTGGGTGAGACGACTCCTGGTACGGAATACCGACTTCTCGACCAGCTCCCAAGATCTGAACAAGTCCAGTGCCAGAGACCGTGCCTGTCGTGACGATGACATCACCGGTCACCCGGGCTGACGTTGTCATACCGGCCAGGTCCGCGTACGCCGAACCAAAACCAGCACCCGCATCTCCCATTGGCAAGACTGACACTTCGGCACTTGATAACCAGCCGGAGGCGATGACCTCACCAGCCTGTCGGGAAGACAGCGCACCGATCGAATCGGTCGCGATCATGATCCGCACGCCTCAGGTCTCCTTGTCTTCGGCGGCTGCCATCGTAGAGCTGAAGTTCCGAGCAGCGCGTTCACGGCTGAGCGGGTCAGCGCCGCGCGCCCTTCGACAGGCTTGACCGGTCGACGCACTGAGTACATTTGGTGGGTGGCCAGCACCTCTGCATCGACTGCGCTCAAATCCGGGACACCGCTATCGCTCTTCGTTCTGGGGCGGGACTCCGATCCTCGGTCCGAGCGCGGCGTCGAATGTCCCGGTGACCTGCCGCCGGCGTCCGATCCCGCCCTTGTCGAACGTGCCAGGCGAGCCAAAGCTGCTCTCGGGAACCGACTCTTCATCCTGGGTCACCACTACCAGCGCGATGAGGTCATCCAGTTCGCCGACGTGACGGGCGACTCATTCAAGCTCGCGCGCGACGCCGCAGCCCGCCCGGACGCCGAGTTCATCGTGTTCTGTGGCGTGCACTTCATGGCTGAGTCGGCCGACATTTTGACCTCGCCCGACCAAAGGGTGATCTTGCCTGACCTAGCTGCCGGATGCTCGATGGCCGACATGGCGCGATTGGCCCAGGTCGAGGACGCCTGGGATGTACTTGCCGATGCCGGAGTCGCCGATGTCACCGTGCCGGTGACCTACATGAACTCTTCAGCCGACATCAAAGCCTTCTGCGGCAAGCACGACGGCGTGGTGTGCACGTCTTCCAACGCCAAGTCAGTGCTCCAGTGGGCACTCAAGCGTGGCAAGAAAGTCCTGTTCCTGCCCGACCAGCATCTCGGCCGTAACACCGCTGTCCTGCAGATGGGCATGAGTCTGGACGATTGCGTCGTCTATGACCCCCGTCAGTACAACGGTGGACTCAGCACCGAGGAGCTGCAGGCTGCGACGATGATCTTGTGGAAGGGTCATTGCTCGGTGCACGGACGATTCACCGAGCAAGCCGTCGACGAGGTACGAGCCCGCATCCCTGACGTCAATGTGTTGGTACATCCTGAGTGCCAGCACGAGGTGGTGCTGAAGGCGGACTTGATCGGCTCGACCGAGTTCATCATCAAGACCATCCAGCAGGCTGAGCCGGGGTCAAAGTGGGCCATCGGCACCGAGCTCAACCTGGTCAAGCGCCTCGCGCATGATCATCCGGACAAGGAGATCGTCTTCCTCGAGCAGCATGTCTGCTATTGCGCCACGATGAACCGCATTGACCTGCCGCACCTGGTCTGGGCTCTGGAGAACCTGGCCCAGGGCCATGTCGTCAACCAGATCACGGTCGATCCGGAGACCGAGCACTATGCAAAGGTTGCGCTCCAGCGGATGCTCGACCTGCCGGGTGAGACCGCCCGCGACTAGATCGCTCCTGCCGCGGTCCTTCCTCGGAGCCGATGATTTCGGACTTCGAAGATGGTCTGATTGACCATGCCCGAGTTCACCACCTTGCTCAAAGATCTAGCCCTGGTCGAGTCTCCACGTTGGCACGACAACCGACTGGTCTTCTCCGACTGGGGTGCAGGTGAGGTGCTCGCTGCAGATCTTGACGGCGGCCGCGAGCTGATCACCCCAATCGAGGCGATGCCGTTCTGTCTTGATCGGCTGCCCGACGGACGGCTGCTCATTGTCGCCGGCCACCAGCTGCTGGTCCGCGAATCCGGCGGCAGCCTGAGCCCGTACGCCGACCTGGGATCGCTTTCCACCAAGCCCTGGAACGACATCGTGACCGATGGTCGGGGCAATACGTACGTGAACAACATCGGATTCGACTTCCCCGAGGGGGAATTCGCGCCAGGCCTGATCGCCTTGATCAAACCTGACGGAACGGCTCGGCAAGCTGCGGACGGTCTGGCGTTCCCGAACGGCATGGCAGTGACTCCGGACAACGCGACCTTGATCGTCGCCGAGTCCTATGGCGGTGTACTGACCGCGTACGACATCGCCGCTGACGGTGATCTTTCCAATCGTCGAGTGTGGGCCGATCTGCAAGGGGCTGCTCCAGACGGCATCTGTATCGACGCCGAGGGCGCCGTCTGGTTTGCGGAGGTTCCTGGTAGGCGTTGCGTTCGAGTACGCGAAGGCGGTGAGGTGTTGCAAACGATCACGTCAGAGCTGGGCTGTTTCGCTTGCATGCTTGGTGGCGCCCAAGGAACGACTCTGTTCGTCACCGCAGCTGCCTGGCCCGATGCCATGACGCCCGGTTCGCGTACGGGCCGACTCCTGAAAGCGGAAGTTTCAGTGCCGCACGCGGGCTGGCCGGTCTAGGGTGCGCTTACGCCGGGAATGAGGCCTTCCTCGGACTCACTCAGCAGCTGCTGTACGTCCTCGAGCGTCGAGTCGGCAGCCGGCAAGATCAAGTCGGAGTCCTCCAAGTCCTCGTCCGGGACTCGGGTCCCTGTCGTGCGGATGCGATCCAGCAGGCTGTGCAGCGCCTTGGTCAGCTGCTCTTGATCACGCGCCGCAACGGCTTGTTCAACCGCATCATCGAAGGAATTGAGCCCCCGTAGGGCCTCGTCTGAGAGGCGCCACTGACCCTCGTTGAGGATCCGAACGATCATCGCAGGTCACCCTGCGGCTGAGCCGGTGGCGCTTCCTGGCCCTGGCTCGGCGGCGCCTGGTACTCCTGCGGTGACTGTGCGTCGAGGCTGGGCGGCTGCGCAGCCTGGGCTGGCGGCGGCTGCTGATTCTGGGACTGCTGAGCCTGCGGCGGAGGTTGCTGGCCCTCAATCGCTTGCGGCGCAGCGGAAGGACCGGCACCCAGTGCTGCCTTCATTCGCGCTAGCTCGTTCTCCACATCTGAGGTGGAGGCCAGTTGTTCCAATTCGAGGGTGATGTCGTCCTTGGCCATTCCGGTGGGATCGTCCAAAGCACCACTGGCCAACAGCTCATCGATAGCACCGGCACGGGCCTGCATCTGGGCTGTTTTGTCCTCGGCCCGCTGTATCGCGAGGCCGACGTCGCCCATCTCCTCACTGATGCCCGAGAACGCTTCGTTGATACGGGTCTGTGCCTCTGCGGCGGAATAGGTGGCCTTGATCGTCTCCTTCTTGGTCCGGAACGCATCCACCTTTGCCTGCAACCGCTGACTGGCGCGAGTGAGCTTCTCCTCCTCTCCCTGCAGTTGCGCGTGCTGTACTTGGAGGTCACTCAGCTGTTGCTGGAGACCGGATCGCCGCGTCAAAGCTTCCCGAGCCAGATCCTCTCGCCCGATCTCGAGGGCTTTCTGAGCCTGATTGGTGAGCTTGTCGGCCTGGCTATTCAGCTGGTTCGCCTGAAGCTCGATCCGCTTACGACTGGTCGCCACATCGGCGACGCCGCGGCGTACCTTCTGCAACAACTCAAGCTGGCGCTGGTAGGAGTAGTCGAGAGTTTGGCGAGGATCTTCGAGCTTGTCCAAGGCTTTGTCGGTCTTGGCACGGAAGATCATCGAGATCCGCTGAAAAATGCCGGCCATGAGATGTCAGCTGGTCCTTCCAGGCTTTGGGTTCGCGCGGCGGGGCCGCTCACAGGCCTCCACCGTATCTCTGGAGGGAAACCGAACACAGCGAGGGATGAGGGTAGTTTCGTCTTTGGGGTGATCCCCTGAGACAATCCAGGGCCATACCCGCCTAACCCTGTTTCTGGAGCAGGAGCATCTATGAAAGGGACCCGTGGCACTCTTCCGCCGCAATAGCCAGGCAGCCGAACCGGAGCAGCCGGCCACAAGCGTCGATCATGCTCCAACCGGCAAGAAGGATCGTCCAACGCCGACCCGCAAGGAAGCCGAGGCGGCGCGACGCCAGCGGATGACGACAACGCTGAGCAAGAAGGAAGCGCGACTCGCGGCAAGCCGCAGTTCTCGGGCGGACCGGATGAAAGCCATCAGCGCTCGAGAAGCAGTACCCGAGAAAGTGCTGATGCGTGACTATATTGATGCTCGGTTCAACCTGGGCGAGTTCCTGCTGCCTGCGGTCGTAGTGATCTTGGCCGTGACCATCCTCGGCAGCTATTGGCAAACGGTGACCTTGATCGCAACTTTGGCCATGTACTTGTTCATCTTCGGAGTGTTTGTCGACGGATATCTGATGTGGCGGGGCTTCAAGAAGGTACTAGCCGCCCGGCTGCCGAAGGCCTCACCAAAAGGATTGCTGCTCTATGGGATGACTCGCAGCACACAGATCCGTAGGTTCCGATCACCTGCACCACGAATCAAGCGCGGAGACGCCTACTGAGGTGCATACTGAGCCCTGGGCAAGTCTGGGGGGAAGTGTCCATGGAATTCAGGCATCTGGGGAACAGTGGCCTAAAGGTTTCGGCCGTCAGCTACGGCAACTGGATTACGCATGGTTCGCAGCTTGAAGCTGAGCAGGCAACTGCCTGCGTCCATGCGGCGTTAGACGTCGGTATCACGACATTTGATACCGCCGATATCTATGCCGGTGGCCAGGCCGAAAGCATCCTCGGCGAGGCTCTGCGGGGCGAACGTCGCGACCGGGTGGAGATCTTTACCAAGGTTTACTACCCAACAGGCCCTGGCGCGAATGACACGGGACTGTCCCGGAAACACATTCGCGAGGCGATCAATGCCTCTCTGCGCCGGCTCAATACCGAGTACGTCGATCTGTACCAGGCGCATCGCTATGACTATTCGACGCCGCTGCTGGAGACGATGCAGGCCTTCGCCGACGTTGTCCGGGCCGGCAAGGCTCTCTATATCGGCGTTAGCGAATGGACATCCGACCAGATACGCGAGGCGCATGCGCTGGCGCAAGATCTCGGCATATCGCTGGTCTCAAACCAGCCCCGCTACAACGCGCTCTACCGCATCATCGAGGCTGAAGTGGTACCCACCTGCCAGGAACTCGGCATCAGCCAGGTCGTTTTCTCACCTCTGGAGCAAGGCATCCTGAGTGGCAAGTACCGGCCCGGCGAACCGCCACCGGAACACTCGCGCGCTACGCATGAAAGTGAGGGGGCGCGGTACATCCGCCGCGTGCTACGCGACGATGTACTGACCTGCGTGCAGGAGCTGGCACCGCTTGCCAGGGCGGAGGGCCTCACTGTGGCTCAGCTTGCTCTGGCGTGGGTTCTGCAGAACGACAACGTCGCCACTGCTATCGCCGGCGCCTCACGTCCAGAACAGGTGGCAGGCAATGCCGCCGCCGCAGGGCGCAAGCTGTCGCCAGACACTATGGCTGGCATCGACTTTGCCCTCAGTAGTGTCATCCAGGGTGACAGTGCCATGGTTGGCGCGACCTCGCCGAGGCAACGCTTGCGATAACAACGAGGTGATCAGATGAGCTGGCACTGGGTGCCCGACCACAAGCCCGGATCCAGCCGATCCAATCCTGACCTGCCGTCGATTAACCGCACCTTCCAAACTCAAGGTGAGGCGGAGACCTGGCTGGGTGAGTTCTATCCGAGTTTGCTGGCTGGCGGGGTACGTGCAGTCAGCCTTTATGAAGCCGACCGGCTCGTGTACGGGCCGATGTCGTTGGAGCCGGACGTTTAGACACCGCAGGACTGGCCTGAGCCCGACGCTTGGGCCGGCCGCCCGCTAAGGTCTGCTGATGCCGACGCCTGACTACATTGCCGCCATCCGACGCGTGTACGGACAGGGCAGATTGTTGCTGCCCGGCGTCTCCGCGGTAGTGCTCCGCGATGATCTTGAGCCGGGCAAAGTGCATCTTCTGCTGACACGGCGTAGCGACACCGGACGCTGGAGCCTGCCAGCAGGGATCGTGGAACCGTTCGAGCAGCCCGCCGCTGCGATGCTGCGAGAGCTGCTCGAGGAGACCCAAATCACGGCCAAAGTTGAGCGGCTCGCCCTGCTCAGTACCGACCCCGACGTCGTTTATCCCAACGGCGACAGATGCCAGTTCGTCGCGATGTGCTTCCGTTTCCGCTACCTGTCTGGTGAGGCGCAAGTGGGGGACGAGGAATCCACCGAAGTCGCCTGGTTCCCTATCGACGACTTGCCCGATGAGCTAACTGACATCCAGATGCGCCGCATCGGCTGTGCATTGGAAGATCGCGAAGACTGCGTTTTTGATCTTTAGTAACAGGCCATGGTTACGGCCGTCCTCAGGTTTCGCGTACCCCAGGAGTGACGAAGGGCGGCTTGCTGATCACGAAAGACTCTTGACGGTTCCTGATGTCGACCGTCACAACATCATCATCTTTTAGATCCGCTTCGATCAGGGCAAGGGCGATGCCGATCTTGAGAGTGGGTGAGAAAGTGCCGGAGGTAACGGTGCCGACCTCGCGGCCGTTCGGAGCCCGCACGATCATTCCTGGTCGCGGGATCCCTCGGCCGGCCGCTCGCAACCCTCGTAACAGGCGCTTCGGACCTGCCTGCTTCTCGGCGCGCAGGGCGTCTGCTCCAAAGAACGATTCCTTCTTCCAGCCCACTGCCCAACCAAGCCTGGCCTGCACCGGTGTGATCTTCGGTGAAATGTCTTGGCCGTGCAACGGATAACCCATCTCGGTGCGCAGCGTGTCGCGCGCTCCCAGCCCGGCCGGCTGAAGCCCGTAAGGCTCGCCAGCGGCCAGCAGCGCATCCCACACACCTACCGCGGCACTGAGCGGAACCAGCAGCTCATAACCGCGCTCCCCCGTATAACCCGTCCGGCAAACCGTCACCGGCGTCTCTTGGTAGTGAGAGCCGACGAAACTCATATAGTCGTGACCGGCCGGTAGACCGGTGGTCGACAACACCTCGTCGGACAGGGTGCCTTGTACGGCCAGCACAGCAAATTCGCGATGCTGGTTGGCAACGGTGACTCCGGCGGGTGCAGCGGCGGCCAGCAGCGCGACCACCTGCTCGCAATTGGCAGCATTAGGGATGAGGAATACCTCGTCAGGTGACTTGAGGTAGACGATCATGTCGTCGACTACCCCGCCGTCCTGGTTGCAGATCAATGTGTACTGGGCCTGGCCGGGCCCGATCTTTCCGAGGTCGCCCGTCAAACATCGGTTGACGAAGTCGGCCGCTCCGGAACCAGACACTGTTGCCTTGCCCAAATGGCTGACGTCAAAGATGCCGACGGCGTTACGAACCGCCGCGTGCTCAGCCAGCACACCGGCACCGGCGTACTCCAGGGGCATGGACCAGCCGCTGAACGCCGCGAACCTGGCGCCAGCTGACAAATGTCGCTCATGCAGCGGCGATTTCAGTAACTCGCCGGTTTCGCCGTTTTCCGCCACACCATCTCCATTTCTTGGAAGTGCTGCTGGTCAGGATCGAGTACGCACAACGTGGGGCTAACCTGTTCAAGCCTCATTTGATCACGCCCACGACCCCAAAGGATGTTGTCATCGTGCCCAGTCGGATGCTGCCGTCGCTCACTACCGCCAAGGCGGTGCCACGCAATGTCGATGTGCTCGTCGTGGGTTTGTCCGGCGGCGGGGTGCGCGAGGTGCCCGAGCTGATCGATCGAGCGTTCAATAAACGCTTCGGTATGTCTGTCGCCGAGATGGCGACCTCACTCGGGGCCAAGTCCGGCCCAGACACCGAGCGCACCCTTCCGGCAGCCGGCGATGGACCCCGCATTGTCGTGGTAGGCCTAGACTCCGATCAGCCGAGTGCGGAGAACTTGCGCCGTGCGGCCGGG
>Ga0207428_10001450_pt1 | contig 24815 bp, 22 predicted proteins | sample RhiMethybrSRZTD1_FD_187600 | JGI IMG/M metagenome (GOLD analysis project Ga0207428, IMG submission 187600) | Populus rhizosphere microbial communities from Tennessee, USA - Rhizosphere MetaG P. TD hybrid SRZTD1 (SPAdes) (version 3) | ecosystem: Host-associated > Plants > Roots > Rhizosphere >...
AATCAATCGCCTTCCCTGCGCTCGCGACGGGGGTGGCGCATTTTCCCGTCGACAGATGCGCGGAGGTGATGATCGCGGCGGCGCGTGGTTACGGCGCGGAACATCCCGACAGTTCCATTGAGCTGATCGTTTTCGTTCTCTTCACGCTTGACGATTACGGAACTTTCAAACAATTCGCCGATCAGCGCAGCGAGCAATAGTTAGTGGGTTGTCAGTCGCCCCGCTCGCGGCTCTGATCCGAGTCCGAAGGTGAGGTAAAAAATGATATTCTTCGACGTGGACACCCAAAGGGATTTTATGGATTCAACTGGCGCGCTCTACGTGCCCGACGCCGAGGCGATACGTACGAACGTCGGGCGTCTGTTGCGCGAGGCCGGCGATCGCAAAGTGACGACCGTCTCCTCGCGCTGCGCGCACGAGCCTGGCGACCCGGAGTTCGAGATATTCCCGCCGCATTGCATTGACGGCTCGCCGGGGGCGGAACGTATCTTCGCCGACCTGCCTGCGCTGCCGCGCCGGGAGATCGAGGTCGACGCCACGGCCGACCAGCAGGCGCAAATCCGGCCCGCCACGCATTACGTCGTCAAAAAGAAGGTCTTCGACCTTTTCTCCAATCCATGGTTGGAAGGTTTGAGGCGGAAGGGAGCTTTCAAAGGCGAATCGTGCGTCGTCTTCGGCGTCGCCACCGACTATTGCGTGCGAGCCTGCGCGCTCGGTCTGGCCGAAGCGGGCGCCCATGTTCTGCTCGTCGAAGACGCGATCCGCGGCGTCGCCGGCGAGACGACTGCGCGCACAATCGACGAAATGCGCGCCGCGGGAGTTGAATTCACATCGACTGATGAAGTATTGAAGAGGCTCATTTGAGATTCGGAATTCGAGAATTGGTAAGGAGAAGGTCTGGCGAATGAGCAAACTCAGCGATTACCCGCAACCATCAGTCACAGTCGACCTGGTGATCTTCACCATCGCCGAAGATGATTTGAAAGTTCTGCTGATCAGGCGCGGGCAAGAGCCTTTCAAAGGGCGATGGGCTTTGCCCGGCGGCTTCGTTGAGATTGACGAATCGCTGGAACGAGCCGCCGCCCGCGAATTGAAAGAGGAGGTCGGCGTGACGAACGTCTACCTGGAACAACTTTACACTTTCGGCGAGCCGAAGCGCGACCCGCGCGGGCGCGTGATCAGCGTTTCCTATTTCGCGCTCGTCGACGCCGAACGCCAGCGTATCGTCGCTGCCTCCGACGCCGCCGAGGCGCAATGGCATTCCGTCTTCGACGCGCCGAAGCTGGCCTTCGACCACGCCAAGATTCTCGATTGCGCGGTCTGGAGGCTTAGAAACAAGATCGAATGGACGACCGTCGGCTACGAATTGCTGCCGAAGAAATTCACGCTCTCCGAACTGCAGCGCGTCTACGAGATCATCCTGCAACGCCCGGTGGACAAACGAAATTTCCGCAAAAAGATTCTGGCGCAGGGGCAGATCATCGAACTTAACGAAACCCGCTCGGACGTGGCGCACCGCCCCGCGGGCCTCTATTCATTTCGTAAGCAGTGAGGATTGGCGCCCACGGCAGTTTTCAAATATATGAAGAATGCTAGCCACCGCAGGGCACAGAAGACACAGAGAAATCCTTATATTCTCTGTGTCCTCTGTGCCCTGCGGTGGCTATTCATCCGCTGAAATTCAAATTGAGCAGGCGCCTGATGGAACCTCCGAAGATCGCCCGCGCCTGTTCTTCGCTCGCGCCGATTCGGTTCAGAGCCTCGATTTGAGCGTCAAACACGCTTGCGACCCACCCGCGCGGGAAGAACGACGAGTCTGTGCCGAAGAGCAATCGCTCGCTCCCGACCACGTCGAGCGCGCGTTTGAAGACCGCCGGCAGATCAACCGGCGCGGCTTCATATTTCATCCACTTGTTCGTACTCGAAGTGTCCACGTAAACGTTCGGGCAGAGGTCGGCCAGCATCATCGTCTCGCGGAACATCCCCGCGCCGAAATGCGGAATGATGAATTTCGTTTTTGAGAACTCCGCGGCGAGTCTGTAAATTTCCAGCGGGTTCGACCTGCGCATATCGAAAAGGCTAGGCAACCCGAGTTTCTTGCGCACGCCCACCGAAAGCGCGCCGCAATGAACGAAGACTGCGGTTCCCAGCCTCTCGCTTGCGAGAGCGGCCACGGCGCGGACGCCTTCATTTTCGGCCATCGAATAATGATGCATCGCCGGAAACAGACAGACGACGCGCAATCCCAGATCGTCGAACGCCCGTCGCGCCCGCGATTCGGCGTCGGGCTTCGTCGGGTCGAACATAAACGCGCCCGCGATCCGATCCGGGAATGCCGCCGCCGCCGAGGCGACGGACTCTTCGTCGCCCGGGACGCTGGCGATCAGCAACGCGCCGGAGACGCCTTGACGGTCGAATTCCGACGCCCAGATCGCCGCCAACTCCGCCGGCTCGCGCGGCGGCATTGTCCAACCGGTCATCTCCCCGACGCGCCCAATGGGGTTCGGCTCATTGCCGAGTTGCGGGGATTGGCTGATGAGCGTCTCGAAAAATTTGTGGGAGAAGAAATGCGTGTGAGCGTCGAATACTTCCAGATCGGCGAATGGAGTGGTCTTTTTTAACATGTTTAATTCCTCCGAAAATCATCCACGAAGTCACACGAAAGGGCGAGAAAATGCCGTCTTTCCTTTGTGACTCTTCGTGTGACTTCGTGGATGATTTTTATTTGTACTCTGATTCGATCATTATGCCAACCATCTTCACCCATGGGGCGATAGGATTCACGGCGATGAGGCCGGCCTTCGGCGCGGCGTCCGACCGCCGACTCCTGATCGCGTCAATTCTGCTTCCGGTCCTGCCGGACGCCGACGCGCTGTTGACGCCCTGGATTCCATACGCGCATCCTTTCGGGCATCGAGGCTTCACCCATTCATTGCTCTTCGCCGCCTTGGTCGGGGCGGGAGCGGCGGCTCTAGCCGTACGCGGAAAGTGGGGCCATTCATTCATGAAGCTCGCGATCTTCTTCGCGGCGATCACGGCGTCGCACGGGTTGTTCGACGCGATGACGAACGGGGGGCTGGGCGTGGCCTTCTTCGCTCCTCTCGACAATACGCGATATTTCCTGCCCTGGCGTCCGATTCCCGTTTCGCCGATGTCCGCAGCCGGATTGATGACGAGTCGCGGATTGCGCGTCATCCGATGGGAGTTCGCGTTATTCTGGCTCTTTGCGATCGCGGCGGCGTTTTGGGACAGGCGAAGCGCGCCGCGCGCGGTCATCGCCGCTCTGCTCTTGATCGCCGGAGCGATCGCATGGGTTCGGGCGCTGAGCTCCTATTGAAAATGAAGAATGTTGCCGGTATCTTTGCCTTCTCAAACCACTCTCGAAGTTCCGTTCACAATCTCGAATTAGGATTTCAACTGATGTCAGACACTCAGAACACTTTTCTGTCTTTCCTATACCGGCTCGACGACGCCGACTGGAAAAAGGTCGTCGATGAATTGCAGTGGGCGATTCATCCAGTCGACAGCCGGGCCACGCGCATCTGGTTCGCATTCTTCCCGGTAAAACTCCACCGGGCGTTGGCCGATTCGCTCGAACCGGCGGAGACGGAGAGAAGACTGCTTCTCAAAGGCAAGTACAGTTTGGCCGACCAGGTCGATTCGTCGGCGGAGTTTATGTACGGCCACCGTTACTGGCCCAATGTGAAGCGCGCGGTCGCCGAATACGCCGTGACCGCCATTTCGACTGCGCCTTTCGCCGATCAAATTCGCGAGGTCGCGCGAAAGGTCTCGGAGAACGTCAACGCGTCCGAATCACTGCTCGTGGGCATCGTCGCGGTCGCGTTCGGCTCGCTGCAACAGGTAGGGCTGGATTTCTTCAGACGACCCGCCGCGACCGACAAGTACGGCAAGGACTGGAATAAGTCGGCGGAGAAGGTCGTCGAAGAGCGGGCGAAAGACGACAAACAGGGATTGATGGGAATCTTCCGGTCGGTCAATAAAATGTTTACCGTCAATTTCTGTGAGCAGACTCCCGGCTGTTCGTTCAAAGTCCTCAATCAGCAGGATGTGACGATGGCGGGCCGCAGCTACAAAGGCGATCACACCGCCCAGGATTCGCGCGCCATGCCGGGCGAAGGGCCGATTCCCGTCGAATGCCGCTCGGCCTCGTGTGGCTCGTGCTGGGTCGGCGTCCTCTCCGACACCGACAAGATTTCGCCCCCGAACGCGCGCGAGATCGAGCGCTGGCGTTATTTCGGCTACGAAGGCTTCACCGGCGATAAAGATTCGCCGATCCGGCTTGCCTGCCAGTTGAAAGCCACGGGCAACGTGACCCTGGCCATCCCGCCGTGGAACGGTCAGATCGGCAAGCTGGACGAAAAAGAGAAGAGCGCGGCCGCTTGAATTATGAAGACGGTTTGCCACAGAGCACACAGAGAACACAGAGGGGGGGAATGACTTCTCTGTGTTCTGTGTGTGCTCTGTGGCTATTCATTCATATGAAAACCGGTATGTTGGCTGAAACTCTTTTCTCGAAATCCATAACGCAAATCGGAGGATCGAAGAGATGAAAAAATGCGCCTTGATCCGCATGGCGGCTTTCGCCGCGTTACTTTTAGCGCTAGTTACGCAAGCCCCGCTTTCGTGGGGCGTGTCCGCGCAAAATACCGCTTTCGAAAAAATAGCCCGCTCGGTCAGCATCTATCGCGACAATTGGGGCGCGCCGCACGTTTATGGCCCGACCGACGCGAGCGTCATCTTCGGGTTCATTTACGCCCAGGCCGAAGACAATTTCTGGCAGATCGAAGACAGCTACATTCAAGCCCTGGGCCGCGCGTCGGAGGTTTACGGCGAACAGTCGCTCAACGCAGATCTGACCAACCGTTCGCTCGAAATAGTCAAAGTTTCACAAGCCGAATACCCGAAGTTGAGCCCACAGATGAAGGAGATTTGCCAGGCGACGGCCGACGGACTGAATTACTTCCTCGAAAAGAACCCGCAGGTCAAGCCGCGACTCATTACCAAGTTCGAGCCCTGGCACCTGCTCGCGTTCGGACGGTTCGCGCAATATCAGCTCTTCATCTATCGCCGCGCGGGCATTCGCGATTCCGAGATTCGCACGGCGGTTCAGGAAGTCAAGGCGGAGGGACAAGGGGACGGGGCGATGGGGCGACTTGGCGACGGGGCGACAGAGCAATTGGGCGATGGAGTGATGGATCGATCATCTTCAGATCGTCCCGTCGCCCCGTCGCCAAGTCGCTCAGTCCCTCAGCTCGGCGATGACGTGATCGGGTCGAACACCTGGGCGATCGCCCCGTCGAAGAGCGCGTCGGGGCACGCGATGCTCTTCATCAACCCTCACCAGCCATTCTTCGGCCCCGGCCAATGGATCGAAGGCCACGTCCACAGTGAGAGCGGCTGGAATATGTCTGGCGCGACTTTCCCCGGCTCGCCGTTCCCTTCGCTCGGCCACAACGACAATCTAGGCTGGAGCCACACCGTCAACGTCCCCGACATCATCGACGTCTGGGTCGAGAAATTCGACGACCCGAAGAATCCTTTGAATTACAAGTACGGCGCCGGCTATCGCGCCGCGACCGAATGGGCGGACACGGTCAAAGTCAAAACTGATAAAGGCGTCGAGACGCGGACGTTCAAATTCCGCAAGACTCATCACGGCCCTGTCGTCACAGTGCGCGACGGCAATCCGCTGACCGTGCGGATGTCTAAGTTCGAAAGCTTCGGCGCGATCGAGCAGCGCTATCTGATGAGCAAGGCGCGAAACTTCAAGGAGTTTCGCCAGGCGATGGCGCGCCTCGAAGTCCCGATGTTCAACACGATGTACGCCGACAGGGAAGGCAACATCTGGTATCTCTATAACGGCGCGGTCCCCAAGCGCGATCAAAAATATGATTGGCAGAAACCGGTCGACGGCAGCGATCCGGGCGCGGAATGGCAGGGCTATCACACGATTGACGAACTGCCGCAGATCTTCAATCCGCCGTCGGGCTGGGCGCAGAATTGCAACGCCACGCCATTTCTCGCCACCGACGAGGGCAAAGGAAATCCCGACGCGTCAAAATATCCGAAGTACATGATCGGCGAAAACGACAACGCGCGCTCGCGCATTTCGCGCCGGCTGCTCGGCGAAAAGGCCAAATTCTCTTTCGACGATTTGGCGAAGGCCGCGTTCGACACGCGCGTGATCGAGGCCGAAACGCAAATCCCGCCGCTCGTCGCCGAGTGGGAAAAATTGAAAGCTCAGGACGCTGCGCGCGCCGAAAAGACAGCCGAGGCCGTCGCCGCGCTGAAATCGTGGAACGGCGTCAGCGCGATAGATTCCGTCCCGATGACTGTTTTCACTTTGTGGTTTTACACCTCGCTTCAGCCTCAAGCGCAGGCGATGACCAAAGACAATCCTTATCCGAAAATCGCCGTCCTGGAATACGTCCTGGGCGACATAGCCAAGAATTGGGGGACGTGGAAGGTCGCGTGGGGGGAGATCAACCGCATTCAGCGCGTTCACTCCAGCGGCAATCAGGAGCCGTTCAGCGACGACAAGCCGAGCCTCCCCGTGGCGGGAGGCCCCGGCGATCCGATCGGCATCGTCTTCAATTTCTACTCGCCCGTGGCCAGAGGGCAGAAGCGGCGCTACGGCATCGTCGGCCACTCCTTCGTCAGCGTGGTCGAATTCGGCCCGAAGCCGCGCGCAATGTCGCTGCTTCAATTCGGCCAGAGCGCCGACCCGCAGTCGAAGCATTACTTCGACCAGGCAGAGTTGTATTCGAAGCAGCGATTCAAACCTGCATGGTTCACGCTCGACGAGATCAAGGCCAATCTCGAACGGGCTTACAAGCCTTGATTGAGTATTTTCCTCCCGGCTTCCGCTGCGCTAGCGGCGCTTTGAATCTCGACAAGGGTTTATGGTCTTTGAGAAATAACTGTAACAATGTAGGGGCGCGTATTCCGCGCCCAATCGGCTTGACCACAGACCGGGGCGGGGGATACCCGCCCCTACCTCGTTGTCATGTTTAATTCTCAAAGAACATAAACCCGCGTCTAAACTCAGGCGCCGCTAGCGCGGCTGGGGAACGCATTGGGGGTGTTTCACCCTTGGCCGGCAGGTTGTCAATTCACGGAAACCGTTTCTTGCCCTTTCTCGACCTTTCTCGCCCTTTCTCGAATGATCGGAAGATCAAGCTGGATTGCTTCCATCAGCTCACTTCCGGTTACACTCGCTGCGGCGTAATCCGTCGCGAGATGTTTCCAGGGCGCCTGCTTCCCATATTCGTATTTGCCGAAGACGATCGCTGGCGTACCGTAGGCCTCGACACGGCGGCGATCGGTGGAAAGGGTCCACTGGTCGGCCCAACCATAAATCCAGGCGGCGTCATCGGCGAGCAATCTGAGACAACCGTGACTGGCAGGATATCCGGGCAGATCATATTGGTGGAAGGAAATTCCTCGCTGGTTGTCGAGATTAAAATACCAGGGCAGCAGCCAATCCTCGTTGATGGAACTGCGTGTCGCCTTCGATTTCCAGTTGGTGTGATAGAGCCCCGCGGGCGTTGGCGTCGCTTTCTTTCCGCTGCTGACCGGGCCCCATCGCACGAGATTGCCAAACTCGTAGGCGCCGAAGGCCTGGACGCGGAGCGAAACGAGGACCAACTTTGGAATCTCGCTGACAGTCTCTACTTTAGGAGGAAACGGCGAGAAAGCGCTTAATTCGTCAACCTGTTCCGGAATGACAAGCGTAACGCCTGCCCGTAGATGTTGGGCGTCGAGCCGGTTCAGCTTGAGCAAAACCGCCATTTTTTCCTCTCCGATTTCAGACTTCAATTGCGAGAGAAATTTCCGCCCTTCTCCTCCTTTGATGACAACGGAGCGATAAGCGACGGGCATGGGGGTGGTTGGTTCGGGACCGGCGATCGGACCCGAGTTGAAATCAGTCTTTGGTTCCAGTGATTTGGCCAGAATCGAGTTGGCCCCGCCGGACCCGATTTGCAGGGTAAGCCCTACGCTGATCAAACATGTCACGCTCAGCCTAAGAAACATTGAACACGGGCGAGATAAGATCACAGATTTCATAGTAACAATTCCTCCTTGTGCCGCGGATATTAGTTATCTGAGGTTGGCTGCGACAGATCCGCCGCCACGTTATCTCAATGTGGGATTCCGCCTGCGGTTCATGGGAGGATTACAGAGGTTATCCGAGCCATCTCAATGTGGAATCCCGCATACAGCTCAGGGGAAAATCACAGAGGTAAAAATCGCCGTCTTCTAATATGCGTTGGGCGACTTGGCCGGAATTTGGGGAAGGTGGAAGGTCGCGCGGGGCGAGATCAAGGCAACTCTCGAACGCGCCTACAGTCCTCGGTTGAACTTTTCTCCCGCCGGCTCGTTATCTTATACGTCGCCATTCAGCGAGATTTTGACGCGCGTTTAATTTCCAGGAGGCCGATATGTTCTGCCCACAATGCGGCGCTGAAATCGCTTCTGATCGGGTTCGATTCTGCACTCATTGCCGTTTCCCTATTGGCTCGATGAAAGAGTTCATCGTGACCGAAGCGGCGAAGATTGAAGCCGAAGAGGGGAAGAAAATCTACCCGCTGCGCCAGCGCGACATCACGCTTGGCGCGGGACTGATGTTCGTAGGCGTAATCAAGGCTTTTTTGTTAATAGCGTCATTAGGTGGCAGCAGCCGTGGAGAAAAGTTTAGTTTTTATCTGTTTTTGCTCAGCCTCCTATTCAGCGCATTTCTGCTTTTCTCACAACTGTCTCCCAAACAGCGTGGATTGACCATCGGGGCGACGCTTATGTTCATAGGCTCCGTGCTGTCCATCCCGATTGGAATGGCGACTGACCCACCCGGCGCGCTTCTCATCCCTGTCCTCCTTTTGCCTATAATCCTTTTCTTGGTAAAGCTCGTTCGCGCGTTTATGCGAATCTTCTTCGATAAAGAGATTCTGCCTGAAAAGAAGGCCTCTCCACACCCGCAGCCATCGCTGAATCTGGCCGCCGCTTCCGCATCGGCTTTGCAGTCAGCGCAGAACGCGTCGGATGTCGAACCAACCACGAATCGTATGAAAGAAGCCGAAATGGTCAGGCCTTTCAGTGTCACCGAAAACACGACCGAGACGCTCAAGAATAAACAGTCGTTCACTCAGTCCTGAATACAAGCCGCCATGAATAAGTTTTCTGCGATCCTGCCACTCCGGCGGCGCCTGAGGTTAGACGTAGGTTGATGGTTTTGGGGAAATAGATGCGGCCATTGTCTTTCCAGTCGCCGCAGCGACGGTTGAGCCTAGCCCGGCTTTAAAAAGCGACTGGCATTAAGTTTAGACATCAAGATTGGCGGCAGCCTTTGGAGCGCCTTGGCTTTGACGCCGCTTTCTTTTGATTGAGCAGTTGACAAATCCAGGAATGGGAGTGCGGCGTCAAAGCCAAGGCGCTCCAAAGCTTCGCGCGCCCCAACGCTAAACTTAATGCAATTGGTTTTAAAAAGCCGGGCTAGGCTCAACCGTCGCTGCGGCGACTGCGGAAGAACGCAGTGGGTTGTTTCACCGTTTGCCGGCAGGTTTCGCTATCGCCGCCATCAATTCATCAATAGCCGCGCGCGAGGCGTTGTCCTTTGCGCTGTTCATAGCCTCTCGGAGAACAGGATCGGCGAAGCGGCCGTAGCGCCGCACACTGTTGATCGCAGTTGATCGCGCCTCGGGGGAATTCTCGCCGAACAGTTGCGCCGCCGCCCGAATCTCTCTTTCCATTTCAGGCGTAATGATTTCGGCGCGGCCCACAAACACGCGGGCGAGTTCCGACGGCTGGGGTTTGATCGTGATCGGCAGGATCGCGTCGGTCGCGCGGCGGGGCAGAATGTAAAAGACCCTCAGCCCCTCCTCGAACCACGAATCGCGCCAGGTCTTGACCATCGCGGCGGCCTCTTTTTCGTAAAGTCCCTGCCCGACGAGGGCCTTTTCAATCTCGCGGAACAGCGGTTCGACCGATTGACCTAGCGCCGGGCGCGCAATCGTCGCTTCGCCATTGAGCGGGCCATGAATCCGCCAGCCTGATCTGCCTTCGCTATTTTCAAAGACAATGATATTGGCGACCTCGTGCGGCCAGGCGCTGCGGACAATCACCTGATTGTCTTTCAGTCTGACCGATAGCGGGAGGTCGAAATTGCCGACGCCGCGATAGAAAAGAAACTTCTCCTGCTCGACCTTCTGTTCATCGCCGATGCTGAGCGGCGCAGCGTCAGTCTCGCGCGCCGGGTAGTAATGACTCTTGCTCTGGTCAACGGGGAAGTTCTCTTTCGCGCCCGGCTGCGCGACGAAGCCGTCCCAGTCGATGGTTTGCCTCTCTGTGCGCGCCAGCGGATACCACTCGGAAAAACAACCTCTTGGAAAATCGACTTTCACCGAGGCCCGAACGTCGCGGTCGGAGTAAAAATAGATGACCGGCGTCTCCATCCGCACCAGCGCCAGATCAATCCTGTTGCCTTTGAAGCATTGGCGCGCCTGGGAAGAACGGTAAACGAACGAGGGCAACTCGCTTGGCCCGCTTAGCGGATTCCACAGTTGAACCCTGCCGTCGGCGGTCGAGACCGAAGTGAAGGTCCCCCACTCATGGGCGACAAAGCGGTCTAGTCGCGGCGATTGATCCTGCGCTTCGAGTTTTAGCGCCATTGGCGTGAGCAAAATAGCGAGCAGGACGGCGATTGCGAAACGCAAGGTAATGCGCGTGAACATAGAAGCCTCCTTTTTTTGTAAACGATTCAGTTTTAAAACGGTGTGGTCAACCACGGATTTTCGCGGATGCGACGGATCAACGCGGATATCCGTAAGAATCTGTCTCGATCCGTTAAATCCGTGGTTTGATCTGGCTCGCGTCGAACCCCTTAGTTCTTCGCCAGGCTCGCGCGCAGGTCGGCGATGCTCTGGCCCTTGCGGCCGAAGTGATTGACGATGTTGCGCGCGAGCAGCGAGCCTTCCGGAGCCCCGGCGATGGCTTTTTGCAGGTGGGCGCGATGCGCGGCCTTGTCCGAGCGGATGCTGGTCATGAGCGCGGCGGCGAATTCCATTTCGGGGTCGTTGCCTCGCAGCGCGATCGCCTGTTTGACCAGCGCGTAACCGTCGAAATCGGCCGGCTTTTTACCGCTGCCGTCGACGTAAGCCTGTTTCCACGATTCGACGAAGAATCCGGCGTCGAAGAGCTTAAGCGGATCGGGCTTCTTGCTCGCCGATTGAAACGCCGATTGTTTACTGTTGCCCACGAGGCGCGCGAACAGATCCTGCGCGGCGTTGTCGTTTCTCTTGGCGTAATTGACTTCGCGGTCGACGCGCGACCAGGCGGCGTAGATCACGGCGCGGCGTAGCGTTTCCATCCGGACGATCACGGGCGTATCGGGCGTGAGCAGCGCCAGCGTGTCCTCGACCAGATGGTTGATGTCGTAATCGGGTTTGACCGAGCGCCAATCCGAACCGCCCCAGGGCAGCGATTTTGCGGCGCCGATCTCGTAGTTTTTGCAGATCAGCACGGGGCCGGCCGGCGCGGGCCGAACCAGCGCCAGCAAGAGGCCAACCGTGATCAAGATTGACGAGACGGATCGAAGAGTTCTGCGTGACATGGTCGTTTCTCCGTTGTTTTTGGGCAGCTACTTCGTTTGCGACGGAACCGGGCCTTTCCAGATTCGCCACCACTCGGCGCTGCCGAGTTCCAGTTTCTCCCACCACAGATCGAGCGCGGCGCGGTCGCCACTCATCACGGCTTCGGGCGTGACCTGCGGTGGCGGGGGGATGAGTTCGGCCAGCCGGCTGTAAACGCGCAGCCGGTCGTCGCCGTCCGTGCGCGCCAGCAGATGCCACAACGTCAGCGCGTCGCGCTTGCGCGATTTCGCGAGAGTCGTTTGCAGCGCGTTGGAACGGGCGTCTGATCCGCTCTCGGCGACGTCGAAAATCGCCAGCGCGTTTTGAAATTCTTCCGAGGCGTCGCTGAAATAAGGCGTGCCCGGCCCGAGCCGGGGACGCGTCACGCACATCGCCATCGCCGGCACGAACGATTCGCGTCCCTGCCATTCGAAAGCCACCCAGCCCGCAACCACGCTCAGCAACCCCTGCCCGTCTTCGCCGACTTCCAGCGTGTAAGCGCATCCAAGATCCACGGCGACCGCCGACGGCGTGTCCACGTAAAACTGTCGCGGCGGCGCCCAGATGAACGCCTGCATCTTGCCCCGGGCGAGCGCCAGACGATGCTCATCGGCCTTCGCCTCCACCAATCGAACGCGCGAGCCGGGATCGACCTGAACCTGGCCGATTTCACCGACGTGGATTTCGGCGCGAGACGAATCGTCAGTGACCAGCCATTCGCCGACTCTCAATTTCCCAACCTCCCCGACGGTCTTCGAGCCGATCTTGGGAGCGCCCTCGATCCGCGTGACGTCCCAGCCGGGGCGAGGCGCGCGCGGGTAAAACCAGAAGACTCCGAAAGCGAGCGCCAACGTCGCCGCGCCAGCCAGCGCGATTTTCAATGGCCTTCTTGCCGGCGTCAGCCTTCTTCGCGGCGCCCCGGCGCCTTCGATCATCCCCTCCAACTCGGCCCACAGCGACGCCGGAGCCTGGGCGCGCGCCAGATCGTCCGAGAGCCGCGCGGCCATTAGCGCGCCGAATTTGATCTCCTCGTACTCGTCGCGGCACCGGCGGCAGATCATCAGGTGTTCGGCCACGCGGCGCGACTCTTCCGGCCTCAATTCGCCGTGGAGGTAAGCTGAAAGCCGTTTCCTGACGTGATACCAAAACATCGTCATTTCCTTAGATGCGCGAGCTTTTGCGCCAACGCCTTATGCCCGCGGTTGAGTCGCGACGCCACCGTCCCCGTCGAACAACCCAGCGCCTCGGACATTTGCTCGTATGAGAGATCCTCGAAATATTTCAGCACGATCGCCATCCGCAACTTCGGCTTCAATTGCGCCAGCGCCGCCAGCACTGCTTCCGAAATTTCGAGCCGCGCCAGCCGCTCTTCCTGAAGAGGCTCCTGCCGCCATTCCTTCATTTCGATTGCGCCGCAGTCTTCGTCGCGCTCGTCGCCGGAGGCGGGGCGGAAGAAATCGAACGGGATCAGTCTTCGCCTTTTCCGAAATTCATCCATGCATTCATTCGCCACCAGGCGATAGAGCCACGTTTTGAAATTCGACTCCTGACGGAAGCCGGCGATGCTCGTGAATAGTTTCAGAAAGACCTGCTGCGTAACGTCACGCGCCGCGCTCTCGTCGCCGGTGAAGCGCAGGGCGACCGTCCACACGCGATCCTTGTGAGCCTCGAACAGCTCACGAAAAGCTTCGCGGTCCCCGCGCTGACAGGCTTCGATCAGACGCCCCTCGCCCGCCTGTTCACTCATTACGGCGCCCCGTTTCATAAAATGCCAGAAGTCGCTCCATCAAATTCTTGTGGCAAATTCTTGTGGCAGATTCCTGTAGCGAATCCCGCGGTCAAATTCCATTCACGCTCATTGGACGGACCAGCCCCGGGATTTCTTCCATAAACGCTGAAGAAAAATTTTGAGGTACAGTCATGTTCCATTTTCCATACGGCATTTTACATGCGCCATCTGTCATCGTCGGAACCGTATGGGCCTAAAATGGCGGATGGCGAATGTAAAATGCCGTATGGAAAATGAAAATACTTCGAAATGTCTGGCTGATTTCTTATGAAAGAAAAATATCCGGCAAGGGCGAACCCCTGCCGGATGGCGATTTTGGGAAATAGATTATGGCGGGGCCAACGTCGAAAAAGATCGGCGCTATTTGCTCATCTCGGCGTCGCGCTGGGCGTTGATTTCGTCATAGCGTTTTTGCTGCTCGGGCGTCAGCGCCTCACGGATGCGCGCGCGCGTGCGGGCGCGAGATTGAGCTACGCCGGGGCATTCGGCGAACCGGCTCGGGGGAAATTCCTTGCGTGACTCTTCGAGGATCGTTTTTACTTTTGCAACCTGCTCGTCGCTCAGATTCAGATCGATCTTCAACCTCTCGGCCATTCTGTGCGGCCCGCGCGGGCGGTTCGGATTTTCGTTGGTGAGCGCGCCGCGCTTGGCCAGGTAGACACGATCCAGCGAACCGCCTGTCACCGCGCCGAGCGCAAAGACGACGGCGATCAACAACCAAACCTGTAACTTGACCTTGCCTTGTGAGTTCATTTAGTTCCTCCGCCATTTCCGGGCTGCCCAGCCTCCACGCCGGCTGCCGAGGCGATCAACTCGTCCTGCGAGAAGGATAAGACGTCCAGCAACAGCGTCGGCGGCTCTTCGTTTCCAACGCCCGCCGTCGGCCACTGCTGCGAGAGCGACGGCGTCAGCATCAGCGAGGCCACCGCGACGACGGCGAAGGCCAGAAGCGCCGGGATGGCGTGTTTAACGCCGGCGAGCAATGACATCCAGGCGCTGCGTTGATGGGCGATCCGCCGCTCTTCGGCTTCAATGCGCACGCGAATGCGGCGGTACAGGAAGGGCGACGACGCCGCCGTCGAAATCTCGGCTTCGCCGGCTTCTGACGCGCGCAGGAGCTCGTCGCTGAAACGGTTCAAGGTTTCGTCATTCAATTCATCTTTGCCGCTTTTACCATTCGTCAACATAAGGAGCCTCCGAAGAGAATTCATAACACATCCGCGATCGTCAGAGAAGTTTTCTCAACAACTGCCGCAGCCCGCGCTGTGCACGGTGCGAACGCATTTTGACTTTCGCGGTCGTCCACCCGGTCAGGTTCGAAATTTCCGCGATGGACAGTTCTTCGAGCTTGAGCAGCGCGAGCACCATGCGGTCGTCCGGCCGAAGCCGTGAGAGCAATTTGTTCGCGAGGTCGCGTGAGATGGCCGCGCCTTCGACGTTACCGCCAGCGCTCAAGTCGCGCAACCGTTCGTGCAAGTACGCCGCTTCATCCTCGCTCAAATCTCCGATGCTGCTCTCGCCGCGCCGCCGCACGCGCCGCAATTCGTCGTAACATGTTCGCACCGCGATCCGGGCGAGCCACGAAACGAACGATTTCTCGCCGCCGCCCTGATAATCATCCAGGGCGAAATAGGCTTTGATGAAACTCTCCTGGATGATTTCCTCGACCTGATCGCGGCGAGGGAAGAAGCGGTAACCGAGTCTCGAAACCAGACGGCGATGGCGCTCGAACAGCCGGCTGAAGGCGGACTCATCGCCAGTGCGCGCGGCCGCTACCAACTCGTCGTCCGTCATCTCGGGTGTCGTCTCGGCGCTCATATCTTCGTTCGTCCCGGCAGGCGTTTCGACCTCTCTCATCACAAGCGACGCTTTCGCCGCATGCGCGGCGATATTTGCTTGAGGTCTCTCGGCGATTCGCTCTTTCATCCTAATAATCCGGGTCATCCATTCATTCAAGCCATCTGGGCCATCCGGGCGTCTTGGGCCGTTCAAGCGTTTGTCATTAAGACGCCTTGGTTTCTTTCAGGCCGGCGCCAAATACAAATGCGGAAAAAGGATTATACTGGTTACAGAAATTTTTCTCTCGAAATTCCGTCCGGCTTGATTTTTTAAGCCTCAATCGCCTACAAAGGTCGACTATTTCGTCATTACATGGTTATTTTCGGAGGACTTATACTGATGCAAGCGCAACAGGCGATATTGACATTCGACGAGTCGGAGAGATCGCTCGGCGGCCGCCTGCTCAAGATCGCCATCGAAATTGATCGTATCGAGGGTTACAGCGAACCGCATGCGATAGCAATCGCCTGGACGGCCGAGAAGATCGGAGCGCGAATGGGGTTGCACGGCGTGGATCTGACCGCGCTTAAGTTCGCCGCCCTGGCGCACGACCTGGGCGAACGCGCCATGAAGCGCGACTACCTGCTGCGACCGCGAGCGCTCAGTTGGGATGAGACTCTGGACTTGTGGCGTCACCCGATACTGGGCGAACAGGCGGCGGGCGAGCTCAAACTCCCTCGCCAGACCCAGTTGCTAATCCGCTGGCATCACGAATGGTGGAACGGCGGCGGGTATCCCGACGGGCTGGCGGGCGAGGCGATCCCGCCGGGCGCCAGAATTCTGCGCGCCGTTGACAGCTACTTCGCGCTCATCTCCGACCGCCCGCACAGAAGACGATTCGACAGAATCGAGGCCGAACAAATCGTCGCCGATCTGGCAGGCATCGAATTTGATCCGCAGGTTGTGAAACTGCTGCTGCAGGTTATGGCCGAGGAGCATGCGAGCGAATCCGCGTTCGCATATTCGGCGCCCGGCGGCGATGAAGATGTATCTCACCCGGTCGAAGATCAGCCCAAGCCTTTTGATGAAGTCGTTTACGCCTCGGCTTACGCCAGGCGCCAAGCGGAGACCCCGTCTGAGCCTCCGAGCGCCGATCAGAGCGAAGCGCCCGATTTCGCTTCGTCACAGGCGCCCGATTGGGCTGTGGACGAAGCCGTGATAGAAACTCGACCGGAGATGGCCGCCATCGATTTTGCTTCATCAGAGGCGCCCGGTAGGGCTGTGGACGAAGTCGAGGGCGAAACTCGACCGGAGATGGCCGCCGTCGATTTTGCTTCATCAGAGGCGCCCGGTAGGGCTGCGGACGAAGTCGAGGGCGAAACTCGAACGGAGAGAGGCGCCGCCGATTTCATTTCATCGAACGCGATTGGAGAAGCCGAGATCGAAGTTCAAACGGCGATGGCCGGCTCCTATCTCGCCTCATCTGAGACGCTTGATGAAGTTACGGCCGAAGGTCGAGTTGAGGCGCCTGGCTCCGATCTCACATGGTCGAATACGTTCGGCGCGACCGAGGTCGAAAGTCCGACGGAGATGGTCGCCGCCGATTTCAATTCACCGGAGGCGCCCGGCGCAACCGAGGTCGAAAGTTCGACGGAGGCGCCCACTACTGATCTTACTTCATTAGATGCGCCTGGCAGGGCCGAAATCGAAAGCCAGACGGAGATGGCCGGAGCCGAAACCCGAATAACGCAAGAGATATTTAAGAGCTAAAAGATCGACGCGCCGCCGCGCGTAAGCAAGCGCTTGACTTTGCTAACTGCCGCGCAGCTGTTTGCGCGCTGTACGGCGCCGGCGCCCGATGTTATATAACCATATGTCTAACGACTTACGAACAAACCGCAGGTGGCTCGGTTTTGAGCTGAGCGTGTTGCGCCGGCTGAAATTTTCAACGATCGCGATTCCTTTCGCCGGTCAGCCCGACCTCGGCTGGTATCTGAAATTCTGGGGCAAACAGGTCCTGAACAACGACATCTGTCAGTGGGCGTGGTGGATGTCGCGCGCGCTCGTCGATAACCAAGGCGAGCGGTTGAGCGAAGAAGACGTCTCGCTGACTCTGAGCGAGGCTTACGTGCCGCGGCGGCGGCTTCGCAACCCGGCGTTGGGCGAGATGATGGGCGAGATCGACGCCGTCTGGTTCGACAACGTCTGGCTCAACATCCAACAGATAGAGAACGAACACCGCCGCGCGCTCGCCTATTCGACCGTCTTCGGGGTAGGCGATTACGTCTTTTCATTCACGCCGGATACGATCTCGCTGCGGCGGCTTCTTTCGGAAGTATTCATCGCGTTGTGGCGCAACAGCCGGCCCGTGGTCAATAACGAAAAGCCCAACTACAGCGTAAATCACGACGCGCACGAATTCATCCGCGGCGCGCGCGCCGACATGATGTTCGCCCGGTTCCCCCGCCCTGAAGGTCTGGCCGCGGTGCGACGGGGCCGCCTCGGGTGGCGCGAGACCTGGGTGCGCGGGTCCGGCGACGATTGGGGCGCGATAATCGCCGGCCAGCGCGGACGCCTCGGCGACGACGTGATATCGAAAGAGCATTACCTGCAACTGGTCAGCAATTTCCTCGCCCGGGCAAAACACATCCAGCAATGGGCAATCTCGCATACCGAGGACGGATTCGTCTCCGCCGCAGAGCTCGGCGAGGTGATCAAGCAGTTCCGCCGCATCGACGTGACTTATAACAAGGATTTCTCCGATGTGATCGGCGGCAGAAACACGTTTATTATCATTGCATGAAGATTGAGGGTCGAGGGTCGAAGACGGAGGTGGGCGGTCTTCGATCCTCGGGCGTTTGGGGTATAATGCATGGACGAATGCGTCCTGTAATTATTGGTGAATAAGTGGCGATGGAAATTCAACTCAGAACATCTGGTAGCGTTACCATTCTGGATTTAAGCGGTAATTTGACCATTGGCAGGAGCGAAGAGAACCTGCGGGAGACCGTCAAAAGGCTGATAGACGAAGAGCGCAGATTTCTGTTGCTTAACCTTTCTGAAGTCCCGACGATTGACAGTTCCGGCATCGGCGCGATGATCAAATCGTTCACTAGCGTCAAAGAGGCCAACGGCAAGCTCAAGATTTTGAAGCCGTCGCGGATGGCCAGGCAGTTGCTCTCGATCACCGGCCTGCTTTCAGTCCTAGAAACTTATGATGACGAGACGTCCGCCGTCTCCTCGTTTTGAAACATCCACACAGCCACACGAAAAATCACTAAGAAAAAGCCGCGAAAATCCTTCGTGATTCTTCGTGTGACTTTGTGGGCGAATTTTCCGATGCAAAAACCGGCGCGGCTAAAAATCGTCAACCGTTTCGGCGTCATGCGGTCGCTGCCGCTCGGCAAGCCGGTCTTCACCATCGGGCGCAAGGCGGAAAATGACCTGCAACTGCTCTCCGATTCCGTCTCGCGCCAGCATGCCGAGATCGTTTACGAAGACGACACCTATTACCTCGTAGACATCGGCAGCAAGCGCGGCACTTTCGTCAACGACCAGCAGATCGCGCGCTGCGCCCTGCAACACCTCGACCGCATCCGCATCGGGGGCGACGAAGACCAGCAAATCATCTTCCTCGACGACACGATCGAGCGCGCCTCGGCGATTTTCGACAGCTCACCCCGCCTGACGCTCACGCCTCAGCAGGCGGACCGCGTGACTTCGGCCAACGAAGAGCTGCAGAAACTGGCCCGCTTCATCGAGGTCAATCAGGCGTTCAAATTCTCGCTCACGCCCGACGACGTGCTCTGCCTGATAGTCGACGCGGCCATCGAGATCACGCAGGCCGAGCGCGGCTTCCTGATGCTGCGCAACCTGGCGGGCGACCTGGAATTCAAAGTCGCCCGCGACGACGGACGGAGTTGGCTCGAAGGCGCCGATTTCGCCATGAGCCGCTCAGTTGTCGAAGAGGCCTTCAAACAGAACCGCAGCGTGATCATCAACGACAGCCGCGAAGCCGCGTCGAGCATCGCCCGCGAGAGCGTCCGCAGCCTCGATTTGCGTTCGATCGCCTGCGTCCCGCTACGGCTCTTTCAGATGACCGAGAACATGGACGCGACGACGGTCTTGAAGCGCGACGCGATCGGCGTGCTCTACGTCGACAGCCACGTCATCGGCGGGACGATCACTGAAACCTCCATCCGGCTGCTCGAATCGCTGGCCTTCGAGGCCACGAAATCGCTCGAGAACGTGCGCCTGATGCACGAAGAGCGGGAGAAGAAACAGATCGAACAGGAACTCGGCGTGGCGCGCCAGGTGCAAGTCGCGCTCTCTCCGACCGCCTTCAAAGTCCCGGACTATTTCGAGGTCGCCGCGCACAACATCCCGTCGCGCTACGTCGGGGGCGATTTCTACGACTTCATATCGCTCCGAGACGAACGCTCCGCCTTCGCGCTAGGCGACGTGTCTGGCAAGGGGGTCGCCGCCGCGCTGCTCGCCGCAATGGCCCAGGGCGCGCTCCAGGCCCAATTCACCAGCAACCTGCCGCTCGCCGAAGTCGTCACGAGCCTCAACAAAGTCCTCGTCCAACGCTCGGCCTCGAACCGCTTCATCACGCTCTTCTGCGCGACGCTCGACCTCGACGGCCATTTCACCTACATCAACGCCGGCCATAACCCGCCGGTTCTCGCGCGGGCGAACGGCGATACGGAAACGCTGACGACGAAATCAGTCCTGCTCGGCGCGTTCGACTTCGTCGAATACAAACCGAGGCAGACACGGCTCGCCCCCGGCGACGTGGTGGTGATGTACACCGACGGCGTTACCGAGGCCGTCAACGCCGACAATCAAATGTTCGGCGATGAGCGGTTGGAAAAATTAGTCAGGGAGGGCGTCCATCTGGGCGCCGAAGAGATCAAACAGTGGATAATGGACGAGGTGTTGAATTTTACGGCAGGGCTGCCTCAGGGCGATGACATCACGATGATTGTGCTTAAAATGAGGCAGCGGTAAATGGTACAGTTTAATTGCGGGGGACGCGCCGCACTCCATACGCTTCGCGATTTCGGTAACGGCCGTCGCTGTTTTTGATACGCCAGATTGCAATGCGTGCGCCGCTACTGTAAGCAATACCATACCTCCAATTGAAAACCGATCTAGTCGAAGTGGATGGCCTCAAATGAGAAAGACAGTCATCGCAATCTTGATTTCTTCGCTCTTCTGCGCGCTTTATTGCGTCTGCGCGGCGCAGGAGCAATCCAAAGCGCGTGACCTTTATCTGAGCTTCGGGAAAGCCCCCAACAAATCAGCCAAGCGACGGCGCGGCAGTCCCGGCTCAAGGGTCAAGATGGAGTTGATGCGCAATAACCTCCTGAGTCTTGTTTCGACGCAAGAAGAGCTGCTCGACGGCGACCGCATCGCATTCCGCACGGCGGTGAATTACCAGGGCTATCTGATGGTCACCAACGTCGGCACGAGCGGCAAGGTGAATATTTTGTACTCCGGGCAGGTTTCGCCGACCAGCGATATGCGCATTCCGGAAAAGGGATGGATCCGCGTCACAGGCCAGGGCGGCGACGAAGTGGTCAATTTCATAATGTCATCAGAGGCCATTAAAGAGATGCGACAGATCAGTATCCCGGCAGCGAACGGGGGGCCGGCGCTGGCCGAATCCGGCGCCGAATCGCAGAAGGCTCTTGCGCAGTTGAACAGCCGCGCGCTCGACCAGGGGCGTGACCTTGTAATAGAGAATGACGGCGATGAGACCTACGCCCTGGCGGCTTCGGCGCAGAAGATACGAGCCCCCGTCGGATTCAGCATCAAGCTAAAGCATAAATGAATTCGCCGAGATGCCCCGATTTGGCGACGGAATTGTAGTGTCTCCACGATGAAATCAGCCCTTGTCGCCTTTCTCATTGCGCTCTCCCTCAGTTCGACAGGCTATGCCGTCGATCGCGCCCTTATAGTCGGGGTCGAAAGATACCGCGATCCAAACGTGCCCGATACGCCCGGGTGTGAAGCCGACGCGCGCGCGATGGAACAATTGATCAAATCGGTATACAAGTTCGCCGAAGTCAAGGTTCTGATCAACGAAGAAGCCACGGCGTCGAATATCGAACGCTGGTTCCGCTCCTGGCTCATAGCGGGCACACAACCCGGCGACCGCGTTTTCTTCTTCTACGCGGGGCACGGCTCGCAGATCGCTGATGACAACGGAGATGAAAGCGACGGCAAAGACGAGACGTTGGCGCCTTACGACGTCTTGCCGAAAAGCGGCGCGAATGTCATCCGCGATGATCTCTTCGACGAGATGATAGGAAAGCTCAATGGCCGGCGCGCCGTGCTGGTCTTCGATTCCTGCCATTCGGGGACGATCTCTCGCGGCGTTCCGAGGCTGAAAGATTTTGCGCGCGGCGGCGGAGTTCGCTATCTGCCCACGCCCGAACAAATCGCGGAATTGGAAGCGACGCCTTCGCGCGGCGTCGGCGCCGCCGGTTATGTCGTAAAAGGGGGCGCAAGTCGTGACCTGGTGGTGGAAGACGAATTCATCGAGTCTCAACGGTTTTCGGCGGTGTCAGGGGCGGTGATCATCTCGGCGGCCGGCGACCGGCAGTTGGTATATCCGCTGTCGGTGAACGGGCGTTATCGCGGCGCGCTCTCGTACGTGCTCGTCGAGTCGTTGCAAAGAAATCAGCCGAAGCTCCGGGATTTGGCGGAAAACACCAGAAGACAAATTCGGCAATTACAAATCGCGGGCAGGTTGTACGGCGACCAGCAACCCGTCTTCACGATCACCGACAATGCGCTCCTGGCCGACAAACCTCTCTTTGTGACCTGGGAAGAGACGCCGATCATCGCGCTAAGCAACAGGCTGTCGCCGATAAAAATCCAACTGCGCAACATGGAGAATAAATCGGCTTACCGGATCGGAGAAAGAATCTCCTACGAGGTGACGACCGACGCGCCGGGTTATCTTTACCTGATAGTCTTTAGCAGGCAGAATGTGGCCGCATGCATCTTCCCCAATCCCCAAGACCCTAACAATATGCTGGCGCCCGGCGAGATCAGAATCCCGCGCACCTCCGCTTACGAGTTTCCGATCCGGGAACCGGCGGGTCGCGATGTGGTAGTGGCTCTGCTCTCGAGGCAAAAACTCGACCTTGGAGAGAAAGTGGAATACGCCTGGAACGAGGTCTTCGAGCGACTGAATTTGAAATTATTGCAGGATGAGGTCGGTAAGTCTGCGCAGCGTGGCTTCAACGTAAAGAAAACGGAGGCCGGCCTCGGCGCAGGCGACTGGCAGGCGACGTTCCTAATTCTGGAGACTTTAGAGTCTGTTCGAAAATAACTTGATCACTTTGGGGGATAAGTTCGAATATTTGATCGAAAATATAGCTAGTAACGTTGAAAAATTAATCTAGTCCGAATCAGTACCGCTCGCGGTACTGATTTGGCGTCCCAATGCTCGGTTAACCTATCAATGTCGCTAGTAATAACCGAGGCCCGCGCATAAATCAGCAGGCTGCCGCCATTTTCGAGGAAAGCCATTATGGAATCTAACCTAACGACTCGAAGTGAGGATATGATCGGCAAGATCGTTCGCGACTACAAAATCGTCGGCTATATGGGCGGCGGTGGTATGTCAGAGGTCTATCTCGCGCGGCGCTCGGACGGGATGCTCAAACGCACCGCGGTGATCAAGATTGTCGGGGCGCATCTGCCGCCGCAAGGGCGGCTGAGGTTCATAGGGGAGATGCAGGCTCAGGAGAGCCTGAACCATCCCAACATTGCGCAAATCTATGACGCCGGACAATTGGAAGACGGCAGGCCGTTTATGATCATCGAGTTTGTCGAAGGTCAGAGCTTGCGAGAAATGCTGGTCGATCAAGAGTCCGGCGACCGAAGCCCCGTCGCCTTGCCTCTGGACGTCTTGGCTGATATCGCCGAGCAGGCATGCGCCGGCTTGAGTGAAGCGCACCGTAAGAAGATCGTTCACCGAGACATCAAACCGGAGAACATCATTGTCAGCACTGACGGCGACAAATATAAGGTCAAGATTATCGACTTCGGTATCGCGCTTCCACAGGAAGACGGGATGGTCCCGACCAGAACGCCGACCGCCGGTGTCATAGGCACGCCGGAGTATATCTCGCCAGAACAGGTGATGCCTTCGCGGTACTATCTCGATGAACCGGGGGAAAGACCCGGTTATAGCGCAGACATCTATGCCCTTGGCGTCGTGATCTATGAAATGCTCACCGGCATGAGGCCGTTCGCAGGAAACGGTTATGAGGTGGCGTTGAAGCATACCTGGGAAATCCCGATCGCCCCGAGCAAAGTCAGGCCGGAGTTGAATATTCCTGAAGCAGTCGACAAAGTAGTGATGAAGGCGTTGGCGAAGCAGCCCGCCGAACGCCAGAAATCGATAGAGCTACTGGCTCAGGAACTGAAGGCGGCCATAATAACCTCGCGAGAGCTGGAGATGCTCCCCACACAGCCTGTCGTTTTAAAACCTACACAAAATGAGGAACTGGAGGCTCCACTGCCAACCGCGCCGAAGTCTGCGAGGGCGACGTATTTCCTGGTATTGCCTGGTATACTCTTAGTGGGGCTGCTTACGTTATTGCTATATTTCAAACCTTGGAAAAGCAATACGGAACCGATAACCGGAGCGACTGCCGGAGGCCCTGCGTACTCTCCAACTACTTCCCCCACTATTCCAAAAATGAAGGTTTCGCTTATTCGGCGGGATAAACGAGGAAACGAAGAGGTTGTTTCGCCGGAGACCAGATTTTACAACGGTGACGGCGTGAGGATTCGTATTCAGTCCGATCAAAATGGATTTCTATACATCCTGTCGCTAGGCTCTTCTGGTAAGGTTTCGATGCTTTATCCCGACCGGCGAATACAAGGCGGAAATAATCGGATAGTTAAAGAGCAGGTTGTCAGTATTCCGACAGATCGCGGCTGGTATACATTAAACAATGCTCCGGGAACTGAAATGATCTATCTGGTATTTGCCGAAAACAAAACGGAGAGAGTTATCAGTGAGCTTGAGAACGCCGCGTCGCAAGCTAAAATTACTCTGCCCGCGGAGTTGGAAAGCCAGGCGGTCGATTTGGCTACGACGGGCGGCGACCTTAAGGGACAAGGGACGCTATTTGGAGCTTTGAAACTGATCCATCAACCTTGAACATCTATTGATCCGCGCCCCGTGAAGCGAGAGGACAATGAACCGGAAGATTAACTTAGCGGTATTGTTTATGTTGGCCGGGCTCCTCTTCGAGCCGTCGCTTTCGACGGCGCAACAACAGCGGGGGCAGACCGTACGGCCCAAGGCCATCCAGCGAACCGCATTGGTGATAGGCAATAGTAACTATGAGCAAGGCCAGTTGCGAAATCCGGCCAATGACGCGCGCGCGATGGGAAATACATTAAAGGACCTAGGATTCGAAGTGGCGCTTAATTTCAACCTGAATTTGCGACAGATGGATGAAGCGGTGCGCGCCTTCGGACAAAAGATCAAAGACGGCGGAATCGGGTTGTTCTATTTCGCCGGACACGGGGTGCAGGTCGAGGGGGTGAATTACCTGGCGCCGGTGGGC